>Ga0315312_1000020_pt1 | contig 363512 bp, 388 predicted proteins | sample TDP7_MG_FD_203629 | JGI IMG/M metagenome (GOLD analysis project Ga0315312, IMG submission 203629) | Freshwater sediment microbial communities from Lake Towuti, South Sulawesi, Indonesia - TDP7 | ecosystem: Environmental > Aquatic > Freshwater > Lake > Sediment | place: Indonesia: South... | reverse complement strand
GCTACGACAGTGAAATGGGCTTCGATTATGGACCTGGAGGCTACTTCGCCTTCGTCAATACTGGAGACGAATCCTACTCAGTGATGAGCTACATGTCGAATGTGCAGCTCTTCGGAGAATTTGACAGAGACACACTCTACCGAAACGAGGGTATACTGTACCTCAAGGCTGTAGAGCAAATCATGGGTTCAAGGGATGGCTCACCAGAAGTCAGAGCAGGAATATGGGCCTTATACCAAGGAGCCATCCGAGACTTCTACAACATGAACTACTACGGCATGGTGACCAAGGCACAGCAAGCCTACAAACTGGCTTCAAGTCTCTAGAGACAAAAGTTGAAAACAACACATAAACCTCCCCATTTTTTGTGTTAACACATGTTGCGTCTCTACTTAAAGAGGGAAATCGAGAATAAAACGCTAAAAACCCTTTTATTACAATGACCAAATTGTTATGGCGGAAGGGCCCGTAGTCTAGTCAGGATTAGGACGCTGGCCTGCGGAGCCGGAGATCTGGGGTTCAAATCCCCGCGGGCCCGCCAAGGTGAAAAAGTTGCAATGGTTTCGGTGAGTCCGTTCGCCGAATTCAGAGAATCATGCCACACCGCGCTGAAGAACACACTGAAAAGACTTTTTCCCAAAATTCCCTTTTCAATAATTTTAGAGTCTCCTCCAAGCCCAGAATTCGGCGAGCTATCATCTTCGATCTGTTTTGAACTCGCCAAACAAACAGGGAAGAAACCCATTACCGTGGCCAAACAAGTTGCCAAGACCGTGGACCTGTCGCCTTTCCCACTTGTTCAAGCAGTCAAGGCTGGTGGAGATGGATACATCAATTTTTACGTGAAATTAGACGAACTTTCGAGGCTAACTATTGAGTCTGTTCGGACCCTTGACGCTGACTACGGACTTGCTAAGGCTGAAAAACCAACGAGAATAATTGTGGAGCACACTAGCGCCAATCCCATTCGCCCGATAAACGTTGGAACGGCTAGGAATTCAGTTTTAGGCGACTGTATCGCTCGTTTGTTGAAGGCTAGGGGACACACCGTTTTTCGTCATTATTACGTTGACGACGTGGGAAGACAGGCAGCAATCATCGCCTACGGATACCAACAACTTGGCAAGCCTAAACCCGAAGGCAAACCCGACCACTTCTTCGGCAAAATCTACGCCATAACAAGCTGCATACTTGAAGTTCAACGGTTAAAGAAAGAAATCGAACGGAAAAAAGAACAAACAACCACCGACGAAGAACGTTTCAAACTTCAGCGGGAACTAGACGACTGGACATCAATCGCGGTTGACCTTGAAGCCGTACATCCTCAACTCTTCAGCCAACTCTTAGACAAAATAAGTCAAGATGAAAACTCAGAGGCGAAAGTTGCAGAATTGAACCGTGGATACGAGATAGGTCAAAGAGAAGCCAAACAACTCATCAGAGAGGTCAGTGAACTCTGCCTCACAGGCTTCGAGAATACACTTAGCAGAGTTGGAATATTCTATGACTCATGGGACTGGGAGAGCAACTTCGTCTGGAACAGCGACGTGAAGAAGGTCATTGACCAGTTGGAGAAGACTCCCTACGTTTTTCGAGCAGGCCAAGTATTAGAGTTCAACGCTGAGAAGGTGGCGCAAGACCTAGACCTGAAGAAAACCTTCGGCTTACGTGAAGACTATGAAATTCCATCGCTCACTCTAGTGAGAGCCGACGGCACAACACTGTACACCACTCGAGACGTTCCATACAATCTCTGGAAGTTTAAAAAAGCTGAGAGACTCATCAACGTGGTGGGCATGGAACAGAAACTGTCACAGTTACAGTTGAAACTCGCTTTGTGCGCCCTTGGACACACAGACAAAGCCAAAAATCTGACCCATTTTGCCTACAACTTAATCAGTCTTTTAGGCTACAAGATGTCTGGTCGGCGGGGTCGCTACATCACGCTCGACGAAACCATCGAGGAAGCGGTTAAACGCGCCTACGAAGAGGTTTCAAAGCGTTCTCCAAGCCTAACTGAAGAAGAAAAGGAGAAAATCTCCAATCGCGTGGGTATAGGTGCCTTGAAATACGCTTTGATTGAGGTTGACCCGACTAAGCCTTTAGTGTTCACCTGGGACCGTGTCCTAGACTTTGAGAAGAACAGTGCACCCTACATCCAGTATTCACACGCCAGAGCTGGCAGCATACTGCGCAAGGCTGACAGAAAACCTGAAAAACCCGATTATTCGTTGTTAGCTCAGCCAATAGAACGTGACCTAGTTCTGTTGTTATCGCGGTTTCCAGAAGTTTTCATCGACTCAGCGGACAATCTGCGCCCAAACGAAATCGCAGAGTTTGCCAACGCCTTAGCCGACAAGTTCAACACCTTCTACAACGCTCTGCCAGTCATTAAGGCGAAGCCGCAAGAACTCAGTGACGCAAGACTGGCGTTAGTTGACGCCGCAAAAATAGTTCTTAAAAACAGCCTCAGCCTACTCGGCATAGAGGCACCTGAAAGAATGTAAATAGCTATCTCGGCATCTCTTCTATAATAGCCACTCCAGTGCTAGTACCGATGCGGTTGGCTCCCGCTTCTATCATGGCTAAAGCTTCCTTCAGAGTGCGTATGCCTCCAGCCGCCTTGACACCCATGTCTCTACCCACAGCCCTACGCATAAGTTTCACGTCTTTAATCGTTGCCTCTCCTCCCAACAAACCCGTAGAGGTCTTAACGAAGTCGGCTCCAGCCTCCTTCACCAGTCTACACGCCGTGGTTTTCTCTTCATCAGTTAGTAGACCTGTCTCAATTATCACTTTAACAATTACGTTTGGATTTGATTTTTTCACCTTCAAAACAGCTTGGATGTCTCTCTTAACCGCGTCATAATCCTTGGATTTCAGCGCACTCGTGTTCATGACCATGTCGATTTCCTCAGCGCCCAATTCAACAACCCTTTGTGCTTCAAACGCCTTGACTTCGGGTAAGCCAGCGCCAATCGGAAAGCCAACGGTTGAGCAGACTTTCACGTCGGTGGCTTCCAACAGGTGCCGTGCCAATGAAACGTAAGTTGGGTTGACGACGACGCAGCCGAAACCATGTTTTTGGGCTTCCCAACAGAGTTTGATGACTTCGTCTTTACTGGCTGCAGGTTTTATCAGTGTGTGATCAATCATTTTAGCTAATTCTCGTCTCGATAGCTTCATAGGTTTTTCTCACCTCAGAATCCTGTTGTTCGTTGTTTTATTCATTTATGAGATGCCCTATAGAAGACAAAAGCCGTCATCAGTTTATGCTTAGTGTCTGCAGTTTTTCCCGCTCTCTCTTGATGTCTTCATCCTCTACCCTCTTAAAGAGCACTTTGGGTTGGTTGATTCTGTGTCCTCCAGATATCGTCAATTTTGAAGCCGAATCCCAGTCTTGTTCATGAACAGAGCCCTCAAGGTTTAGTTGTTGCCAGAGTTTCTCGACAGAAAAGGGTATGTAGGGTTCGGCTAAAATGGCCAAGGTTCTCACAGCGTTGACGCACAGGTAAAGGCACGTTTTCGCTTTTTCCTTGTCTGTCCACGGTTGTTTTCGCTGAAAATATTGGTTGCAGAAGGTGGAGAATTCAATTATCTTTCTCAAGCCTCTGCTAAGTTCAATTTTGTCAATTTCTTTAGCCACGTCTTCCGCTATTTTGTTAATCTTCTCTTCAAATTCCTTGTCGGACTCATCGTGCGCTCTCGGTCGAGGAACCTCTCCGTCGTAGTTTGTCCATACGAAAGTTAATGTTCGATGGATGAAGTTTCCAATGTTAGCTAGGAGTTCATTGTTTATCCTCTTCTGAAAGTCTTCCCAGTCAAAGTTTACGTCTATTTGACTATAAGGAGTAATCGCAGCCAAATAGTATCGCAGGTAGTCTGGTGGAAACTTGTTTAGGAAGTCTCGGAGACTCACGTACCACCCTCTGCTCTTTGAGAATTTTTGTCCCTCGAGTAGGAAGTAGCCTCTGGTTGGGATGAAGTCTGGGAGTTTATAGTCACTTACGCCTAGTCTCATGGCAGGCAAGAACAAGTAATGGTGATAAACAATGTCTTTCCCAATGAAGTGATAGATTTTTGATGAATTCCAAGCCTGTTTTCCGTCTATTCCTTTTTCTGCGAAGTATTTGAGCGCAGTTGAAATGTAACAAATGTGGTTGTCGAACCAGACGTAGAACACTTTTCCCTTAGCCTCTCCAAGCGGGATTGGTACGCCCCAGGTTATGTCGCGGCTGATGTCCCAGTTGCGCAAGCCTTCTTTTATCCAGTTGAGCACGTAGTTTTTGACCTCTGGTTGAAGATTCTTGTTTCCTGTTAGCCATTTTTTGAGGGCGTCTGAGAATTGAGCGAGTTTGAAAAAGTAGTGTTCGCTCTCTTTGCTGGTTGGTTTTGACCCGCAGATGGCACAGTAGGGGTTCAAGATTTCGCCTGGCTGGAATGTTCTTCCACACTGTTCGCAGCTGTCAGAGTATTGGTCGGTTGCGCCGCAGTATGGGCAGGTTCCCTTCACGTATCGGTCTGGCAGAAACTTTTTGCATTTTACACAGTAGGGTTGTAAGATGACCTCTTTGAATATGTAGCCCTTTTCGTAGAGCTTTTTGAAGAAGTTTTGCACCAACTCTATGTTTTCTTTTGAGCTTGTTTTGTAGAATATGTCGAATGATATTCCCAGGTCGCTGTAGTCTTTTCGGTCTGTTTCGTTCCAGTAAGCCACAAACTCTTCTGGGCTTTTTCCTTGGCGTTCAGCCTCAACCAGAATTGGGGTTCCGTAGTCGTCTGTGGCGCCTACATGTATGATGTTGTTGCCTTTGAGTCTGTGGAATCTAACGAATATGTCGGCTGGAAGATAAGTGGAGGTTATGTGTCCTAGATGGATTTCACCGTTGGCGTATACAAGAGCGGTTGTGACGATGATTTTTTCGAGTTTGTGTGCACCTCCAATAGGCGTTATTAAGTGTTTCTTGTACACGTACTTAAGCACAACGGATTCTTAGTGTAGTTTTGTTTTGTGTGCGCACAGTTGACCTAGCCCCTCTATTAGAAAGTGATACTGGGTGAGCTTTACGTTTTAGAGAGCGTTCAAGATGTCTTTGAGTTTGACTGGGCCCTCTCGCAGAATTTTAGGTTTCATGGATGTTAAGTCTACTATGCTTGACTCTTCGCCGAGGGGTGTTGGTCCGCCGTTGAGAACAATGTCAACCTGTTCGCCTAATTGTTTTGCTGCTTCTTGAGCGGTTCTGGGCGGCTTCTCCCCTGTTTTGTTTGCGCTTGTTCCCACGAGAAGTCCGTCGCAGAGACTTATGAGTTGAATGGCAACTGTGTGGTTTGGAATGCGCACACCGACAGAGGCTAAGCCACACGTGACAATGTTAGGAAGAACAGGTTTCTTCGGAACTACAAGGGTGAGTGCCCCAGGCCAATGTCTTTCTGCGATTTTCCTAGCCCTTTCGTTTATGTGGGTTATTTTTTTGATGCTCTCCAAATCTGACGCCAAGATGGGCAGTGGCTTCTCTTTCCTCTCACCCTTCACTTTGAAAACTCTCTCAACCGCAACTATATTGAAGGGGTCGCAGCCCAGTCCGTAAACCGTGTCTGTGGGATAGATGACCAAGCCTCCATTCTTAATAACCTTTGAAGCCTCTCGAATGTTGTCCACGGTTGTTTTCAAGACTAGCATGTTGCGTCAAGTGTTTTTTTGAGCTTAAAGTGAATATTAAGTTAGTCATTTTGAAAACATACTTTGTTGAGGTCAGTTCAGCTTTTGGCCGTGTCACAGCGTGGGAACGCTCCCAGCCGTCGCCTCACATCATCCCAAAATAGGAATAGTGCAAGCGCTTATTATCCATTTTGTTAGCTGACACACACTTTAAATCTCAATGTTGCGCAATGTAACTACTTCCTCACAAGACATGGTGAGAAAATCATGCAGAAGCCTGTGATTGTGGTTCACGGAGGAGCAGGCGCCTGGGAAAAAGAAAGATGGAAGAGCGGATTGGCTGGAGTTAAAGACTCTGCCCAATCAGGGTTCAAGGTTTTGAAGAAGGGTGGAAGCGCCCTAGACGCTGTGGAGGTAGCCGTCATGAGCATGGAAGACAATCCTATTTTCAACGCAGGACTAGGCTCAACATTAGCCCTTGACAAACGCATTGAAATGGAAGCCTCTATAATGGACGGAAGAGCTCTTAACGCTGGTGCGGCTGGACTCCTAAAAGACATCAAAAACCCTGTGCACCTAGCCCGCATAGTTATGGAGAAAACTGACCATGTCTTTCTTGTAGCCGACGGAGCTGAAAAACTCGCCGACCTCTATGGCTTAGAGAGAAGAGAGCCGCTGACAGAGCTTCGACTCCGCTACTGGCATGAACTCACTCAAAAACTGAAGAAGGGCGAAATGGAAACCCTGCCCAAGCTGACAAAACTCCTCCAATCACATCCGAACCTGTTTGAAACCGACACAGTAGGCGCAGTTGCACTTGACAAGAACGGAGACACGGCGGCGGCAACCTCAACCGGGGGTCGAGCCTTGAAACTGCCGGGAAGAATAGGTGACTCACCACTCATTGGATGTGGCACATACGCAGACAACGAGGCTGGCGCCTGCTCAACAACAGGAATAGGCGAAGTTGCAATAAGACTGGTTTTGGCCAAAGGCACATGCGACCTCATGCGTGCAGGTCAATCGGCGCAACAAGCCGCGGAAAACTCGATGAGACTCGTGAACCAGAGAATAAGGTTGAAATCCTCAATGGGTTTGATTGCAGTTGACACCGAAGGCAGAGTTGGTGCCGCTCACAACACGCCAAATTTATGCTGGACGTACATGACATCGAAAATGCGCCAACCCAAAGCAGACATGCGGGCAAAGACGGTTTTGGTGGCAAAACCCAAAGTGGAAAAAACTTGGGAAAACGCTAACCTGTAGGCAAAGATTGTTTGTAAAGATGTTCTAAAACTGTTTTTTCACTGCGTTATTCCTCGTCAGTTGACGTATGGAAACGCTTAAAAAAGCGACAATGTGCTCACTAAGGGTGCTAAAGAGCGTAGGGGAGGTGGAAAACTTGGAAGAAGAGTGGGAAGAAGAAGATGTCGGTGAAGAAGGAGAAGAAGAGTGGGAAGAAGAAGAATGGTGACTCCCTCAACCCCTATTTTTTCATCATAACTTATTTTATATGACATCCTAATTAATCACGTTTAAAGCTTGACAAGATGTAAGTTTAATACTGAGCACTTGCACTCTGATTTCCTCATCACTGAGTTGATGACGGAGAAAAAACATGGTTCGAGTTGCAGTTCTTGACGAAGACAGGTGTGAACCCAAGCGTTGCGGTAGAGTTTGCTATCGTTTCTGTCCTCCAGTGCGAAGCAAGATTGAGGCTATACGCTTTGAAAATGAACGTCCAGTCGTGGTGGAACCGCTCTGTGTTGGTTGTGGTATCTGTGTGCGAAAGTGTCCTTTCAAGGCGTTGTCAATAATCAACTTGCCCGACGAACTCGAAGAAGAATGCACCCACAGGTTTGGACCCAACACCTTCAAGCTGTTCCGCCTTCCCATACCATCTCCAAGCGTGGTCCTAGGCTTGCTCGGTCAAAACGGCATCGGAAAAACAACGGTTCTCAAGATTCTCTCCGGCGACGTCAAACTCAACCTTGGTAAGTATCAAGAACCGCCCGAATGGCCAGAGATAATCCAGCACTTTCGAGGTTCAACCCTTCAAGAGTATCTTCAAAAACTCCATGACAAGCAACTAAGGGTCGTGCAAAAGCCTCAGTATGTAGACAAGATTCCGCAAGCGGTCGCCGGAAAAGTGGGTGAACTCCTTAGGAAGGTTGACGATAGAGGCAAGCTAAAAGACATCGTGGAACAACTGCAGTTGGGCAGCATTTTGGAGCGCAGTCTTGACGTCTTGAGCGGAGGCGAACTGCAGAGAGTAGCCATAGCCGCAACAATATGCCGAGAGGCAGACGTCTACCTCTTCGACGAGCCATCCAGTTACTTAGACGTGAAACAGAGGCTTCAAGCGGCAAGAACCATAAGAAGCCTAAAGGCAGAGGGAAAAACCGTTATAGTGGCGGAGCACGACCTCGCAATCCTAGATTACCTTTCAGATCAGATCTGCGTTTTCTTTGGTAGTCCAGGCGTCTACGGCATTGTTTCTCATGTCCACGGAGTCCGAACTGGAATCAACATTTACCTCGAAGGTTTTGTTCCAGACGAAAACGTCCGTTTTCGAAAGGAGCCCATAATATTTCACGTGAAGCCGCCCTCTGCAGGCTGGACAGCCAGCGAAACCTTGCTCAACTGGGGTGCCATGCAGAAGTCTTTCGGAGAGTTCAAGCTGTCAGTTGCGCCGGGAGAAGCCACACAAGGAGAAGTTATAGGAATTCTAGGACCAAACGGCATTGGAAAGACAACTTTTGTTAAACTCTTGGCTGGAATTGAAAAACCCGACGAGGGAATGCCGCCGTTGCAGAGTGCATTAACGGTGGGTTACAAGCCTCAGTATATTTCTGCTGAGTACAAGGGCACAGTCAGCGAACTGCTCAAGAGTGTGGCGAAAGAAGATTTCGAATCAGGCTGGTATCGCAGCGAAATTGTTCAGCCTCTGAACGTTGAGCCTCTGCTTGACCGAGATGTCACACAATTGAGCGGTGGCGAACTCCAAAGAGTAGCCATCGCCGCTTGCTTGTCGCGAAAGGCGGAATTATATCTGCTCGATGAACCCAGCGCCTACTTAGACGTTGAAGAAAGACTGGCGATGGCGAGAACAATAAGACGAGTGGTGGAAAACCGAAACGTGACAGCCTTCGTGGTGGAACACGATGTGGTGGCTCAAGACTTCATTGCTGACCGTCTGATGATTTTCACAGGTGAACCTGGAATGTTTGGTGAAGCGAACCCGCCTACTAGCCTTCGCAGGGGAATGAACAACTTCCTTCGAGAAATGGAGGTCACTTTTCGCAGAGACCCTGCCACGAAGAGACCTCGAGTGAACAAGGAAGACTCGAAACTTGACAGACATCAAAAGAAGATCGGCGAATATTACTACGTGCCTTTCAAAGAGAAGTAGATTTCTAACAAAGCCTTTGTCCCGTTTACAATAAAAGTCAAAATTTTTTCATTTTTACCTCAATTATTCATTTTCCGTGTTGGAAGTGAAAACAAGAGTTAAATGCTTTCAATGTAACCAAAATGCTAATCTAGAATTGAAATTTGGTGAGGCACGCATGGTGAGTGAGGGAAGAGCAAGACTATTCCGAAGAAAAGACGGCAAGTATCTGATCTATGTTCCTAAGGACTTGGCTGAAGACAGCATGTTTCCGTTCAAAGGAGAGACTTCGTCAATAATGGTCAAGATTAGCTTCAAACTAGGCGGCGACAAAATACTCATCGAAAAATGGAAAGAACCTGAAGAAAAAGAAGAAGAGTAACACTCGGAACCAAAGTGAGTTTATCCTCAACTTTAGAAACTGCCGAAACAAAGAGAATTCCTTTTTCCGCTATTGTAGCGGCTCTATGGTGCCTTCTTAAACTTAATAGCCTGCCCAGACAACTCTAACTCATAAATTTGGTTTACATCAAAGTCTATGCCCAGCCTTTCGTATTCCTGCTCGGTGAGGAAAAGAATCAGTTTAGGAAGGGCAAACTGAGCCTGTGGAACCATCATCGGCAATTGCTGCTGCAACGCCTGAATAACGTCTTGCGCCATTCTCGCCTCTTCAGTCTGAGGCTTTATGGCGAATCTTGGAATAACCCTATCCTCCAAAAGTTCTATTCTCTTGCCCAAGTTCCCGTCAGGGTCTCTTATGGACTCGATTCGTTGAACCCTAACCCGAACCATAAAATTTTTTCTCCTTTAGACACTTTTTAGACCAGACAAGGCTTTTATGCGTTTTTCTCACTCCATCTCAATTGTGGCTGGAGGCTTGGGCGTCACATCATAACAGACGCTGGACACGCTTGGGCAAGCAACCACTATTTTTTCAGCGATTTCGTTGAGGGTTGCCCAAGGAATCTCTGCCACCTTTGCTGTCAAGAAGTCTTGAGTCTGAATTGCGCGTATGGCTATGACATAAGGCTGTTTCTTAGGCGTCTCACCAACCACGTACAGAATGCGTGTGAAGGATGGATTCTCCGCAATGAGCATGTTCTGGAGCGTCACCAAGTCGCGGATAGGCGGCTGATAGAGGCTGCGACCATCGGTTTGAACCCTAATAGCCGCGATTTCTCCATAGTGTCTCTCGCCCTTTTTCATGCCCGTCGCTTTGTCCTCAAAAACTTTGACGGAGACCTTGCTATATGGCACGTTGAGAACGCTCGCTACAGACTCTTGCACGCGCGTCAACCGAGTGTGGTTAGGCTTTTCCAAGTTATCTATTATAACCGTGAAATACTGGTCGGGTCTATGCTTGACTAATCTCTCCTCGGCTATAGCTGTGGCTTTCTTGAGCGACTCCAGCTTGTCACGCCTGATTTCTCCGACAACACGCACAGATAGGCCTGGTCCAGGAAACGGTTGACGCTCTGCAATCTCGGTTGGTATTTTTAGATAGCGGGCTACCTCGCGTACTTGCGCTTTGAACAACGTTTTTAAAGGCTCGATCACCTGAAGCCCGTAACGCTGTTTAGGGTTGATTCCTATCTGTGAGAGCACGTTGTGCTGAGTTTTCACACCGCCAGCAGTTTCAACTATGTCTGCCAAAATTGTTCCTTGAACAAGAAAACTGCAGTGCTCCCTTTCCACGGTTTCGCTCAAAACCCTGTAGAAGTTTTCTCGAAACACCTTACGCTTCTCTTCGGCGTCGCGCAGTTCCTTCATTTCGTTCAGAAATCGTTCCTGAACATTCAAAATCTTTATGGGCAGTTTAAGGGGCGGTTGAGACAAGAGTTGCGCCACTCGGTCGGGTTCGCCTTCCCGCATGAAGGCGTCGTCCAACATTACGCACAGGAGGTTTTCTCCTATGGCTCTGTGAACCAAAGCCGCGCAGGTGGAACTGTCTACGCCTCCAGAAACCGCTATGAGTGCACGCTCTTTGCCCAACACGTCACGTATTTCGTTGACTTGCGTGTCTACGAACTCTTTTGGGCTGAATTCGGAAGTTTCTGACATGAACCTACAACTCCATTCTTACCAACGAATTTACGGTTTCTCTGCTCAGGTATCTACCACCATTTGGCATCTTCTTGATCCCTAATGTGGCTGACAAATCCTTCCAGCCAATCGGTTTTTCAAATTCTTGCAGGTTTTTGAAGCGAATAAAAGTGACCCTGCTCCTTCCTTCAACAAAGTTGTCGTATTCATCTCGGGATCCAAAAACGGTTTCAGACCCGTACAGGTTCCATAGCTCATCAGTGGTTCCGCTGATTCTCTCCAAGAAATCTCCGTAACCGCGAATCTCTCCAGCGGGTAACTTGACGTAGAACAAGAGTGTTTTTGCGTCTTTAGGTCCAACTCTCCCCCTGCGAACAAACGCCTGTGTGTTCAAGCCCTTTTGGCTTTTATTGCTGCGACTTTTCCACCATTTCTCGTGTTCAACAAGAATATACGCGTCGCGTTCTTGGGTCATCATAGACACCAGTCGCAAATGTTGTGCTTATGATTATGAGATTCTGCCTTAAAACGATTAACTAAAATCTCCGAATTCTACAAAAGGAAAGGAAGACGTGAACAACATGCGAATAGACTATCACATTCACACACTGTTTTCAGATGGAAAGAAAGACTTGCACGAGTATGTTAACGAAGCCATGAAAAGGAAAATTGATGAAATAGGTTTCTCTGACCACATACACTTCAAAAAAGCCGATTGGTCAATGAATTACACTGACTTGCCTAACTACGTGAACAAAATCAATCACTTAAAAAACGCTTCAAAAATTTCCATAAAAACGGGATTAGAGGTAGATTATGTCCCTTCAAAAATGAACAAATTGATACAGATGCTCAACGAATTTGATTTCGATTATCTGATGGGTTCCGTCCATCATATTGGCGACTGGTGTGTTGATGATGGAAGGCAAATCCATGAATGGGAAAGAAGGAACGTTGATCAAGTTTATCAACAATATTTTGCACTGGTGCAGGAGATGGCAAAATCGGGACTTTTTGACATCGTTGGTCATCTGGACCTCGTCAAGAAATTTAATTTCCGACCTAAGCAAGATATCTCGGGTCTTCTGCTCGAAACCGTTGAAATCATAAGTAAGAGCAAGATGTGCATAGAAGTTAACACAGGCGGATTGAGGAAACCGTGCCGTGAAGTCTATCCGAGTGAAAAGTTATTAAAAATTTGTTTTGACAGTGGATTGCCCATAACGCTTGGCTCAGACGCTCACTCGCCTGAAGAAGTCGGGGCTGGTTTTGATAAAACCTTTAATTTATTAAGCAAAGTTGGTTACGTTGAAATAGTTAGATTCACGAGAAGAAAAAGAGAATTTGTAAAAATGCGATGATGTAATGCGAGACTACCTTTAAATCACAGAGGAAAGATTTCGCATCTCCACAGCAAAATGGGAGAATAAACCGAGAGTTTTTGTGAGCTTTTTTGAAAGTTTTTCTTACCAAACTTCTTGAGCGTATCCGAACATTCATTATCTGACTCGTTAAGGCTTTTTTGCCCTATGTGCGCTTAAAACTATCAAGTTTCGAGTTGGCTGGTGCACGAGTGAACACGGAAGAAGCGAAGGATCTTGTGGAAATATTGAATCATTTAGGCACGAGTCGAAAAGAGACAGCAAACACCATAAACGGGGTCATGTGCGGTTTCACGAAAGAGTTGCGCTCAACTCAGAAACTGTGGAGGAAAGGAAACAACTCATTCTTAATTAAAGCTGGTTTGGCTCTGATAGCCTTTCCAGACCCGACAATAACTGACATTTTGGGCTCCGCACTGGTGGCGGCGGGCATTGTGCAGCTCAAAATGAAGCACTCAACCTTGCACCTAGAAGACGTTTACAAGACCTTTCCTAAAGTGATAAAGGAATTAACCTCATCGAAACTGAGTGTAGTCTGACTTGCAGTAGTAAATTCTATAACTGCTATCGCTCCATAATATGCGCTTAACATGTGTGCTGGAGTGAAAGGAAAAAATGAAGTTAGTAACCGTTTTACTCCCCGAAGCCTACCTAGAAGGACTAGATGAACTCGTGAGAGCCAGCATGTATCCCAGCAGAAGTGCAGCCATAAGGTCGGCTGTACGCGACATGCTCAAAAAAGAACTCTGGGCAAGAGGACGAGAAGAATAAAACACTTTAGAACCTCTATCTGTCTGCTTTTTCAGATGTCATGTTCTGAATAAACATAGATTGCCCACAAAAAGGCGCCAATCGCTGTTGGGCACTTTTCCATACCATGATTTTATTGCAACATCAAAAAAGGCCCCTATTAGAAAGCCATATGCACCATTTATTCCGTGAACAACGATGCATGGCCAAATGCTTCTTTCCTTGAAGTAGAGAATCACAAGACCTGCCGAGAGAACTCCCACATCTAAAGTCGGTCCTAAACCAAAAAATTTGAGATGCACAAATGTAAAGGCAGCCCAGGATATGAGTCCTGCCAACCATTTTTTCTCTGTAATTGAAGTTAATCTTTCGATGGCGTATCCCCTGTAAAATATTTCTTCAAGAAAAGTTCCGGTAAAGAATAGAATAAGGCGGGTAAGGAAACTGTACTCTCTTATCATTGGCTGGAGACTCCTTAGTCCCTCAAGCCCAAGCGCATTCAGGGCGAAATAACTACCTATCCAAACTACTAGAAGTACAAGATATGTCAGAAGACCCACCCACAAATATCTCCATTTGAACTTTCCAAATCCAATACTTGCGAATCTGTTGCCCTCAATTTTGGGGATCCAGAAAGTAAGCAATACTAAAAGAATCAACCATTCAATGAGAACAGCCGTTGCAATATGTATATCTCTCGCATGCTCTGGAAGAAGAACGTCACGCAATATGAAATCACTTGCGAAAACAATGACTAAGCCAACCGCATAGATCCACCTTTTGGAAAGTTTTCGGGTCATCAGTTTTTCCAATTCAACGTTTCAAGCACTTTTGAGCAGCGTCTCTCACACGCTTAGCGGTCTCAGCAGGGTCTTCTGCCAGCACTATTGTTCTGCCAACAATGAGGTAGCAGGCTCCAGCCTTAATCGGAGCCACGATGTCGCCGCCTTGCGCTCCCACGCCTGGAGAGAAAATGGGCACTTGATCCTTCAGTATGGCATAGACTTCACGGATTTTGTCTGGGTAAGTGGCGCCCACAATGGCACCGTCAGCCCTCCATTCTAACGCTTTTTCAGCAAAAACCATGTACTGAGAACGTAGCCCTCCAGTTTTGGGGTCTTGCACGGTTTGACCGTAGCCCTCAGGCGCGCCTTTGTGACTCATGTAGACGAGCACAATAACTCCGCGTTTCATTTGGTGAGCAACCTTGAAAACTGGTTGAAGCCCCTCTTCCCAGCCCACGAACGGACTGGCTATGACGGCGTCGAAGCCAGCCTCGTAATAGTATTCGGCAATAGCTCGGTTGGTGTTTCCGATGTCGTTTATCTTTGCATCCATAATTGCGGGCAGACCTAAATCGTGCGCCCTACTCACAATCTTTTGCACGCCGTCGAACAAGCCAAGAGGCAAAACTGCTTGTCGGTTCAGCTTCACTGCGCAGAGATAAGGATGAACAGACTCCAAGATTTTGATGCTTCGGGACAGAAGATGACTTCGGTTTTTGAGTTGAAGATCCAAGGCTAAAATTATGTTAGACTTAGTCTTCTTTGTCGAACTTTTCATTTTTTGCAGAAACGACAAGTTCGCACCTCATTAATATTTTAAGAACTCAAGTTTCAATGGTTCTCTGACTCTAAATGGTTCACCGTAAACGGCGCCCCAAACGCGATGTCCCCAATAGCGGGCTGTTGCTTCTCGCCTCTGTCTTTGAAAGGCTTCTCCAAGCTTCAGCGCATCATGCTTCACTTCTTCATAGTTTGGTATCAACGCCTTTAACGCTTTTTCTGAATAGTCCTTTGTGATGAATTTGCCAGAAGCTTCTGACTGACCCTTTAACGCGAGAGTAGCCTTGAGTTTCATGTCGAAAAAGTCGGTGATGTCCACGATAATGTTGGGCATTGCATAGGGTTCCCAAACTGGGTAGTAAACGGCTTTCACCATGTGTGGTTTTAATCCCTTCTGAATCTGTTCTGGGGCAAAGTTGTGTCGGTAACTCATTCCGAGCGATTCCATGACCAGTTCGTGGGTTATTATGTGGTCACCGTGGGTGGTTGAAATCGCGAATTCATGGTCAAAGGTTATGGCTATGTCGGGTTTTGTCTCCCTTATTATTTTGACAAGAGTTTTTTTGGTTTCTAAGTCAGCTTTCACTTCGCCTCTTTTGTAGCCCAGCACTTTGATTTCTATGCCAAGAATGAAAGCGGCTTTAACGATTTGCTTCATCACTTCTTCTGGATAATCCCACAAAACAACAGCCAGAACCTTGCCGCCGTTCCTTGAATGCTTTGCGAGAGTCCCACCAACATCCGTGACGCCCAAAGGGTCGGTGAAGACACATAATACGTCAGGTGCCTTATACTTCATCTTGAACGCCTGGTAGGCTATGGTCTCGCAGAATTCTTAAATCTTGTTAGGCGCCGAGCATTTCGCCTCTAATTACTCCGGTTAGATGGAAAAAAATTTGTGGATTCTGTCCTGCCGCCCGATGTTTGATTAATGAAGGATGAAGCTGTCTTCACCGCTTCAGTTAGCTGGTCTATGGTGATACCGGTCGCTCCGTAGCCAATTATTGCAACGGTTTTGGTTTTCTCTGTTATTTTTGTTGCGTCTGCGTCTCGGTGGGGATAAATGCACACTATATCTTCAGTGTCTGCTACTACTAACATCTTATCAGCTATTGTAATAGGCTTGTTCATTCCTATTCCATGAAACTCTTCGCCTTCTCGGGAAAAGCGCACCATCAGAGGCGGCGATATTTGGTCTAGGTCAAAACCACTCAAAGGAATTACTGTCTTAACTGAGGCTAAATTGTAAGCGTCCACAACTGTTGAAATGTTAGGGATTTCTTCTCCGTGAAGCACTCGCCTAAGCAAGGCTTCGCCAGACGGTCTTGTCTTTGTGGGATCAATGCCCAATGACCAAAAGAGGTCTCGGTAAGCCCGAACAGTTGGATCATCCTTCAGCAGTTCAAGTTTGAACATTCGTCGAACATCTGCAGTCACTGCATGTCTCAGAGCTTCAATCTGTTGGTTGTTGCGTTCAACTTTTACACCTCGGATTGTGCCTACGCAGACGACTAATGTTGGAAAACATTTTGTGGCTTCTCTGTCCCAAGTTAAAAATGATTCCACGAAGTGTTCCCTACTCTTCGCTAGTCTGCTAAGAGGGTAGTTTTTATATCTAACCCTTTCTTCTACAGTTTGAGCTTCTATAGAGGTCTACTCTTGTCTGTGTCCCCCAGCGTGCGCGAAGTTCTCGCCAGACGAATCGCAGGTGAAATTATCCTCTCGAGTAGGCCTGGGGCAACCATGAGGAAGTGGCGTGAGCTCTTCGCTGTCTCCCAAACAAGGCTCTCAGAAAAGATGATTCTCTCCTCGCCTTCTGTTATAAGCGACTATGAGAGCGGTAGACGCAAGAGTCCTGGCACACGCTTTGTACGCAGGTTTGTTTGGGCGCTGCTTGTGATAGATGAAGAAAGAGGTAGCCGTTACATTCGAGAATTAGCCCGTTTGACGAGTTCACCAACCACGGCTATACTTGATCTCAGAGAGTTTCCCATTCCCGTTCCAGTGGAGCACTTCTGCAAGGCTATAATGGGTGAAATCCTAACCTGCCCAGACGAGGCGAAGAGAGAAATCTCTGGCTACACTGTGGTAGATGGCACCAAGGCTATTGAAACCCTTTCTGGTTGGGAGTTCTTCCCCATTTTTGGGAGCACAACCGAAAGGGCGCTCATATTCACCAACGTGCGTGAGGGACGTTCGCCCATGTTAGCTGTGAGGATTAGTCCGCTCAAACCCCGTATAGTGGTTTTTCACAGCAGTCCCCCAGACGAGTTAGCTGGGAAGTTGTCGGAGTACGACCGCATACCGCTCATATATTCTAATGCGCCTAGCGTGGAATACCTCATAAAATCGTTGAGGAGACTCTACCGCATAGCGTTGCGGAGGAAACTGGGCAAACCCATAAGACCCCCACCAAAAATAACCGCTTGACACTGCAGGCTGAGCCTCATGCTCAAGGTTGGGTGTTGCGGCTATCCAACTTCCGTGAAGAAATACTATGAAAGCTTTAGTCTAGTAGAGTTGAACCGCACCTTTTACGAATACCCCAGAACATCAACTGTGGAGGGTTGGAGAGAGAAGGCGCCGCAAAACTTTGAGTTCACGGTTAAGGCTCATCAGGACATCACTCACAAGTTTAGGTTTGAAATGGAGCCCAGTCTACCTGCATTTGAAACCATGAAGAAGATATGCCAAACGCTAAAGGCACGCATACTACTGATACAAACCCCAGGCTCCTTTCGACCCGACAAACTATCCGACGCAGAAAAGTTCCTAGGCAAAATCAAACGCGACGACCTAGTTGTGGTTTGGGAGACTCGCGGTCCAGCTTGGGATACTCTAGAGGTTAGGGAGAAACTGGCAGATAGGCTTGAAGCGTTAAGCGTGGTTCACGTCACAGATCCGTTTAAGGTGTTGCCCGTCTACACGAAGAACATTGCGTATTTCAGGCTGCACGGGCTTGCAAAACAACTCTACTATTACCAGTACACGGATAATGAACTGATGCAACTGCGCAGACTAGTTCAACCTTTTGAGCGTGATGGAAAAGAGGTTTACGTGTTCTTCAACAATCTAGCCATGTTCGACGACGGTCTACGATTCAAGCATTACATAGAAACGGACAAGTTTCCCAGCCTCACAGGTGCTATTGGAATGGAATCAGTGAAAAATGTCATCGAAAAAACTCGTTATCCAGTTGAGAAGAGCACGCTTTTGAAACGTTTAGGTTGGAGACTCGTAGAGATTGAAGAAGGAAAGCAAATTCGACTCAGCGAATTGTTGAAAGAGGTGCCTTCCAAAACCTACAAGGACTTTCAAGAAGTTTTGCGAGGGATAAGGCTTCCTAAGCATTATTAGTCCCATGGTGACACCTGACATGTTGAATCACATTTTTAATGAGTTAGTTTATTATATTTCAGTTGGTTGATAGTTGTTTTTTAGGTGTAGAAGTTTGCAGGAAGAAAGAAACGTCAAATGGATGTTAATAATCTCCGTTCTCATGCTTTTGGTGTCCACTTTCTTGGGAGCAATCCTTTTCCAACCTTACTACCCATATAGAGAACCTACCGCTTTGGATGTGGTAACCTATTATCTAAACCGAATTGACATCTTATTTTTCATAGCAACAATCACAACAGCCACGCTTACGACCACAGGCTTCGGAAAGAAAGACCTGATGTACAAAGCCTCCCTTTACTTCTTCACAATTTCAATGACATTGCTCTTCGCAAGTGTATTGAAATGGTTGTTCACCTACCCTTGGACGCGTTAGAAAACAATCGACTTGACTCAAAACCATTTTTTAGGTGAATTGGTTGCAAGAAGAAAAAAGCGTTAAATGGATCCTGATAGTCTCCATTGTCATGTTTTTAATATATTCGTGGCCTTTTGACACGATTTTCTTCTTTGGAAGATTCTTCAGTCTGCCCTTTTACAACCTTCCGCCACAGTATACTGCAATAGAGTTTGCGTGGTATTTCATAAACCGTGCAGACATTCTGTTCTTCTTGCTCACAATAACATTTGCCACACTTTTTGTGTCTGGTTTCGGAAAAAGGGAGCTACTCTATAAACTTTCAATTTATTTTTTCATTCTTTCTATGGGGTTTCTCTTCATAACATTCCTTCAGATGTTGTTCGGCGCCCCTTACCGATATTAAAGACGTTGTTGCCTCCACATTCCAAGTTTTTGATTATTCATACCGCAAGGCTTCAACAGGATTTAGTTTCGCTGCTTTGCGTGCGGGATACAAGCCGAAGAGGATGCATATGATTATTCCGAAGAGTATGGCGCCAACCGCCCATGCTGGTGAAAATATCGGAGTTACCACCGCTCGTTGAGTCTCTGGTGTATGAAACACAGTGTCCTGTTGTTGCCCCATGGTGAAGCGCGACACCATGTAGCTCAAGAGGTAAGAAAGCCCATAACCAGTGGGCACGCCTATCAAACCGCCTAGTAATCCTATTAGTGCGGTTTCAGCTAGGAACATGGTCAGAATGGTTGTGTTTTTTGCTCCTATGGCTTTCATTATGCCTATTTCACGTGTTCTCTCCATAACGGAGACTGTTGTTATGTTCATTATGCCTATTCCTGCAACCAAAAGCGAGATGGAAGCTATGGAAGTGAGGAAAAGCTGAATGAGACTTAATATGTAATCGACTTGACGAATGAAAGTCATAGGTGCAAGGATACTTATTCGATAAGGTGGAAACAACGCTTCAATGTCGTCTGCTATGCGCTCAGACTGGTCAGGATCTTTAACTTTTACAAAGATTAGGTCTGATTCTGGGGGTTTGTCTGGGATTGCATAAATCTCTCTGGCAGTGTCTAAAGGTATGAAAATCCAGTAGTCAAAGTTTGTCAATCCAGATGTGCCTTTCTTACTTAATGTTCCATCCACGGTGAAGTTGCGGGTTTCGAAAACAGGAACTGAATATGGAGGCGTGGAAATTTGTTTCATTTTGAGGAGAAAAGTCATGTTAACGTTGTCTCCTGCTCGAGCGAAGGGAGCTTCTGTCTCATTGGGATGATTAACCTTGTAGCCTATAACCATTGTATCGTTTTTCCACTGTTCTGGCGATCCATTTATGGTTTCGAATTCAAATCTGTCTGGAAAGACTCGGACAAACTCGGTGAAGTTGACGGCTGTAGCAACGAAGGCGCGGACTTCGTTGCCTTCTTCGTTATGGAGTGTCACGTTGCCTATCTGCATGACCTGTGCGGCCATTTCAACTCCATTGATTTGTAAGATGTTATAGACGTTTTCATCTGTGAAACGCTCTCTCGACAGCCCAGCGAAGAGGCTTCCAGGTATTACTGTTAAAACATTGAGTTCGAAGCCTTGTTCCATCCGCTGTGTCACTGTTACTCGGAATCCTTCTCCAAGTGAAGCCAAGCCTATTACGGCTGTTATGCCTATGATCACGCCTAATGTTGTGAGTGAGGTTCTGAGTCTCCGTTGCTTCATATTCGCCCATGCCATGGTTAAGATTTGCTTTCGCCTCACAAACGCACGCTCCCGTTACCTTCTTTTAACACCTTGAATCACGCCGTCTTTCAGGTGAAGCATGCGGTTGGCGGTTTCCGCCACGCTCTGGTCGTGAGTAACAATCACAAAAGTTTGTCTTTTTTCCTCGTTTAGGCGTTTCAGGAGTCTAACGATTTCCCAACCTGTAGTTGTGTCTAGGTTTCCTGTAGGCTCGTCTGCTAAGACGATTTTTGGGTCGTTGATTAACGCTCTGGCTATGGCTACTCGCTGTTGTTCTCCCCCGCTGAGTTCGGTCGGTCGATGTTTTATGCGTTCTTTCAAACCGACAAGTTCAAGCATATCTGTGGCTTTTTGAATGGATTCTTTTTCCGACACATCAGCCAAGGTGAGTGGCAACTCAACGTTTCTCAAAGCCGTCAATCTTGGGAGCAGGTTAAAGAACTGAAATACGAATCCTATCTTGTGAAGGCGCACTTCGGCTAGTTTTGCATCGTTGAGGGTTGAGAGGTCTATGCGGTCAATGTAGACGCTGCCCTTGTCAGGTCTGTCCAGACCGCCCAAAACGTGGAGGAGGGTTGATTTTCCACTGCCTGAAGAACCGAAGATGGCGACAAACTCGCCCTGTTCAACTTTAAGCGTTGCTCCACGAAGGGCGGAGACTAGAACCTTACCCATACGGTAGGTTTTCTCTACTTCTCTAGCCTCGAGAATTGCTGGCATGATTGGACACCGTTGATTGGTTTAGAGCAAACAACACTACAAAATAGAACACTTATTTAAACATTGAAACCCAAAACGAGCGAGTATTCGTTAAACAAAGAATTCTCAGTGTTGAACAATCTTAAGGAGGACTGTGAACAATCGGAACCGGCACTTTCAAGGAAGACAACGACTTTTGCATTTCATCTAGTATGTTCACTATTTCTCGACCTTGAACCGTTAATTCGTAAGTTCTCGGCATCTTCAGCGCAAAAACAAGTTTCTTTTCCCTCAATTGATGCAGATACTTGAAGGTTCTGCGGAGGCTTATGCCCACTACCTTAGAGAGTTGACGAACATGGACTCCAGCCACGGGAATGGCTTCAAAAACCCTCATTTCAGTCGGCGACAACCTCATCTTTGATTTGTCCTTCGCTCTGTGATAGAAAACATAGTCAGTGCGAGAACTTTTAACCAGTAGTCCTCTGGCTCGAAGCCTCATCAAAATCCTTGAGAGGCTTTTTTGGGGCACGTGCATTGCCAATTCGTTAAAGGTTTTGGGCTTGTCCAACTCTTTCAAAATAACTTCTTCGTAGCAACTTGAGTGGACAGGCAACAAACTCAGAGAATTGTGCCCTGTTAACATGTCGTGGATCTTTCTGCCATAAAATGTGACCCTAAACCTGCCGCCGTCTTCTCTTACGAGACCCACTTTAATCATGGGTTTGAGATACGCCTCAAGTATCGTTGAACGACTGTGGCGAAAACCATTTTTCCGAAGGTCTTGTTGCAGTTCTTTCCGACTGCGGGAGCGTTCACAGAGTGTTTCAAGTGTCTTCCAGCGTCTCTTGTTCTTCAAAACGTTCAAAAGTTGACTCATATGTTTGCTCTCGCCTACAGCTCTCCTTATCTCCAGGATTTCATGCTTCACACGCCAGATGTCGCAGCGTTCAACACATACCATTGGAGAAGAAGTCTCACAGTTTTTACAGTGGCTCTCAGCCTTTTGGAGGACATCGGCTAGACTATCAGTCTCACTTATCTTGCTCAAGGGTTTACTTGAACCAGTCTGGGTTAACATCAACCGTTACTTTCTCCCATAGTCTAAATTGGGCGTATGCCAAAGGCTTGACATCCCTCTGACCCCGAGGAGAGGGAGGAGAAAGGGAAAGTGTGAGTGTGGGTGGTCATTTGTCTCGCCTATGACATACGTCATTTATAATATGACATCCGTCATGCTTATATAGGTTTCCACACAATACAATTGCTCTCTGGTGAACACACATGCTCATGCCGTGCGAAGTAGCAGTAAAATCGGTTGTTCCCTCCATTCGAGCCTTCGTCGCCACAGAATTAACACAGTCATACAACATGAAACAAAACGATGTGGCACAACTTTTGGGCATAACTCAAACTGCAGTCAGCAAATACACCACGCAGGTGAGAGGCGCAGTCCTCAAAATCGACCAAACAGAAGAAATACGCTCCATGATGAAAAAAATAGCCAGTCAACTCGCCAACGGAGACATCAAGCGACAAGACCTAGTGGTCAAGTTCTGCTCAGTATGCAAAACCGTTAGACAAAATGGAATAATGTGTAACCTGTGCAAACGCTCGGACCCCACAATAAACGTGAAAACATGTCTAGTCTGCAAATCTAGCGACATGAACTGCATAAGAAAGTAAACTCCATTAATAAGAAAAATTCCGTACAGTTTCTAACTAAGAGTTCAGGAGATTTGATTACTAAATACCTAACAAGAGCCTCAAAAAAAATCTTAAGACAAAAGCAGTCGCCGAAATCATAACAGCTTTTCCCCAAGTAGTTTCACTAAAGGCTTGTACAGCAACAACGCTGAGCAATACCAGCCAAATATCAATGAAATTTATCAAAGGAAAAGTGAGATACGCCAAAGCTTGATTAGCCAGTGTGGGACCCCACGTTTCACTGAAACTGCGAGCCACTGTGACTTCATCTCGCACAGGAGGAGGCCACGATGTTATGTTGAGATGTATTTCTGGCAGAGTTGCAATCAACAGTGTAATAGCAGCAGACTGAATTATGAGGATGGAAAAGGCGTAGCCCACAAGTATGAAAAAGGGGCTCCAAGAGCCTTTTTTTTCGCTGAACGCCCTCATAACTAGGAGCAAAACACCTGCATATATCACCCAGTTAAAAAAAAAGAGAAGAGCCGTTTGTATCAAGACTGGAGGAAGGATACCACCATAAAAATTCGTGGCGAGAAGACTAGAATAGGTTAAGCCCACAGCCGTCGCGTCAATTTTAGCGTCATTCACATTGAAAACCACCTCTAACCAAGAACCAGAATCTATTAAGGGTGTGTAGTGTCCGCCGTAAAGGGTGGCGTTGCCATAGTCCGACCAGTCGATCAAAATCGAACGCATCCAATTGCTTGGAGAGGCTGTGTTTCCCAATTCCGCTCTATCGGCATCTGTTTTAAGAAGAGAAAGGGCCGTTTTAGATCCCAAATCAATAGCAGTTGTGCCGTTGACTAAGTATGCATATGGAGAGCGGATGAACCAATTAATTGTAAAATCCCCCAAATCCCATTGTGCTGTTTTTGTCAGAAGCGCAGATATCTTAGGTCCTTTATCTGAGTAGAAATCAATTGTTAAAGTTAAATTCCCCACCTCTGTTGTGGATTGATTCAATTTTACAGTTGTTTGGTAAAATGTTTCGTTAACTAAGGGGTTTACCACAGCGTCCACGGGAGTGAGAAGCTCAGTTGCATTGACCAAGAAAACACTTTGCTCTATTAAGGAGGTTTTATCGACGAAGGTATAGTTCATTACGTAAGGCTGATTGGATTGGAAAGTATAGTTGCCGAAAGCTGTCACATAGACATAACAATCCGAATAAGTGAGAAGCATCGGTGAGACTGGTTGTCTCTCTGAAACGCCTAAAAACACTTTGGATGACTGAATATAGTATTCACTCGCTGTAAGTATTAAGACAAGTCCTACTACTAGCAAAAGCCCTTTAAAATCGGGGTTTTGAACGATTTCTTTGAACGCTTTTAATGGAGACAATATGACCTCAAAAGGATAAACTAAGGCTTTCTTTGTTCGGTGTTCAGTCAACTTGGGTGGAGCTTCTTCTTGTTGCTCTCCTGTGTTGGTTAATTTGGTCACATCCCCAGCTTAAGTCTTCTGTATGTTTCATAATCCACATACTCAATATTCTTACTTTGAGCCTGATGATGAATAGTGAATTTTTGCCGACTCCTCTTTTCAACAATTTGGTTGGTGACGATCAACGAGTAAGCGTCGCTTCCTGCACCCGACCCATAACTCACCATCAATATTCGGTCGTTAGGCTTAGCTATGTCCAAGACAGCCGCCAACCCAATAGGCGACGAACCAGAATAAGTGTTGCCAAACCTTGCCACCTGTAGACCCGGCATAAACTGATCCTCTTTGAAGCCCAGCTCAGTCGCCACCCTTATCGGAAAACTCAAGTTGGGCTGATGCGAAACAAAATAACTCACGTCACTGGGTCGAAGCCTAAGCTGGTCCATAAGTTTTCTCGCAGCCTGCGAAACGTGTTTAAAATATGCAGGCTCACCTGTGAACCTTCCTCCGTGTCTCGGATGAGGCTCCTGATCCCTTCTCCAGAAATCTGGCGTGTCAGACGTACAGGAGCACCAGCCCTCGATTTCGGCGATGACGTCACTCATGCCAAACATGAAGGCTGAAGCACCGTAACCCACAAAGAAGTCGAGTTCACCTCCAATCTCGTCTCTGGGCGCGGCTTGAGAGTTGTCGGTGCCGATTACCAACGTGTAACGGTTGCGAACACTCGGATAATAAACCAGTGCGCTAGCATCCTTAAACATGCATGTGGCTGCCTTGCAGGCGAACTCTGTGTCAACGGCGTCAACCGTCTGAACCCCCTCATTTTTGTCTTCTTCGCCAAGTTTCAAAACTTGAGCAACTTTTGAGGCTATGGGTTTGACGGCGTAGGGGTTGGATTCTGAGCCCACGTAGACTTTTGCAACTAACAAGGGGTCAGCGCCAGAATGGATCAGTGCCATTTTTCCTGCTTCTACAGCGGCGGTGATTGAGTCTTCGTCGATGAAGGGCACAGACCTTTCTATTGTTCCCTCTTTGATTCTGAACTTAGGAGTGTAAACTCCGTAGCCAACTATTCCAGGTGTTTCACACTCTTTTTTGGGTCGAATGACCTGGTGTTCTTGATGTGGATAATATTCATCGGAGAGTGTGAAGGTTAAGGATATCGTTGGGATTATGTCACTCTGCTCCACTGCGTATCGTCTTCTGAATCGTGGAACAACTTCTCTTCCCTCAAAGCTAGACACTTCAATTTCTCGATTAACTAAGAGGTGGTCGGTTAACCTGCCTGGCACGCGCACCTTTCCATTGTGAAATGAAACTATACCGTAAACATAGGTTCCGAGTTTTGTAAATTTGTTAGTTGGCTCCTTGACAAGTGTGCAGACTTCGAGTTCGCCTTTCTCGTAGAAGTAGTCTATGTCCTGCATCTTGCCGAAGCTCTTTCTTCCGCAGGTTCCGCAGTAGTCGCGGGGGCGGAAGTATTCTTTGCCGCAGATGCCGCATCTGCTGCCTTTGAGGCGGTCTCCGATGTAGGAGACTCTTCTCTCTATGGGTTCGCTACTCATTCGAGTCGCCTCTTCGCAGTATGTGAACGTAGGCTTTGGTTCCGAAGCCTTCGAGTTCCAAGACGCAACCCAACTGTAGGTCGGTGTCTGTTTTCACCTGTCTGTCTCCTGCCTCGCCACTTAGCTGTTTGACAACCTCAAAGATTTGGGCTCCGCCTGTGGCGCCCAACGGGTTTCCGTCGGCTTTGAGTCCACCGTCTGTGTTGACGAATAGTTCTCTTCCGTTGACTCTGTAAAACCCTTGAAAATCCTTGCAGCTTTCGCTTATATCTTGCCAAGCCTTGCCCTTCTTTGAGAAACCTAAATCCTCCAGAGAAACCATCTCAAGAAGGGTAGATTGGTCGTAGAGTTCGGCGATCTGAATGTCGCTTGCCCTCATGTCAGCCATTCTGAGGGCGTTTTTCATGGCGATTGAGCTTGCTATGAAACTCGTTCTCTCTTCGCGTGCAGGAAATGTCACGTAGTCGGTTGCAGATGCTGAACCAGCCACGCATACGGTCGGGTTGGCGCGTTTTTTGGCAATGTCTGGGCTTGCTAGAACGATGGCTGTGGCGCCGTCTGAAACTGGCGCGAAGTCGTATAGTCCAAGCGGTTTGTGTGCTTTCTGTCGTTCGCTTATGACCTTGTCTAGGCTTATTTCTCGTCGGTATTGAGCGTAGTCGTTTTTCACCGCTTGTTTGTGGTTTTTGACGGCTATCTGCGCTAGTGCTATGTTAAGTGTTTCTAGTTGCTTGCCGTTGATGCCGTGATTCTTGATGTACTCTCTCAGCATGAGTTCGTGGTTGGCCTCAGGTGTGCATCCCGCGTAGTAACTCCACGGGTCTTCGAGAAGCATGAGGTCGTCGCGGATCTTGTCCCAGCGGTCGGTCATTTTTTCAACTCCGCCTACGAGTACCATGTCGTATTTGCCCGATTGGATGGCGTTGCAGGCGTTGATGAGGGCTGAGCTGAAGGAACGTGTTTTTTCCATGGGAACGTGTAACTCTGTGAGTTCGGATAGGAAGCCTTCTTCGATTCCGATTTTGTTTGTTAGTTGGAGAAAGTAGTCGGCGATGTATGCGGCGTCTAGGTTCTTTCTTTCGATGCCAGCCGACTGTGAGGCTTTGAGCCAAGCCTCTTCGATGAGTTTTTCGGGTTCTTTCTCGTAGTGTTCACCGAACTTGGTTCTGCCGACGCCGATTATGGCTGGGCATCGTTGCTGCAAAAAGTCACATTCCTGATAGTGTTTCTTCAAACCTTCAATATCTTCATGATTGAGTTTATTAAATGTTTAGGGTTTTCCTCTTGTGAGTTGAGAATCAAACGTTAAATGTTGTCTTTGGGCTATTATGAGTTGTCGGCTTGCTTGAGGATATGCTTATGGGCGAGGAAGAGAAAATCACGAGTGTCTTGACGGGTAACACTCTTCGGGTTTATTGGCTTTTGTTAAGGTCTTCGGATGGTGTTGTCGGGGCTAGAGAAACCCAGCGGGCTCTTAATTTTTCCAGTCCAGCCTTGGCTGTTTATCACCTGGACAAGTTGGCTGAGTTGGGCTTAGTGGAAAAGACTGATGGTGAATATCGCTTGGTGAAGGCTGTGAATGTGGGCGTGTTAAAGCAGTTTGTAAGATTTGGAACCTTTCTGCTTCCCCGCTACTTACTGTACGCCACAATGTTCATGACTCTATTGGTTTTCTATCTGACGCAATTTAGGCAAGTCAATTTTTACAGCGTGTTCGCTTTAATCTTTGGCTTGCTTGCTACAGGAGTTATGTGGTATGAATCGGTTAGGGCTTGGAAACAGAAACCATAAAGTGGATGTTGCCTCGAGCTGGTTTGCATAAAAAAATAAAAAATGGGGTTGAGATTAGTCGTTACTTTTGACTACTGCTCTTATCACGGGTCTTAGGTTTAGGGTCTGGCTGATGGCTATAGTTTTCAAGTCGTCGGGTTGAAGGTCGATGATTACCGTCACTGAACCCTCGCTCTCCATCTTGATGTGCGGTTTAAAGTTTACTTTGATAACGTCGCTAGGAACCCGAAGAGTTGCATTGCTGTTGTCGGGGTATGTGGCGTTTGCGGTTAACACGTGCATTCTTATCTGGGTGTAGTTTCCAGCTGGGATTGGGGTTTCAGAAAGTGTTTCGGTAATGTTGTATAGTGCTAGCAAGTCGAAATAGAACGGTGCGTCGCTTTTTATCTCTAGGTCAAGCCAGTTTTCGTTTTGGTCTTGGATCTTGACCCAATCAATTGTTATATTAAGGTGTTTTAGTTCGACAGGTTTGTCCATTATTTTTATTATTAAGGTGCCTTTGTCAGAAACCATGCTTGGTAACCTCAAGCTTGGGAAGCGTAGGCCTCCAGCCACGACGCCTGCAATTATCAAGACAGCAACAAGAACGCCTGCAGCTGCAAAGATGCCCATGTCTCGAATCTCACCTATCATTTTTCGGTTCTCACCTGCCCTAAAGGTTTAGCCACCGTTTGATTTAATGCAACACTTTTGAACACTATGGTTCAAAAACTTGAACAAGAGAACAGTGAAAACAAATAGCACAATGATATGTCAAGATTCGTCACATTATGGCTAACGACGAACAATTGTTCTAGAGCTTAATACCGTAGCCATTTATTTTGAAGTGAAAACCAAATATACGTTGACCGTTAAAACATAAACCAACGAGTGAGAGAAAAAATGAGAAGACCAATCTTGAATCTTGTTGTATTCGTCACAGTCTTAACGCTAACCCTTTCGTTCATAACCGTTTTGCCAGCCGCAAGCCAAGACAAAGAACGAATAATATCTGAACTGGAAAAACTCCGCGGCATGGTGGAAAGGGAGCACCCATGCTTAGCTAACAAGGTCAATGCGACCATTAATCAAATTGAAGCTGGAGCTTTTAATGGTGCACTGAACAAACTGGTAAACGATGTGAACAAAACCATTACAGCATGGGTGGAGAACCCAGCAGAAATCTACATCCAACTTAATAAAATTGTTGACCTCATCAAAGGAATAACTCCGCCTACTTCGCCGTCTCCTAATTTCGAGATTTCCGCCCACCCAGAGGAATTAGAGATTGAAAAGGGCAAAAGTGGCACATCAACCATAAAAGTGAAGTCGCTTCACGGTTTCAGTCAACGAATTGACCTCTCTGCTGAATTGACTCCCACCACAAACAAAGTGACACTTGCCCTTACTCCCACATGGGTTATTCCTACACCAAGCGGCAACACTTCCGCACTTGCTGTTGCAGTTGGTGCAGATGCTGAAGCAGGTGAATACATCATAACCGTCACTGGCACAAACGGCACCCTTCCACACAGCAAGGAAATTTCCTTGAAGGTCACACCACTCAAAGACTTTTGCATAGAGGCTTCGCCTGCTTCGTTGACTGTTCAACAAGGAGGCTCTAACCTATCAGTTATTGTAATAACTTCTTTGGCGGGATTTAGCCGACCCATCGATTTGGATATTACATCTTCGTCTATCCCAGACGTAAACGCTAGACTCAACCCATTGAGAGTTATTCCTCCGCCAGACGAGTCCGCCGTTTCCATACTGACCATAGATGCCGCTTCCACTGCAACAACGGGCTCCTACACCATCACTGTTAAGGGAACAAGCGGTTCACTATGGCATTGCGCTAACATTATGTTAGAGATCAAAGCTGCCCCGACTCCTCCAGAGCCCCCTATTCCAGACTTTTCTATCGTTGCTTCCAAGACTTCCTTGACGGTTCAACAAGGCGATTCTGATACATCAACCATAATCATAGCTTCTTTAAATGGTTTCAGCCAAGCTGTTGTTTTGACGGTGACTTCTGAATCTATCTCTGGCGTTGATATTACCCCCGAACCCTCCGAGGTCACTCCAGTTGCAGACGGTTTTGCCACATCAACACTGACGGTTGAGGTTGACGCCAAGACTCCGCCTGGTGAACATATAATAACTGTTGTCGGAACAAGCGACGCTTTGGAACCCCATTCCGTTAATGTTTCGTTAAAAGTCGTTGTTGAAAAGACTCCTCCAGTAATAGTTAGCGTTTTGAGGCAACCTGAAAAACCTAGCTACAACGAAACCGTAACCGTGTTGGCTTCTGTCACAGACGCAAAGAGTGGCGTGAAAGACGTTGTTCTGAGTTTCTCAGGCTCAACATGGAAGAATGAAACTATGACTCTTAAAAATGAACTGTACAGAGCAACCATTCCAGCTTTCCGATTCAACACTCCGGTTAAATACCGTGTATACGCTTCTGACAACGTCGGAAACTGGGCTACCCCTTCAAGTATCTACTCTTACGTGGTGACCGACCAGTATCCGCCTGTCATTGGCTCCCCGTCTTGGTCGCCCGAAAAGCCAGTTGCAAATGAAGAGATAACCATCAATGTGACCGTGACCGAGCCTCTATACAGTAGCGGTGTTGAAAATGTCACCTTATGGTATGTGAACACAACAATGACCGTGTGGCTATCAGTTCCAATGACCTTCAGAGACCCAAACTGGACGGCTACCATAACCAACCAGAGCGACACTGTTGTCACGTTCTATATAGAAGCCTTTGACAAGGCCGGAAACAAAGCTGAAACTGAGGAGCAAGAGTTTACAGTAGCCGCGCCAGCGGGCATTCCGTTGGCTTGGATTTTGCTGATAATACTGATTCTGGTGGTTTTGATTGGATCAGGCGCCTATCTGCTGTGGCGCCGAAGACAAAGGAGAAGGGGTGCCGAGGCTGCTCTGCCTCCTACTAAGCCTACTCCACCTTCGCCTCCACCCGTGACCCCAGCGAAAAAACCGGCTAGAGAGGTTGCACTTGTTAAGGGTTATGGGATGGTTTCGTTTGTTGTTCCGGCGCACAATGAAGAGGGAACGATTTCTCAGCGCATTGCCAGAGCCTATGAGAGTGCTGCCAGTCATGCGGGTCCGTCTGAGATTATCGTGGTTGACGACGGCAGTATTGACGACACTTACGAGGCGGCTTGGTCGGCTGTTGAGTCAAACCGTAAAAAGTGGCCCAACATCCCTGCTAAGGTGGTTAAGCTTAGCTCCACACTGGGCAGAGAGGAGGCGGTTCGGTTTGGTCGCAGCAAGGCTAAGGGTGAGTTTGTGGAGACTGTGAACCGTGAGAATGCTCTGACAGTTTCAGGTTTCATTGGGCACGTCCTTCTTCCTCTTTGATCCTTGTTTTGCAAGAATAAAACTGCAATTAAAGGTGCTTGTCGTCGTTTTATTTTTGTAGAGGCTAATCGTGTGTGCGCAGGACTCTCAGTCCTAATTAGATGTTATGCTATTTGAGAAGGAAGTTTGAAAAGAAGGAAAGGTTTGTGAGAGGAGTTTAGTAGAGGCTTGGTGGGAGTTGTTTGGCGTTGGTTCTCGCTTCTTCGATAATGGGTAGGACAGCTTTGAGTTCTCTGAAGTATTTGAGTACGGTTATGCCGCGTTCGGTTATGGCGTAAACGATCCGTTTCTTGCCCACGGTTTTTTCTTCAACCAGGTTTTGTGAGATCAAAAAGTCTAGGTATTCTTTCAAGACGCTGCAGTTGACATTTGCCTTATACATTATGTGTGTCAACTTCAATGGGCCGCTTCGGGCTAAAACCTTTAGTATGTCAACATACATTTCCAGTTTGGATCTGCGCAAGGTTTGGTTTCCACCTTAAATGTGTTTTCAATTTTTTATTTTTTTACCTATTTAGGGTTTATGGATTCAAACTACGTTTTGTGCGGGTGTACCGCTTTTTTTTGGCTTGAATTTTGACGAACAGGCTTATTCTGTTGAGGAAAGCTGTAACTATATCATCAGCTAAGGCTGATTGCAGGTCGTCGCTGAGTTTTTTCATTTCGTCTCCGAAAACTTCCCTCATTCTGGTTTCAAGGTATGCTCTCTGTATTTCTTCTTCAGGCGGAGACTCTGTGGTTTTGGTTGTCTCCATATGCTTGTGTGCTCCTTTGTCTTTATGCCATGATTACATGGTTTTGTATTTAACTAATTTATGAATCTAGAATACATATTCACCAATGTTTAATCGTGCCTCTCAGTTAGCAACTGTTTTCTGAGGCTTCTCAGTCCGTCAACAGCATGTCTTAAGCGGTTCATTTCTTCGTCAAATTCCTCGCTTAGCAGTCTCATTCTTCGGTTGACTTTTCTGTAAACTCCTTGTTGCCAGATTTGGGCAGCCCACGACTTGATGGTCACTAGTCGCCTCTCCTCAGTGGTGAGTTGCATGTGTTGCGAGTGAAAGAGTGAACCATCATCGTTTGTTGGTTGGCATACGTGACCGCGCCAAGCCGAGAGAGAGAAAGGAGAAGACGGCTCACAAAACATATTATATGCGCCGCCACGCGTGCACAAGCCCCTCGACCCGTAAGGGTTTTCAACCTCGGTCCTCGCTCTCACATCGCAAGACACAATAAACAATATATACTCTCAAATAAAAACCTTCTTGATTATTCATACAACTAACACCATTGTTCCGTCTCAAGCAAGAAAATTGGCGTGACCCATAAATCATAATGGAATACGCTAGCTTGTTTTTATTGCAGTTTTAAAGACAATATTGCTTTGCTCTTATCATTGATAAGTTTTTGGACCGTTTGCTTCGTTAAGATTTATTTATTATTTTTATGATAAATAATTTCTAAGAGGAATGGAGAATGTCCAAAGCTGAATCATGGGAAAACGTGTGCTGCCGTTGCGACAGTGACGTTCAAGAGGTAATCCATCCTGGCAAGAGAGCATGCCACATAACTTGTGGATCTTGCTTATACCCTGACAATCCCAGTTGTACTTCATGTGAGATTGTTGGGCATTGTAGACTTGCCTTAGACCATTTTAAAAGTCTTGAACTGAACGGCGGAGACAGGGGACACTATTTTAACGAGCAGTTAACAGGAGAAGAAACCTTGTATCACACGTTGGAAATGGTAAATGGACAGCAACGTCTTGTTAATCAACTAGGCGAAAAGCAGTATCTGGAAGAGTTAAAGAAAGCCAACTCAAACAACTCCTCTTCAAAAAAGTAAAGCTCAGGCTTGTTTGCAGTGTTAGATTTCCCTGACTAATGCTGGATGAGTATCTTCTGTAGAAAACCTTTAGCAGTATATGGGTGAAATTTTTGTGAGTTCTTCGATGTAAGCTTCTTTGTAAAGTTCGTCCATGGCAATTGAGAACGCTTCAATAATCTCTGGTTCATCATGAATCTGCAAGGCAACAGAAAGCCAATAAAAGCCTGCTCCTTATTCATTGATTTTCACCCTAAATTTTGTTTGTATTTTAGAAACGTAATTACACACGCCATCAGGAAAGACGTCATAAAGTTTGGCGTTGCAGTGTGGACAGAACATTTCAATCACGCCTTTCCATTCGTGTTCTCTGTAGGTTCCCGAAGCTGGATCAAAGACATAAGTAAGATAATCGTTCTCCAATACCTCGACCAGCAACTGTCTGCAACCAGGACATTTTGGAGGAAGTTTTCTCATCGTTGGGCACTCTCATGCCTATTCCTAGAAGTTCTCAATTATGCTTTAAATCATTAAAGTCTTTAAAAGTAGAAAAAAGAAGATACTAGGTTTTTCTTTTGGCATTTGGCCTTTGGATGTGTGTATTTATCTCATGCTTATTGTATGCATTAAAAACATCCTGGCAGAATTTTATCATCTTTTTATCTCCTATTTTGAGGGCTTCTTCATACATCTTAATGAAATATCTTTTTCCAGCTTCTGTTTGCGAATAATTTTTCTTCATCAGGTTATGCTGGGTGTACAAGGTTTGACCGTTGTCAATAGTATTGGTCCCACCCTGATCCAACGGACGTTTATGATCAGCGCATATTTCAACGCCATCTTCCCGACCCAAACCACAGATAACACATCGATATTTATCTCGCCGAAAGATTTCTTCTTTCACATCAGGTGGAAAATCAAGGAGTGAAACATCCCGAACGTACTCTGGGTCGTATCTGTATATTCCTTTCTTAACTTTAATCAGCTTTCCTTCTTGGTATAGCCTTCTAATAGCTCTCCAAGTGTCCCTGGGCTTTTTTCCATATAATTTCAGGTATTGCGCCTCAACCCAGTCTACAACTGGTCCATGTTTCAAATCCTGTTTAGGATGCGCTCTAAAATACTCCATTACTAAATCTCTGACTGTTTTGCCCAAGCATTACCTTCCTGCATCAGTTTTTGTTGGTATATTGCGCCATGTTTTTCCAATCTTTTTTTTGCTAGCTCACAGTAGTTCTTATTGATTTCAACACCAATTCCAATTCTACTTGTTTCTGCACAAGCAATCAAAGTTGTGCCACTGCCAAGAAAGGGGTCAAGCACTGTGTCTCCAACAAAGCTAAACAACTTTATACATCGTTTGGGAAGTTCAATAGGGAACGGTGCAGGGTGACCGATTTTGTTTTTACTTTCGCCGCTGAAATTCCATACACCGTTTGTCCATTCCAGGAATTCATCTCGAGTAATATCAGATTTTTGACTTCCACTTGTCTTTTGCCAACTCTCTTTGTATAAAACCACAATAACCTCAACTGGAGCAATAACGAAGGGGGCTGAAGCGCTTAACCATGAACCCCACGCTGTGCGTCTGGAAATATTTTGTTCATTCCATACAATTGTGGCATGATATTTCCATCCTACTTCTTTTGCGATTGTTGTGATATCTGCGCAAACACTTTGCTGGCCGCCCTTGTTCTTGTCTAAGGGAATATTCAAGCATAGCCTTCCGTCGTCTTTGATGAGAGTGTAACATTTGGTCAACCATTTTTTTGTGAAAACCAAATATTCAACGTAAGGAATGTCATCCTTATAATTTTCATATTGAACATCTACGTTGTATGGGGGCGAGGTCACGACTAAGTCTATGCTGCTTTCTTTAATAGCATCAGTTTTCAAGAAATCATCATTGTATATGCGTATCGAGTCAGCCTTAAAATACAGCTCACCTTCAACACTTAATGCCTTTTCTGTTTGCAGTTCAGTGCCACCAACACCCTCACTCTTAGCCAACTCAACCAAAAAACCATTTTCTGTTTTGCTGATTTCTACATGAGCGCTTACAGGAAATTTATTCTTTAGAAAAGAAGACCACAATCGCCCATACTTATCAAATCTTGCAGGAAACCCATTCAGTAAGGTTTTGGAAGGCAAAGTCATATCGCCAATAAGCTCCTGCCTGCTTTTAGTCGGTAGTTGGATGAAACCCCTTTGAACCTCCATCTTCTCAAGAACCTTTTCAACCATTTCTTGTTCTCTCTTGCTTGTGCGACAACAGTCTGTTACCAAAAATATCTTTCAAGGGTTTTTGGTTATTAAACCTAACGTGTTCACCTAATGCTACGTTCTCATACGCCTGTTCCTACACTTAAAAAACAATCCTCCACTCTGTTAATGCAAACACAGCCCATTTAACTCCAAATCTCATTACTCTAGACAACTCTCTATTCTGTCTCAATCTCTCTCAACCTCTAATCGTCTAAAAAACCAAGATTCATATTTGGAGCCTATTAAGATCCTAATAGAGGGCGGTCTCTAGCTGTGCGCACACACATACGCAACCCAATTCCTTAAAAAAGCTAAAGACTCTCTATTTGTGTTGCAACTCTGTCTAAGGTTTTGATGAACGGATGTTCTGGGTTTTCACTTGCGAATATAGTGGTTCCGCCGGTCTTGAGTATGTCGCAGAAACATGGAATCATTTCTATCAAGGGAAGATTGTAACTATTCATAAGCTGTTTGGCCAAGTCAGCACGGTGTGTCTTTGACTGGAGGATTTCTGCGAAAACCTTGTTCATTATCAATCCTGTTTTCTTTTCGAAGAGGTCATAGAGCTCATCTATCATCCTTTGAGTTCCCTTTATGTCTGATATATCCATGCCTGAAACCACAAGAGCCACATCAGCACTGACAATAGCATTGATAGACGAGTACTGGAGACCAGGACTTGTATCAAAAATCACGTAGTCTAACTGCATGTCATTCAAGAGAGAGGTCTTGAGGGAGAGAAGCCTGCCTAACGCTTTCATTTCCCACTTTCTATCTTTGGCTGTCATCTCTCTAATGGCTTCGGTGCCTGGATTCGCAAACCCAACCAGAAGCTTGCCCCTCTTGACATGCGTCTGAGAAAAGTCTCTCAGCGTCCTCTTTATCTCACAGACACCATTTAAGTAATCGTTGAGCCAATATTCAGCATTGTGCACCTTGAAAACAGCTTGAAGGCTTGGAGCACGGAAGTCAAGATCTAAGAGGCAAACACCCTTGCCCTGGTTAGCATAGAGAGCCGCCAAGTTAATCGCGAGCAGCGTCTTGCCTGTTCCACCCTTGTAGGAATGAATCGCTATGATTTTTCCCAAGCCTTGTTCGCCTCTTTTTCTTCTTTCTCTCTGTCAACGAAGAAGTACGCCTTTCGTCCCCGCCTCTCCTTTTTCACGTAGCCCATTAAGACCAGCTGGTTAAGGTAACCGCTTTCAACCGCCCTAGCCCGCTTGGTTTGTTCAGCCACTTCATCTGCCGTTGCTTGGTCGAGTTTACACAGAGTGACAGCCGTCTTTCTCAGGTGGTCCGGGAGAGAAAGAAGCGTCATGACGTCTAAAACGTCAGGTACGCTCTCTTGACTCTGCGTAGAATGCCCCTGCTTCTGAATCTCAATCATAACCTCCATCTTTTCGTTAAGTCGGTCTAAGCTCTCCTTGATCTTCTGCAAAATGGACGCCGAACTCTGTTCAAGTCTACGTGGTAGGGTCACCGTTTTTCAGCCTCGAAGTGTTATACGTGTATACAAAAGTTTTGTTGCGCTATCTATTAAGTCTTACGATACTGAGTTCTGTATTCTCAGTCTATTGTGTTGCCACAAGGGTTTTTTTGTGTGCCGCAACAAAGAAGAGAAGGTTTCAGTTGGGTGGACTGGAAGCTTTTCTAGTTGGACCCAAGAGGCTAGAGGCTCTAATTGAAATTTAAATAAGACTAGTGGCTTTGTTCGTTTAACAAAGTTTTCTATTGTTGGGTAATCATCTAGGTGGCAAGCAATGAGCGGTTAGTGAAGAATTCAGAATATATCAGTAATCACAACAGTTATGCTTCAGAAACACAGCTTATCTAGAAAAAACCTCCATATAGCAAACATAGAAGTGAGAGGAGAAGGCTGAGCGAGAAATGCTTGAAGAAATAACGGTCCAAGCCGCAAAAACACTTCTAACCTTATTCTGGCTACTGATCACACTTATAATCATAGCAGCAATAGCCACCACAAAAACCAGACCAAGAACCACGAAATAAAATACTACAAACATGCCTACCTATTTTTGTAAGCGTTCTGGGAAGACAGAAATGACCATCACGTTAATTATTAATTATGTTCTATTTTCTTTGCACTTTTGAAAGACTAACTCAATCAAGATCCACAATAGTTTAACATCCCATCATATAACTGTGCGCCCTTATTTTGATGACGAACATGGGTTGATTTGTATTGTTAGTATGTATGTGGGTGCTTTTGTGATGATATTGTTTGGTGATGCACTATGTTTATTTAAGCTGTTGCCTAGTATAGTACGTAGTTTCCGCCGTACGTGTGTACCGCTGTCTATGGTGAACGTTAATGGCTAAGAAACCGGGCAAGAATGAGGCTTTGGAGGCCCTAGACTTTATCATTAGTGTTCTTAAGGAGCACGAGAAGGATTTGGACCGTTTGATCGGTGAGTTGGGCAAGGTTACTGGTAAGCTGGGTTCTGGCGGTGAGATGGCTAATAAGGTTGAGCGGGTTGAGGAGCGCTTGGCTTCTATTCAGTCTGAAGTGGCGAGTTTGATTAAGGAGTTGTCTGCGCCTAGGGAGTTGCCTCATGTTGCTCGTGGTCCGCCTGTTATTGTGCGTTGTAAGCAGTGGGATGATTTTAAGGCGTTGGCTGTGGGTGCTGAGACTGTTTCTTTTTTGTTGAAGGAGGCTGAGAAGAGTTTTCAGGCGGATGCGTTGAAGGAGGGTCGTGTTTTGACTTATAATGGTGAGTTTCCTCGTGATGCTAAGTTGTTGAAGTTTTGGCTTGCGCGTGAGTTGGGTGTGCCTGAGGAGAAGGTGTTTGAGGGCGTCTTAGCCATAGGTTAATAGGTTAACTTAGTCGTCTGTTAGTCTCTCTGCCGAGAAGATTTTTCTGGTTTTTAGGGGTTGGCAGTTGTTTGTTTTTTGGGTTTTGTTTTTGGGAATGGCGCTGTTTTGGGTTGTTTTTGACTTTGGTTTAGGGTGATTTACAACATACTTTTTGGTGGTTTCTTGGTGATTTAATGGGTATTTCTAAGCGTGTTTTGAGGCTAAACATTTTTTGTTTATGTGTGTGCGCACCGTTGACCTAGCCTATCCATTAGGCTCCAAATAGAAAGTGATATTTAGTGGTTGATGAAGGTTGTTTCTTAGTTTTTGCCTTCACTTTTCTTTGTATATTTTTCGCCGAATTTCTTTGCTTGTTCAATGTATGCCTTCAATCGTCGGATTTCCATCTTTTTCTCGGGCAGGGTTTCAGGCGCATACATCAAGGGCAAAACAGCGAGGAATAAGAAGAAAGCAGCTAATGAAAAAGCACCATAAGCGCTTTCACGAGGTATCCCTTGTACATAGGGACGAAAGACTATTCCTACTAACTTCGTAAAAAAGAATGGAAAAGCTCCAATCGCATAATACTTTTCTCGAGGACTATTAGCTGGAGATAAGTCTCCCCATAAAACCAGAATGAAAATCACTGTAAACATACCCCAAGCAATTCCGTCAACAACAGCGTAAAGATACCACGAAACTAGCATGGATGGAGCTAAACCCAGTAACGCATATTCGATTCCGAGCGCGATAAAACCGTAGATCACCACGCGCTTCCTTCCAATATGATCAGCAATTAGCCCTCCTATAAACACAAAGAGGAGACCAATAAATGGCGCAATAAGCATGTTAAAAAACTCAAAAAACCACGGATCAAAAATAGCCTTCAAGTACGTACTTTCCAGTCTGTCCACAAGACAAAACATAAGCCAAGGAATGAAGTAGAGAAGAAACGGTTTATTGCGAAGGATTGACAGAAACGAAGTGCGCTTTTTCCGTTCAATTTTCACTTTCGACGGTTTAAACAAGAATAGCACTCCCAAAGCAAGTGCCCTCCAAACGAAAGAGAGCATCGAGACAACAAACACACTGCTTCCAATAAAAATCAAAAGGAGAGGAGCGCTCAGATAAGTCAGCAGAAGAATCAACCCGCCTACACCTCCTCTATGTTCAACGGCTGTACAATCTGCAAAATAGGCCGTGCATGAGGGCATACCAAACCCAAATGAAAATCCAAGTGAAAGAGAAATTATCAGAAGATTAGTTGTGGAATATTCCGTGAGTAAGAGAGGCAAAAATGAAGCTACCGCTCCTAGAACTACCCATATATAAAATAAATGAAGCCTGTTCATTTTCTCAGAAAGAGCGGAGCCAATAAGACTAGTTAGTATGATTGTTGAAAAGTATATTCCTGAGACAAAAAGGGTCTGCTGGTCTGTTGAACTAAAGTTGCGAAGAATTCCATCGATGATTGCCTGTGTAAAGTAGTACCAAGCGAAAGAATTGAATAGCAAGATGAAACTTGCAAGGAAATCCTTTTTAATTATGCCTGAACTCTCTAAAAGAAAGAATCTCTTTAGCATTTCCTTCACTATTCTAAATTAGTTCTACAATAGCAGACTGAAACTTAAAACTTTCATAAAAATTGTAGATGTGTACAACAAATCATATATAGTATAGATATATACCACAAATATGCGTGAGAAAAATGAAAAGCACAAAGCGAAAGCCAAGGCCAGTCAGGTTCTGGGCCTAGGTATCTCTCTTCCTTCCCCGTGCACAAGTCTTAGCGTAGTTCTCCTAATTATCTAAGAAAATTCTCTTCAATATGACCGATCGCTGTGCTGGATTCGAAGACTGATATTGTATAAAGAAATTGTATGCTACATTTAGCTCTGCTAACAGGTTCTTCATTTTCCTTCTATACATTCTAAAGACTAGAAGCGAGTCGTTAAAGTGTGAAGCAATCACTTCACCTGCTAATTTTCCACTCACTAAAGAATTGAATACACCTTCACCAGTGAAGGGGTTAGCAAGGCTGGCAGCATCTCCAACCAGTAGCACCCGGTTTTTTCCTAGTGCTAGATTGGCTGGAGAAAACACTGCAATGGGATATGCTTCGTATCTTAAGACTCTTCCCAGGTTGTATTTCCTTTTCATCGTTGAAAGGAAGTTTCGCATAAGTTTTTTCACGTTAACAGGTGGCAATCCGCCAACGCCAAGAACAACAATTTCTTTTTTTGGAATAATCCAAAAATAAGTAACTTTTGATTCCTTGATTGGAAAAAACAAATAAACAGCATTCTCAGGTAGTTGTCCAATTGCATATGTTTGGTATGTCTCGACAAGTTGTCGTTTTGAACCTAGAAGCAATGAGGTACGAACAGCAGAACCTACTCCATCTGCTCCCACAACATATTTCGTCTTAATTTCCTCTAGTAAGTTGTTGCGCTGCAATTTCATAGTGACATAATCTTGTTTCTGGAGCACTGATTTCAGAGTTGCTTTTTGAACAATTGCTCCAGCCTTTTCTGCCTCTTGAGCTAGCCAATAATCAAAAAATCTTCGGTAAACGCTTACCCCTTTATTTGGTTGGCGAAACTCATGATCCAGGAGTAAAAAAACAATGTCTTCTATCTGAATTTCAACTATATTTTCTGGCATTTTTCCAAAGTTCTCATGAAGGATTTTGAGACCAGAGGAGGTAAGCCAACCTCCACAGGGTTTGTCTCTTGGCAAAGTCTCCTTTTCCACCAGAAGTGTTTTCAATCCTCTCTCAGCGCATGTTTTTGCTGCGATGGTTCCGCTTGGACCTGCTCCAACAACCGCAACGTCAAACATCTTTGTTCGTTACCTCTGGCAGCATGGAGCGAATCAAAAGCGTTAGTTCTTTTCTATTGAATTTAACAAACTTGAGGGTTGAACAACCGTCTTCAACAAGTTTTCTTAAAAGAGCATTTAATTGCGTAAAACCTCCAGCCTTATCTGTGATCTCCAAAATTGATTCAGCATCTTTCTTTTTTATTTTCTTCTTCAGACAAATGGAACTAATTGCAGGTTTTATCGAAGGGTTCTGCAAAGCATAAAGCATTGGAAGAGGCAAGCACTCGTATTTGATTCTATGTGTAAGCTCTTTGTGATTAGTCATATCATCTATGTCATCATTTAATATGGCAAGCATGCCCAAAAGCCTACCATACTCTCCAATAGACTCAGTTTCTTTTTTGGTTGCGTTACCTAGAAGTGCACTAATACGCGTATAGGCTTCTACATCTGCCGCCTTCTTTCTAGCAATCCGAAGATACTCCTCAGGAGCAACGTCTAGCCTTCCCCGAAACTGAAGCTCTAAAGCTTCAGCGTCACCCAGTTCAAAGAACATGTTGTTGATGATATCTATAATGTGAGCCATTTTTTTCTCGGAAATACCTTCATTTACTGCCTTGTTTAGAAGTGTTAAACCTTTAAACAGCAAGGCATCTCCGACAAGTAGAGCTATGTCCCTGCCGAATTTGCCGTAAACTGTTGGACGCCCATCTTTATGTTTGGATTTATCGATGATGTCGTCGTGTATGTCAATTGCACCGCTTGTAAGGATCATAGGAACGGCTATGGGAGTAGTTTGTTCCGGTTCTCCACCCACTGCTTCGCATGCCAACGACAGCAAAGCTGGCCTAGCCAAGTCCTGCCAATATTTAGTCATGAAGTATGTTAAGGCTTCTTTTGCTTCTTCACATTCTAACTTTTCTTGAAGCATTTCCTTCCTAGCGATTTCGAGAGCTTTGCTACTCCTTTTTTTGAAAATATTCTGTATTTGTTTCCTGGCTTCTTCTGGGCTGATGTCTTTTTGTTTCACTTCTCTACACTCCTACGACATTATCTTTGGGGATCTGCTCCCTTAAGGAGGCATAGTAGGCATGGAGTATCTGCTTGCCTCTCCCTGTTATTTCATAGATTTTCCTCACCCGTCCCTTTTGCAGTTCTTTTCTGCTCTTCACGAAGCCTTTATTCTCTAATTTGTTTAACATTGGATAGAGGGCTCCGTGTCTCAGTTTGACTTTGTATGTTGACTCTGTCTCCTTGATGATTTCGTAGCCCCACGTAGGTTCGGCTTCTACTAAGCGGAGTATGAGCATGTCGAGAAAGCTTTTGATGAATCGCTGTTTTATTTTGTGTGTGAAAACTTCAACCGACTCTTGGTTTTCCATCTTTGTTTACCTTGGTCGGTCTGTTTTAGTACATATTGGGGGCTATGAGGCTTATCTGCTTATGCATGCTCTTTCATGGACTTTATGCGTTGATATGACTTGTTTATGTGCGAACCTTTATATCAGCGTTTGCGGCATTATAGACTTGAATATGTCTGAAAATAGACATATTGTATACACGTATGACGTAACAACAGTAGAACAAACCGACACAAAAAAGGGGCGAAAATAAAATGGGACCAAAAGCAAGGGAGGTTCAGATGAAGTTGATGAGGGGCCTCCTTGACCTCGTGGTCCTTCAGTTTTTGAAAGCCCACCCCATGCACGGATACCAGATAATCGCCAGCCTCCGCAAAAACTTCGGCGTGTACTTCGGTCCGAGCACGATATATCCGATGCTTTCAGTCATGGAAGAGAACGGATATATCAAGAGTCACTGGGACCTAGAAAACGAGAGACCCCGCAAGGTGTACAGCATCACGGACCAGGGCGCCGACCTGCTCAACTGCACTGAGGAGTCGTTGACCCATATATACCGCAAGCTGGAGATCGGAACAGGCAAGATTCCGTTCAACGGAAACAATTTAACCGTGAACGGTTTGATCAGTAGCAAGAAGAACCTGAACGGAAATCTCAACAACGTTAAAAACAATAGGGGTTAGGCGCGCCAGTTTTTTGAGGCGCGTCTCCGTGCATGGGTGGGCAATTATCTGAGAGAGTGGACCTCTCAAGCATTTTGTTCATAAATTCACAATATTTTTTATATCATTTTTCAGGTCGCTTTGAGGGCGCACTCTTTGCGGGTTTTTTATAAGAGGATTAATGATAAAATAGCCTTCTTGAGTGGGTCGTGCTTGAAGGAAGTTGATATTCTGATTCACGATGGCACCATCGTCACAATGGACAACAAACAGCCCATCATAGAAAAGGGCTTCATAACCATAAAAAACGGGCAGATAACCGACGTTGGCAAGAAGGGCAGAGGTTCACTGTCCCTCAGAGCTGAGGAAACCATAAACGGTATGGGAAAAGTGGTGTTGCCAGGTCTTGTAAACTGTCACACCCACATTGCTATGACGCTGTTTCGAGGAGCAGCCGAGGACAAACAACTTGACCATTGGCTGCGCGACACGATATGGCCGCTTGAAGCTAGAGTGAAGCCGAGTGACATTTACGATGGTGCCTTGCTGGGTTGCTTGGAGATGATTAAGAGTGGCACCACCTGCTTTGCTGACATGTACTTTCATGAAGACTTGATCGCTCAAGCTGTTGATAGAGCTGGATTGAGGGCTGTTTTGGCGCCAGGAATCATTGAGGCTGGAGATGTGCATAGGGGCGAGAGAATGCTCAGAGACGCTGTGGGTTTTGTTAAAAAATACCGTGGCTTTGCTGGTGGTAGATTAAAAGTCCAGTTGGGGCCACACGCTCTCTACTCCTGTAGTCCAAATCTTTTGAGGCGGGTTCGAGAGGCAGCCTCGAAATTGGGTGTGGGTGTTCACATTCACTTGGCTGAGTCGACGGAGACTGCAAAGGTTTTGAGGGCTAAGTATGGAGTTGGTGAGGTTGAGTTGTTGGAGCGAATTGGTTTTTTGAAGGGTTTGAATATTTTGGCGGCGCATTGTATTCATTTGTCAGAGGATGAGATGCGTCTCTTGGCTAAGTGTGATGTTAAGGTAGCCTATAACCCTGTTGCCAACATGAAGATGGGTATGGGTGTGCCGAGAATTGACGAATTCTTGAGGTTGGGCGTGACGGTGGGCATAGGCACAGACGGGCCGGCGAGCAATAATACGTTGGATATGTTTGAGAGTATGAAGGCGGCGGCGTTGCTACAGAAAATATCGAATAAAGACCCTACGGTTTTGTCAGCTGAAACCGTTTTGCGTATGGCAACCGTTGATGGAGCGAGAGCCTTGGGGCTGGAGAAGTCTGTTGGTTCGCTTGAGGTTGGTAAGAGAGCCGACCTGATTCTTGTGGACTTTGATAAGCCTCATCTGACTCCTAGGCATAATTTGTTTGCTAGTTTGGTGTATTCTGCGCGTGGAAGTGATGTGGACACGGTTGTTGTTGATGGAAAGGTATTGATGTTGAAGCGTTTAGTGAAAACGTTGAATGAAGCTGAGGTTATGCGGAAAGCGCAAAAAGTAGCGCTTAATCTAGTGAAGTAGTTGAGGCTGGATTGAAACAATTTCTTTTTATGTGCGCATTGGGATAGACCGCCCTCTATTAGGATGCAAATAGGCTGAGGGCTTTGTGAGTTGTTTTTCATTTTTCGCTCTTGGGTTTCTTTCTTCTTGGGGTCAGCTTAGAAATGTAGATAAAATGAATGATGTTCTGATGCATGATGTCTGTTCAAATCCCATTCAGACCAACAAAGAAGAAATTCCTACATTTTTCGCTTGTGCTTTCTCTACACTTTTTCGATTGTATAGTGGCTTTTATTTAAATAGTAAGAATGTAACCTCGGATATGTGGTTCTATACTGCAGAATCGTTGATCTTTATGGGCGGTGTCAATAGGTATGAACTGGGACGGAGTTGTAGAACGTGGGTGATGATTTAGGTCATACTGAGGAAAAAGGTTATCCTGGAAGGTTGTTCCTCCCTTCGCTGGCCTTCTCTTACTTTGCTTCAGGTCCACTGGGAGTCTTAATAGCACTCCTTCTGATTGACATAGGAAACACTTTCAATGTTCCTGTCGGGGTCATGGGACAGATTAACACACCTTATTCTATTGTCGCAGTCATCTTCGCATTGCTAATGGGCATTCTAAGCGTTCGATTTGAACACAAGTCGTTACTTCTCATAGGTCTATTGTTCATCGGCATTTCAGCCCTAGGTTGCTTATTGGCTCCAGATTTCAACGTGATGCTTGTATCCTATTCTCTAAGCGGAATAGGATGGGCTATGGTTTCGCCAATGACTGTTGCATTGATTGGAGATCATCTCTCTGTAGAGAAGAGAACAAACGCAGTTGGGTTGGTTATTGCAGCTGGAGCCCTGTCATACCTTATAGGAGCCCCAATAACCGCTTCAATCGCTGGCATCGGAGGGTGGCGCCTTCCCCTCATGGAATTCGTGATACCTGTTCTACTTGCGAGTCTCTTATTGGCTTTTTTTGGTTTGCCATCGACTTCAAGTAGCCACAAACCCACAGTGAACGAGAAGACCTATCTGAGAAGCTTTAAGGATGTCTTATCAAACAGATCTGCCACTGCCTGCTTGATTGGTGATGTCCTTCGCTCAGCCGCATTTGTGGCGATACTGATCTTCGTAACATCGTTCTTTAGGCAACGGTTCTTAGTATCAACAGATTTTGCGTCCATCGTAATCCTAGGAGCAGCCTCGTGCTATGCTTTTGGCAGCTTGGTTAGCGGTCGACTCGTAAATAGGCTTGGAAGGAAAACTTCCACGGTCTTGACTGCTCTCTTGGCAGGCGTATTCACAATCTCATACGCTTATGTGCCCAACCTGTGGCTTTCTTTGGCATTGAGTTTCGTAGCCAGTTGGTTTTTTGGCATGGTGGCTTCAGCGTCCAGTTGCTTGGCTCTTGAACAAGTTCCGAAATTCCGTGGCACAATGATGTCTGTCGACACGGCGGCTATAAGTCTGGGTTCTGCTCTTGGCACGGTCGTGGGAGGACTAGCGCTTCTCTCTTTTGATTATGAGGGTTTAGGAATGGCTCTGGGAGTGATGGGCGTCGCCGCGGCTGTAGTCTTCTACTTCTTAACGATTGATCCTACACACGAAAGAATATAGTTGCTTCGAAAAGGGTGCGCTATCAGTCCAAGCTATTTACTCCTTCTAAACGCAAGACTAGAGAAAACACTGAGATTTTGAAAATGGAGTGGTTTGCTTTCTTTTTCGTTTTTTGTAGAGCACCAATGTGTGTCCGCGCAAGTCTATCAGTGTCGATTCTGTTTGGGTGGCTATGTTTGTGGCTATGTCCTTTGCTTCTCGCTCTTTGAGCGCTGTCTGATGAATCTTTGCTTTCACAACCTCGTGCTGTTCTAGTTGCCTGTTAATTTCGTTGATTATCCTTTGTGTTGCGCCTTCTTTTCCAACCCAAACCGTGGGTTTCTGTGCGCTCCATTCTCTTCTTATTCTACGTTTCATTCCAGATGTTATCATTTAGTTCTTTTCTCCTCTTCTTTGGGCTTCTACTTCTCAAGGGTATGCGTGTGATTTTGCCACAGACTAGGCAGGTGATAACCATGTGCGGTTCTCTTCTCTGCTTAACGCGAACACGACAGTTGACCCCAGGATAGATAAAGCTTTTACAGTGCTTACAAACCATGCGTCGATACTCTGTTGGCAGTCGTAGTTTGGTTCTCATAGCGATTTTTCGTGCAATAGTCGCGTAACGCTGAGCCAACGCGGGTTCCTTTCGAATTTTTTCTTTAGCCAAACGAAACAACGTGTGAATGCGTTGCAATGCTATTTGTCGAGTTTCATTCATCTTTTTGATGTCCCTTCTTAGGACTCTTTCTTGCAACTACATGCAGATGTCCACCGTAACCAACTATGTCAGTGTTTTCACAAAATTTCAATTCGATTTCCAATAATTTTTTGTTTTTTTCTTCGTCTTGAAATATGAAGTCTGTTTCTGGTCTGTGTTGAAACATTATCGGTTTGCCCACAATTTTGATTACTTTAAACTTGTGTTTGGTGAACAAACGACGTAGGTCTTTTGGGGTAAATGCCCAACAATTGAAGTCAAAGGGGGATTTTGCATAAATTCTTTTTTCATTGAAAACTGTATGAACTTCATCTAGGTTGACTTGCTCCGAGTTAAGCATTCTACGTAAGATTGCATAAAGACTGTCGACTCCAGCGGCAATAGAACAGTCTTGCTTTAGAACTCGGGATAACTCATTTACAGCTTTCTCTGGACTGCTACAGTATGAGATAGGGTCGCCTTCAGCTAAGACAAAATCGAAGGAGTTGTTTAGAAATGATATTTGACAAATGTCTCCTTGAACCAGAGAAACCAAATTCTCTAAGTTTTCTTCCCTTAGTTTTTGCGACGCTACTCTTAGCATTTCTTTTGATATATCATAGATAATTACCTTCAAACCTTTCTTAGCCATCGGAATCGACCACTTGGCCGTTCCGCCGCCAGCGTCGAGAACAATACCTCTTTTTGGGAGGTAGGGTTCAATGTAACGCCAAGTTATTTTGTCGTAAACTTCTTTGAAATGGGGTGCTTCATACTCTTTGTCATATTGTTTGGCTGTCTTTTTATAGAAAGACATTATCCTTGATGATTGTTCCTTATCCAATTCACAACCTCATATTGCATCAGCTTTTTATGGACTTAGCCTTTTCTCATACTGCAGAAGGATAAACTTGTTAAATCTTATATTGACAGAATCTGCTTTAGAAACTATCCCCGAAAAATTGTGGAAGCACCCGTCTATTCAGAAGTATGCCAAACTGCGTCGCAAACACCCTCGTTTTCTGATGCTCGACCGTTCTTATCATCACAGAGCCATGAAATCTTTGGAGCAGAATGCTAAACGAGGTCGACCCGACATCGTTCACTTTGCCCTACTTGAGGCTTTAGGCTCACCGCTAAACAAAGAGAGGCTTCTCCAAGTTTATGTACACACTTTCAATGATTATGTGATTACGGTGAACCCTAAAACTCGTCTCCCAAGAAACTATAGTCGCTTTGTGAGTCTAATTGAACAGCTGTTCGAGTACGGAAGGATTCCGCCACAACAAACTGAAAATGCCTTACTATTGTTGAAGCGGAAGACACTGCCCCAACTGATTCGGGAGATAAAACCCTCATACGTTATGGCTTTCAGCAGAACGGGTAAACCCTACACACTTGAAGAAGCAATTTCAAAACTTTCCCGTGAAAACAAACCAGTCGTGATTGTGGGCGGCTTTCCCCACGGACATTTTTCCAACATAACTGCTAGGCTGGCGAATGATGTTGTCTCCATAGACCCAGAGATGCTGGAAACGTGGACCGTTACTTCGAGAATCATCTATGAGTACGAACGTGCCATTTTGCTACCCAACAAACGACTAAGCAAAATAATATGAAAATGTCAAAACAAACATGCTATGTTTATAACTGCTATGAGTGCCGATTTGAACGTACACACGTTAATCTCTCGCAAACTCCCCTCTTTTTCTGTTTTTGATCCCCTCCCGGTAAATTCTAGGTCCTTATGTACGTAGTGATGGTCTCTGTCAGAAAACTCGGTTACTACGACTCTCCTAGGGCTAGCTGATCTGAGCAATTATCGCCGAAGCGATCTATCAACGCAGCCCCATCTCTTTCTCCATCTGCTTCCACTCTGTAAGTATCGGCTTGAACTCTTCCTCGAAGTGGCTGAGATGGATCTGCCTAAATTCTTTGGAATGGTGTTCTGCTAGTCTTCTAACTTCAGCTTCATCGTGCACACCTGACTTGTGAAACATCTCATGAATTAAGGTTCTTATGGTGCTGTTGAGTATGTAACCACGTATTCCTATGCTCGAGGAAGGCTTTTGGTCCTTAACAGGCCACAACAAGCCGGGGTAAATGTCTATTGAGATGTTTGTTCTAAAACTTCTTCCGCGAAGCTCTGCCCACACAATGGAGGTTTTGCCTTCTCTTTCCTCTAGCTCAAACTTGCTTCTTGGCGATGGCATCCGCAGCATTCTCACATCCATCTTTTCGATGCCGAGGGATCCAGCAAGCTTTTCCGTGAACTCGGAGACCGAGGGGAGATTTAGAGCATTAAATGTTAGTTCAGTGAGCTTGAAGTAGAGTGCAACTTGACTGGGGTGGTATGGGGCTTTAGCGTATTTTGACTTTGATGCAAGCCAAATGTTCACTCGAGCACACATGGTTAAAGCCTCAGCTTCCGCGCTGTTTCCTTCAAGCTTTGTACAAAGCCTTCTCGAGACATGTCTTCTCACCTAATAGTGATTTTGAGCAAGGTCCATTCATCCGTTTCTGAGGCTCTCAACCCTGCTCGCAAATCTTGAGCTTCGCCAGGCACATCGAAGACTATAGTCCACGCCTCACTGATCTTGGGTCCAACCATTTGGGGTAGCACTATCCATTTTATGGTCGAAGCTGGCAGAGGAACATTGGTGAAGGATGAATACTTGATGCCTTTGCTGTCAATCACCGCAATTTCAGCTGTGCCTGTGGCGCCAAAGTATTCGCCTACCACACCGAACAACCGCTGAGACGTGCCTATGTTCTCAACAGTTAACGATACCAGCAAGAAGCTTCCATTCTTATAGCTTGAACTGTAGCTGTTTAAGGTTTTAACCCACCTCGCTTCCGTAAGGGTTACATTGAATTCGCCTACCACCGTGTTAGTGGGTAAAGTTGTTGATGGTGGAGGTGTTGGCGTCTGCCTGATCGCTATGAAGTATGCGCCAACCACTGCTAAAACAATTATTATCGCGATGAGAGCTGTCACGCTGACTTTGGAGATTCCTTTACTCACCCTTTCTTCTATAGCTTAATCCTCCCCTCGCCTTCACCTTCCACGTCGAGGATGGTAATCTTCTCTATCTGTGCCACATATGGGATTTGTGGTGTCTCTGCCAGAGTCTCTTTCTCTATGTCAGCGTTGGTTTTGCCTTCTTAAAGTAAAGCAGAAACTTCCATGCTATAATGGAAACCTCAATGCTATGTTTATAAGTTGGAGTTTACACTAGGTGTAAGACCAGTTTCGGCATGACGCAGTATCTAAAAAAGTTAAGGAGTAGGAGAAGCGGTGACAAATGGACCTCACATGGCTTGCTTTGACAGTCGGAGTCCTTGCAATGCTCGTCGTCGCTTACTTAGCCAGGTCCATCGAAAAGGAACCCGCCGGAACGTCACAAATGGATGAAATTGCAGGCTACATTCAAGAAGGCGCCAACGCCTTCATAAAGCGACAGTACAGAACCATCACAATTTTTGTTGCTTTAACGCTTATTCCATTGGCCATATTCTTCAAAGACGTGAGAGTAAGCATCGCCTTCGTGTTTGGCGCCTTTCTCTCCTTGGTCGCAGCCTACATAGGCTTAAGAGTTGCCGTGAAAGCCAACGTGAGAACCGCCAACGCCGCGAGAACATCTTCTGCAAAAGCGTTCACGCTTGCCTTCAGAGGCGGAGCCGTTATGGGCCTCTCAGTTGTGGGACTCAGCCTCGTCGGTGTAAGCCTACTTTTCTGGTTCTATCAAGACCCAAAGTTAATTGTGGGCTTCGGCTTCGGCGCCAGCCTGGCGGCTCTTTTTGCTCAACTTGGCGGAGGCATATTCACCAAGGCGGCTGACATAGGCGCAGACCTAGTTGGCAAGATAGAACAACGCATTCCAGAAGACGACCCACGCAATCCTGCAGTAATAGCAGATCAGGTTGGAGACAACGTGGGCGACTGCGCAGGAAGAGGCTCAGATCTGTTTGAGTCAATAAGCGACGACTACATCACTGCCATGATTTTGGGTGCCATACTGCTAAGCCCTTTGGGAATAAACGCCTTGATGTTCCCACTGATGCTTGGTGCTTCTGGGATTTTGGCAACGATAGTTGGAGTTTTTGTTATCAGAGGATGGAGAAAGATGAGACCCATCGTGGCTTTCAACATCGGTCTCTTCATCACAGCCATCGTTTGTGTGCTCGGCGCATTCCTCTCTTCCATAGTGTTGCTGAACAGCCTAACTGTATTCTACGCAGTAGTGAGCGGCCTAGTGGCTAGTCTCGCTGTTGGCTTAGCTGTACAATATTACATTGGGATCAACAGCAGACCAGTCAGAAAAATAGCGGAATCTTCTGAGCGGGGAGCCGCTATCAACATTTTAACAGGTATGTCTTACGCTTTTCAGAGCCCATTCATGCCATTCTTGTCTGTTATTGCGGCTATACTGTTTTCTTTTTTTGTAACTAATGGTTCCCTCTACGGGATAGTTGCAGCCAATCTTGGAACCGACCTAGCAATAGGCATCATCATGTCAAGCGACACATTTGGGCCTATAAGCGACAATGCTGCAGGGATAGCAACAATGTCAGGGACAAAAACAGAGAACGGAGGAGGACTCGACGAGCTCGACGCCATGGGCAACACCACCAAGGCTTACACAAAAGCTTTCGCCACGGCGTCAGCGACGGTTTCAACAGTGGTGATTTTCGCCACTTACGGCAAGGAAGTGGGACTCGATTCGGTGAGCCTAGGTTTGTTGAGCCCCGTCATTGTTGTAGGACTCTTGTTAGGCGCTGCTCTTCCCTTCTTGTTTTCTTCGTTAGCGATTGGAGCTACAGGAAAGACGGCTTACAAAATGGTGGACGAGGTGAGGCGACAGTTTCGATGGAATCCAGGCATCATTGAAGGAAAGGTCAAACCAAACTATGCACGCTGTGTGGACATAGGCACAAAGAACGCGCTCAAACAGATGATTGCACCTGGACTGCTGGCTGTTGCTTCTCCCATCGCTGTGGGACTCTTGCTAGGAAAATACGCGTTAGGCGCTATGCTTCTTGGAGGATTGGCTACATCTGCTTTGTTGTCGCCTTATTTCACATTCGGCGGCGGCATATGGGACAACGCCAAAAAATACATTGAAAGAAAGTTTTGGATGAAGGGCACGCCAACGCACACTGCGGCTGTGATTGGCGATACTGTTGGTGACCCGTTGAAAGATGTTGCGGGTCCTTCGCTCAATATTTTTATGAAGCTAACAAACATGACAGCTCTTTTGATTGCTCCTATTCTTCTTCTGCTTTAGAAGTGTCTTGCTAGTCTATTCCGAGTTCTGCAAAGATTTCTCTGTTCGGTTCCATCAATCCAGCATTGGGCAACTGTTTGATCAGCGTTTTCATCCTTGGATTCAGGCGTAGGGCTTGTTTAAAGGCGCTTATTGCTTCTTTTTTTCTGCCAAGTTTTAGATTCACTACGCCTAAGTCGATGTGTGCGTCGTCAATGTTTGGGTTTAGTGAGACCGCCTTTCTCAGAGCAGCCAGAGCCTTTTTGAATTCTCCTTTGGTTAGTTTATCTTCGCCATCGTCTATTAGAGAGTAGACGCGGTGCAGATTGAGCAAACGTTTCAGTTCCACAATTGGGTCGAGGTGGTCCTCAATTCTCAAGTCTATAAATTTGTCTCCGTAACCCGCACGTCCCAAGCCTTTCCTAACCACGAGCAACGCTGCTGATTGTCTTCCCCTTGCGTCGCCTCCTGCTTCGTCTCCGCCTTCGAGTGCTGCAACCAATCTTTCAGCCAGGTCTCCTTTGGTGGACTCAAATTTTCTGCCCATGTTTTTGACCACCTCTTCTCCAGCCAAGATGTTTCCTTGAGCCGCATAGTTCCTTCCAACCTTGCTTCCAGCCCATTCTAGGCATTTCTTTCCTGTGAAGGCGTTGGCGTTGCCTTTTGAGTCGATTATGCCGAGTTGTCTGAAGTCCTTCGCTTCATCATCTTTTGTTAACTTATCAATTACTTCATCAACTGTTAGTCCTTCCTTCAGAAGTTGGAGTCCACGAGGTCCGTAAGACACATTGACAAAAGACTGTGTCGCAATAGCGCCGACCTCAGCTTCTGCCCAAGGAACGACTGAGCCCACAGAGAAATAGCGTGAATGAACAGCAACTCCCAAATCCTTGGTGAGAGGGTCAAAAGCAACAATAGAGAATGTTGAAATCAATGGGTGCCTAAGTTGTTGAAATTTGTTCATGTAGATTTATTATCCATGCATTAGTTATTTGACGCTTTTGTTGCGTTTTCAACAGGTTTCATTTACTGATAGCAATCGAAACTATTCCACATAATACAAAGACGGCGCCCAAAACAAAGAGGGCGTCTGGAACCTGAGCAAATACTGCAATTCCGAGCAGAGTGGCTCCAATAGGCTCAAGCAAAGCCATAGCAGCAGTTTCAAAAGACTTCAGGTTAGACAGAGAAGAAAAATAGAAGGTGTGCGCCCAAGCCGTGGGAAGCAATCCCAACCCGATGAGCGGAAAAATCAACTCAGGTTGAATTGGAAAGGTGAACTGAGAACGTGACGCGACACCGCATACTAAAACGGTGAAGGCTGAAGCAATATAGATTATTAACATCAAATTCAACAGTGACAACCTGCGTCTGACATCTCTACCGTAGCTGAGGTAGAAAGCCTCGATAACAGCTGCAAAGATGGCTTCTAAGTCTCCTTGTAAGTGTAATGTCCACACTTTCGCTGAGGCGTCTCCATAAGCGATTACTCCCACGCCGAAGAAAGACATCAAAATGCCCAAGACCGCCAGACGAGATGGTTTAAGTTTGAAGACAAAAGACGACACAAACATGGACCATATGGGGGTGGTGTTCACCAGCACGGTAGCGTTTAAAATAGTGGTGTCTAATACAGCTGAAACGAAAAGTATGAAGTGCAGGCCTAACAGAATCCCGAGAACCAAAATCCGTGAAAGATTCTCCTTAAACAAGTTCCGAGCGAAAGGTCTCCTCAAGACAATGAGCATGAGAGCTAAAAATATTGAGGCGATTATCAAGCGCCAAAGAGCTATGGAGAAGACGCTGAGACCACTTAAAAGACGTATAAAAACGGCTGCTGTGCCAAAGAGCGCACCCGCTGTTATTCCCTCTAAAAGCGCTACCCTTCTGCTTTTCTTCGATTTATCGCTTAACAATAGAGTTCTCCCTACGTCTTTGAACTAACGATGGTTGGAACTTCAGCTAGAGACTTCACCACGAAATCTGCGTGAAACTGTGGCACTTTTGAGGCGTCTCGGTTCACTATGATTGACAACCCTCCCGCCTTTTCTGCTGCTATAGCATCGTGTTCTAAGTCGCCAACCAAAAAGAAGCATTTCTTTGGAAGCCTCTTAAGCGCGAGCAAGACTCCTTCAGGATCAGGTTTCAACTTTGCTACGTCTTCTCTTGTAACAACCACGCCAAAATAATTTCCTAGACCATGCATGGAGAAATAATGATCAACAGCCTTCTTTGAAGTGTTAGTAACGAGTCCCATGCAGCAACCCAGCCCCTTTAATTGACGCAGCGCGGAAAGAGTTTCAGGGAATAGTCTAGAGCTTTTTGCAGCGCTCAATTCGTAGTGTTCCAAGAATTTCTCCACTTCACGTTGGAATTGCTTGATTTTTGCCCCATCTAGGTTCTTTTTGACATAGTCGAGAGCCTTGTTGCGCATTATTGTAGACCTTTCCTCGCCCTCTAACACATGTGGCGGTATGCCCAATTCTAACAGTTTCTTTCTTGTTTCACGCCTGAAAAGCAAAACGTGGTTCCATTCCTCCCATTCTGTCTTAACAAGTGTGCCTTCCAAGTCAAACAAAACAACGACCATGATTGATTCTCCTTGTTTAGCCCTTCACACCTTAAGGTATGAGAAAACAACTCTAAAGCCTAAATACTCTTTCTGTACTTAACCTTCAGAAACAGAACACAAGTTCACACGTGTCGGTTTTGAAAAGTGAAAGAAGGAAAAAACTTATGTCAGAAATCGGAAAGAAACTCCGTTTGAGCAGATTAACAGACAAAAGAACCGGAAGAACAGTAATAATAGCGTTTGACCACGGATTCGAACACGGACCAGTAGACTTTCCCGAAAAAGTCTTAGACCCGCGAGTGGTTGTACGGGCGGCAGCTGAAGGCGGAGCCAACGGCATCATGATGCACAAAGGTGTAGCGCGATACACAGCCGATGAGTGGGCTGGAAAGATTCCACTCATCCTCAAAATAACTGGTCGAACTCAACTCATGCCAGAGGAACTCGCCATTCAAGCTCATGTCGCTTCGGTTGAAGACGTAGTCAGCTTGGGCGCAGACGGCGTTGCAATCACCATTTACGTCGGCTCTAACAACGAACCCAAGATGCTCAAAGACTTCGGGCAAGTTGAGAGTAGATGTCGTCAACTCGGTATGCCCATACTGGCTTTGATGTATCCGAGAGGCCTAGGCATCAAGGACCGATACAACGTTGAATATGTGAAATACGCAGCTCGATTAGGCGCTGAATTAGGAGTGGACATAGTCAAAACCTATTACACGGGAACTCCCGATACATTCCGAGAAGTCATCAAATCATGCCACGTACCCGTTGTTGCCGCTGGGGGTCCACGAAAAGAAACCGCAGAAGAAGCCTTAGAAATGGTAAAAGAAGTCATGGAAGCAGGCGCCATCGGCGTCACGATAGGAAGAAACGTTTGGGGGCACCCCGACCCCGTGGGCATGACTAGGGCAATCCGTAAAATAGTGATGCACAATGCAAGCGTGAAAGAAGCGCTGAAAGAAGTCCGCATTCCTGCCAGGCGCAAATAAGGCTAGGACCGTTTGAGAAGGCTCTCTATTAATGTCATAAGTTTGGGCTCTGCTCTGACCAGATCCGTGCTGGTTATTATTCCAACCAGTTTGCCGCCGCTGACAACGGGCAGTTTCTTGATTCTCTTTCTAGACATGAGCCTAGCGGCTTCCTCTATGCTTGCGTCTTCGCTTACAGTAACCACAGGGGTTGACATGACTTCGATGGCTTTGAGGGCGTCTGGAGGAATACGCGGCTGAACAACCTTGGACACGATGTCCTTGTGAGTAACAATTCCCACTGGACGCTCTTCCTGCACGACTATGACGCTGCTTATGTCAAACTTGGTCATAGTAGCCACAATCTCCTGGACGCTTGTGTCACGTCTAACAACCCTAAGGTTTTTGCTCATCACGTCTCGAACCAAAACCATTCCAGCCATAACAAACCAAGACTCCTTTATCAAAGTGAAACATTAAGCTGCCAAAAAGGTTTTAGCCTTTTCGTCTGAGGAGAACCATCAGTTTAGGCATAAGTTCGTATCCGTGCTCCAAAACGCCTAAGCTTCCCCTCTTGCACAATTTTTCAGAAAATTTCTCGACCTTGTCGCCTTCGATTCGGTTGCCTGATATTAACACTGGAACAGGGTCGTCACTGTGTGCCCTCAACTTGCAGGGCGTAGAATGGTCAGCTGTCACGCAGACAACGCAGTCGCGTAGGTTGATTTTTGGTAAGAGTTCTCCGAAGAAGTGCTTGTCTATCGTGGCTATCATCTCGGTCTTCAACTGGAAGTTTCCATCGTGAGCCGGTTCGTCGGGACCCTTGATGTGGACGTAGAAGCAGTCGTGGGAAAGTAGGAGTTCAAACAATTTTCTAACGCGCAACAAACAGTCACGTTTAAGGTCGCCAGACGGAGGAGGAAGGTTAACCAGATGCATGCCAGCCAGCTTGGATATGCCCCTCTCAACAGGCATGTCGGCGAGACAAGCAAAGCGCACATTATATTTTTCGTTGATGTTGAAGAAGTTTGGCAAAAGGTGTCCAGCGTCGCGAGTGAGAATCAGATTTGCTTTCAATTTGCCCTCTGCAACCCGTCTCCTGTTTACCTCATGCTCATCCAAGATTTTATGCGATTTTTCTGCAAACTCGTTCACAAGTGCTGCTGAAACTTTGGCTTCCTTACTGTTATTCAAGGGTTCGCACTTTTTGACAACCATTTCAACTTTTGTTTCAGCCACGCCCAAATCTTCCACTCTGGAATAGGCTGGGTCAGTGTTCGAGATTTTGCTTGACAGCAGTTGACCTCGGCTTTTAATAACTAAGACAGCTCTGTGCCCAACAGTGCTCTTAAACTCAAAACTGGCTGGGTAAGTTTCAAGTCTCACATTTTTGTTTATGGCTTGGCTCAGCACCCTCGCCTCTTCCGAGCTCACGTCCCTTCCAGCTCTGCGGTCAATTATTTCCTTGTCACGACCCAATGTTGCGAAGTTGCAACGCAAGGCGAGGTCGCCGTTCTTCATGGAAACGCCTGCACCTACCGCTTCGAGGACACCTCTGCCAGTTGAGTACTTGAAAGGGTCGTAGCCTAGAATGGATATGACGGCAATGTCACTTTCAGGCGCTATTCCTTTACCCACAGTGTACATTAGACCAGTTTTTCCGTTTCTTGCTAGATGGTCCATGTTTGGTGTCTCAGCAACACCCAACGGAGTTTCATTTCCAAGCTCTCGGAGTGGAAGGTCGCCCATGCCGTCAACGACCACGTCAATTAGTTTCAACTTTAGACATCCTCTCTTAGCGCACTAACCGTCGATACGAAGACTCCTTTGCTTACATGAGAAGACACTGGCAAATTAAAATAATTGCCTCCTAAAATGATTAGGCACGGCATTGAAGACAAAAAGAAGGGGGTTTCGTTCTAATTTTGAGAGAGAAAGGATCAAGAAAGTAGTATTTTCCTCATCAACCCCCTAACATAAAAAGAGTAACAGAGGAATATAGCCCTACAGGTTAGAACAACATGATTGAAAGCCCAATAGAAAGTTAAGGTGTGGTGCGGCCGCCGGGATTTGGACCCGGGTCGTCAGCGTGGCAGGCTGATGTCCTAGACCAGACTAGACTACGGCCGCTTTTGGGAACATTGGTTCTTATCATCACCTTGGAGTTAAAAAGTGTTTTTGGTTGAAGGCGTATCGTTGATTGTTTAGTTTGTGTCTAAATTATCTGTATTTGAACTAATTATTGTTAAGACACAAGTTTAATTGGCTTTTAACCCTTTGTAAGGTGTAAAGGATTGTGCTTGGATGAAGTCCAACACAGTAAGCATAGTTTCGTTGGTTCTTGTGCTTATGGCTGTTTCATCGCTGGTATCAATGATTTCGACATTTAAAATAGACGGAATAGTTCATGGAGACCTTTACAGTTATGGCCTTGAATTCAGCTACGGGTGGGCTGTTCCTTACTGGACTATGACCACAATTGTGTTTGGAATGGGCTGGTTTAACATCATCACTGCGATAGCCTTCCAATTTTACGTCCTCATATACGGACGAAAAGAAGCTTTGAAATCAGAAATCTCAGGAGAGCTAGAGCTACTGGAACCAACAAAACCAGAACCTGCAAGAGAAGAAATCACTGAAACAGAAGCAAAATCAATTGAAAAAGTCGAAGAATCTTTAGAGCAAGCGACAAAACCTGCAGAGGAAATAGAGAAGGAACCAGAACAAACTCAGACGGTGGTTGAAGCTACGCCGCAGCAAGAACAATCAGAAGCAGTACAGACTGGAGAAGTTGAGCAACAGGAAGAGCAAGAGTCGAAACCAGCTGAAGAATTGAAGACAGAAACAGAAGAGACCTCGACGCCTGCAACAGAAACAGAGCAGGAGACTCCAGAGAAAAGCGAGGAAACACCAATTCTGGTTGGAGTGCCCGAGGAACAACCTCAGACAACAACTGAAGAAACACTACAGCAAGTTTAAGCTCATTCGAGCTAAAATAGCCCTACCTTACCTTAACGTCAAAACTACATTGTTTTCTTTGAACAGTTTTGTTTACTGATTGTCTTATGTCTTCTATCTAGCCGATTTCTCTAAATCTGGCTTTGAATCAAGAAAATCAACGAGAGAGGTCATCCCTGTCGCTGAGAGTTTGGTTTGATTGCGTCCGCTCTGTGCCCTAAGCTTCTCTTCTTCAACTCTGTAGCTTTCTTTCAGCGCGTTGAAATACCAAGACCTTTGAGATCCGTAGTAAACACCTAAAACAATCCCGCCGAGAAACAGTATTACTCCTAGAAGTGTGAATGCTAACCCCAAGAAATCGTAGGGTGAAGACCCAAGCTGGTAAGGAAATATGAGGAACCATTGCGGTCTTTGCACGGTCACTAGTGTTTGGATAATTCCGCCAATTAAGAAAACAGCGCCTAGGATGGCTATCAAAAAACCAACGGACTCATTGTGCCGAGACTCCTCAGCCTTTTCGTGCAAGTAATAAGAGAAGCCCAACATGCTCAAGTCACTTCTCGTCAGAATCTGATGAACTTGGCAAGTAAACTTTATGATTCATTAGTCAATATTGAAGATGTTGACGCTCAATCCATGAAAAAAGGGTACAAGTTTAATAAGAACTCTAAATGTTTTCCTTAAACCAGCTTCGAAAAGGTGCATACTCATGAAGACAAAGACATTTCAGCCATATGAAACGTTTGCTGCAAAGGATGGAAGAAAGGTTGTTCTCAGACCAATCAGGTGGGAAGACCTAGATGACTGCATAGAGTTTATCAATTCTTTAGTCGACGAAGGCGCCGAGATTTTGCGAGACACTAGGGTTTCAAGAGAGGAAGAGGCAGAATGGCTCGGGAGTAGGCTTGCACGCATTGAAAAGGGCGAATTGATTGATGTGGTGGCTGAAGTAGACGGCAAAATGATAGCCAACTCTGAGGTTGAAAAAAGAAGCGGTTCCATGAGTCACGTGGGATATTTAGGGATAGCAATAAAGTCAGGCTACAGAGGAATCGGAATAGGCACAAAAATCATGCAAACCTTAATAAAAAAGTCGAAGAAAGCGGGGTTAAAAATACTCGTGCTGGATGTCCATGACACCAACCAAACAGCCAAGGCATTATACAAGAAAATGGGTTTCAGAGAAGTTGGCAGAATTCCAAAAGGCATCTACAAAAAAGGTAAATACATTGACCTAGTTCGCATGACCCTAGAACTCTAGCTATACTCGTTTTGGCTGTCTTTCTCAAGCGCATCGTCCTCTGTTCTCGGGGAAGATACAAGGAGAAAAAGAAGCTCCTCATCTGATGCGTTTACTATCCAATGTTTTTGCCTTGGTGGGACTTCTATTCCATCTAAGGGTTTAAGGATATATTCTTTGTCCATCAAGTAAAAACGTGCTTCACCTTTGATGATGAAAAAGACCTGCCTAGAGGTTTTATGTGCATGAGGTTCTGACCCACTTCGAGGCGCCATCTTCTCAAGTTTGATGCTCAACTCTCTAATTGAAAGGTATTCCCAATCAAAACATCCCGGTGCCCATTCCTTTGCTTGCAGGTTTCCAAAATTTTTTATCACGTTCATCAACCTTCGGAGGTTAACTCCGACAACTAAATCTGGGATAAAGCATGGTTGCTAAGGTTTAAGAGTTAAAGTGTTTATTCTGTTTTTCTGAGAGTATGGGGAGAAAGGAAGTTTATCGGTTTGGGGTTTGTTAATCCATCTGTAGCGCTTATTGTTTCGTTCTGTTTTCTCGGAATAATGCTGTATAAGCGTGTGAATATTGGATTAACTTTGAACGTTACAGCTTTGCTTTTGGCTTTACTTTCACTTGATTGGCAGAATATCCCAACGATAGTTTACAAAACAACAACTGATCTGCTCACAATTGCGGTTGTGCTTGCAACCTTTGGAATAATGTTGCTGAGTCGGCTTTACAAAGAAACAAGGGTCATCAACAGTTTGAGTGAAAGCGCAAGCGGAATAATTAACAACTCAAAAATTGTGTCAAGCGTGCTTCCAGCGGTTATAGGATTTCTTCCAGTTGCTGGTGGAGCGTTAATGTCTGCGCCACTTGTGGATTCTCAGGCGGAAAAACTTGGGCTGAAACCTGAAAAGAAAGCTTACGTAAACATTTGGTTTAGACACACGATTTTCCCAGTTTATCCGTTAAGTCAGGTTCTCATAATAACCGCTGCACTCACAGGAATAACTATACCATTGATAATTATGCGTCAGATTCCCGTAGTTATCGTCATGGTGATTGTTGGGTATCTTATCAGTTTTTGGAAAGTTTTTGTCAGAAAAAAAGAAGAAAGCATAAACTCGAAGAAAAGCTCAAATTTAGACTCGAATCTAAAGCGTTTTTTGATTGCTTTCTCGCCCATTCTGGCAACGATTGTAGTGGTCGCTGTTTTAGACGCAGCTGGTCTTGGTTTAGCCAACGTAGGCTTCGACGTGTGTATAGCCACACTCGTGGGCCTAATGGTTTTGATTATAATTTCTAAGCCGTGCCTCCACGTTTTGGCAAAGCCTCTAAGAAGTTGGGAAATTTATGGAATCACGCTTGCGGCTTACGGCGCATTTCTGTTGAGAAACGTAACAATTGCTGCGGGGATTTCTGAAATTTTTAAGACGCTTGTAATCAATGGAAGTATCGACATCATTTTACTGTTAACAGTGGTTCCTGCTGTTTTAGGGTTCATAACAGGTTCACCTTCAGGAGGAGTTGCCATAAGTGTTTCAATTTTAGCTGGGATGTTGACTTTTTCGCCTAAAACTGCAGCGTTGCTTTACATGAGTGCCTATCTAGGCTACTTGATTGTGCCTTCACACCTATGTCTTGTATTCACGGTGGATTATTTCAAATGTTCGCTGAGCAAGGTCTACAGGTATATAATCCCCTCATTTCTAATATCATTTGCAACAGCATTACTAGTCTATCTTCTAGTTTGAAATTACAAGTGAAAACGGTACAAAGACTAGATTTGAATCAGCGTCCCGTGAAGATATCTACCGTGCAAAACCTGTATTTTCTGCTTGAAAAAGATGTCTATGCTTAGTCGCGCGTTATTTTTCTTAAGATCTTTCCATCTTTCATGTGGTAAACGATGCCCGCACGCTCAGCTATTTCCTTATCATGAGACACTAAAACAATGGTCCGCCCATCTTTGTTTAACCTTTGAAATATTTGAATGATCTCGTGACCTGAAGTTGAATCAAGGTTTCCAGTGGGCTCATCTACTAATAGAATTTTTGGGTCGTTGGCGATAGCCCTAGCGACTGCAACTTTCTGTCTTTCCCCGCCTGAGAGTTTGGTTGGCACAAAGTCTTTACGATCTTCCAAGCCTACAAGCGCGAGAAGTTTCTCTGATCTTTCATTTCGTTCCCCACTGGACAACTTAAGCTCTATCATGGGAATCTGAACATTTTCACGGGCGGTCAAAACTGGAATTAAATTGTGCAACTGAAAGACAAAACCAATCTTCGTAGCCCTGAAATCATCAAGATTTTTTTCTTTGCAAAGGTCGACTTCGTCAACCACTACCACTCCAGAAGTTGGTCTCTCTAAGCCACCAAGTATATGGAGAAGAGTTGATTTACCACAGCCCGACGGTCCCATAATCGCCACGAACTCTCCTTCAAAAACTTCCAGATTAACTCCATTGAGAGCCTTTACCACTCCTCCTTCAAAAGTCTTGACAAGATTTTTTGTGCTGATAATTTTATTCAAGCCCTTGCCTCTTTTTTTCACTATTCATATCTTAAGGCATCACTTGGTGACAGTTTGCTTGCTCTGTAAGCAGGGTAGAGTCCGCCAACGAGGCCAACTGCAAACGCCACCGCAAAAGCCCTCATGAATGTATGAAGAGTGTACAAGGGCTCAATGATTCCTCTGATCATAGGCTGAAGCACAAGTAGTCTTACTCCCAAAACTCCGAGTAATGAACCTATAATAACTGAGAACACACATAGCAGAATGGATTCGCCCAAGATCATGCTTAAGATTCGCTTCTTTTTCCAACCCAAAGCTCTCAAGATTCCTATCTCTCTTGTGCGTTCGTAGATTGACATCATCATTGTATTTGTTACACCTATTCCTCCAATTAGGATGGCAAGAAATGAAACGGCCATGCTGGCTGCATCCATGATTTCTAAGCCTTTATCAACCTTGCTTAACTCAGCCACAGATTTTATCGTTACCAGATCTGGAAATGTTTCTTCAATTTGTCGACATATTTCCCCTACGTTCGCCCCTTCTTTTAAGTCAACATAGACTAGGGTCACGTAGCCTTCCTTTTTCTCCATTTCCTGCAGTTTCTTCAGCGAGAACGCAAGTCCTCTATCTTGGTAGACGCTTCCTGTTTCGAAGACTCCAGTAATGTTAAATTCTTCTTGTTTAAAGGTCAATTTGTCCCCGACGCTCTTGTGTATTTCCTTTGAGAGCACTTCCCCTATTATGAGGTCATGTTCCTGGGATAAGGATGAACCATTTACAATGTCCACGCCAAGCATCTGCAAATCTTCTTTTCTGACGCCCCAAACAGGCACGTACGGATGGTCTTCAATTGGAAAGATTCCTAAAAGAACTCCTGCTGTTTTTTCAACCCCCTCTATCAACTCAATTTCACTTGTCCTATTTTCGTCGATTTTGCCAAACGACAAGTCAGAAATTCCGCTTTGCGCCACTGAGAAGTCCGCCTTGCCAGTTTTGAGCATTCCTTCCATACCTGCTGTCACGCCGCTCATTACCGCTCCCAAAGCAATGATGGTCGCAATCCCAATGGCTATTCCAAGCACGGTGAAGGCACTTCTGGTCTTTCGGCGAAGAATGTTCTTGAAAATCAATGATGCAAACCGCATTTGCCTTCCTTCTGTACGGCTTCGTTTAACTTATTACTTATCATAAGGGCTTAGTTGAAGAACCGTGGTTTAAGCCTTATTGAAGAAACACATTGTTTCCTTTGCGCGAGAGGTTCTGTCTGTGGTGCCGAGGGCCGGATTTGAACTGGCGACAACCCGGTCTTCAGCCGGGTGCTCTCCCAGGCTGAGCTACCTCGGCAAGTTTTGGAATTACCTCGGAGATTCTTTGATGTTCAGGCTATTTACGTTTTCTGAAGAAGAGCATTCCATCTTTTTCGCACGTGTATTCAAAGCCCACTTCAAGCAAATTCTTAATCTCTTCAGGCTTGCTTGCAACTTTAACCGTGAACTCGTCATCACTAGATTCGCTGAATATTGTCCTTTCGATGGTTATGTAAATTTCAGTGTTCTTGATGCTTCTGTGTCCAAGGAACTCTTTGACGTAGTATGGATCCTTCGTCTGATGGTAAAGTGTTGTCCCTTTCCAATGTCTGAAAGTGTGAAAGGTTATCTCTAGAAGCCTTGGGTTTTGTAGTTTAACTGCTAGACGCTTCCTGGTCAGTTGGAGCGTTTGTTTTAACGAGTCGTACGTAGTATTGCCGAAAACTTTTTGGCTATTCCTTGGAAGGTTCTTCAACATCCCGATCAGTTTCTCGCTTACTTTCCATATGCGTGGTTTGCTGCCTTTCTCAGGATCATTCAAAGTTATGATGTGTCTCTCAGAGTCTACGTCTATCCATTTGAGCCTCTTTGCTTCGCCCGCCCTCATAGCAGTTTCCTTGAGCAATTGGAGAAACGCAGATGTTTTCTTTCCGGAACCCGCAATTAAGGCGTCAAGTTCCTGTTCAGTTGGAATGAATGGAAGCTTCTGAGCGACCTTACATCTTGGCTTCTCCCACTGCAACCCGTTGTGTTTCAGGAAGAGATTGTAGGCATTTATGACATTTCTTCTTCTTGCGTCTGACCAAATTTGTCTCGCTATAACTTCCTTAGCCGATTCTGAATCGTACAGGTCAGCGCCTCTAGTGTGCAAAGTTCTTAGAGCTGAAATGTGTAGGCGAATAGTTTCCTCGCTGTAGCCTTGTTTTTTCATCCACCAAGTATATTCCACTAGGTTTCCTTTGACATTTAATGTGGCCCCCGCAGCCTGCTTTTCAATTCGGGATTCCACTTCGGTCAAGTTTTTCATCCCCAGCCTGGAGATGCATACTTGACGTGTACTACTGTAGTGACGCAACCTATTTAACTTTTGTCCTATTATAGTACGTTCATGCGGAGTTACATTTTCACCCGGAAAGAGAGGCAAGTCATCAACGGATTCTTTAGAGACAAGGTCAAGGCTGGGGATAACGTGATGAGACAGATTGTTGCGCGTGTGCGTTCCTTCGAGGACTTGGCTTCTGACGTTGAACTTTACCTTGAGTTGAGACGAAGGCTCGCTAAACCTAAAACTGCATGAGCGACATGTGTAGCGTTGAACGTCACCATTATTAGTGTGACGAATTCCGTCTTTCCATATTCGAGAACTTTCGCATTCTGGACAGACAAGTTTCCTTGATCTGTTGTGCAACTTGGACCCTTAGGTCAAACGATGATTAGAGAATTCAGAGTGTAAAAAAATGGAGACAATGTTGAATGATGTTTCATAGTGATCGCCTTAGGATTTTATCATCCATCTGCTCTCCTTCTTTGCTGAAATCCACTCTGCGTTGAAAGGCTTAAGAGAGTTGTTGATTTCTGCCCACACATCTTTTCCTAGATAGCCTTTGGGAGTTATGACGATGGCGTTGTCTTGCTCGACTATGTCAATGCAATCAGCCCATTCGTTCAGCGCTAAGCTTATGTCGTTGATTGTGACTGTTGTTTCTGTCTTTGTTTCTACCTTTGGCTCTGGCTTTATCACCTGGATTGCGATTTGATTTCCGCAGTGAGGGCATTCTATCCTTGACAATTTTTCCTCCAACTCAATCACCTCCTTTCTTTAGTCATGCTGGCCAATCTGCTCCAGCTCCCATCTTTTCCTTGGCTCTCAAGTACGCCAGCTTGTCTTGATCCATGGCTGGATGATAGTACATGTGCGCGGGATTGTCCTTTGCAAGAAAATGACTTTGAACTGGAAGCATGTGTGGATCTGGTGGCAACTTAAGAACGGTTTCTAACCTTGCCCTTGCTTTGTGCATCGGTTGAAACTTTGGAGAATACAATTTTGGCATGCGAACTCTTGGACTTGGAGAATACGACCAAACGTATCCACCCTTTTCCTTGCTATACCTGATCTTCCTCTTCTCCAAGTGATCTTCGAAAATCTTCTCTGCTTCATCTCTGCTCAAGTCGCATTTCTCGATCAATAACGAGATGAAATCTTTCTTGCTGATGGCTCCATGTTCAGCCAAGTATTCAATTATGGCTTCGCTCGAACTCTCAACGAGTTTCTCTGCATTATCTTCTGTTTGAAAATCTTCTGACATTTTAATTCCTCTGAGAATTTGAAATTATGAGAATTGTATTCTCGTGAGCGGAGTTAGGACTGAGCTGCATTTTGCTTATGGGTTGTTGTGCAACCCTTTTTCTCATTCTCCTAATTCTCCTGAACCTCTTTTCTCTAAAACTCGTATTTTTCAAATCTTTCACCCTTCACAAAATTCTCGTAGAGTATGGCGTATAGAAGGAACTTCACATCGCTGTGGTCGAAAGAGAATTTTGATGCTTGCTGCAAGACAACATTGTAAGCTTCTATGTTATCACAAATGAAATAGACGCCGCCAAAAGTCTCCACACACTTCAAGACATTGTTGTAGACTTGCTCAAACTTGTTGGAGCCTGTGCATATTTCTATTGGTATCGTCATGTCCTCTTTTCTTAGACAGATGTCGACGTAACCATGCTCAACCTTACTCTCAGTTAATTCCCAGCCAACTTTTTTGAAAATCTCAATCGTCTTTTCTTTCATTTCTGAATGTCTATGCTTATTTTCTGAGTTCGTTGCTCTGACTTCGAAAGGCCATTTTCCAGTTAACAAATGAAATGCAGCTAAACCTTCTGGTCTAAGAAAATATAATACAGGGTTACCAGAAGCCTTTGGTTTCTTGAACCCGATCAAGCCAGACTTAGCTAATTCAAATGCGAGCTTTCTGAAAGTATCCCCTGGCATTTTCATCAGCGACTTGAAATCCGAAGATTTGCATGCAGAGCCTTCTCCCAAAAGTTGCAATGTCTTGCCGTTTGAATGGAGAAAGCAGCTTCACTTTCATCTAGGTCAATCTCTTGCATCACAGAAAACTTATCTCTATGATCTTGAGTTGATAGCCCATCCAATGCTACGTGAATACATTCAGAAGGGCCACGAATATGAGCGCATATCTAGATTTGTTCTTTGGCCGAAGGCGTTTTCAGAATTCGTGTATGCTACAGATCATATCTTTCCCTTTATACCGGAAGATCAAGGAGCGTACATTGAAGTAAGAGCCTTTCCCGCTATTACCGAGAAAAGACTAGAAGACCTTGAAAAGAAGCTCATGGAAGCTTTAAGAACTTTCGAAACCAAACAAAAGACTATGGCACTCAGAGAAGAACTTTCGGATAAGATGAGAGAAATGGAAACAAAAGCCTATAGCCTCTTGCGACAAGCCGATCTTTACGAAAAGCAAGGTAAGCAACATGAAGCAGATGAACTTTACGCGCAAGCTATAGAGGCTATGCCTAGCCTTATGTTTGTAGGTCTTCTCTCATCGAAAGTCTACAAACGTGGAAAAGGCACTGTTGCAGATGCTGTTGAACTTTTGAAGAAGGGTCTTGAGGAGCCGGAAAAGTAAGAGTTGCCAGCATCATTCAAGTATCTTAGAGAACAATATAGAAAAGCAGTTGAACGCAGAAAGTGGAAGATTTCGGCAGTCGGGTTTTCAGTTTTTGCCTTTTTCACTTTTGTCTTATTAAGATTATCTCATTTTGATTCAAATTCAGTTATCACCGCAGTAATTATACCAGCCATCTTTTCACTAATTGATGTTATCGTTGGAGGAAGCGTAAGGAAATTTCTTCTTGCCTCGATATGGACTGGAGTAATAGTTGGAGGTGTCATTGCTTGGCTCACGCCTTCATTGACAAGCTGAAAAGCTTTCTGAATAGAGTCAAAAGATTCGAACTAAGAGATTTGATTCTGGATCAAAAATTTGTTATACGTACGTGTAAGAACTCGGGTATTGACTCTATAGATCCTACAATATCAGAAGATTTGAACAATCAATGGGTAGAAAGAACCGAAAGACTCGGACTGAATGAGGAACAATTGTTCGCAGAAATATGCAACAATGTCTCTGCCCTGTATCCAGCCACATATCATGGCATAGTGAATAAGGTAACGACAGATGTGCAAAAGGAAGCTGGCAAAAGAAAGAAGCCCTGGGATCCAGCAACAGTTCGTGCTGTCGCATGTGGTATTATTGCAAAATATCATATCAAGGCCATGAAAGGATCTGGTCTCATTAGTTTTTAATAGCAAACTCATCCATAAAAGCGAGGACGATCTGAAAGTGGAGTAAACGGCAATGCATACAGGAAAAGTTACGAAATCATTTTTATCAGAACGTAAAATTGGTTAACTTCGAATTTTTTCTTTTGTATCAAATGTTCTCTTTAAATGATCTTCAAGATCACAAACTTCGCTTAAAAGAAAGGATTTGGAAATAATCCAATCAGTATAGTTTGTAATCCTAAGCTCAATCTCTGGAAGTTTCGTTATGTTTATTTGAATAAAGCGTTCAGTTTCAGCGTCTGTGAATCCCCAAAGAGTGCCTTTCTTTGCACACAAATAAGTGGGAGAAGAACTTACAATGATTTTCCACCTATGATCTTGACACCATTTTTTACATTCTAGAAAAAGTAAATCATCTGAAACAGCGCTCCAAAGCGACACGCTTTCAATTTTCCTTTGTCCCCACATTTTCGAGACGGAGGAACTTACAATGAAAACTTGGCGAAACAACAAGAGCATTCCCATGACTAAGAAAGAAACTGAAACCAAAATCGACTCCAGAACAGCTTGACCAAACATTCTCCGAATTTCTGAAAATGCGGGTGCATCAGGAACCCTCTTATAAAACTCGAATATTGCTGTTCTAATCGGATTTCCTTCTGTCCAAAATGCAGTTATAAAAAGGATAAATAAGGTCAAAAGAATAGCTCCAATACTTAACCAAATTTCATGACGAGAACCCACTCTAAGATAGTCGATGACTATAAACAGGGCTATCAGTAACGTGATAATGTAATGCAACGGATTGTCAGTCTCTAGTAGCCGAGTCATCAAAATGAAAAGAAACGAGTCATACCAGATAGCCCAAATATAAGAAATATCTGTGGCTTGAGCCTTTGAAAGGATGTTTTGCCACAACCAATTTTTGATATCAGCCACCTTGTTGGTTAGTCGCTCAATCACTGTAAGAGTAGTTTCCAAAGGAGGTCGAAACCTGAGAACTAGGTAAGCAATTATCGCCAAGGAAATTATCCTATTCACAAAAGTTACTGCCCCAACGCCTAGTGCCCAAGAAAGCGATATTATCACTTCTTCTATAGTTTCATACCGTTTTACTCGTTTGAGGTCAACTAGTTCTCGGAGATATCTATCTCGACCTGATCTTTTTTCAAGAACCCACGTCGAAACACCACCGACTAAAGATGGAATAGTCGCGAGTAGCCCCCATTCGGCAAATTCGATTGCAGTTTTTGACTGCAAAGCCAAAATAAAAAGATCAACAACCACGCCCCCTGTTATACGGCCAATCCCGCAAGAAATTGCAATGTACTTGTTGAGTTGTTCGTCTTTTTTTCCCAAAAAAACGGAGAGGACATCAAGTGTTCGAATAAAATACATAAGTGAAATCCCACTCAAAACATAAGTTAGCAATGTCAATGGCTGCAGGTATGAACTTAACAAACCTGCAACTGAAAAGACAGATGAAAGGAAACTCCATTTTCTCTTATTATCTGCAATAGTCTTCATCAATGTGATTGCGGACAATGCAAGCGATAGCATGACTAGGAAAAAATCCAGCAACAATGAAAGAGTCTGTAGAGCCGTCATTCCAACCTACAACCTCTGCTTAATCAAAAAATTGTTGGAACAAAGTTGAAGATGAAGTATACGCGCAACCTTGAACACGTCTGTGTTATTCTTTGTATGCATCGCCTTGCTGCGTTAATGTGTTTATAAACTTATTAAAATCGTTTGAATCAATTCCTCTATATTCGGCTTCTTTTTTGGCTTGTTCGATGATTGAAGGGCGAGAACGACAAAAAACCTCGTTAAGAGAAGATTGATTCAAACCATCGACAATCTCTTTCATTTCTTCGCTTCTTGCTTTTGCAGCTAGAACCAGAAGTTTTACTATGCACATAGTTGATAATGAGTGTTCATTTTTCGTTGTGGCATATGAACCAAGGGATAGAAGCAAGTCTGTGACATTTTTGGAAACATGCCCATTCTTGATTGTGTCATAACCCGTATTTCCAAGCTCAATTATTATTGATTTCGAATACTCAGGTTCACCCCGGTCTATCGTATGGAGTCCTAATTGCCTAATCTGCTTCGAGACTAGTGTCTCAAAATCATGTTGTCCTTCATAGACGGCCATGCCAAATATCCAATAAATGAGCATATTTGTAATCTCCCTGAAGGGTCTATCCATTTTTCGGTCTAATGCGCCATAGCCAAGAAATAAAAACTGTCGCGTAACCAATTTTCCAAGTTCAGGCATACCATTGAAAACGCCATCCAATGCCAAGTTTCGAAGATTCTGGGCAAGCGAACCGAAGACACGGCTATTATGCATTACCTCTGTCCCCAGAATGAGAAATCTTGCTATTATAGGAGGATTATACATTTCTTCTGCAACGAGAGGACCGGAAAAGAACCTTGCTAACATCTTGTGTTTCAGATAAACTGTCTTAGCGAGATATCTAAGCTCACTCAATCCTAGTTCTGCAACATTATAATCATTTTTGTGATAAGCAGTCATTATAGCGTTGTGCAAAGAATCTGCATAGTAGTCAATTGGAGAAAGCGTCTCCAATAGTGGAAAAGATCTCCCGCCTGACCAAAACCAAACACCTTTCAATTCTTCAAGATCTTTCATCGCTTCACGTTTTTTCTTCTCCTTTAAGGTTTTTTCAATTTCATTGATTGCTTTCATGCGTAAGTCTTTAAACAAATTCTCAGGTTTAAGTCGCTCCTTCACTTCATAAAAGTAAGGCAATAATAAAATCAAGCAAGATGTCACCAGCCCCACAGCAATTTTCGGAGGGAATTGATTTGAGTTCAAAGGAGCGACCATTGAATACACTGCTGAAAAAATCAACCACAAGAAAAACAAAATCGCCTTTCTACTGAAGATTACGTCGAGAGCTTCCGTGGAGTACCTGATTGACATCTGAGCTGCAATAAGAGAGATGGGAATAGCCAAAGTTGCGATTGTAACCAAGATTTGAGCAATGCTGAATAACATGCTTCTAGCAACATCTTCGGGTAGGTCTGGTGTGACCAGAAAAATTGAGAAAAAAACACCAGCGGAGATCCCAACACCGATAACCCAAAAAGGGTCACCGCGTTTTTTCATGCTTTTTCCTCCACTTAACGTCTTTCTTTCAAAGTTATATGATTGACGCTTGTACTGAGCATACTAGTATTACAGGAATAAACGGCAACTTACATACTCATAACCTATTTTCCATTATCTTAATCATTACAGTTCATGAAATCCATTTTGTCAGATCCAAAAACATTGTTGCCTACATATATGCCCGATAAGATTCTTCATCGAGAAAAGGAAATCAATGAATTTTCCATGTGTTTGAAGAATTCTGTCAACGCCTTCGTCTACGGGCATTCTGGTTCAGGCAAAACTATGATTATCAAGAAAGTTATCGAAAATTTCAACGAGTCGAATAGTGGAAAAGCCTTTTACATAAACTGCTCGCTCTACCAAACAACCAATGCGATTTTCCATGAAATTCTCTTGTCTCTGAATAATATCGTCGCAAGCAAGAGCAACTATGAACTGACCAAGAGGCTGAAAGCAAAAATAAGAAACTTAGACTCTCCATTAACAATCTGCTTAGACCATTTCGAACATTTGAAAGAGATTGAAACTCTGGATAGAATCTTGAGCCTTGGTCTCAACTTGATAATCATTTCAGAAACATACGACTCTTACAGAAAGCTCAACCAAGCAATTAAGGCAGCCATAACAAGTTTGATAGAAATCCCAACTTACACAACAGATCAAGTCTTCGAGATATTGACGGAGAGAGCAGAAGCCGCGCTTGAGAAATACACTTACTCCGAAGACACAATTAGAAAGATCGCTGAAACAAGTTCTGGTAATGCCACACTAGCTTTGAACTTACTGAAATCTCAAGCACTGAAAGCGGAGAGTGAAGGAAAGAGTTCGATCGATGATGTTGAACTTAACTTTGAAAATGATTGCCCAAACGATAAGTTGTGCGATGATGAAAAGACTCTGATCAAAATTCTGCAAGAATGGAAGAGCCTACCAGGAGGGAGGCTGTTCGATTTTTACCGAGAGCATGCAAGGTATCCGAAAGGCGAAAGATCATTCAGGAATTATATGCAGAACCTCTGTCTCAAAGGCCTTGTCAAGAACATTGGCGACAAGCGAGGAAGAATGTACGAGATTGTTGAACAACCGGGTTGATGAGATGCTGAAGGTAAAGATAGAGTGCAGAAATGTTGGATGCGAAAAGATTGCAAAATGCCTAGCCAGATTTGGAACACCTAATTTCAAAGTCTGGCTCTACGACGGCAGAGTGTTTGCATACTTTAAACTTAGATCAGTCTCAGACTTGAACGAACTTACAAGACGATTCAAACGCATCAAGAATATCGAGTTGAATTTTCATCGAATCGAAAAGGCTTGGTTATGACAGACGAAAGAATAATTGAAGTTCTGACTGAAGATGTGAATGAAGAAATTCTGAAAAGATTACCTGTATGGTATAGAAGATTGAGAGAGGCATACGCAAAGAGAAGACTATGCACTTTCTAACAAGGTCAAGAATTTCTCTAATTTCTGTGGGTCTTCGGTCAATTTGTTAAGCAAAGTATCTAACTTGGCTCTGGCATGATCTAGTTGAATTGCAGTCTTCAAATCTGATGGCGCTCCACACTTGCTGCAGAACTTGGACCCGGGAGGATTGTTGCTAAGACATCTCGTGCAAACAAGAGGTTTGAGTCGTTCGTCTTCCTTTTCGACTTTTGCGGTTCCACTCAATATACATTGTGCTTCGTCCACGTCTTCTCCAGCAAGATGAATATACACTGAGGGCATCCTTGAGCCTTGCTTCCAACCTGCAGTAGCGCAAAGAAGAGCATGCGGAAGAATCTTGCTTGCTGGAGTTATCCTTGAATGTCTGATGAGGTACAACCAAACTCTTTTCTTAATTCCAGCTCTTTCTACACAATCCTTCAAAATCGATCTTGCGGCACCGTATGAAAGCTGTCTGATCCTATTTTTCGAACATAAGGTCACCCACAAGGGAGCGTTTGGATCATTTCTTGATGGATGCATGTTAAGCCAGGCTGACAATAATGGTACTGAAGTTATGACGCGACCATAATCTCTACCGATCTTACCATTTACAACTAGTCGTGCACCTAACTGATCAAACTCTACATCCCCAACCCTCAGAGTAAGAATTTCACCGAGTCTTCTCATGGATTCGAAATAAACCCATATGAAAGCCTTGTCTCGAATGTCCCTTGCACTGTTGGCAATGCGTTCTACATCATCAATAGTCAGTAGATCCTTCTTCTGCAGAGTATTTGAAATACTATGCCCAGCCTTAATCCATCTGACTTCTGGTGGATATTCATCCTCGCAACCGCGAAACCACTTATAGAATCTCTTCAACATAACCTTGTAGTCGCGTTTAGTGCATTCCGAGTACTGCTGTTGCTCGATTTTCGCGACAAAATCTATCATGTCATCCTTGGTCGCTTCTCTGAATGGTTTGTTCAGCAACATTGCAATACGTCTAAGCGTCCAAAGATACTTGATTCGTCTAGCGAGACCGAGACCTTCGGCCACAAGTAACCTGTGGAATTGCAGAATGGTTTCGCTATTTTCTTTACCTGCAGAATTCGATCTAAGTTTTTCTAACTCCCTTTCAAGAGTTCTCGGATAGTTGTAAACAACGTCGGCTCCACTCACAATATCACATTACCCTTCATTCTCATATTGGTTAGGGACATGCGATAGTGCCGTAATGCTCCCACAGAGCCCGCGAACACAATCACATATCTATAGTAGGCAGATGCTCTGCCAAAATTTCCAAAACTAATTTTCGTATTTAGAAAATAAATTATTATGTATGCTCAACCATATTTTTCATGTTTCTTTGTTTTGCTCTTCGTCTTCAACTTCTTGTATATGACAACAAACTCTATGATTAACAAGGCAGACGCTGAAGTCACAAACGAGATCATTAGAATATCCTCACTTGACAATAGAAGAGACAGCCCTGATAAACGCAAAGTTTCTGAAGCAGAGTCGTTCTCGTTTAGATGAACAATAGTCTCGTCCTTGTATCCAAACACGGTTCCCAATTGAGCAATGACTGTGAAATTATTGCCACCGAGATCGAATGAACATAAGCCAGATTTATTTGTGTATTTTTCCGAAACGAATAGAGGCGCTCTATAACTAGGACTGTTCTCCATTAAGAATCTGCTTTGCACGATCACTCTAGCGTTCTCAACTGGAGCATTGTCTTTTTCAACTTTTACGATGAGTCTGCCGGTGCTTGTGTATCTTTCCGTTATATCCTGTTGCGTGCCATTCTTGTCGATGAAAAACACAATAGACAACTGTTTACCCCATCCACCTTTATCTCTAGGTCGTTCGTAGAGCCCAGGATCATTGAACCTGTGACCTTTGGAAAGCGTCGGGTCGAAATGTGTCCATGAGCCGTTGATTAAAACTTCGGACCACACATGATCTTCGCTAGGATTATGTACTACTCTGCTTTCGATGCCAACAGAGCGAGCCATTTCAGTGAACAAGATTGCATACTCTTCGCACCCTCCGCGTTTAATCGTCATAACCCATGAGGGCTCAGGTGATGACATTCTCCAAAGAAGGAATGGAGGCAGGGGATAGAAGTAACTTGATTTTGTATCATACGTCATGTGTTCCTTCAGCCAGTCTGCGATTAGGTCTAGAATTTTCTCCTGGTTGGATTCATTGGACGCAATTGATCTGGCTGTGTTCAGAATTTCTTGTCTTCCGAAAAGTGTTGATCTAAGGTAAACCCACGTAAATGGTCCAAGGAAGATGATCACTAATAACACTAGGATTGAGATAACGAAAATGAAGTACCGCTTCGTCGTCATATCCTCACGCAGATTTCATGCATTCTTTACAAGAAAAACTTGCAACGAACATACTTGAATCTATTTATTCTTTTTCATGCAGTAAAATTCTAATGGATGGTAAACGGAATAATCGCTGATCCTGAAGTTTTGGAAGAAGAGTATATTCCGCAGAACATACCTTGTCGTGAAGTTCAGAAAAAGGAGCTAGCTTATTGCCTGTCTCCGATTGAGAAAGGGATGAAGTCATTGGACTGTTTGTGTCATGGCAAACCTGGAACAGGGAAGACTGCTCTGGTGAAGTATGTTCTTCAACAAGTTCGAGAGAATACTAACGCCTTCGCCCTATACGTGAATTGTTGGGAAAATAAAACGCTCAACTTGATTCTGGATCGATTGGTTGAACAGTTAAGCATAGTCATCGCAGAAAGGGATTATTCAGTGAAACTTTCAAGGGTAAAACAAAAAATCAAAGACTCGCCATGTGTTGTTGCCTTGGATGAAGTTGACAAACTCGACAGAAAAGATCTTAACGATATTCTATACATGTTGAAGGAAATGGGAAAAGTCGGAATCGTCTCTATATCCAACACTAGAAAATATATCCTCGACCTAGATCCGAGAGCCATTTCAAGAATGCGTCTCACGTCGATTGAATTTCCAAGTTATTCGAACGAAGAGTTATTGACAATCCTTAAGCATAGAGTCATAGATTGCGGAGCATTATTCCCGAATAGTTACACAATTACGATTCTAGAAAAGATCGCTGACTTGGCTGCTGGCGATGCTAGGATCGCTATTCAGTCTTTAAGGAATGCTGCAAGCGTTGCGGAGAAATTGAACAAGCACAAGATTATGGAAGAGGATTTAGAGAAAGGCTATGAAGAAGTCAAGCAGATCAAAAAGAAATATTATTTGAACAGACTTACTCCTCATCACAAATTGATTGTTGACATTGTTCGTAGACACCCGAGAATCCTTTCGAGTGTTTTCTACCAAACTTACAGAAGCGAGCTCAGGAAAATTATGTTAAATCCTAAATCAAGCAGGACATTCAATAGTTATGTTCACGATCTAATTGAGTTGGGTTATTTGATGGTTGAAAGAGTCTCCACGCGAGGAAATGTAAGATCTTTTAGAGTGTCGTAATAAGATCCACCTCAACTGAATCTTAAGCTCTGCCGATTCGCATACAATACAGGTCAGAATCAATTTGATTTTTATATGACGACTTTGACCTTACTGTTATTTGTCTCTGAATACATAATATAAGAATACGGAAACAAAGAATAAACGAGGGAGAAATTTTGGCAAGAGAAAGTTCTCATCTGAATACTCACACTAAGACGAGGACGTTAGCATATCTTCGAGAAATTTGTTTGATATTGAAGGATAAAGGACTTCCATTGAATACTCTAGAAAGAAAATTGGAAGATTTTTCACAGGAAAACCTACATTTCTTGAAGGAGTATCATCGGAGAATAGGTAAGATAAGAGGAATCATAACGCCTGAAACCAAAAGTGCCGAACGCTATATAAAATTAGCAGAAGATATAGGACTTCTAGTCCGAAAGGGAACGATTTTCAGTTTAACAAAATATGGAAGAGTTCTCGAGATTCTGTCAAAAAAGCAAGGGAAAAATCCGTTTGAGTTGGATTGGAAAGAAGCGTCTTTCTTTCTTAAACATCTTCTAGAAGTTGACACAATTTATTTTTTCCCGTGCATATTTAATCTTTCTAAATACGGAAATCTGTCTGATCTTTCGTCTTCTTTCAAGAAAGACATTATTTCTTATTTGAAGAATTGGTTCAAAATAACTTCAAATGAATATCTTAGAGAGAGGATTGTGACCATTGAAAATTGGACAAATGAAAAAAGGTATGTTGAAAATCTGGTGCCGCCGAGATTATATTGGTGTTTTGACCTTAGAATGATAAATTTAAGGGGAAATGGAAGAGTTACCTACGACCTTACTCAAGTATACAAGACATTGATTGACAAGTTACCGATACTCGAATCTCCTATGCACATTGAAGAATGGTGCGATGAGAATTTTTACTCGACCTTTTTCGAATCGTATAAAAGTGTTTACAATCGACTAGCCAAAAAAAGTAAACTGTTTAAGAATCTATCCTTTTCTAAAGAGAAAGGCATTATAGTACCTCGACTCGAAAAGGCTTTTGAGAAAGGCAAGAAATTTCCAATTCCTTCCAAAGTACTATTTTCACAATTTTCTGAAGTGACTTGCACTGAGTTATTAGAAGAGGGTATAGTATGCGAGACAAATGAAATTAAGAATTTTATTCATAGTCTGTCTCAAAGAGGGGAAAAATACTATCTTTACTGGGATCCAGAAGTAAATGATGGATTTATAAGAAAACTTTAATTTTTTCTTCCTCTTTCTTTACAAACTTAACATCAATTTTCTCTTTATTTTCGTAAAACGCGTCAAATAATATTGTGCTAAATACCCTGTTTAGGTTTCTCGGCAATATGGGTTTATTGGAAGCTATTAGTATTTTTATCACTTCTTTGATAGAATCCTCTGTAAATGGATAACAACCTTTCTTTTTATCAATTAAATTGAAATTAATCCTTTCCGATACGTATCGAAAAGCATCCTCTTTAGTCAAGGGAGGGAATTCAATAAGTTGACTGATTCTGTCTAATAGTTGATGTGTAAAGTAAGCTGGAACATCTGCCGATTCTTCATCTGGCCTTAATGTAACATTAATCAGAAGGACAAAATAGAAAGGCACGTAATCTATTAAATATCTTAAGAAGTCGTTTATCTTCCTATTTTCCATAGTGCTAATATCTCTTATGCATTCCCATTCATCTATCCATAAAATAATTTTTATAGGTTTGTCTATAAGTTCTTTAATTGTTTTCGAGGATACAAGAAAATTGAACAATGCAGAAGTTATCTCTTGTATATCATCTTCTGCTAATACTTTTCCCCTCGTTTTAAATTCAAGAATTTTCATTTGCTTGTCTTCGTTCGATTTTCTGTCAAAAATTAAGCTTTCTAACCACTCACCAATTACTTCTTGAATCGTCTCATTTCTTGTGAATTCTTTGAGTTCTTCTTTAAATCTTCTTTTTAAACGACCAACGGGTTGAAATTCCTTTTTAAATTCATCTGGAATAGTGGGCAAAAGTTCCTTTAAATTAGAGCGAATCCCATCAATTACGCCCATATAAAGCGCTTTGTAGCTCTCTCTTGCGATATATATAGAGATCGGTAGGCGGATTGTTATGAGAGTAATTTTTTTCTCCTTGAGTAATTCTTCTATTTGTTTAATTTTGGTGAAATAATACATCGAGTAAGTTTTTCCCGCTCCTCTCCAACCCCATAAAAGAGCTGATGTTGAGGCTGGTAGTGAAATAGCAAAGGAAAAGAATTGATTTAATCTTTCTTGTACTTTTTCCAGATCTGCCCAAAAAGTGACCTCTTCAACTGGACTAATTGGAAACGGATAATTCGTAAATTTGTACTTTTTCAACAAACTCATTTTACTCCCCATACATATAAATAAGTTATTAAATTAATTATTCTTTATCATGGAAAAACTCCTAGCCAATAGCAAAGGTTCATGGATGTTTATTCTTGACACAAGCGCGTTTAGAAATCTATTTGATGTTAAACTAGAAGATGGTGAAAGCGTCCTCTTAAAACTGCTAGACGCGTGCGAACTATGCATACCCATTGCAGTTAGAGAAGAAGTATCAGAGGATCTTGAGAAAGGAGAATTCGCTTGTTCTGTAAAAGAAAAAGAAGAAATTGGAATCATTCTTAAGAACACCCGTACTCTAAACTTTCCTGAGATTGAAAAAGAATGTTATAACGTTCTTAAGCGCACACACCTTAAATTTCAAGGGTTACGGAAAAAAGCTGATAAGCAATGCGTTTCTTTGTCATTGCAATTAAGCAGGCATGAAAAATATAGATTCCGAAGTATTTATCTGATTACAGATGACGCAGAATTATTTAACATAGCTCAAGCTATTTTGAGTAAACAATTTATAGGTAACACGCATTTTTCTTTTCAGGTACTAATTTTTCTTTCTGTTAGAAGAATTCTTCGAATAACCAAGTCTAGGTTAGTAGATCTACTCAATGAAATACTGGCTGGTTATGAAAGAATTGAAAAGACAAAAGAAGTGAGAGAATTGCTTAAAGAAGTGAGAAACAACATCTGTCCTTACAATTGCGAATATCGATCAAGATGTCTATTTTTCTCAAGATTCTAAATCAAATCGAAGGAACTTCGACAACGTTTCGCTCGTTTTTGTAGTGAAGTGCCACACAGCTCTGCTTAAGATACTTCGAAGTCACACAGGCGAGACAATTTTTACATTTATCTTCATTTATTCTCAGATTTTCATTAACCTCTATCGCGCCAAAAGGACAAGATCCAACACACGCCTCACATTTAACACAGTTTAATGCCTTTTCTAATTGTTTTTTGACTTCAAACATTGATCTGTTGAAACAATCTTCATCGTTAAATCTAACGCGCATGGTATTCCCATTGACAACAGAGGCAATAGTGACTTTAGATCCTATTATTTGCACTAACTTTTCATCACCTACATCTTTGACAACTTCTTTGCCAAAAACTTTAAAGAACTCCAATCTATCCTCGGAAAATTTACCATCTTTTAAGACGAAAAGAAACTTATTACCAACAGTGCATGTATTTTGAACACTACAAACCTCAAATTTCTCATACTTTGTCGTCCTTTGTTTCCATTTCCCACTGTAGACCCAATCAAGTGTCTTACCATTCTCTTCAGCAAACTTCAAAAGAAAATTAATCCATTTTCTCGAGAGATTAGGATGCGTCTTACTCAACAAAAAGTCATCAAACTTTCCATTGTTAGGACAAGCCCAGCAACCAATCCTGGTGTAACCTTCTTGGTATAATGGGTTCATAGGTATTTTTCTAAAGAGTAAATATAACCATACCTCAAAATCAGACCATTCGAATATAGGATAAGCACTATGTTGCCTGATAATTTTCGTGTTCTTGCGTGAGCGTTCAAACCTTGCTCTAGATCTTGACTCGGATTTTCGTATACCATCGAAACTTAAAACTTCTTTGTTTAGTTCAGAATAGAACGCGTTAATAGGTGCGGATTTTTGTGTGAAGCAGCACCATCTCATCATTCTGCTCGGAGGTCCTAGCGTTTCACATAAATCCATGAATTTCCGAAGAGGACGTATTTCTATCAATTCGAAACCCATATTCTTAGCAAACTCTCTGACAAATTTTACAGTCTCAGGGAACTCAATGCCAGTATTTGAGAAGAGTAATGTAACTTCTCCTAGAGCTTTCTTTACGAGATATGCAGTTATTGCGCTATCCTTTCCACCGCTGAATGAAACTACTATATTTTTATCTTCATGATGTTTTGCAACTTTTTTAATGAACTTAATCGCTTCGCTTTCTCTCTTTCTTAATGTTTTCTGATTGGCACAAACCGCTTGTTTCAGGAAATCTTTGTCTCTTTTAAATTTGTTTAGTTGCAAAGTTTCTCTTAAATCAAATTCCAGACTATGGCCATTTACATGGAAATTAAACAATAATTTGCCGTCTGCGATGATTTTATTCTTGAATCTGAACAGATTTGTTGGTATGTTTAGTGTCAAATTTTCCTTAGATAATTCTTGAAGGTAAATTTCACGTTCTGAACCGAAGACTGGTTTTAAATCTCCTTCTAAAATTTCTCCATCACCTTTGCATAAATCGCATCGGGAGATTAGCGGGACCCCGCAATTATGGCACCAATCGATTTGTGAATTACTCATAATCAATTATTAAGGAAAAGTATTATTTAAAAATACCCAGGCTTACCTGGATAGTTCCATACCCATCAGAATTTTTTTAAGTTCTACGACTTGCTTTTCATTGAGTAGTTTGTTTTCAATGGCAAATCTGATTGTTTCCATGATCTTATCCAATGTTTTTTGACCGCTTTTCAAGGCATAATCCACGCTATTGCGATTGAATCCTGTTTTTTCAGTGATTTCATTGATTTTTTTTCCTTGCGAAAAAAGTTTTAATACTGTCTTTTGTTTTTCAGTAAGCAAATTATTTTTCACCACTTAGTTTTTCTATTAGCAATTATAAATTACTTTGCTGAAAAAGAAATCATTAAAACCAGAAAGTGCCATACAACAGGTTGCAGGATTCAGAACTAAGCCAAGGTGTTTCTTCTGAAGAAAATAGAAATAAGCCTACCAATTCTTAAGAATCCCCAGGAAATCATACTTTCCTCACCCAAAAATAAAAGAAATCCAGACTACTTTTTACTTGACACCGGCAGTGTTCTAAATCTACTTCCACGAATAGGTTCACTCTTTCATCGCTTGGATCAGAGAAAACTTACTCTGGCAATTCCTGAAATAACCATAAGACAAGTTGCAGAGCACCTTGTTAAATCATTTTGGAAGAGGAAGAAGCTACGGGAAAAAATACATGGGGTAGAAGAAGGAATGAGAAATTTTATTAGATTTCTTGACGATGAGAGAATCTTAAAAGTTTCTAATCCAGAAGAAGTACCAGCCAAACATAAGAAACAATACAAAGAATTTAGGGAAGATGAAATCTTAGCATTCCTTCTCAATGAAGGAAAATTCAAAGGCATTGTTACAGAAGATGGAAAATTCAAAAAAAGGTTATCAAAAAACAAGGTACTTATTGGATATCAGCATCTTCTTGAATAGAGTAATAGAAATCAATAGTCTCATTCAAATTCACAATTGGCTAGATCATGAGTGTTAAAAGGTATATTTCTCCATGGTTCGCCATTCTATTTAAGCTTGACCTTTTCAGAAAAAGCTATTTTTAATCAACACAAGACAGAAAAAAAGGGAGTTTGCGGGGGATATCTCCAGCTAAGCTGAGAATGAGCTACCTCGGCGCAACGCGTTATCAAACATGAATGGCAGGTTTGTTTTTAAGTTTTCTGAAGTGTCATAAGGCACTTTATTTAGATGCGAACGTATATGCTATTCTCATCATGTATCGGGTGAAGGAAAAATGGCTGAACAAGTTGTGAGAGTGTTTGATGCTCGTTGTTCGATGTCTAAAGAATACAGTGTAGTTAAGCCTTGCGTCTTGTTTTTCACAGGCAACAGAATTGTTGCGGGGATAATTGAAGGAATAAGCTCTAAACTAGTCGTTGCAGTTGTGATTGCGGCTGCTGTCACGTTTATCGGTTTGTTTTTAAAAGATTTGATTTTGTTTTTGGGCGGCTTGGTTGCTGTGGTCGTTGTAAGTTCTGTGCTCGCAGTGACCGATTACATTGTTCGCCACAGAAGGAGGATTAAGGTTAAGAGGCTTGTTCTAGACGAGGTTTTGAGGGCGAATAAACGAAATTTTGAGGTTTTCTACTCGGACATCGTGAAGGCCAAGCACGGTACATTTGAAAGATTCGAGTGGGGTATGCGTTTTCTCATTCCCACGCTTCCTGAGTTAATGCATGATATTGAGTTAGTCACCTCGCAGGGAAGATATGTGTTCATTTTAGAACGAAACGACCTTAATCGATGTATGGACTTGCTTAATCAATTTGTTCCAGAAAAAATTGAAAAAGATGAGGATGAAGAATTCTAAGGTCATTACACTTGAGAAGTTTAGACTTTGTGAAACCTAGTAGCGTGATCTTCTCTGTGGTCTTCTCTTTGCCCAACACTCTCGACAGTAGACTGGTCTGCTGGGGTCTGGTTTGAACGGAACTTCGCACTCTTGACCGCAGTCGGCGCATGTTGCTTTGTGCATCTCGCGTGGTTCTCTTCTATAAGACATGGAATTTGCACCTCCATATTGCGTGATTAGAACTAGTTATCGCCTTTTTCATCGAATCCTAATTCTTATACACCCAACATAACAATAGTTGCCTATTAAACTTATGGTAAAGCAGACAAGCAAACCATGGTGGGCCGGGCAGGATTTGAACCTGCGACCTGCGCCGCGTGAGGGCGCCGTCCTAACCAACTAGACTACCGGCCCCTAGCTTCAAAAGAGTCATGAAATAAACTCGACGCTATAAAGCGTTTTGCAAAACAGAGAACACACCCTCTTAGAAAACCTATTTGAATCCAAATAGACGGCTCTAGACCCCCCTCTACCCGTCTCTCTGCCTCTCACTAGGTATCACTTTCTAATAGAGGGGCTAGGTCAGCTGTGCGCAAACACAAACACAAACACAAACACAACAAAAGAAAACATTAACTAATCAATGTTCCAACCTTTTTACCTTTAGCCGCCAACAAAACGTTTTCAGGCTTGAACCCATTCACCACAACTGTCTTAATTCTTTTCTTATGCAGTATGCGAACCGCTTCAGGGTCTAAAACCTGATGAATCCCAGCCTCATGTCGTTCTTTCTCGAAAAACCCAGATAAATCGTCAAAACTCAATCTCTCCAATTTCTCGGCGTCTTTGTGCTTCTTTGGGTCCCGTGTAAAGACACCGTCTACATCTGTGGCTTTCACCAACAAGTGGGCGTTGACACGTTCAGCCAACATCGCCGCTACAGTGTCGGTTGTCATTCCAGACTTCAAACCACCCATAACTACAATCTTGCCCTTCTTTAGCAACTCCGTCGCGTCGTCAATCTTAGTTGGAACAGTCAAGGTTCCGTGTTTGCCCAACCCCAACACAAAGAGTTGAGCCATCACCCGGGACACTGAAATAGCCACTTCATCCTGTGCAGCCTCACTTAGACCCATAGCACGCGCTGTCTTTATCAACTCTCGGGAAAGCGAACCGCCCCCAACAACAGCTGCAACTACATGACCCTGTTGCTTCAAGTTCAGAAGCAACTCAACGTAAGCATTCATCAAAACAGGATTAAAGGGGGAAGCCACAACTGAGCCACCGACACGAATCACCAACCTCATTTTTAGCGAAACCCTCTTACATATTCTATCTTGAAACCTCCATAATTAAAGCAATTGATAAGCCTCATGAGAAAAAAGGTTTCGAATAACAAACTCATGAGATTCGAATCGAGCTTGAATAGAATTTTCTAAAGAACTCTTCTAAAAGGAAGAGATATTGTTGAGGGTTGTTCGCAGCCTTCTCTTTGTAAGAATCCCAGTTATCCAACATCTCGAGGAGGCGAATTTCCAATTTCTGATTTTTCTTTTCTTTGAAGTACCGTATAGTGTCTCTTCTAGTCTTAGGAAGTTTGCCTATTTCAATGAACATCTGGTAAGACAAGCATAAATACGCGAATTTTAACGCGAAATGGACGTTCTTTGCTAAAGTTTGGTGAGGGTGAGGTAAGATCAGGTAGTGTCTCAGTCTATCAGACCATTCTCTGCATGTAAGGCTAATGTAATGCCTAACTTCTTCTTTTGTGGGCAACTCGTATTCTATGTTGCCATACAGCCCCTCAGAATATACGAACTGCAAAAGTTGAGCTCGTGGTAACGTTTTGAGCTCTTGTTCACTGAGCAGATATGCGGAAAACTTGGGATACCTTGAGAAAATTTTCTGAAGACTCCTAATTACTGATGAATCTATTGACCTTACGATAATGCTTACGTCATAATCGCTTTCTTCTGCCGCTTCGCCTCTCACACGACTGCCAGTATGAAGCAAAGCGCATAGGTTGTTTCCTAATGCATTAGTTAGGTCTTTCTTTAACCTGAGCAATTTCTTCATATTCACCTTTGCAGTTCTCTCTAACACAAGTGTTTATTTTTGCTTTCTCTCCTTTTTGTTGATTCTACAGACGCTTGGGGTTATAGAGTCTACACATAACGTGAAAAGTCACAACTTTATTATTCTCATTCAAAACATTCTACAACAATCAGAGGCTTCGCGCTTTGACTCAAACAATCATAAACGAAGGCGACTACATACTGCTCTACCTAAACAGAAAAAGAACATACCTAGTAAAAATTGAAAAAGGAAAGAGTTTTCACACCCACAAAGGCTTCATACAACTCGACAATCTGATAGACAGAGAATACGGAACACGAATAAAAAGCAACACGGGCACAGAATTCATCGCGTTGAAACCCCTCCTATCCGATTATATTTTCAAATCTCAGAGGAAAACCCAGATAACCTACCCAAAGGACGTCGCCCTCATAGTAATGTTCAGTGGAATCGGACCTGGCAGCCTTGTGGTCGAGGCAGGGACGGGAACAGGCGCATTAACAAGCGCATTAGCCCATTACGTCAGACCAAAAGGACACGTTTACAGCTACGAGATTCGCACAGAATTCATTGAAACAGCTCAGAAAAACCTGCAGAGAGCCAACTTGCTCGACTATGTGGATCCCAAAAACAAGGACATTCTAATGGGCATAGACGAAACCGATATAGACGCTGTTATTCTAGACATGGCAACACCTTGGCTAGTCATTCCACATGCATTCACAGCGCTGAAGGGAGGCGGCACAATCGTTTCTTTCAGTCCCACAATAGATCAAGTGGTGAAAACAGTAGAGGCGTTAGCAGAAAACGGATTCGTAGACATCGAAACAATAGAGTGCATAATGCGGAGAATGCAAGTTGAACGAGACAAAACAAGGCCAGAAACCCTGATGACTGGGCACACGGGCTATGTCACGTTTGCACGCAAGGCGCTCCACTGAACAATGAAAGATTGAAAGAAAAAGAAAAGGGAGGTTATGTGGGAACAGCAGGTTTCCGCAATATAGCAAATCCACGGATTATATATCCTATGGCAAACAACACCAGCGCCACACCGAACAGTGTCCACATGTTGGAGAATCCGTTGTAGAAGTTTGCTTGAGCATCATAGAATTTTGCTTGTCCTTCCGCTAATTTTATATTGGCGTCTTCTAGCCTTACCCCTCTTGTTTCTTCAGCCTCGAATGTTAAATCAATCAAAACCAAAGCCGCAGAATAGTACTTTTCTGCGTTGGTAAAGTCTCCTTGGCCATAGTAAAACGCTGCTATACTTGTTTGGTTCATGGCTTTCTTCCATAACAACCCAGCCTTGGCACTACTCCATGTTACTGAAGGACCACCAAGCGATGTCACAAGAACCTCAATTGTTTGAGCGCTCTTCCTAGCTTGAGCTTGGTCTGCAGAGTAGACGACAAAGTATTGATGGCCAGCTCCGAACAACTCTGCTCTAGTTTTTGTCCATTGAAAGGAAGTGCCATCTTTGTTAACACCCTCTGCATAAACCTTGTAGTCATGCACCACCATATAAGCCGTGGTTAGATCAGGAACCGTGAAGTTAACAATGAAGTACCGTGTCTCTCCAATTTCTAACCTAACTGGGCTGCTACTGCTAGCTTGTGTTGAGTTGTACCATCCAGCCGCAGGCTTTTGCCAGTCGAAGCTCACTCCAACAACTGTAACGTTTATCCATGATGGAGGGGCGAAGTCGTTTATAACTGCTACTGCTAAGGTTGCTGTAGAGCCTACCTTGTAGGCGACAACGTCTTTGCTATAGAATGAGTCTGTTCCCTTAAAGGCGTAGTTGACCCAAGTCGTCCAATTTTCGTCTATAGATGATGCTTGGACCTGAATAGCTACGGACAAGGCGATAGAAGTGGTTAAGAGCAAAGCTATCATGGTGACTAATTGTTTTCTCATAGCTTTTTTCCCTTTCCGAACCCTTCAGTTACGCTGCATTCGTATATAATATTTCTGTATAGAGAGGACGCTTGACTATGGGGCTTTCACTTACAGTGCCAAAATCAAGAGAGCAAAGAAAGGTTAAGCCGTTCTTTTCTTTAATTGTGAGGAAACGGTAAATGCGAAGACTAGACTGAGCGTGAGCATTAAGCCAGCAGCTATCGTGTCCATTGGATAATTTGGTGTTACTCCAGCGGAAGACTCGCTTTTACTAGGCAATTCCTTAAGGTTTTCCTGTGTTAAAGTTCTCGGAGAGAGCGGTTCTGTGTAAGTGTCGGTTCTTATTTGGACAGGAAAAGCCCAGAAGGGTGCTAACATTAGTGCTACTCCTAACAAGACCGCTATGGTTGCGTAGGTGAGGCTTTTTTTCATTGTTTGAGGGCTCCTATCATTTTTTAAGGGATGTGCGCTCTTTTAAATCCACGTTTTAGAACACCCATTTTTTTGTTTAGAATGGTTTTTCCCTCCAAAGCCTAATGGTTTCAAACCATAGTACGAATGACGCTGCTGCGCCGAATATTATGGCGACTATGTTGTGGATGCTGCCTGTGTGTCCATAAAAGATTGCGTAGACGGCGAGCATTGTGGAGAACCAGACTGAGTAGAAGAGGTAGCGGGGAACGAGAACTCGTCCCAACCGTGTGAAGAATTTTAGGAGTCCAATCTTGACTTCTTGGGTTAGAAAGTATTCGCCTGTGCCGCTCTTGTCTACTAAGCCGAGTGAAATCAGTTTTTCTAGGTGATGTGCTGCTATGCTTGGGCTTGAGAAGTGTAGGGCGCGTTGAATCTCACGCACGCCGACTCTGGATGTTGGCGTTTTTAGCATGTGCCAGTAGACTAGGAGGGTTTTGCCTTTTAACTCTGACTCTATGTGGGTTAAGTCTGGTGTTGAGGTTGATTGTGGCATTTGAAATCATCGTTTCAGTATTTTTATGGATGAGATATTAAAGTGTGACAGTTGCGTATGTGTGTGCGCATTGGGCTAGACCGCCCTCTATTAGGATCCTATTAGGCTCCAAATATGATTTGTATCATTTGAAAGGGGGGGTAAGTGTGTTGGGAACAAGGTTGGTTATTTGGTTAGTTTGGCTAGTTCGATTAGGTTGTTGATTTCTATTGCGTTGGTTCCTGTGACCATTTGAGAAATTGGGTTGGGATGGATTTGTGAGCCTAGTGTGAGCATTGTTTGCCCTTTGTAAGATATGGTCATTGTGAATCCATTTTGCTTGAGTTTTTCAGCTAGGTTTTTTAGGGTTTTTAGCTTTTTTAGAATGGATTTTTCTTCCATTGTGGGTTCGAGTTTGAGCAGGGTTTTTACTTGTTCTTTTTGGAGGAAGTTTAAGTTTATCTTGTTGTTTTCGATTTGTAGTTGAAAGCTTTCTTTGCCGTTGGTTTGTAGGCTGATTTTTCCTTGTTTGAGTGTTTGAATTAGCCACATGGGTATTTGCGGGTTGTCGCTTTTACAAGGCAGTTTTTTCACTTTTTCTCCGATACGTACAGTATGTCTAGGGTTAGGGAACCGTTCACTTTGGTTTTTAATCCAGCCCATTCTAGTGTTAGGTCTTTGAATGTGAGTTGAAGATTTGTTCCCTTGCCAGCCAGTTTGTCGATTAGCTGCGCCAGTGTTTCGCCTAAACCCTTCATGGTTTCAGACAATGTTGTTTTGCACCAAGTTGAAAAAGCGGTTTGCTGAAGATAAAAGTGTTTAGAATGCCTAATCTTGATTTAAAAGTAGAGTGTGCGCGAGATAGAAGAGATGAGTATAGCGAGCTATATCATCAGAAGTTCTGTGGGCTTTAGCTGCTTTGTCACTGGGTCCACTTGGTAACCCAATGCTTCTAGGGCTGTGGCTCCTAGGACTGGTGTGTCTTTTTCTTCGGCGAATATTACGGTGATTCCAGCGTATGCTTCGGCATAGTTGATTAATAGGGCTCCTATTTCCCTTTCCACGACCTGTCCTCCAAATACTCGCAAAGTACGTTTGCCAACTGGTTTGATTTGGAGTTCTTCGAGTATTTTGCGGGGAACAGCGGTTAGAATGGCTCCGGTGTCAACGAGAAGCTCCACTTCACGTTTCTTTCTCTTAAGGGCTGGGTTAGAAAGATTAACCTTGGCATACGTGAAGCCCATGTGATACTCACTCGTTCAATCATGCAATGTAGGGAGTCTTTATCGAAATAAGCATTGTTATTTTGGAAAGAAATAAATGAAGCGAAGAGATGTTAGAGAAAATGGTTCTGCCAAAGGTGCAGGGGTGGCAGAGCATGGTCAAACCACATAAAGCGAACAATAGGGGCTAAATGCGCGGGACTCAAGATCCCGTCCCGTAGGGGTTCGTGAGTTCAAATCTCACCCCCTGCACCAACCTCGATATATTAAAGCTATCCTAAAATCGCTCTTTTCAATTGCAGAAAATCGACTTCTAAATAATAAGAAACGTTTCGTTTCGCTAGAGGGTTCAAAACTATCAATGAATGAAAATGAAGGTTATGTTACGAATGGACTAACTGATCCAGTGCTCCTCTTTGACGCGCCAATAGACCTTTCTGCGTGCCTTCTCCAAGATAATTGCCAATTCTTCTACCTCCTCATCAGCACTTTCAACCACTCTTCGCCACATTGACGCTTCATAATCTTCTATCTTTTCTGAGAATCTCTGCAACGAGCCATCCTCTCTAACTTCACTACTTATCGCTTTGATTAATTCCCTTAGAGATCTTTTGTTCCATTTTTCCTTTACGAAATAACCAGTTATTATTGCGAGTTTGAGAATGGGTGCTGCAGCCGAATATGGTGTACTCAATAGGACACCCTGAATTGATGGAACTGCCATAATCTCTTTCCACCATTTAAGGATGGCTCCACTCTCCGTAACCTTCACCTTCCTTTCCACCACAATTTCTTCTGCATATCGGTAATACTTTTTCATAATTTCTGACATGAAATTGAAGAAAGAATTCTCCCCCTTCAGGGGCGAGTCTGCCGTTTGCCTTCTATAGGCGTCCAAAAGAGCTCTTGACAATTCGTGAATCTCGGATGGCAGCATAACGCTCCGTGGATCTAAAAACTTCAAGAACAACTCTTCTGATTTGCCGTCCAAATGCATAGTTGTCAACCACCGTGCAATTAAATTAACTGTAGTTAGGATTTTAATATAAAACTATTCACGAGAGCAACGCTAAATAACAAAAATGAAAGAACGAAGGAAATGTTAAACCCTGCTGTTGATGGTTATTCGGTCATGACATAGGCACCATCGTAATAATCGTAGTCAATTGCATCTCCAAAGTGCCGCTCAGCCAAAGGATGTGTCCAAAGTATTCTGCCACCATAATATCCTCCAGCATCACGAGGATCAGTAATTATGTAGTCACCTTCCGCAAGTGCTGACAATATTTTCCGGCATCCAAAAGCGGGTCCAATTTCAGTTGTCCATAGAACTTGTCATAAAAGAAGAGTTCAGCTTTTAGTCCGTGCTTTGAAGGTCTAATCAGAGGATACTCATTCAAAACAGAGAACGCAATATCCAGATCATGCGTTTTCTCATACACGGAAAAAACATGATGCCGTGCCTTATTGAACAGTGCAGCTGGATGTTCCATTTTCTTTGAATTTGACATAATCAATCAAGAATATCGCAATATTAGAAACTAATAAGCAATATGGATTCATATTACATACTCAAGATCCTTTCCCGTAGGGGTTCGTGAGTTCAAATCTTACCCTTTGCACCAGTAGAGCCCATAGTAAGATATCGAAGATCTTGAAAACTGTGCCAGAATGTTTGTCTGACTAGTCTTTTGTCCTTTCTAATTCTTTCTTGGAGTTATGACAAGGAAATCTTCAGGTTTTAACTTAGTTTTTCCATAGTATGCTTTCCTCATTCCTAAGACCATTTCTGCAGCTGTCCTTCCTGCATCCGTAATTTCTGGTTTTTTTGCGCCTATTCCGCGGAAAAAGTTATTTAGGGATCGGATTGTATCATCCGGAGCATATAACCATATTTGTCTATACGCATCGTAGAACTTGTCAATCCCTTCTGGATCTATTGTGCTTTCACGGAAAGCTTTGATCAGTGTCAGCATATTAAAGAATCTTTCTTCCATTTGCGACCTAACTCTTTGCTTGATATTAGTCCTTACACGATAGAATTGCACTACCCAATTTCCCAAGATACTGGCTATAAGTGAAGACCCAAGTATTGCTACAACGATTTCTTGAAAACTCACACGATCACCAGTCAAATAATATTAAAATCGCTTTATATTCTGTTTGTTCTTTAAGAACGAACTCAATGGAATATCGCCTTTCCAGAACTGCGACTATGTTGAACCGCCCTCTCCCGTAGGGGTTCGCAGGTTCAAATCCTGCCCGCTGCACCATATACAGTGGGTTACAGTTTTGTAAGTCTTAACTGATAGGATGACAAATTCAGATAGTAAGCGAAAAACACAGAATAGGTGAATTATTGTGCGAGCCAAGCTGTACATCTACCCTTATCGCATCACTGAACGCAAGCCTCATCCAATTCTTTGGAGTTTTGACACAGAAGCGCTTGACAAAATCGCAAAAAATTTTAAGAATAAATCAGTATTCAGCGTCGAGATAAAAGAAAGAACACTAATCTTAACGTTAATTGAAGAGCCTGCTCGATAGGTTAACTACCTCATTTGCTTTCTAATTGACTCTGTAGTCCCTTCAAATCTTTGATCACAAATTTCCCTCTTTTTTTGCCACTCCTATCCAAAAACAGACTCTTGATACCGATTCTTCTAGGAGAAATAAAATCAGAAAGCCATTCATCGCCAACATGCACCATCGCACAAGGTTTGATTTCCAAAGTCTTACAGATCATTCTATAAAACTGAGGTGTCTTCTCGACTTCTCGGCGATCTGACACTGCGGAAAAAAAGTGTTTGAAACAATGGCTGAACTTTTCCATCATGATCTTGGCGATATCTCTTGTAGTGCTGCTAACTATGATCAAATCATATTTTTGGCTCAGGTTTTCCAAAATTGACGGCGCCTCTGGGTAAAATCTCACCTTATCAGAATGTGATCTGAGAACCTCCATTGAATCTTCTTCTAGACTGAAACGCTTGAACCAGTATTCGGGTAAATACCATCTAACGCTTTTGATACCTATGCGGTCATATTCCCTTAAAACATAGCTCTTTGCTTCCTCAAATGCAGTACCTCTTTTTCTGGCGAGTAATTGAGGAATAGCTTCTTTCCAAACGTAGTCTTCATAGTAGAAATCTACTAGTGTACCGACTATATCAAAGGAAACAACCTTTAACATACAAATCGCTTTGCGTCTACAATATCTTTCTTAATAGAGTTTTGGTTCGACTCTCAAGCACCCATAGTTAACAAAACTTCTCAAAGACACCCAAGTCCCATAGATTTAGCAGAGTCTTGCAGTAGGGAGTTCGTAGTTTCAAATTTGGCTTTGCTTAGTTGAGATCAATATTTTGAATTCATAAATTCTATAAGAATTCTCAATGATAACTTGCCTTCAAAAAAGAGGAGGTGGAACGACTTGCCTTTCTATTGGACACTTTTGCGGATTGATCGAACAAAGACGACAAACGCTTTAAAGGGGTTGAAAAATCTGCCTAAGAAAACAACCAACCCAGGCACCAAGGTCTGGTACATTGGAAATGTTTTCGGAGAATGGGACAACTGTGTCTGGTTTGAAGCAAACGACCACGACCACGCAATGGAGTTTGTGCAGAACAACATCGCTGCAATCCCAGGTGTGATTCACACATACACGTTGCCTACAACTCCCATACAGGAATACTACAAATACTGGAAGTAACAAAAAAGAAAACAAGCAGAAGCCTATCTCCTATATTTTTTACACGTTTAAAAGTTATACAATGAAGACCTTTTCGTAGAGGTTTGCATATTCAAAGTCTCATAGAAAAAATTAACCAGCGAGAATGACCTTCACGTTCTTCTTAACTTCGTTGAGACTTCTCATTCCTATCACCATTGCATCTACAAAGTCCAAATTAGCAATCGACCTTATAGAGGACTGGTAATTTCTGGCAAGAGGAGGAGCAGGCCCACTAATTCGGCCTCCAAGAACTTTCATTGCAACAACTCCTTTCCCGCTACTATGTGCTAGTTTAATCGCCTGAAACATTTCTCTAATTGAGCCGTCTTCAAGTGGAAAATTATCCCCTAACTTTCTAATTAAGGCTTGACTTGCTTTGCAACAGATTGTCATTATCACATCCACTTCCTCAAATTGGGAGGCTTCTCTCACAACGGTGACGCTGTGGGTGGATAAACCAATCGCCCTGACAATTCCTGTGGTTTTTATTTCATTTAATTCTTTCAGAACTCGACGGCACCCGTAGATCCAGTCAGATTTGACATAGTGAAGTAAGAAAATATCTATGTAGTCGGTGTCAAGCTCTTTGAGAGAACTCTTAAGACACTTTCTTGCTTCTTCACCGCTTTTGGCGCTCGTCTTAGTAGATACGATGACTTCTTTTCTCGGTACAAGTTTTAGGGCTGAAGCAATGTGAGGGTGACTGCCATAATCATCTGATGAATCCCAGAAATTTGTTCCCAACTTATACGATTCCATCAAAATTCGACCGCCTTCCTCAGGGCTTAAGTTGAGCGGGACCCCAAAATCAACGGTTCCAAAACCTAGTTTCGACACTTTTAACCCTGTGTTGCCAAGACTCACCAATGGAACTTTAAGCATTGTCTTTCACCATCAAAGTACCAGTTGTAGCACTTAATGAAAAGGATAAATGTTTTATCATGAATTAGCCGATATCCTCGTTTGGTGTTTTAGACTTGCATCCGCTTGAGAAAGTTTATAGAAACGTCGATGAAAACATTGGGGCTCACATCAAGAGGCTACAAGAATTTATCAGGCAACCCAGCATTTCGCAGACTGGAGAGGGAGTCAAAGAATGCGCTGAACTTCTGAAAGGCTACTTTAAAGAACTCGGCTGCAAGGAAGCGAGGCTGGTTCCCCAGACATACTCGCCTGTAGTTTACGCTGAATACGACGCTGGAGCCGAAAAGACAGTCATAATATATATGATGTATGATGTTCAACCAGCCGAAGACGTTGAACTGTGGAAGGTTCAACCGTTTGAAGGCAAAATAGTTGAGATGGCGCCCTTCAAAAAAGTGTTGATGGCGAGAGGCGCCACAAATACCAAGGGTCCTCTTGTCGCTTTCTTAAACGCTATGGAAGCCATGCGAGACGCCGACGAATTGCCCGTCAATTTACTATTCGTGGCTGAGGGGGAGGAAGAAAGGGGCAGCGTGAGCATGCCCAAATTTGTTCGAGAATACGCTAACAAGTTGAAAAGAGCCGACGCCGTGTTCTTTCCAGCATCCTGTCAAGACCAAAACGGATTAGCCGAGCCTGCCTTTGGTTCTGAAGGCATATTGTACATAGAGTTAGAAACTAGTGGTGCATATTGGGGCAGGGGACCAACCAAATTCGGTGTCCACGGCGCCCTCAAACTCATAATTGACAGCCCAGCTTGGCGCCACATCAAAATGCTCTCAAGCCTAGTTTCAGAAGACGGAAACAAAATCATGATTAAAGGATGGTACGACGACATCAAGGTGCCAACAAAACAAGATTTGAGACTGCTGAGAAAAGGCTACAGAAAGTCAACCCCAGCCGTAAAAGTCTTTGACCCAGAACTCATTAAGCAAACACTCAAAATCAAAACGTTCATAGATGAGGTCACAGACAAGGAAGAAATAATAAAACGCCTCTCCTTTGGAACAAGCTTCAACCTAGATGGAATATGGGGAGGCTGGACAGGTCCAGGTTCGAAAACCTTTGTTCCCCACATGGTCACATCGAAGCATAACATAAGATTTGTACCCAACCAAAAACTGAACGACCTCTACAGAAAGATTAGGGCTCACTTAGACGAGAAAGGCTACAAAGACGTGAAACTACGAGAAATAGACGGTTACCCTTGGGCGCTAGTTAGTCATAAGTCCGCCATTGCCGAAGCAGCATACGCCATGTTTGAACAGTTTAAAGTAAAATACGCAATTTATCCGCCAGTGGCTTCCACACAGAAATTCCATCCAGCTTGGCCAGCCTATGTGTTCGCAGGCAAACCATTGAAGTTGCCTATTATAGGAGCAGCGTTAGGCCACGGCGCAAGAGCCCACAGTCCAAACGAATATTACGTGATAGAGGGAGCAAACGGACGCTACGGGCGGGTTTATGGGCTGGCGGGAGCAGAAAAGAGCATGGCAACCATACTCTACAACTACGCAGGCAAAAAACCAGGCAAGATATCGACTAAACTCTTCAGAGAGGGAAAATAAAAAACCATTTAACACGTTTTTCCTTTCTTTGTCTTTCCCGTCTCTTCTACAAACAACAATAATATGACTGTTGTAAATACGCCTATAATTGAGTTCACGTAGAAAGGCATACCATAACCTGGCACTGCTAAGCCTCCAATATAAAATGTCTCCGACCTATAAAGGTCATAAAGAAGAGTTGACAACACTGGACCAACAATGTCTCCAGCGTTGAAGAAGGTGTTGTAAAGCCCGAAAAGTCGCCCCCGCGCCTCCGCAGGAACAAGGTCTGCCCGTAGAGCCTGCATAGCAGGCATGAAGGTGTTGAATCCCAAACTTCGAAGCATAAAGAAAAATGTGGCTTGGCTTACATTTGAAGTGAAAGGAAGGATAAATCCACATAAACGTGCAGACACTCCTCCCACTCCAATGAGAGGTTTTCTTCCAAGCCTGTCTGAAAAACGTCCTGCAACCCAGCTTGCTAGTAGACCGACAAAACCGGCGGAGCTTAGTATAGACCCAACTAAGACAGGCTCGGCATTAAACTTATCTTTGAAGAACAAGGCGGCAACTGGTAGAATGAAGCCTAAGGCGATACCGTTGGCGAAAGCGCAAATCAACACAATCTTAAATGACCTTGAAAGCTTAATCTTTCGACCTTGCTTGGCACCTGTAGAGGATTTTTCAGCGAGGAACTGACCCTGCACCAGCATGCCCTTCTTCTCTTCTTTAAGTTTCAAAGCAACCACCGCAATGGCGAACACGGCAAACGCAGAGTCCACAAAATACGGAACCCTGTAGCTGTCGGTAAGGTTGGTGAGCTTAGACGTATACGCCGAAAACTGGATGAAGCCTCCTAAGACGGGGCCTATATTTCTACCTATCATGCCACATGACATGACAAACCCAGTTGCTTCACCTCTTCGATCCAGTGGAACGTGGTCTATCAGCAAAGCCTCAGCTGGAAGGGTGGCTGCAGCCGTTACGGCACCGTTGACGGTTCTTATGAGCAAGAGCAATGGCCACGAAGGCGCCAGTCCAGTCAAGGCTCCGAAGATTACGTCTCCTGTCAAACCCCAGAGCATAACTTTTTTTCTTCCAATTCTGTCCGTTAGGCTTCCTAACCTTGGCGACATTAACGTGGATGCAGCCATGAAGCTAGAAGTAAACAAGCCCACTGAAACTACAGAAGCGCCGAGAGAGATCGCGTAGTGGGGAAAGTAAGAGAGCGGTAGAGAGAACGCCAAGCTCTCGATGAACGAGACCAAGCCTAGAACCAGCACTGTACTCGTGTAAAGCCTTTCCTTAGGCATGCTGTTTCCTTCAATACATCTTGATAAGAGAAGTTATTCTAATACGAGACGAAAGGGTATAAAGTCTTTCCAGCCAATCTTTTCGATGGTTTAACAGCCTAAAAACGACTGTCCTTTTCATTAAGAAGAGTTAAGCATTGATCAACCGTGAAACAAATAGTCTCGTCCAAAGAGTATTTTACGTTCATCGATTTCACTTCTCTTTTGATGAGCCCTATTTTCTCTAAGCAGCGCATTTGCCAGCTTAAAGCCTGCGAAGAAATGTCAAGCTGTGTGGCTAGGTCTTTGTGGGTTGTTTGCGGATTTTTCAGTAAAGCGGCTAAGATTTTGCTTGAGGTAGCATGTCTGAGAGCAGAAATTACCTTCATTTCGGTTTCAGTGAACCGTTTGGATTCGAAGTATCTCTTGTATCGTCCGTCTCGATAGGTATACAGTAAACCACCGTTGACGAGTAGCCCGAGATGATACTGAAGGACGCCAATGGGCATGTTCAGGAAATTTGATAACGCCCTAAAATGGATTCCAGGATTGTCTCTGATGAAATTGTAAATATCCATTCGAGTTGTCTGGTTTAGAAGAGTTGAAGACTCACTATTGGCTCTCCAGTTGAAGACTGACAAAACGGAGAACATCATCGCCTTTTCAACGTGAACCTTAGGAATTTTCAGCAACTGATTGTAGTAGTAAGGTGCACAGGTTAAAGCTAGAAACGATATGAAGAAAATCATAATAAAGAGCAATAGAGTTGGCGACGTTTTCCTATGTTTCAATCAGGGAGCCTCATTTAAGAAAATTGGTTTTCCAACATTTATCAGTATTCGTAGACGACTGTACTAGAAAAGTAAGGTTACGTACCAAAAAACCTATTTCAATCACAGAGACTTTTATTCATGGTATGACTCGGAGATTTTGGCGCAAGAAATGGTTCTTTGCCATTTTAGTTATCATTGTTTTACTCGTGACTTCGCTGTTTCTGGTGACTCTGAAATTCGACTACCAACGCGAGAACGACGCTGTCTTAGAATATTTTTCGCGCCAACCTGGCATGCCAGACGCCTTCAGTATGCTTGAGCAACTCACCCATCCTGGCGCTGTTGTGCTCTGTTGGTGGGACTATGGTCGAGCGGTGAGAGAGTGGAGTCACAGAGAAGTAATCGAAGCATACCCATCAAGAGACATATGGTACACGGTCGGTGCCAGCAGAACCTTTTTGAAAAACTTGAGGGCACAACTCTTCGGAACTTGGGGTTCATCCAAAAAGGTTCATGACTTAGCAAACATTTTCATGCTGCCAGAGGAGCAGTCTCTGCCGATACTGAATATTTACAATGCAAAATATGCGTTGGTTTTCACACCCGATGACTTGCAGAAGTTTCCTTGGATAGCTGAAATCGCAGGTTACAACGCAACCGAATACCTGACATATAATAAAGAAAACGACACCTATGAACCCACGATAGGCAGTGCTGAAGTGACCCTGTTACGCCTTTTGTTTGACAACACTCTGCACCCTCAGCACTTTACAAAACTATATGACAACGGTAGAGCCAAAATCTACCGAGTTGACTATCCATAGCCTTTTGGATGAGAATCAGATGAGTCCTCTCAAAGCTGGCTGACCAACCAAAAAAACTTAGTAGGTTAACTTATCGTTCTTGGAGATGTTTCACGGCAAACATCCTTGATGGGCGGCTTTCTCAACTTGACGAAGTATACAACCGTGACCGCCACAATCACTCCTGCTACTGCGATGCCCAAAACCCACAAAGGAAAAGAAAAAGGTGAGGACGGCGAGACGCGCTGCGAGATGCGCATAGCCGAAAGCGCAGCTACCTTGATGTGTTCTTCGAGATGGTTAGGTTCAAGCCAATTCAGTGTTTGAGTGGAAGTAGAATTGTCGTATGATGTGTGAATCCAGCCAGGATTTCCCCTGTTCCACTTGTCTGAATAAAGAATTGGATACGAGATGAGCATGGTGCTGGATTTCACGGGATTTGCATTCCCTATGCCAGAGGTAAGACTTGGCCACCACCAAGAATAGGAGTTGTCAGCCCACACGGGATTTCTGAAAACCTCTTGATCTGAGCCGCCTGGGTCAGTTAATGTAGCATTAATGTTCAAATCACCAGCGGCTTTCATAATCACCTCGTCAAGGTCTAAACCTTCTGAGGGTTCTGTCCTAGCAACATTGAGACTGTCGCTGCCGATGCAGTCTAAATTGATGACTGCAACGATATTGTTCATATCAGTCTCGTGTTGCATTACGTAGTTTGTTGAACCAACCAAGCCGAGTTCCTCGCTTGCAAACACTATGAAGAGAATAGTGAAGTCTGGGTTGTACACGCCTTTTTTAGCGGTCTCAGCAAAGATTCGAGCTAACTCTACGACCCCAGCTGTGCCTGCGCCGTTGTCAACAAACCCTGCGGTCATGACCGTGTCATAGTGACCCGAAATTATGACAAACTTGTCTGGATTGGCATTACCTTGCAGTCTTCCGACGACGTTGTAGTGTGGTCCAGTTCCCATGATTGAATGAATCGTAACTTTTGCTGAGACGTTGCGTTTGCCTTGAATCAGTAATCCGTCTTCGTGGTTCACCCAACCGACAGGAATTTTTAGGTTCCAATTGTAGGGTCCTAGATTGCTCGTCGGACGCCCTCCGAGCGAGCTGAAAAAGGGTGGAGCAAACGACATCCAAGGATACCACCATGTGTAGATGACCGCTACTGGTGGTTGCGCACTCAACTTAGCAAAGTAAGTTTCTTCCCAAGCATGGTTCCATCGAACCTCTCGACCAATCAAGACAATCTTGTCTGTTGTGTTGATGCTGTTCCAAAGGGCAGTGTCGATTGAGCTTGAGCTTATCTCGCTGATGTTGGATGTAGGTGGTAAAGGAAGAACAACTAATTCAGCAAAGACGCCTTCCTCTGCTGTTGACCAACTATAATGTTCAGATTGAAAGGAATTTATCAGTGTTTGATCGAGGGTAGTGCTACTGACACCATCTTCGTCAATGATCAGTGTTGGTTGGCTGAGCAGGTTCCAATTCGTGAATTCAAACGATTCTAGATGAGTTTCCAATCCGAAACTTTCAAGCTTGTCCCTTAACCACATAGCTGTCGCAGTTGCGCCTTCTGACCCGCCTGATCGAAACGCATAGTTCGAAATGCTGTGATTGAGGGCTATTTTCTCCAGTTCTAAATCATAGTTGTAAGCGTTTGTTCCGTTTACCAGTGCCATAACCTGGGATTCCTGCGAAGTCAGTTTTTCATTGGAACGTGCATAACCCAGTGGTTTTTTGAACTGCACATCAAAGACTGTTGAAAGCATTAGAGTTAAGACAAGAACAAAGAAGACAATTTTCTTGGACACGTTCAATCAAGAGTTATTGACTAACAGTAGATATTTATTAGTGGCGCAGATGCACCCAGCCCTTTTTGACTTCAGGGAGAAACTAACACACCAATCAATTTCACTTTTTGCAGCATTTCTTCTCCGTGAGGAGCCAGGGCTATTTCTTCTGTTAGGTCTGTCCCAGCCTCGTGCTGACCTTGATGATCACCGTCGATCCAGAGATAGCTTTCTGTGACACCGTAGACCTTGCCCTTGCAAGCGATGTAGGCTGGTCTGCCGTCTCTGCCGTCATACTGTTTCAGTTCTTCCAGCGTAAACTTTCTTTCAGCACCCTCCATAAGTACAAACCTTCCGTTGTTTATTCCGATATTAAGATATCTAAAAGCTTGAAAAAGTTGGTTTCGTTTTGCTACAAACTTTGAGAATGAGGTTGTAGGTCTTCTAAGTTATGATCTGTATTTGCGAATGATTTCTTTAAATGCCCTTGTTGCTTGCTCTGGGTCAGGTGCTTTAAGTATGGCTGATATTACAGCGATTCCGTCCGCTCCGGCCTCGAGGACAAGGTGCGCATTACTTAGATTTATGCCCCCGGAGGCGAACACTGGCATAGTGGTTAATGACTTAGCTAATCTTATGGAGCTGAGAGGCACTATTTCACATTGTGTTACAGAGGTTGTTGGGAAGACCGCGCAAAAAGATACGTAGTCCGCTCCTACAGCCTCAGCCCACTTTAGCTTTTCTAAGTCGTTGCCCAAAGTATAACCCACTATGCCTTGCTTACCAAGGCCTCCCCTTACCTCAGCTGGGGTCAAATCGTATCCATCTATGTGAACTCCATGCGCGTCAACTTCTTTAGCCAACTTTAGATCATTGTTTATAATCAATGGCACGTTGTATTTTTTAGCTAAGCCCATCAAGGCTTCGGCTAGTTTCAAGACACTTGACCTATCTTGGCCAGAGGACCAGAGCTGCAGAATGTCAACTCCTCCTCTCAAGGCCTTTTGAACTATGTCAAGTAGCCTAAGGTGAGGCATGGTCGGATCGACAACAAGGTATAAACCCCCCAATTTTTTCAACGTTACTACCTCCTCCCTTCGTGATACGCCTTCCAGTAAGCCTTCCAATAGGGGTCTATAGGCGGCTTTCTTAATGGTTCTCGTCTCTTGTCTTTTGTAACCCACCTTCCATGTTGCCGATTCATAACCCTTCCAATCATCTTGGCCCTAATTCCCCGTGACTCTAAGGCCTTAAGAACTTCTTTAGCCTTTTCAGGCTTCACGGTTACTATTAGGGTTCCCTCACTTAATGTTACATAAGGATCCAAGTGGAACAAGTCGCAGACAAGTTTTGCTTCATCGGTCACAATCACTTTGGAAAGGTCTATGTCCAAGCCCACATTGGAAGCTTCTGATAACTCATATAGAGCTCCTAGAAGGCCCCCTTCAGTAACATCGTGCATAGCTGTGACTGCTTCGTCTCTTAAGCCTACAGAGGCAGCAGCCAATGCATCTTCAACTACACTGAATTGGTAAAAGTGCGATTGGGCTCTTTTAAGGAAGGATGACCCATAAGCCTTTTCAACAGTCTCAGGGAAGGTTCTGGCGAGAATTCCGGTGGTGGCTATAGCTACACCCTTAGTCATGATTATGAGATCACTAGGCTTGCTCATGTTGCTGGCTAAGTAGCGGTTCTCTGGAGCCAAGGTCATCATCACTCCTCCGCCGATGATTGTGTAGTCGCATCCAACATACCTGCCTGTGTGTCCTCCAACGATGGCAACGCCTAATCGCTTACACTCCTTGTGAAAAGCATCCCAGTATTCTTGGAACTCTTTATCCTTCATATGTGGTGGAAGGCTAAAGTTCACCATGAGAAAGCGTGGTGGAAAACCGCATGTACTCAGATCTGAAGCGAGCAGATGTGTAGAGAGCCATGCTGAATCTCGTAGACCGAGGACGGGAATCATTGAAAACGGATCGGACGTAGCCACTAAGACTTGGTTGTATCCCAATCGAATAACCGCATTGTCAAGGCCGTGACCAGGACCCACAAGGATTTCACGGCGTTTCGTTCCAAGCCTTGGATACACTATGTTTTCCATCAAGTCTACAGGAAACTTTCCAACCTCAGAAAGATTGATCACGTATCTCACCTTAACTTCACAGCTATTCCCAGAAAGGCACCAAACGGAATGAACGAAGACTCTGCGTTCCCGAGAATCTTAGGAAAAACAGTTGTGCTCCAGTGAGGGATATTGTACGTGTCTTTAAGAGCGTTTTTCAATACTTGTTTTATGCCAAAGACTGAGTAAAACTTGGCGCCTCTGTAATAGGGATTTTTCCCAATCTTCACTTGGATAATTCTCCTTATGGTGGGTAAGCTCCACTTGTTCATCAGACCGATAATTATTCCTTTGCGTGCTACTCTCGATGCCTCATTTAAGACTTTAACAGGATTAGGCATATATTCCATGCAAGCTATGAAGGCAACAATATCGAAGGAATCGTCCTTAAAAGGCAGATGAGTGGACTCACCTCGTAGTAGTGACTTGTTGGTCCATAGGTTCTTGGCTTCCTTCAACATCAGATGTGACAAGTCAAGCCCGTAACACTCTAAACCTAATGATTCAAACCATCTTGTGAAATGGGCTGTGCCACAACCTACTTCAAGTAAGCTCTCTGCATGTGGTAAATTGTTAAGAAGTTTCTTTAACAGGGCTTTTTCTAACTTGTCGGCTCGTTTATACTTGCCTTCGTACCATGATTCGTAGGTTTTGACAATTTCCTCTTGGAAGTACCATGCGTCTTTCTGCATTTAGACCGCCTAAGCTAGGTAGATGGTGTTCAAAGCTTTTCTGAGACCTTTGATGACATTGTAGCTGATAGGCACGTATGCTAGGTCGATTAGTGTTCCCAAAGTAACGAGGGCAATGCTAAAGCCGAATAGGTACCAGTCAGCGACAAAGAAAATAACAGTCTCAACTAGCACGCCTACAGTCATTGCCACTGTCTCGTCTGTTTTTCTGAGAAACCCTACACTAAAGCCCATAGGAGCTCTTGCGATGACTATGCCCCACAGAAAGATGTATAGATAGCCAGAAGGTACTGCTATTGTTCCTACGCTTGCTCCTCCCAAGAATCCCATGCCAGAACCTACAGCTGATGATACTAGTGCTATCCATGGACCCATTAGTATGCCCGTTACGAATATGGCTATAGGAGCTAAAGTTATAGTGGACAATGGAGGCGGCATGGGTATAGCCGTCATGGTTAGCACCGCAGTTAAGGCAGACATAACTGCCATCAAAGCCAACTTTACAGTGGTTCTTTGGAAAAGTGCAGTTTGACTCACTTGTTTTTTTCCCTCCGCCAGTATTACCTGGATCAGGTTCTAAGGGTCGACGACGCGTGTTAGTCGTCCTCTCAGCCGAGTTGACCCCAGCTCCCCTAGATTTTAAGAGAAAAAGAGGTTCAACTATTTAACATTAATCATTTTGGAGCATTTGCTGTGCTTTGTTCAGTTTTATCGGGCTCTCGTTTGGACTCGGGGCTCTATTAATGTCCAGAGCCAGTCTACGAACTCTCTCAGATTCTTGGTTTGAATGTACACGTCGCCTGGTCCAGTGATTTCGGTGACTAGGCCTTCGCCGCCCAGAATTGTTTCTTTGAGCCCACCGAACTTTCTCACTTTATATTGACAGGTGTCGCTGAACGCAACTAGGTGAAAGTTGTCCACAATCATTGTTTCTCCAGGCTTCAGCGTGTGCTTGTCGATGGCACCGAATGTGTTGATGAACAACTGACCGTTGCCCGAGACCTTGATCATGAAAAGACCTTGCCCGAACAAGCCCTTTGTGAACCCTTGCCACTGAACATCTAAGTTTACGTCTTGTGTGGAAGCGATGTAAGCGGCTTTCTGAACTATGTAGCCATAATTAGGTGCAACGTCGAGAACTTCGATGTCTCCCACAGGCGCGGAAACAAAGGCGGCTTCTCCCTGATCAGACGTTGCCGTGTAGTCGTTCACGAAGAAGGACTGTCTGCCAAGGAACGTCAACCCGAGCGTGCCTAGAATGCTTTTTTCTCTCATTCGAGTCTTCACGTCGATGTTTGGGTTCATGTATGTCATGGCACCTGACTCGGCGGTTATGGTCTCGCCTGGGCTGAGTTGCACAACCAGCATGGAGTAAGAGGGCTTGTACCGTATTTCATACTTCAAAGCAGTGTCAACCTCCTAAAACTCATTTTAAGCAAGCGTTTAGGCTTAAGAACTTATAAGTCCTCCGAACCTAGTCTCATTGTCTTCTATCAGCTTCTGCCATATTCCAAATGTGAAATAACAACTTAATTCTCAGAAACCAACGTTGCAACATGAGATTCCCTCATGAAGGCTTCGAAGTCTAATCCCCACGCCTACTTCGGAAAAGAAACCGAGACCCTCCTGCGAATTGTGAATGGAAAAAAGGTTAACGCGAAATGGGATTGGCAGAATTTTAAGAGCACCGAGGGCTTTCCAGTCGACGACAACCTCATCTCGTGGGTTATTGGTCAAGACAGAGCTTTGCAAGAGTGTTTCCTCTGCCTCGACGAGTGGGCGCACAAGCTGAAGTGGCTGGAAGAACAGAAATGGTATAATGAGTGGAAAGACCCTAACAAGCCCAAGCCAGCGGTGAAGACTAAGCTGAGCCCAGGACCATACCTGCTCTTGTTAGGCGACCCGGGAACAGGCAAATCATTGCTTGGAAGGGCGCTGGCTGAGAAACTCACCCAAATCTACAAAGAAAACAATATCGAACTGTTTGATGTGCTCTGTTGGAGGAACAAGACCGTTCCGAGTGAGCCGAAGATTTCTATGCAAGAGGCTGGTAAGAGCAAAGAGGTCATAAGAAAGGAGAAATTGAGGCAAGAGAAACGGAAGTTTCTTCTGTCCTTCGGTTTGAGAGTCATCCAAACATTCTTGATAATTTTGGGTTTGATACTTCTCTTTATCGGCTTGTACGGGCTCTACCAACTCTTCATGATTTGGTCTACTAATCCATTAATTAGCGAGGGACTGACTCTTCAGGCATCATTCGGCTACAACTTCCTAGAATACTTCGCCAAATCTTTTCCGTCACTAGTCTTGGTTTTTGTTCCCGCAGGCTCACTGTTGTTCTTCGGCATATTCATCTGGTGGTTTGGCAAGCTTGGAGGCGGCGCCATGAATCTGTCTGGAATCGGCGGAGCTCAGCAGTCCAACGTGCCCAAAATGGTTGTTGACAACTCTTCTAAGCATGCGCCTTTCATTGACGCAACTGGTCACGCTTCGTCTCAGCTGTTTGGAGACATCGCTTGGGACCCGTTTCAAACAGGCGGTATGGGCACGCCTGAGCATCAGAGAGTGACCGCAGGTGATGTTCACAGAGCCGCTTTGGGCATTCTATACATCGACGAGATTAAGAATCTAAACCCTATCGAAGCGGTGACTTTGCTGACGGTTTTAGAAGACGGTCAACTGCCCATCACCACGCGTGGGCATCTTGTCAACGGTGGCACTGCTGCCATGGCGGTTTCAACCGAGCCCGTGCCTTGCATGTGTTTCTTGGTAGGTGCCGGCAACTTTGACTCGATTGGGCAGATGCATCCAGCGTTGATGGACAGAATCTACGGCTATGGAAAAGTTGTCAGAATGAACAATGATATGCCGAACACGGTTGAGAACAGAAGGAAGTACGTGCAGTTTGTAGCCCAAGAAGTGAAGCGTTTCCACTTGGTTCCTTTCAGTAGGGAAGCATGCGAAGAGATTGTGGAAGAGGGCAGACGGCGCAGCAACAAGCGAGACGCTTTGACCACCAAGTTTCGACCATTAATATCCATAATTAAAACGGCTGCAACTCTGGCTATGAACGAAGGCTTAGTCATGGTTGAGAAGAGACACGTTCAAGAGGCTATTGAGAATCATTGTAAGACCATTCAGAGGCAGATTCTGGAGCATCAACTCAACGAGAGAGGCAAACTGCTCGAAATCGAGCCGAACGGTCACAAACTCGGACAGATTTATGGGTTGGCTGTGGTTTCAGACCCGTACAGCGGCGAAATGACGGGCAACGTGCTCACTGTGAAGGCGCAGATGGTTAAACGCAGTAATATAAACAGAAACTATCCGATGCAGGGTTATTATAAAGTGACGGGCATTGCTAAAGGCAAAAACGACATGTTCATTTCTGACAGTGTGGCTAAGGTGCGGAGCGTCATACTGCAGAAGTATGGTGTCGACATTGCACAGGACTACTTAACCCACATAGACTTTTCGCAGGCTTATGGCGTCGACGGACCATCGGCAGGCGTAACCATGGCTATACTCTTGTGTTCTCTCATTGAGGGACGCCCAATACGACAAGACGTGGCTGTGACTGGCGAAATCAACTTGGGTGTGGGTGAACAAATTATGGTCACGGCTGTAGGCGGCCTCTACGAGAAGATTAAGGCAGCTGAAGCTTGGGGGTTTAAGAAGGTTGTTGTGCCCCAGAAAAACTTTGAGCACTCTATTGACATCAAAGACTATCAGATTGAAGTTGTGCCAAGCAAGACACTAGACGACTACCTGAAAGAATGCCTAGCATAGAGGGTGCTTTGTGTGTGCGCACAGCTGGACCTACCCCTCTAATTGGATCCAAATAGGCACAAAGACAGAGAGAGACGGGTATAGGGGGTTAGAGCCCGTCTATTTGGAGCCAAATATTTTTTGTTTTTGTTGATGGAAAGAGTGTAGGGAGCGGATTGCAGGGAGGACTTGGCTTGTTTTATAAGCTTGGAATGTACAACAATGAAAAGGAACTTAGGCATTAACGGGTGTGATGATGTCGACTATTGCAACGACTCTATCCAAGAATAAGAGAAGAATAAAGCTTACTGCAGAGCGTTGGTTTCACATAACAGAATCTCATGACTATATGGCAGGTTACTTTCACGATGTGCTTGACACCATTAATAATCCTGACTTTGTCGTGGCTGGTGGAAAAGAGGAATTGTTGGCTATCAAGTTTTACAAGAGGACCCACATTGGGCCTAAGTATCTTGTTTGTTGTTATAGAGAAAGGAATAAGGAGGGGTTTGTAATCACAGCGTTTATGACTTCGAAGGTGGATAGTGTTTTGAAGAGGAGGAAAACCTTGTGGCAAAGACGATAAACGTTCAAAAAATCTCTGAGATTGTGCCGAATCTTCTCTCTATGCCATCTAAAGTTATGTGGATTGACTACGACGAAGAGGCAGATGTGCTCTACATCAATTTTGAAAAGCCGCAGAAAGCAACTGAAAGCAAAATGGTTGATGACATGATAGTACACTATCGAAAGGACGATGTGGTTGGAGTGACTGTTCTCCACGCAAGCAATTATTTGAAGACATAATCGGATAAAGTATAGGAAATAGATTAAGGGCGTTATTTAGTTGTCTCTTTGGTTTTCTTTAGGTGGGATGTTTTGATATGTTAAATAGTTGTTATAGAAAGTTTTAAGAATCTATTGCATGGCTAATATTTATGTTTTGAAGGGAAAGGAGCATCTCACTGAAATAACATGACTGGCTTCTGAACGACAGAGAGAAGCCGATGAACAGAATTCTGAAAGACTCTGCACCTTTCAAAGCTCAATTCAATCACAAAGAAGCGCAATGAGACAAACATCCTAAACATGAAAAAAGCGAAAGGAGATAAGTAATGGGAAAAACAAGGTCCCATCCTTTGGCCATAGTGTTATCGATGGTGATGTTGTCCGCTCACACAGTAATTATTATCCCCTTTGCTGAAGGGACAAGCGATTATGAAGACCAGCCTCTTGACTATTATTCTACAGTACCTACAATAAATGAGAAGAAAAACATCAGCGATACAGGGCTCGCAAAGCTTATCGGAACCTACATTGGCTCAGACTACAAGAATATGATATTCGTCTTCGGTCAATGTTACGGTGGTGGCTTCATAGACGATCTTGCCAGGGCAACCAGTGGGCACAGCCCAGTAGCTATAATATCAGCTTCTAAGCACAACGAAAAGGCATGGATGGACGATTTTGAAAGCGGCGTGAGCCATTTTCTGCAAGCATTCAATGATGCTGTTCAAAAAGATCCAACTCGCACGATATGGCAACTATTCAATGAGTCTGAACATAATGATCTAAGAGGTCCATATGCGAAAGATCCACGCGATAGAAAGGAAGATCCGCAGTTCTTTGCTCAACCTCAACCTGCTGGAGACAATATTAAGCTTCATGATGGAACATCGAATTATGCGATTTTATATGCGGGTAACCCTGAGCGTCAGAATCGGAATGACTTTTATCGCATGTATGAGACGCTTACCGATTTAGGTTATACAGATGATGAGATTTTTGTCCTCTATGGATCAATTCCTGTATGGCCTATAGACTACGAAGCTACAGACGAAAATTTGGAGTTCGTCTTCGAGACTCTTCAACGGAAAATGGGTCCTAATGAGACATTGTTCTTCTGGGTTTCGAACCATGGTGGTAAACAAAGGGCAATCCTTCATGGCTCCGTTCCGATCTCTCCGGGAGAAACCTTGTTGTGCAGTTTTTCACTGACATCAGATTTCATAGAGAGTGCCCACGCTACTATTGACCCCCCATATGTTAGACTATCTTGGGATGGTTACATTGCCAGCAATCCAGTTTTTCTCAACAACTATCTCATAGGCTATCTTTCTGCAACGGGGGTCTACCATTTAGAATTCGATGCGACGGCGGTTCCGCTTTACGAAGTTGGAAACGAAATCAAAATTCACTCAATGGAAGAGTACATTACTTCGATCGTTGCTGATATTTACTTATGTGCCGATGATGTTCCTCAAGAAGAATCGGCTATTGGTGGTGTAGGCGGGATTGTTGTCCCTGTTGACAAGTTTGTTTTGTTGGCTCCTTACATTGGTTTAGCCTCAACAATCCTAGTCGCAACAGTTGCAACAGCCATCTACGTCAAGCGTGTTAAGCGTAGAAAAGAGAAGCAATGAACACCATTATACTCCATCTCCACTCTTTTTATTATTAAAACTACTAAGAGTTGCTTGATATGAAGGCTAAAAAGAAGCCTCTTAGAATCAAGCACAAGATTCGTGAAGAGAGAAAGAGAGGAGAACGACTAGGCTTGGCTATTATTGTCGCTATCCTAATCGTCATAATCCTAGTTTCTGCTTTTCTCATCAATTCGATGCTTAACCAACCATCAACAAGTCAACCAGTCAGTTCTAGCTTAGAGCCTAAAGCAGCCATAGTAGACCACTTAAGCCTCACATACCCAAACCAAACCTTCATAGAAACAGCCACAACAATCCTAGAACAAGCAGGATACCAAGTAGACTACTATCCAGGTGAGCAAGTGACAGTGGAATTCTACAGAAACATACCAACACATAACTATGGATTAATAATCTTAAGAGTGCATTCAACAGCTGCCCAAGAAACTGAATCAGGAATGGCTGAGACATCGGTCACCCTTTTCACATCTAAAATCTACAGCCAGACAGAATACGTTTACGAACAACTCACCGACCAAATCGTACCCGTCACCTACAAATCGAGAGAAACATACTACTTCGGAATAAAGCCAGAGTTCATCACGAGAAGCATGAAGGAAAGATTCCAAGACACAATAATCGTCATGATGGGATGCGAAGGCTTAAGAAACACCATTATGGCGAGAACCTTCATAGACAAAGGAGCAAAAGTCTACATAAGCTGGAACGGCGCCGTATTAGCATCCTACACAGACCAAGCAACCACCCACTTACTACAACATTTCCTCATAGAAAAAAGAACACTAAAAGAAGCAGTACAACAAACATTCAAAGACGTCGGAGCAGACCCAGCCTACAACAGCCTACTAATCTATTACCCACTCGAAGCAGGCAACTACACAATCCAAAACATCGCAAGCAACCTCATCACAAACACTGCGGAAACCCAACACAAAGCGCTTTACCAAAAGAGAAAAATCGACAACCTCTAAATTCGGGCTTGAACCCTTAAACCATGTTTGTTCTGCCTTGTGGATAGAGATTTTCTTCATGTCTTCGCGATTTCGCTTCCAATCTGTGTGAATTTTTCCTCTGCGCCCTCTTCGAGTGGTCCCTCGACCCCCTTGACTATAGCGGAGGCGTAAGGTCTGATTATCGTCATTTGGAGTTTCTTCAATTGTTTTTCGATTCCTTTTGCTGCGCTCCCAGCAAACCGGCTTTTCATTTTGGTGTCGAAAGCGAAGGCTTTCTTGTCTTGAAGATTCACGTTTTCCAGCTTTTTGAGAAACTCTTTCATGGGTTTGGATATGCCAAAGGCTTGTGTAGGCGCTCCTATGGCGAACATATCGTATTCGGCGAGTTTGCTTGGGTCTACATCGTCTATTCTCAAACAGTCGACGTCGAAGCCTTCTCTTTTCATGCCTTCGCCCAATGCCTTTGCAATTTTCTCAGTGTTGCCGAATTTTGAATCAAATATTACTATTGCCTTTTTCAAATCGGGTTTCACCTCAAGTGATTTCTGGTAACTACTAGAATATTTGTTGTCACAAAATATAAAATAAAGCCATTGGTATGATTTAGATTTTAACCGAGCTGAACTTAGAATTATAGAAGTGTTAAAAGCGTGTAGAGCCTATCTGAAAAATACACCAACGAGGTATTCAATATGGTTGATATTGTTTGTAACCCTCCTAAACAATTGATTATTTTGGAGTGCACCCGCTACCCTACTCTGGAAGGGTTGGCTAAAGTCATCGCTGTCATAATAAGCGCTGGAGAGTCGGTTATCCTCAAGTGGGCTGAGGGCGTAGCGTTCATGTACACGCACTTGCAGCCCACAACCGAAGACTTGATGAGCGAGCTGCTTAAAGGTCGAGTGTACTGGACCGAAGTTTATTACGCCGAAATGCCAGAGTACAAACAAACCATACGAGTGGGCACACTTGACATTCCAGTCATAGACGTGTCTCCGAATCCACTCTTGAGAGACGCAGCCAAATGGATGAAACACCAAGGTAAATAAAGACCTCATCACCGAAAAAACCGAAACCTTATCTTCACTTTTCAGTCTAAATACTCCTTCTTCCCCATACTTCAGAAAAACTAGTTTAGCGTCTTGTTGGAGTGTTCACTAAATGAATCGCACAATCGAGCAAGACCGAGAAATGTTAAAAGGCATGCCCGAAGAAAAGCTTCTCGATCTGTTTTTCATGCACATAAGAAACTTGTGGCGAGTAGACGGCTTATACTTTTTGGGCATTGAGGAGAAGTTTGACACTGAAGCAGCAACTGAAATAGACGCCAACTGCTGGAAGGTGATGGGCAGGTTAGAGGCAAGAGAACTCAAAAACATACTTAACTTAGAGAAAAATGACATCACTTCACTCATGCATGCCCTGCGGAATACAAGCTGGTCACTGTACCAAGAAGAGAAAGAGATCGAGGCTTCACAGACCAGAGGCATCTATCGAGTGACAAGGTGCCGAACACAAGAAACAAGGATCCACAAGGGTTTGGGCGAGTTTCCATGCCAAAACGTGAGATTTAGCTACTTGAAGAGTTTCGCTGAAGAATTCAACCCAAACATTGAGGTCAACTGCCGAATCTGCCCGCCAAATGAGCATCCGAAAAACGTTTGGTGTCAATGGGAGTTTAGTTTAAAGAGAAAAGAGTGATTGCAATTGGCTTCTGAAACCATTTCGTTGGGGAAGGTGAACCGACTATACTTAACTAAGCATCATCTGTTTCGAAAAGCCAGAAAAGACCATCTTGTAAAAGTTGTTGATGATGTTTGCGGTTTGCACGCTCAGGTTCCTTTGACTCCTTATCTTTCTTTGTGGAACAGGGTTGAAGACTTTGAAAATGGTTTGTTGGACGAGGCGCTTTACAGAGACAAAACCCTAGTGAAAGTGTGGTGCATGCGCGGAACCTTGCATATAATTCCATCTGAAGACTTGCCAATTTATAATCGAGCCCTAAAGAGGATGTGGCTTGAACACCATGGAGAATTCAGGGATGAGCCAAACTTTCACACAATCGAGGAGAGAAAGAAGCTTATCTATCCCAAAATTCTTGAAGCCCTAGCTCAAAAACCGCTCAAGCGAAGTGAACTAAACGCTAAAGTGCGTTTCTTGTTGAAGGATAATTCCAAGCCTTATCCAGGGCTATTCTCCGCTTGGGGCGGCATCCTCAAAGAAACAGGGTACGAGTGCTTAACCGTTCACGCTCAACCATGCGGCAGAGAATCGTGCTTCGCAAGGCTTGACAAGTGGCTGCCTCACATAAACCTTAACAAAATAGACGAAGACGAGGCTAAAGAAAAACTTTTAATAAAATATCTTTGTGGTTATGGTCCCGCTTCAGCACAAGACTTTTTCTACTGGAGTGGATTGATGGCAGGCGACACTAGAAAAACGATTGAGAATGTTGCGGGTTCTCTGCTGGAAGAGATTGAAATTGAAGGTGTGAAGGGACGATTCTTGATGCTAAAAGAAGACTTCAAAACATTGGACTCAATGAATCTCGATGAAAAGGCGTCTCCAAGCCTATTGCCCAAATTCGACTCGTTTGTTTTGGGACACAAGGACAGAACACGCATCATCCGAAGCGAATATCTGAAACAGGTTTTCCGCTCTAAAATTGGAGACGTTGCTGCCACACTCTTGATTAATGGTCACATTGTAGGAACCTGGAGACACGAGAAAACAAAAACCAGCCTAACAATTGCAGTTACGCCCTTCCAGAAACTAGCGAAAGAAGATTTGAAAGAGGTTGAGGAAAGGGCAAAGGAGTTAAGTCAATTCATGGGAGTTGCCAAACTCAAATTCAGAATTTGTTAATAAGCTGTTATAGATGAGTAATCTGAGCATGGACACAAACAAAGATGCTTGGAGATACTGGTATCCACGGAAAGAAGAAATCGTTGATGAAGGCATGCCTAAACTTGAGAAAATGTTTAGAAAAGATGGCGTTTCAAGAATATTGGATTTAGGTTGCGGAACAGGAAGACACACAATCTATTTTGCGGAAAGAAGGTTTGATGTCTACGGATTTGATTTCTCTCCTCATGCTATCCAACGCTCAAAAGAGAGATTAAAGGCGAAGGGCATATCAGCGCATTTAATGGTTTGGGACATGAGCAAAAAGTTCCCTTACCAAAACGAGTTTTTTGACGCCATAATTGCAATCCGAGTAATACATCACGCTCCCATGAAAATCATCAAGCATGTTTTTTCTGAAGTCAACAGAATAACCAAAAAAGGAGGCTTTTTCTTTGCTCAGGTGCCAACTTTTCAGAAAACCTTTTGGTCGAAGGGCAAGTGGATAGAGTCTGAAACCCGCATACCTCTAGAAGGACCTGAGAAAGGAGTTCCACATCATGGTTTTACAGAACAAGAACTGCTTGAACTATCAAAAAGCTTCAACTTTGAGATTAAGGAAATTTATGAAAGAGAAGAACATTTTAACCTATTAGCAATCAAGAGACAGAGTTGAATATTAGCTACTGCTTGAATTTTGGGTCAGGGTTTCCGCCTCTAGCCTTTTCTTCAAGCCAAGCCTTTGTGCCTATCTTCTTTCTGTAGACTAGTTGGCCCGCTCGATAAAAGACACGCCATTGTCCGTATTCTGGGTCAAAGGTAGTCAGATAGTAGTCGCATGGAAAGTCGTTGCATAGACCACAGTGTTCAACACCTTTCTCTCTTACGCAGGGGTAGAAGCGGCACACGCCCCAGAAAGGCTTACCCTTAACGTAACCGCATCCCGCACAACCATGCTTAAAATATTTGCATTCGCCGCAGTATGAACCGCATGGAGTTGCTAAATTAAAATCAAGAGTGTTTCCCATTTTTGAAGCCTCACCTTTTTATCCAGTTTCACGTTCGCTGACCCAGAAAGATTTAACCTTTCCCTTCTTATCCTTTACGTACTCTTTCTTGAAGATGGGCGCCTCTTTTTTGTAGCGTTCAACCGCCTCATGCAAGACTGGAAACACGTTTTGGCGATGCCCCCCAGCCACTAGCACATAGACTAGGTCTTCGCCCAGCTCAAAATCTCCAGTGAAGTGGTGAATCTGCACGTCAACAACGCCCTTTCTAGTCTTCAACTCCTTGCAGATGCTCTCCAAGACTTCGTCGGCTTTTTCGTCGTAGGCTTCAAGCTCCAAACGCTTTACACGTTCCCTCTTCACTGTCTCGCCGCGAACCACACCTATGAACATAGCTATTGCGCCAACTTTGTGATATTCTGGGCTCTCCTTGACAGATTTCAAAACGTCTAAAATGGGCAGTGTTCCCTTTTTGTGTACGCCGCAGTGACGAGCCAAATCAACCACCCGTTAATGTCTGTAATCTCTAATAATAAACTCAATCATATGCGCTTCAGAGAGAAAAGTTTGAGGGTTCACGAATTATAAACGTATTTTCTCATGTCTTCCACTGTGGCGGATAATACAGGCAGGTCCTTCATTGTGGCTAAGCCTGGAGCGGCGTTCATCACCTTAGGAATAGAGTTGACTATAACCGCCACGGTTCCGAGGTCTCCATGCACGCAAGGTGTTATCTTCTGACAGATAGGAGGCACACCGTCAATTGTGATGGAATCGTACTCTTCTTTGGCGCCGATGAAGGCTTGAAAGTCAAGCGTTATCACGTCCTTTCGCTTCATAACACCCCTGGCTTGCTGCCTCAAACCCGCCACATCGCCCTTTTTCACTTTGATAGTCTCGCTAGCCACGTTTTCTTTGGCTATAACTGGCTCAACAGGGTCCAACTCGATTTTGTCGAGTTCCCAACACAGGGCGGAGGCAATCATGCCGATGGATTGTTCAAGTCCCACATGCCCAGTGATGGCTTTCTCTTCGATTTTCTTCTTGAACTCATTAACTGAAAGCCCCGCACCAACCTTTTTTTGGAAAGGAACCCTTCGAGTGCCTGCGTTCATCACTCTTTCAGCCTTGATTTTGTTCACTTTTTGACAAACGCCAGTCAACAAAATAACCAGAGTGTCCATTAGAAAGCCCGGGTTTATTCCCGTGCCCAGAAAGGTCACACCGTATCTTATGCCCAAAGCGTCCAGTTTCTTGGCAAGTTCTGGCTCAGTAACAAAGGGATACGACAGTTCTTCGCAGGTTGATATCACGTTGACACCGTACTCTGCAAGTGGGGCAATCTGTGGGTAAACGTCTTTTAGGTATGAACCAGTGGCGTGTATTACTATGTTGGCGCAAGCCTTGGAAAGCACCTTTCTATAGTCGTCAGAAACAACTACGCCTAAACGTTTGCCTGTTTGAAGCACCTCGCCCAAGTCTTTGCCAACCTTGTCTTTGGCGACGTCGATTGCGCCCACGATTTCTATCCCTTCCTTTTCCAGCAGAAATTTGGCTATGTTGCTTCCGATGGCGCCTACACCGTACAGGACCACTCTTATCTTTTCCATGTGAGCTCAGCCTCTGTTTTGGCGTATTTTGCCAACAATGAAATATACGCTTTTCTGCACTGTGAAAAATGGTTAGATGATGCCTAGTTTGATGGCAACGTCAACCGCTTTGTAGTCTGGGTGAAGCTTCACGTAAGCCTTCTTTCCGCCCTTCGACGTGACCATAACCGTTACTTTTTCCACCCTGACCTCGTAGAGTTCTTCAACCGCACGTTTGACGTCTTCTCTTGAAGCCTTCAGGTTCACGGCGAAGACCAGTTTGTTCTCGGCTTCTAAGATGCGGCTCGAAACCTCAGTCATTATGGGATAAAGTATGACATCGTATGGATCCAAGGTTAGTTTTTATCCTCCCTTACCGAAGATTTCATCAAGCTTTTCAAAAGCCGACTTTGTCCAAATTGTCAGCCTTCCAGGATGAGTTCCAGGCGCCAGCAGCTCAGCGTTGAGGTTGTTAACCGTGGACACATCCACGCCTAGAAGGTTTCTGGCGGCGTGGGCGACACCTCTGTTTTCCGCAATCACTAATAAAGGTCCAACTGCGTGTTTGGTTCTTCTGCCGCGTCTCTTACCCTTTCCCGCTCTTTCCTTAAGGCTTTCTTTTACTCGGTAGATGTCTGGCCACACGCCTAGTTTGAGGAAGGCTTTCTCCACTTCACTCGTCTTTTTCAAATCTTGAATGTCGTCTACAACGACTAAGGGAAAGTCGCCAACGTCTTCGGCAATGTGCCCCCGAGAAGCAACGGTTTCTTTTGAAGCCGTGGCGGCTAGGGCTGAACGCACAGCCAACCGCATTTCTTTGCGTGGGATTGCTTTCACAATCTTCTTTCCAACAACTGGCGGATTAGCAACGCGACCGCCCACTGTGCCGACCACAAATGTGGCTCTCTGACCTCCAGCTTTAAGTCTTGGAAAGCGAGAGAGCCCGTGACCTGCGCCTAAGGATTCGACGCTTCTTCGTGTCCCAGCCAGTGGATCTCTTCCTTGAGGTTGAAATCGGCGTGATTGGATGCTTATGACAGCACGTTTTATGACGTCTGGTCTGAGCGGGGTCTTGAAGACTTTTGGAACTTTGAGTTTGCCAACGGCTTTGCCTTCGAGGTCAAAGATTTTTGTGGTTGCTTTACCCATGCTCTCTCAGACCTGTTTTTTTATCCTTGAGGCGACTCCAACGAGACGCTGATGATTTTGGGCGGTGCTTCTTGAACTCGTTTTGGAGGTCGAACTGGATAGCGGAGTCGTATCTGGCGTTTGGTTGGTCCTGGGACACTTCCGCTTATGATGATGTATGGTCCTTTGACTGGTCCATACCGTATGAATCCGCCTTTAGGTGTGACTTCGGCTCCGTTTGTGCCTAATCTTAGTATGCGTTTGTTGTATTCGGTTCGTTGGTGGTAGCCCATTTGTCCAGCTCTGGCAATAGTGTATAATACGCGGCTTGGGCTCCATGGTCCGAGGGTAGCTATTCCCCGTTGGGTTTTTCGGCTCTTTCTGTCTCTTATCTTGACGCCCAAGCGTTTGACTGGTCCTTGGAAGCCTTTTCCCTTGCTTACAGAAACCACGTCAATGAATTGGCCTTCTTTGAAGATGTTGGTGACCGAAAGGTTTTTTCCGAGTTGATTCTTCACGTATTCAAATTGGTCTTTTATTGGGGCTCCGTCTACCTTGATTTCTATGAGGTCAGGTTTCTTTTTGGGAACGCCTGCAAGTCTTGGCTGAGTGGCGGCTAAGAGGCGAAACTCTGTGATTTTGTCTAGGTTTTCCTCCATTTTTTTGAAGCCGTTTTGGGGGTCTGGATTTTTTGGCGGCGTGGTCAAACGGTTTATGTCTTTGGGCGGTTCTTTCATCCAAACTTCTGTGAGCGTCTTTAACCCGTACGGATTTTGGGTGTAAGCTCGGACGGCGCAGACGGTTAAGGGTGGAGCGTCTATGACTGTGGCGGGGTACATGACTTCTTTTCCGAAGTTGGGTGAGCCTGGTTGGTCTTCAACCATGAAAACATGGGTCATGCCTGCCTTGTAGCCCATAAAACCGAGTAGGGTTGGTCCAGTCTCAACGTGTGGCCAATAGCGGATTCGGGCTGTTTGACGTGCGGTACGTCCCCTGGGTAAGTAGGCTAGTGAGCCTCGTCTGGGGGCGTTGACTTTTCTGTGACCCATGAGCTATTTTCACTCGTCTCTTTTGAATGAGAAACATGAGTTATAAAGGTTACTTAGTTGTTACGGTTCTTCTGTCCAATTCTCATCCATTCAAAGACTTCTTTCTTAACCATGAGGAAAGTAACATAGAAGCTCTACAGTAAACATTATATCCAAATCTGAAACAAAACGAACTACTTGTGGTTCACATGAGAATCCCAGTCGTGATTTTTTTTATTGGGGTCATAATGCTTATTGGCGGAATTGTTCTGGCTGTTGCAATCCCCGCCACAGTTACATGGCAACCTAAGGGTGAGGTTTTAGCTAGTGAAAAACCCTTGGAAGTTTCAGCTGGTTGGAACTCAAAAAGTGAGAGCCTCATAGATAAAGTCATTACAGTAGATTATTATGAAACATACGATTACTGGTTTGCGTCTAAACCCTTCATTTTTGTGGAAGCAAAGAATTTTAAAATAACGGGAACTGCTACTGAACAATCTTCTCCTCAGCTGTGGTTTAACCTCTATATATTTGACAGTGTAAACTTCGACCTATGGAAGGCAGGCTCAACTTACACATCTTATTATGAAGCAGAAGGTAAAACATCGGTTAACTTCAGCTTCTCTATCGCTACAAAAGATTCACTTCCAGATATGTTTTATTTTGTTGCAGAGCAGTACAGCTTAGGAGAATTTCCAGTAGTTCGTGTCACTGCCACGATTAGCTGGGTTGAAAAAACTTCAATCTATGATAGCTCGGAATATTATGCAAATTATTGGACTCTCATAATTGAAGAATCAAAAGACTTTGTGCTTGAAGGTAATGCTTCCGAAATAGCTGGTAAAAAGTTCAACTTTTGCATACTGGATTCAGCTAATTATGGGAATTGGATTGGTGGCACAGCCTATTCCTCATATTTTGAGAAAAAGAATACAACATCAACATCCTTCTCGATTCCCCTAACTAAAGAACAAGCCACTTCAACAATATACTTTGTCGCTGAAAACTCTCTCCTAGACACTAATGAAACAGTAAAGTTTTCAGCAACTCTGGAATGGAACGAAAAAGCAACGATAGCTGCAACCGTTGGGGGCATAATTCTAGGTGGCATTATCGCTTTTCTGGGCATTATCGTAATAATCATTGCAGGAGTAGCAGCTCTTATTTTCAAACCCAAAACACCAACACCAACTCCTCCAGCTCCACCCGCCTAGAGTTAAGGCTTACATTCCAATGCGTAAACCATTACAAGTATCTAAATGTAAGAAATGATGGAAAAGTTATTAGAGAGCCAAGGCACTAATCGAAATTATTAAGCAAGAGAGGTAGCATATGGCAAGTTTAGAAGATGCTTGGGTAAGTTTACAATCTGCTAAGAGACACGTTGACGATTTAAATTATGCGGGTGCAGTGAGAGAGGCTCAGATGTGTGTTGAACTTTCTGTAAAGGCTCTTTTAGAGAATTTCAACATTGAATACAAAAAGGAACATGATATTGGAGATGATGTTTTTAAGGGAGTTTTCCAGAAAGCTTTTCCCCATCTCAAAGATTATGAAATAAAACAGTTTCAAGAGTGTTTAGCGAAATCCAGAGTCTACCTGAAACTTTTGTCCAGCATAAAGAATTTTACTACATACACTTTCCTAGATGTTCCAGCTAAAAAATTGTTTGATAAGGAATTTGCAAAAACTATGGTAAACTATGCAAGTCAAACCTACTGGTGCTGTGAAAATCTATCAAAAAAGATTGTAATATGAAATGCGGTAAGATTATAGCAGAACCAAAAGAACTGGTAAGAATTAGAAGAGGAAAATGTAGCCGTCTTAACTAATGACGCTCAGGCTTTCAAATCTCAGTAACATATCTCTTTAGTTGTTTTTTCAGGTAGACATAATCCCTGAACCTTTTGTCTTCAGAGGGGTCAAAACTCCAGAACGATACTGGAGCAAAATCTTCCTTAATAAAATCCATAACTTCCCAAGATGTAATTAATTCTTCCAATAGGTTCCTACTGTTAGAGACTATGATGAAATTTCCACAATTCTTTTCTTGTGAAGCAATTAACCCAAGAAGAAAAGTTCCAAGAGCATACTTTTTCTTTTCTATAATTTGACTCTTTGGATTTGCATATTCAATCTCAAAAATTGCGTGGCATTTCATTCCTTTTTTCCAAACAACGTCTGGCTTATATGTTAGAGTATGCTTCCTTGTGCTTTCCCCTTCAAACATTGAAAATTTTCTGGTAAAATACATCTCCTTTTCAGAATCAGAAACATCATAATTGTTCTGCTCGCCTATTTCTATCAACATATTTTTCAGTGCTTGATGCCATTTTGCTTCTCGAATTCGCATTCAACATCCCATACTTGCATAGAACACTTCTCCTTAAATTATTAATGCAAGTTGAAACAAGAATAGACGAAATGAAAAAGCGATAAGATTGAGTAAACGAGGGTGGACTTTTGGGTTGGGTTCAATCGCATTAGTGGCAACCTTGCTTTTTATAGGTTCTTTCTTTATCTTTTGGGGAGGGTGGAACTATGTTTTCGGCGATAGAATTGGATTGTTTTTTGGACCTCTAATGGGATTATTTGGAGGCTGCATTGTATTCGTTGGAATCATGGTTGCTATGAACATGATTAAAGCGAGAACAAGAAAGTGGGCTATTGCATTAGGCTTGAGTTCACTTTACGTTGGCTCTTTCTTTCTCTACTTTGGACTAAAGGCTTATTTTTTTCCACGTTTTCGAGTTGACACATACAATGCACCATTGGGAATAAATTTCGGAACTATCCTGATAATTATAGGAATACTTCTCTTCTTGACAGAGAGTATTTTCAAAAAAAGGAAATCAGGCTAACCGTCTTGTGAAACAATTAGTTTCATTGAATACGAATACCTAGCATAAACAAAACAAATTAATGCTTTGCTTGAGCCTAAGGATAAGGTGATTAGATTTGACTAAAGAGAAAGAAGGAACCGCTTACGCATACGATTGGATAAGGATGCAAGAACGCCAAAGGGAGGAACAGCTGAAACAAGTAAAGAGATTAAAGAAAAAAATGAAGAAACTCACGAAGCCTAAGAAAAAGTAGCGTGCTAAGATTTTTCCTTAAATTGTTAACACAACTTGAAATGGTAGATTGCTTACTTTTTGAGAAGAGTTGGGAGAAGTCATTGAAGTTACCCTTGTTTCATGTTTTCTCCCACTCCACAGGCACTTTTGAGAGAGGCACAATTGGCGGCTTCTTGGGTAACAAACCCAACACAACACCAAAAACGAATTTAAAACCCCCGACCAAACAAACTTCAGAATCGCATAGACTACAGAGTGAAAGTAAAAACGGAAACGTTCAACTCAAAAACCATGCCAGCCCAACATTCAATAATAGTCACAACAATGCCAATGCCATGACCCAGCATCTTTCAAATGATACATTTCATATTTGGAGCCTAATAGGATCCTAATAGAGGGGCTAGGTCAACCAAGCGCACACACACGCAAAATTTGTTTCTCACACATGCAAACCACAAACTATATCTCTAAGCTAACGCTGTCTAACGCCCAAAACACACAACACACAACAGGCGAAAAAAACAACATGAAACCAATCAAAGCAATAGTCTTCGACCTAGACGGAACAATAACCAACTTCAACCTAGACTACAAAACAACCAGAGCAGAAGTCATACAACACCTCACAACACAAGGCTTCCCACGCTCACAATTCTCCCTAAACGAAAGCGTCTTCGACATGCTAAAAAAAGCCGAAATCATCATGAAAAACAACGGCAAAAACCAAAAAGAAATCACAAAACTCAAAGAATCAGTTCTTACAATCCTAGAAAAACACGAAATGAAAAGCGCAAAATCAACCAGCCTAATACCAGGAATCCAAGAAACACTCAAAACCCTAAAACAAAAAAAACTCAAACTAGCCCTATTCACCGTCAACAGCAAAAAATCAACAAACTACATCCTAAACACCTTCCACCTCAACAACACCTTTAACACAATAGTCACACGAGACTCAGTTCCCACAGTAAAACCCAACCCAATACACCTAGAAACCACCTTAAAAAAACTAAAAGTCAAACCCACAGAAACCATAGTAGTCGGCGACAGCACCTCGGACATGAAAACCGCCCAAGAACAACACGCCTTGGCCATAGGCGTAACATACGGCACATCCACACCAGAAGAACTCACACGCGCAGGCGCCAACTGCCTAATCTCCTCCCCCACAGACCTAATCACACTCATAGAAAAACAAACACAAAACAACACCAAAAATAACCACAACTAGACTCCATCAACGACCTAAGAAAAGTTTCTAAATAAAGAGAATCTTATTTATTACTACAGAATATTAATATGTTGCCAATACGATTTGTATATGGGAGATACGTTCGCATGCGGCTGCTGTTTGATAGGCGTGGTCAGATGCGTGTTGTTGAGGCTATAATGGCTTCGTTGATCATTGTTTTTGCGATTGCGTTTATTAATTTTTTTGCTGTGACTCCGGTTAGTCCAAGGTATGAGTCAGGTGAGTTGGAGAAGATTGGTTACAATGTGTTGCATGATTTAGACGAGCAGAGGCTTTTGGCTCGTTTTGTTAGCAATGCGGATTGGGTGAACCTGACGGCTGCTTTGGCTGCTTCTCTGCCCACTGATGTGTATTTTAATTTGACGGTTTATGATGTGGCTGGTAAGGTTGTGAACACTCAGTCCATATGTTATGGAGCTAGTCGTGTGTTCTCTAATTCGACTTACGTGGCTTCTGTGACTTATGTTGTTCCTGGTTATCAATTGGTTTATCGGCCTCGTGTGTTGGTTCTTCAGCTTGTTAGGGGGTAAATGGTATGCGACTAAGCCTGGTCAGAGACAAGCGGGGTCAGTTCATTATTATAGCTGCGTTGCTGATAGCTCTCATGATAATTTCTGCGAGTGCGGTGATGTTTAGTGCGGTTACCTATTATAAGCACGAGAGGTGGGAAGAATACATTATAGTTATTGACGGTGTCAAGACAGGCACCGCCAACGTGTTGACATTGAGTTTGGCCAACTATACGCAGACGTGGAACCCTAACGTTTTGAAGACAAACCTCGATTGTTGGAGGCAGGATGTGGAGAAGGCTTACGCTGGTTTTGGAGCAATTCTGAGTTATAGTTTGGCTAGCGGTTCACGTTCGGCTTATGGAATGAGTCTGAACTACAATCTGGGATTAGCATCTCAGAATCTGAGTAGGATATCGTTTTTGGCAGCTAACGCTACCGCAAGTTTGAATATAACTTCAGTTGGGTTAACAGGATATGGGTTTGTGTCAACTGTGTTTCTTAAGATGAACATGACCGATGTTCTTTGGTATTCGGGGCAGGGAAGCGATCCTGGGCAGATTGGTGTTCGAGTTGTTTTGTATGCAGAGGGTCCGGTAATGTTGACGAACCTTCTGAAGAGCAATTTTGTTCTGTTTCAGATTGGTGGGGTCAATCAAACGTTTTCGTTGCTTCGTTATTATGAGAGCATGGGTCATGGGGGTAATCCTGCGCTCAATGCTTATGTTTATGAATTGCGTTACACGCATTCGTCTAAGAATGACCCTGGCAGTGTGACAGCCACGGTTAGTGTGGTTGATGCTCGAGGTATAAGGGTGACGGGTCGTGCGACATTGAATACGGTTAGCGCATAGTTTTTTGTTTGTTTGTGTGTGTGCACGGTTGACCTAGCCCCTCTATTAGGATCCTATTAGGCTCCAAATATGTTTGTTGAGAGAGTTGAGACGGAGAAGATGATGTTCAGAGCTGTCTAGAGTTTTGGTTTGGTTTAGGCGTAGGCGTAGATGAAATGGCAAAGCATATTACATTCTTAGTGAACATTTTTGAATGGTTAGGGTAGAGGTTTTTGAGGATGAGTGTTCCTAAACCCACTGAAATGACCATACGAGATTTGTTACAAGAAGAGTTGCGAAAACGAGGTGTGACTGTTGTTCCTGAGTTTTCTGTTTCTACGCCGACTGGTGTGTTGAAGCCTGATATTTTGTTGAAAAATGGTGCGCCTTATGTTGTTGAAACGAAGTTGGGTGCTGAGACAAAACTGCTTGAAGCGATGGCAAAACTGTATGATTATTCTAAATATGTTACGGAAGCCAAAGGGGCTTTCGCTGTTTTGTTTCCAGAAGAATTGCGTAGACCTTGGCCTCATGAGGTTTGGATGCGGATTGCTGTTGATCCAAAGTTGCAGTGTAGTGTTATTGCTATTTTCAAGGATTTGAGACCCAGTCAGCCTTTCAAGGGAAATTTATCAGAAATTGCGGATTGGATGGCTGGACATGTTTTAAGAGTGCCTGTTGTTGAGGCTGATACGGGTTTTGCGATTAAGGTTTTGCGGGATGCTGTGAGTTATATTACGGCTAGTGTTCGGCAGTTGCGGGGTAAGGAGTTGGAGGATATTTTTGGTGGTAAGACGGTTTTTGAGAATATTTTGCAGTATGAGGAGGGGTCGCTATCCTTTGGAGGAGATGCGTCAGGCTGCGACGTATCTTTTGGTTAATCAGTTGCTGTTTTATCATGTCTTGTCTCGTGTTGATGCGAGTTTTCCCGCTGTTGATGAGGAGAAGATTGGGAAGCCTGCTGATTTGGCTGTGTATTTTGAGCCTGTTTTGAAGAGGGATTATAGTAGTATTTTTGGTTTTGATGTGGCTTCTCGTTTGCCTGATTCTGCGACTGAGGTTGTGAAGAAGGTTGTTGTGGTTGTTAAGGCTTTGGCGCCTGAGAAGATTAGGCATGATTTGTTGGGTAAAGTGTTTCATGAGTTGATTCCTTTTGAGATTAGGAAAGCTGTAGCTGCTTTTTATACAAATAATGAAGCAGCAGAGATTCTGGCACAGTTAGCCATTGATAAACCAGACGCTAAAGTTATGGATTTGGCGGTTGGCAGTGGCACGCTTCTTGTTGCTGCTTATCGTAGGAAAAGAGAGTTATTGCAGAAGGTTAAGGGAACAATAGAACTTGAAGACCACAAAAGATTCTTAGAACAAGACTTAACTGGAATAGACATCATGCCTTTTGCAGCGCACTTAGCAGTTGTGCATCTTTCACTTCAAGCCTTATTATATGAAACAGAAAAAGTGCGAGTGGCAGTTTGGGATTCTACAGAACTGAAGCCTGGACAAACCATACCTGCCATCTGGACAGAGTTGAAAGCAGCATATAGACGACCAACGTTAGATATGTTCGCAAAAGGCAACTTAACCGAAGAAGCCTACGTAACAAAAGGCGCTGTGACATTAGAAGGAGTCGGTGGAGAAAGGATACCCCTCGAACAAGCCGACTTAGTCATAATGAACCCCCCATTTACTCGACAAGAACGCCTTCCCTTTCAATACAAAGAAGCATTAAACCAGAGACTAAAGGAGTACGAGGAAAAACTTCATGGGCAACTGGGTCTTTATGGATACTTCATTTTTCTTGCAGACAAGTTTCTTAAACCAGATGGTAGATTGGCTTTGGTTTTACCTGCAACGGTTTTGAGGCTTGAATCGACTCAAGGGATTAGAAACTTACTTACTGAAGATTACCTCTTGGAGTACATTATTACCACATCTGAGAGATCTGCTTTCTCAGAAGGAGCCCGATTTAGAGAAATTTTACTCGTAGCAAGAAAGAAACAAGAAGGCATCAACATAGACGGAAAAACTGTCCGTTGTGCTGTCATTTCATTGAAAAAATTGCCTAAAGACCTTGAAGAGGCTAAAAAATTCTCCAGCTACTTTAAGAATTTTAGGACTCAGCCACTCGAGAAGGTTATTAAGGACGAGTTTTCTGCGATTTTAGTCACAGAAAGCGAGCTAAGGAAGAACGTTGACAACCTTTTTAGGTTAATTGCTGCCAGCGAACCAGATTTAGTTGAAATCTGGTCGAAAATGCAAAGTAAGAGCCCACTAACCAAACTCTCAACATTCTTAGAAAGTGAAGATAGTCTTGCAAGAGGATTTGAGATGACCTTCAAAGGAATATCTCCCGTATCAGCTTACACGACAGTATTGATGAGGGATGCAGAGCGCGCCTTGAAAAAACATGATCAATGGATCGTTTCAAGTATCACCGACAAACAAGTTATCGCTGAAAACAAATTTACTCACGAAACCATCAAAATGCCAAGAAAAGTTTTGCTCTATGCGCTACGAAGACTCTCTGGCGTTAAGACCCTTGATATCTCAGACTCTCTGGACTTAATGGTTATTGAACCCTTTGAAGGTTGCGATAAACTTTTCGAAGGAAAGGCAAATTTGAATAATTCTCTAAGTTTATGGAGCCGGTATGTGAAGAGTCGCGAAACAAAGTTAGTCTTCATCCGAAGGTTCAATCTGTCAGCACCAAGAACTATTCTGTTTGCTCACTATTCATCCCACCCCTTCGCAGCATCCAAAATGATGTATTGCTTCAAGTATATCACTGAAAGTGACGCCAAAATTTTGACGCTGTGGCTAAATAGTACCTTCAATATTTTGCAGGTTTTTCTGGACCGAATTGAAACAGAAGGGGCCTTCATCAGCTTATCGAAATACTCTCTTCTTGACAGTTATATTCTTAATCCACTTAAACTCAGCAAAGAACAAAAAGATGCCATCTTTAGCTTAAATGACAAAATTAAGAACGTCGAGTTTCCTAGTCTTTTAAAACAACTCAAAGGTAAGTTTCCAGCAAGGGTTGAGATAGACAAACTAATGCTTAAAGTACTTAGTTTGGGCGATGATGAGATTAACCATATTCTTGACCATCTTTATCCTGCTTTAGCAAAGGAAATCGAACAGCTTAAAACTTTGATGCAAGGATAAAAGGAGCAATGAGAATATATGACTCTTCTTAAAGATGGCGTGAAATATTTTCTTCACGAATATGTTTCTGAACAAGAACTTACACAGATGGTTATTGAGCATTACAAGGACATCTTTAGTATCGATAGCCTCTATTTTGACCCGCAAACAATGAAAACTCAAATAGGAATAGAAGCACGAAACGATGGCATAATCGTCGCATTGGACCAAAATAGATGGTACATCTTGGAAGTCGAACTAGCTAAACATCCACTTCACGATCACATAATTCCACAAATAACAAAATTCAGTATAGCGTACGAAGAGGCAGGAACCAGAAAGAAAATCATAAACACCCTATATTCAGCAATTCGACAAGACGCCTTCAAAGCAGCTACCATACAAACCCAAAAAATCGAAGACCTGCACAAAACATTAACCGACCTAATCGACATGCAACCAACTATCGCAATAATAATCGACCAAAAAACACTGGAACTCGACTCTATCTGCAAAAAGCTGCCGTTCCCAACCCAAACAATAGAATTCAAAACCTACACAAGAGAAAACATAGGCATCGGCGTCCACATACACGAATACCAGCCTCTGTTAGAAGAGAAGGGAAAGAAAGAGAAGATTGAAAAACGACCAATAAAACCGCTTGAAGAAGGACCACAAAAGCTATTACAAGTCCTTGAAGTTGCGGAATTAGTCTTCCAGGGAGAAGAACTCAATAAGGCTTTTAAAAGTATCGCAAAACAACATGGCGTTCACGAATCAACAGTTAGAGACAAATGCACAAGACAACTCGGCATTGATACATATCGGTTTAGAGACCTCATTCAAGATAAAAGCCGCTTTATTACATTCTTGAAAGAGAAATATCCTCATTACGAAAACATGATTAACGAAAAGCTCGCATGATTCTTCCGTTTTGCTTTGCTGAGATTAATGGTTTTCTTGATTATCTTTATCCTGCCTTAGCCAACGAAATCCAACAACTAAAAACACTCATGCAAGGATAAACAAATTTATAGTATATTATACCTATACAACGTAATGGTGACTCCTCTTGGAGAAAACAGCTTTACTAATCAAAAAATACGACAAACTAATGAGCCAACACCCTGGAAAATGGGTCGCCATCTCCAACGACAAAGTAATCGCAACCTCTAAAAACATTGAAGAACTCACAAAGAAAATAGAACAACTAAACGACGTTCTAGTAGCATACTCCCCGACTCCTTCAGAGAAAAAAATCGGCTACCTTCTCCAAACGAGGACAACCACTTGAAACACACCTTCAAAACAATCATCGACCCGGACGGATTCGTAAGACTGCCCATCCGAATACACGGACCCCGCAAAAGAAGCATCAAACTCATAGGCATAGTTGACACAGCCTCAAGCTACACAATAATACCACCATTCGCCTGCCAACTACTCAACCTACCCTTATTTAACAAAGAAACCACAGTACTCACAGGAAGCGGCTACATCCAAGCTCCACTCAGAAAAGTAGCACAAATTGAAATACTGGGCAGTAAAATTCTAAAAAGAAACATACCAGTCCTGTGCCACCACATTCCCAGAGGCGTCACAATTCTAGGACACACCTTCCTAAAAGACTATAAAGCAACATTCAACTGGAAACAAAACACGTTCACATTGAAAGAACAAAAATAACCACAGTAAAGGTGCATTCTTGACTATCTTTATCCTGCCTTAGCCAACGAAATCCAACAACCATAAAACACTTATGCAAGCAAAAAGCGTAAAATAATCAACACCAAATCTCCAAACACCAAAGCCACAACCAAACCAACCGTAATAAAAACCAGCAAAGGCAAACCAGGAGTCACCCAAACCTCGTTCTGAAGCCGCCCCTCTCGCATGGCATTCAAAACCCTCTCAACTATCACCTCTCTCTCCTCATCCTTAGGAAAAACCAACAACCGCCTCTCACACTCACCCGTCTCTCTCACGCCCACATCTTCAAGAGGATACAAATGCCCCTTCTCCAACCCAGCGGCCTCAACCTTAAAACCCGACACAAAAACCAAAACCTTCCGCCAAACTGACTCATTCTCAAAACCCTCAAAAAGCCTCCGCCCGGTCCGAAGCCTCCAAACAGAATTGCGCAACACAGCGTAAACAACAGTTAGCGCTGCCAACAAAACCCCATTAGTAAAAACCGATACAGGAAACACAGGCGACACAAAACCAGCAGCTGACTGAAACAAACCCTCAGGATAAGATGGCAAAGCCAAAGCCAAACACATAAGCGCCTTAGCATCAGCCCCACCAAAAGCGCCAACATAAAAAAGCGCAACCGACAACCCAGCCGTCACCACAAAAGAAAGCGCGAAAAACTGAAGCAACTCACGACCAAAAAAAACAAATTGAATTGTAGTCAACACAAAAGCCAAAGGCGCCATAACCAACCAAACCATGTTACTCACCTCACGCTTCTCCCAATCCCTCCAAGAAGCATAAACAAAAACAGACACACACAAAAAAACCCGAACACCATCAAGAAACAGGAACCCACTACTCACCATAGCTAAACACACGCACCAGAGAGCCCACTCATATCCCAATAGATGTTTCAAAAGAAAAAGCTGTTGAAAAAAAAGCCGAACTCCAGCTTCGCCTTAATCCACTACGATGCCGGTGAAATCTCATTAAATTCCAAAGTTGCTGGAGTATCTGTGACAAACTTGAAGTAATACCTTGTGCTGATAACCCAAGTCTGAGTCAAATTGAAACTTGCTGATGACCCGGCAATGACTGTTCCTGAAGTAGGATTCATTGTAACTGATGCAAGGTTTGTTGCCGTAGTGCCCACGTATGCCCCCATGATTTTTCCATTGCTTGTCCCAGTGTTTCTAATAACCACAGCAATGTAAGACTTAGAGGAGTGCCAAGATACGTTCTCCTTAATCAGCATAACTCCAGCCTGCTGCGTCTGTGTTCCAGTGAACGTCATCACCCAAGCATATGTGACAATGACAGCTGCTACGGCGATGACTATCAACAGAAGCGTTGCAAGTATCGGCGAAATTGCTTTTTTAGACGCTAATATATTTTTCAAGAGTGAATACACCTCTACGGCTAAAACCTTCTAACCATGATGATATTTAAAAAGTATGAAAGCACAATACTAATTTGAAGTAAAACTGATTCAGAGTAAACTCTCCCTATTGCTCAGCGAGATTCACTTGCTGCTTTCCCATTTGACATCTGGCGCATAGGGAAGAGATAACGTGTTCAAAGTAGGCGAGCGAACGCATAACATCTGTTAACGAAACCAGACCCACGAGTTGTCCCTCCTCGATGACGGGAAGCTTTTTGATTCTGCGCTCGTTCATGAGCCGAACAGCGTCGCGAATATCGGTATGGGGACTCGAAGCTATCAGAGGCGCTGACATTATGTTGCCAACCTTGGTCTTTCCAAGATCTCTTTTTTGAAGTAGGACCCTTCTGAGCATGTCGCGTTCGGTTACAATTCCAACGGGGTTTCCATAGCTGACCACGACGAGGCAGCCAATGTCGTGTTTGTCCATGAGTTCTGCTGCCTTCTTCACTGTGGCTCCAGCCTCTATGGTTATGAGGCTCGTGACCATAACGTCTTTGACTTTCAATGACAAGGGATCCAACCATCCTTCATCGTTTTCTTGCCTCAACCAGACACTCTACTACTCTTTGGCAACCGAGACACTCGTCAGGGATGGGCGCGTTCTTTGGGAGTGTTCGCAAATATCCGAACTGATGAAGACAGTCTCTCCTAGAGGGACTACTGGTTGCCGCTTTTGGCGGCACGATCTTTTCGGGTTTAGGTAATACTTCCTTGCTTTGACTAACAGTAGGTGCCTTGCTTTCTAGGTTCATCTGAATTGAAGGTTCTTTCAACGTCGTGCTCGCGATCACTAGAGGTTTTTCAACGGTCACTTGAATATTCTCCTTTGCCACTGAGAGTGGCTTTGGTGGTACGCTGGGCTCAGCTTGAAACGGTTTCTTTGGTGGCACGGTTTGCTGAATTTGGAATGGTTTGTGTCTCTCGAGTATTATTTCTCTTTCAAGAGGTTCTTCTTCTTTTTGGGTTGAAGGGTTAAGTTTCATGAGAACAATGACGAATACAATGAAGAGAGCAACCGCTGCCACTATCAAAAGAATGTTAGTCGTAGACAAATCAAAGGAAAGCATGATTTGTCTCACAAGTGAAAGACTCAAGCAACTGAGCATATAGGCTTGATGAAATCTGCGTAATTAGCCCGAATATTTAGTGTCACTTTAGACCGAAAAACAGACAGCACTCTTAGGTTATTCTGAAGGTTATGACATAGCGTGCATAGGTTGTGGTGTTTGGGCTGAGGATTTCTAGGTATGTGTAGATGTACGAGGTGCTTGCGCTTGAAGTTTCGACGTGAACCCATATGTACTCAGTGTCGTAATCAGCGAGATCATACCATGGGCCTGTCTGCTTATTGTAGACTCCGTTCAGGATGATAATTTGGGTGGAGTTGGAGCCGTCGTAAACGTAGATTGTTAGGTTTTGGAGGCGGTCTATGCCAGACTGAGCGTATGCGGTGAGTCTGATCTGCCATGCTTCTGGAACTGTGTTGACTATCTTTAAGACGTGATTGTGGTTGATGCCCGCGGATTTGTAGTCGAGTTTGAGTTGGTTTGTTTTCTGTTGGAACTGAGTCTGCGTTGTTTTTGTGCCTATGATTTTGATTGTTGCGTTTCCGCCAGAGACAAAGTCTTGGGGATTTGTTGTTATAAGTAGGAATTTTGTTTCATCTGTGTCTGGAGTAGAACTTGACGTGTAGTTTAAGCATCCTTGCCCGCTGGTTGAGTAGGATAAGCCTGTGTAGTTGTAGACTTGAATTGATATGCTGACTGAACCTATGTCGTATTGGCTAACTATGGTAAAGTTGAGTTGTGAAGGCGTGGTCGTGGTCATGCTGGAGAAGGTGAACTCGGTAGAAACAGTGTATTCGTTGTAGTATTTTGTCTTGAACTCTATCCAGTCGGCTTTAAACTTAAACTGCGTGCCAGTAGATTTGACACCCTTTATTTTGACCTTCCAGTTTCCACTTGCATCTCTGAAGTTCTGAGGATTGACGGTGATAGATTGGGTTTTTGTTTCGTCTATATCGGCTGTTGCGTTTGATGTGTAGAATATGTATCCGTCACCGCTTGTTGGATAGCCTCCTGGGGAAGAATAGTTGTATAGCTGTAAGGTGACAGCCACAGAGCCTGTGTCCCAAGCCGAGTCTACGGTCCAGTCAAGCTGGGTCCATGCATAAGTGTTGCTTGAACCTGTGAACTCAACTTCCGACGTATATTCATTTGGTAGGTAAATGTTAGTTGCTCTCGTCTGGTCGGTTGTAGGTAGGGTGTTGTCATCTATTCTAAGGTATGCTGCAATGCCTGATAAGGCTGTGGTAACCTCAACATAATAATCGATTTCAAGATAGTCGGTTTGGTCTACAACAGTGTATGTCGACCAAGAGTAGGTGCTTGAAAGCGTTGTATTAGTTGATGTTATAGTTCCAGAGTTTGCAACATTCGTTGCTATTGTTGTGCGTATTGTGCCGCTTGATTGTCGAATTAAAATATCAACATCAATGTGTCCGACGGGTGCTGGATTAATAACAAGGGCTGACGCAACGTAATTTGCTGTTTGATCTAAAGACCAAGACATGGACTGCGAACCCTCTGAAACCGATTTATCGCTGCCCACACCCTTGTAGAGTTGCCCTGTTTGTGCCCAACGTTGCGTCTGACCTACTCCTTCGGTAATTGTCCACGCAGAGTCTACTCTGTGCCCTCCGAGATGCCCAAAAACCCATCTGCTACTTCCCGTCACTGAGACTGATACTGATGGCGTGGTTCCAGATCCCCCAGCAGTGTTGCTTGCTTGTATTGGAGAAGTTTGGTCAACACCCGTATATGTGACAGCCCCAGCAACCGAAAGTGTGGCTGCTTGAAAAGTAACTGTAATGGTTTTTGCTCCAGATGCTGGGTTTACCAGCCGGAAAACATAGGTTCTGACTTGAGGGTTTGTTGCTGAGTAGAGGCGGGTGGTAACCTGTGTAAGTGAAACGCCACCATAAGTGACGCCTGTGACAGTTGTTGGAGATCCAACATCCTTATGAGTAGACACGGCAACAAGCAACAAACGATTATTACCTGTCCCTGTAGTGTGGTTCCAAGAAATTGAAGATGCTGTGGTGCTTTGTACCATTGATGATTGTGCATCAAAGGCAATGCCTGGAGCAGTATCACGCCACGCCCTATAATACATCGTCCAAGTGCTTGCGGGGATTGAACTCATGTCTGTTAGCGGGTAAACAAATTTTCCTAAAAGTTGTCTTCCAGTGGTAGCCATAGACGCGGATAAACTTGTCCCCGTGGCATTTGCACTTTCCAGTCTTTGAAGATAGTACTGGGTTCCTCCTATGGTTGTTGTTTCTTGGTGCGCATAAAGTGTCTGAGCTGGTATTGAGCTTGCATAGCTCTTAAACGTCATGTAAACACCGTTATTTGAGGCTAAGTCTGCAGTTGTGCCAGAATCAAGAGTCGTGCTTCCGAGAAGGCTGTAGTTAGAAGGATTATATGCTGGGGTTGAGGATGCAGTTCCAGCGCTTCTCACAATAAAGTAATCGGTATCCACGGTTTGAACACTGGTTGGAACGCTTCCAGAAACATAGGATCCAGTCAATGCGCTATACCCGCTTGGATAATAGGTCCAGTAACTTCCCCCAACACTCGTCAAGGCACTAGTGTTCTGCGAATAAATTGTGCTTGATCCAGCCGTGCCCGTTTGGAGAATGACTGATGGAGAAGTAACAGTCGCAGTCGATTGCATAAGCAAAGAATAGTAAGCGCTTCCAGCCACGTTTTGAAGCAATAAGCCCAAGAGAATTAAAAGAGTTATCACTCTCAAAATAGAATAACGAACCCTACTGAATCGCCTACTATATGTTACCATGCTCCCAACTCTGAGGAAAATAAAAAAGAGGTGGAGATTAGTCGACGTCCACCTTTATAGTGATGGTCACTGAATCCCCTGTCGTTGCACCTGAAGTTGCCTTTGTCATGATCGCGATAGACCACTGCGTTGAAATTGGTATCGTTACCCAACTGGTCGTACCCGAATTACTCCAAGCAGCACCACTTGATGTGAAATTCAACCATCCCTGATTACCAGCACCTGTCCCATTCAATGCGAACTTAACGTACTCGAAGTCCTCAGGATTCGCAGAGGGATTTACATCAGGAGCAAGCCTAATCTGGGTTGTACCCGAAGTCGCATTGTTTCTCACCAAAGTCACATTCTCATACGTAAAGGTTGCGTTAGGATAGGCTCTAAGACCCGTTATCGTAGCAGTTGTGTTCGTGCTGTCTAGCGCCAAAACCGCTCCAGCTGTACCATTATCCGAACCTTCCACAAAGTACACATTAGATTTGTACACCGAAACCGTTGACGTCATTGTCAATGAAAGGTAAGTAGCCGCGCTTACACTAGCTATAAGCAACGAAGTCAAGAGCAAAGTCACAAGCTTCATTTCTTTCCTGAACAGCATTTTTCTTAATTCCATTAAGTCACCTCCTTCCTACTTCTAAATTTGTTCAACAGGTCAGGGCTGAGGAATATGCTGATGCTCACACCCATGACTATGGCAGATATGACCAAGCCCAACTGCAAAATCAAAGTTGGAAACTCGGCGCCCTGAAGATAGCTGTAGTTGGAAACAAAGAACACAGAAATCACTGTTAATGGAAAAGTCACAGTTCCAGACCAAGCCTTGGCGAGAGTCCACAGCTTCTTCTCAACTGCCAAATACAGGTTGATGGCTATGATATTACCCAGGGCGACTAGCAGGTAGAAGAAGTTGTACCAGAAGCGCATGTATTCTCCAAATACAGAGAGGAACTCTCTGCTCACGAGTAGGTGTCCGAAACCAATGAGCGCTGCGATTTGGTAGATGTAGGGCACGGCTTTTGGAAATCGTTCTTCTAAGAGACATGTCAGTAGACTCAGCAGTAGAAACACGTCTATACTGAGCAATGCAAAAAACTCTGGCAATATCATTGTAGGGTCAACTTTCCTTAGCCCAACCTTAACGCTGAAAGCGTTTAGAAGCATCAATGATTTAACTAGTATGAAGTCAGAATCTGAACCCGAATTCAACAACTCAAACGCAGATGATAGCAAAAATTAAGGATTTGTTTCCAAAAGCGTTTGCTTTCTTTCTTTTATTTTTGTCTCTTTTTCGTCGGTTCTTCAACAATTTCAAAAACAAACGGTGCGTTTGCAGTTCTAACTTCCAAGCGGCTACCAAGAAGCCTTTCCAGAAACCCACAGAGCATTTCAGCGTTGTTTATGAAAGGCGCCTTGATTATGAAATACTTATCTCGCGCATAAAAGTCGCCGAACCCCTGAACACGTAGGCGCTTTAAGACGTCACTCCACTTTTCTCGGTTGGTGGTTTCCAGATTCAGTGTGGCTTCCATTGAAACTCTGGCAGCTTCGCCTATTTTTTGACCAACCTCTCGCCACTTACTTTCTGGAATGTACTGGAGCAGCAGGTTGAGGAACTCGACGTTCACGAAAGCGACGCGACTGACGCCCACGTAGTATTCACCTGGGTATTTCCAGTCGTAAATGCTCATGCTACGATAGACATCTAACATCTTTGAAACTAGCGGCTTTATGCCAGGTTCTTTTCCTTCCTTGATAAGCGAGTCTACGTATTTGCGTTCTTCGTCGTCTAAGATTATGGTTGTTCTCTTCACGGATTCTTTAGTTTCTTTAGCCATGTCAGAGCACCTTACATAGCGAGTATATCCTTTAACATACCTTATATGTGTTGTGCATCTGTGTAAGCATGTTCTAACACAAATTTCTTATTCAAATCATTCAAAAATAATGAAGATGATTCCATTGGAGAAATCAAAGAGAAGTAAACAGAAAGAAATTGAGGACAAAGCCGTCAAATTTGTCTTGAAGTATGAGCGTTCCAAGAACAGAAAGCCAAAAGACGTTAGGAGTGAGCAATGGGGTTATGATGTAGAATCAAAAAGTCGGAAGATTGAGGTCAAAGGCACCGAGGCAGACATACCCAATAAAGGAGGGCTTCACATAACTCTTCTTCCAAGGCAATACAGAGCTTTGAAAGAGAATTTGGACTACTGGATTTATCGTGTTTATAATGTGAGGGAAGAAGGAAAAGAAAAAATGGTTCAAATTCCTCGGAACGAGATTCTCGTACATTTGACACGTTACACTGTTCATAAGCTTACGCTTAAAAGCGAAGAGTGGAAAAAACTCGAAGAGAAAAGCGAAAAACAGTAAAGCCATTTCTTTGAGTAACTGTTCTATATAAATACTAAAGATTCCTAACATCTTTCGACTATGGAGAAGGATTATTTTAGAATATGCCTACACATCTAGATAGAACTTATATGTTTTGCTCTTAAAGAACAACCGAACAGCATAGCAACATGCACGTTTTGCCACTTTTTTCTCATTCAGATGCGACCGCATCCTTTAAGTTTTGTTTACTTGTCTAAAGTATGCCTTCCAAGACGGGATCAAAAATGGCTAAACTGCCCTCGAGTTACCTAGACTGGTACGTTCATGTTCCAAGCTTAAAACACGATTTAAGGTCAAGCGGCATCACAAATTTCAGGTGGAAACTAAACCTAGGCGAAATTGACCTCACACAAAATTTTGTACACGGCAATCCAGAGGCGCTGAAGTTACTTGCAAACAGATACGGCGTCAAACCTGAAAACGTCTTCATCTCAAGCGATGGAGCCTCAGGACAAAACACTCGTGTAATGGAATGCTTGAGTTTCCGAAAAGACAAGGCCGAAGCCGTGGTTGAGTACCCAACTTACGAGCCGATGCTAAGGCAGGTGCAAACCTATTTTAAAAATGTCAAGAGAATCGTGAGGAAAAAAGAAAACAATTACCGATTTGACCCAGACGAATTAGAACGGGTAATTTCCGACAGAACAGCCGTTCTGGTCATTACAAATCCACACGCGCCGAGTGGTGTGAGCCTCTCGAAAAAAGAATTGAATGCGGTGATGGAAGTTGCTCGCAACCACGATTGCCACGTTGTGTGTGATGAGATTTACGCTGAGTTTGACCGAGAAAATAACGTTCCCATATTTTCTGTTGACCATGAGTTTGGCGTCGTAACCACGAGTTTCTCGAAAGCCTACGGGTTAGGCGGTCTTAAAGCTGGCATCACGATTGCGTCGAAAGAAATTGTTGATGGATTATATTCCAGTGTATTCAACACTGCAGGGTGTGACTCCAATCTGGTTGAACTCGCTCTGATTGACTTGTTGACTAAAGGGAGAAACGCCATGGAAAGACACAAACAGAAATGGGTTGCTCTGCGCAACAAGACTGAAGAATGGCTGAAGCAAATAGGCACGGTATCCTATACGCCAAACAGTTGCGGTGTTACCTTCTGGCTTGAGACTCAGATAAGAGACACTTACAAGTGGGTGAATCAATACACGGTTCCAAAATTCAGTCTAGCGGTTGTTCCAGGCGCCTTCTTCTTGTTCAAAGAATACGAGATAAACCAATCAAACCAAGTCAGACTCGGCGTAGGGAACATTAACCCAGAAAAACCTGAAGATTTATACAACGCACTGCAAAGTCTTGAAGAAGCAGTGCGCAGGGGTACGAAACTGAGACTTTGACGCGTCCGAGTAAACCCTCATTAATTCAAGTTCTACAGATATTTTTTGTCGACGATGAAACCGCCTTTCTGACTAAAGATGACGATGTTTTGCCCTGGGGTATCGGAGGCATCTAGTGTTTCAATGACTCCGAAAGGACAATGATCAACCTAGCTGTAAGCTGTAGGAAGTGTTGACTTCACGTTAAGCAAACAGCGTCGCATATGAAAGCAGGTATAGAACGATGAGAAACGCTCCCGCTTTCTTGTCTAGCTTTTCTCGTAATGCGAGCGTTGATATAACTATCATTGAAGAAAGCAGCGCATATAGGCCAGTGGTCTCTGCAATCCTTCCAGAAACTGTGATTTTGCCGAAGATTAGGGGTCCAATTCCTATAGAGAAACCAGCATCTACAAGGCTGCTTCCTATGGCGTCTCCAATGGCGATTTCGTACTGCCCTTTTCGGACAGCTGTCAAGTCAACAACAAACTCTGGCAGAGATGTTCCAACAGCGACCACGAAGAAGCTGATGAAATACTCAGGCACACGCAAACCCGCTGACAAAGCAATCACCGATTGGATCACGATAAAGGACCCGACAGCAACGCCCAAGAAACCTAAAATAGCTAACACGAGGTGATATGATAGTCTTTGACCGGTGTGTGGCGTCATCGCTGGCTTTTTCATAACGTTTTTGGTGATTAGCATAAGGATAGGCCAACTAGCCACCAAGAAAACGGCGTTCATCCACGAAATGTAACCCTTTTCAACCATAGAAATCGTGGCTATGAGTGCTAAAGCTTCACATGCTCCCATGACTGTTATCTCGTCTCTCCTAACACTAAATGTGCCTCCGACAAAGGGAAGAAGTCCCAATATCAAAGTCATCTGGGCGACAACGGACCCTAAGGAATCCCCCACGACAATGTCTCCGTGACCCAACCCCGATGAGACAATTGAAGTAAATATTTCTGGCATATCAGTCCCTAACGACACTACTATGAGACCTATCATGAGAGGAGACATTCCCAATGCTGAAGCAATGCTTACCGAGTGCTCAACCGACTTTTCGGCTGAAAAAGCCAAAAGCGCAATTCCTAGAATTAGAAGAGCAATGCCCACAGTTACGTTAAAGGCCAACCACAATCCAATCAGAAGAATGGGAACGCCAACTGACAAGATGAGGAGTAGTCTTCTGTCACTTAACACAGTTTTTAGGCGTGTTTGAAGCACTGATTTCCTTATGGTCGCTTTCTCTGTTGCCCCATATGATGAACCCACGTTGACGAGTGATTAAGAACCATTGCTTTTAAAACATTTCCCCATGAGATTATTCCAGACATTTTTACTCATAGACCTTGGGCAACGGAGTTGCTTCTTCCTCTGCAATTCTCTTTCTCCAGCGTCTGGAAATCACGAAAGACGCGACAACAACAAAAGTCGCTACCAGTGCCGTGAGAACTATAGGAATCCACGGGTCAATACCAACGGTTAAGGGATTTGCACCAAAATCTAAAAGCATTTCGTCTTCCACGTAAACCTTGAACCCATTCGCTATGACAAAAGCTCTCGCTTCAAGAGACGAAGCCACATAGTCCGTGTGCGACACATTCATATACTGAATGGTTTCTTGACGGGTCACGGCTCCGTGCCTTATTGCGTTGAGAGGATCACCAAGTCCTTCTAGCACATAGGTTAAGTCAACTGGTAGCCAGCCCCAAGGCGGAACATAAACAACAGCCCACCCGTGCCAGCCTATTCGCTGCTCAACAATCGATAAGCGCTCCTCCCAGATGGAATCTTGGTAGAAAGGTCGATTTTGCAAGTAAATGCAGCCAGTCTGTAGATAGGAGGGAATTCCCATTATCCGACACAAAGTGATGAGCAGCATTGCTTGATCGTCGCAATCACCTTCTCTTCGTGCATAAGTCTCGTTCGGATAATATGGAACTTCATGTCGCGCTTGCGGAGACGGATAATCAATGTGGTCCCTAATCCATTCGACAAAGTTCTTGACAATCGAAAGAACCCTTCTTTCACCTCCAGTTAGATTGTCCGCTAATTCTTGCAACGTGGGATTATTCGTCTGCCAAGAACCTTCTTTCTGTGTGTACTTGCTTTTCAAGTCGTTTGGTATTTCTGTTAAGTTGTCAGATTCGTCCTCACTTATGATAGGTATTGTTCTAGGCTTCGAAACGATGTGATACCAAACTGTAAAGCTAACATCACTTCCAGGATTGAGCGCCGAATTAGGAAACTCCAAGACAGCAATCGAATTTCCGTCTTCATCCACTTTTGTTTCCATGGGAAACGTAGAATTCACTAACTCAACCGTTTGCCAAGTATTGTTCATGAACAGACCTAACGTTCGGTCGTCTTCAGAGAATTCCCACACGTGAGTGTTTCCACTTGGATTTAAGTACGTGACCACTGACCTGATAAAATAATTCTTGTCTTCTGTCGCGCCACGCACCGTTGACAAGTTCTGAAATGGAGTGATTAACAACAACGCGAGGAGCAACAAAGACATCGCGGGCAATCTTTTCATGTATTTTTCACGCCGCCATTTGTAATGAACGGAATCTGTGATTGATTAGAAGGAAAAATGTCTCAGACTGTCTTGTTAACCTTGCGGAAAAAAAGAAGAAGAGAAGAGTTTACGGTTACTCCACATGCACTCGGTAAAGGTCTATGTCTTCCCTCATCTCAGGCGTACACTCTAAGAAATCTCTAACAGCCCGTTTTACGTCCTTAGACTGCGTTATGTATCTCCCGGCTATGACTATGTCGGCTCCGCTCTTCAACCCTTCTAAGGCAGTCTCAGGAGTTATTCCACCCGCAATGGCGATCAAGAACCGCTCGTGAGCAAAAATCTTCCGCAGCTCCCTGATAAGTTCCATTCGATGATGTACAGCTGCACCAGCCCTCTCCACGTCAATAGCACGATGCAGAATGACTATGTCGGGAAGCTGCTTCAACGAACGCAGCTTTTGAACTGGGTCGCCGACTTCCATCATGTCCACAACAGCGTAGATTCCCAGCCTCTTAGCCTCATAGATGAACCCGTCAAGCACTTCAGGTGCTGCAAGTCCAGATGCGACCACGGCGTCTGCAGTCTCCTCAAATGCTAGGTCTACCTCAACCTTTCCGACGTCTAGAGTCTTTAGGTCAGCGATGATGAAAACTTCTCTGGCTGTCTCTCTCAAATCCCGAATAACCTTCACTCCGTACCTTTTCAACAGTGGAGTGCCAACTTCCAAAATGATGCGGTCGCTCTGAGGAATCTGACTCACAATTTCTTTTGTACGCTCAAGGCTTGGTATGTCAAGCGCAATCTGCAGGTAAGGTGGTCTCCACAAGCGCGGCACCTTGAAACCCATTATTGGGTGTTTAGCCCGGTCCTTGTCATAGATTATCTTCTCCAGAGACGGATAATTGGCTAAAGCCCTCTTCAAAGCCAACTTGGTTGCACCATAATTGTACTGGTAAATCCGACGATAATCCTTAGCCTCAGGATGAACAAAGACGCTGCAAACCACAACCCAGTCGTCAACCTTGTCTTTGGGCACCACGCCCTCCTCAACAGCGTCAGCCACAGCCTTGGCAACAGCCGCCTGCGCAGGACCAAAGATTTTTCCAGCCTGCTCCAAGTTTTTCACCGTGACTTTCGGAACCAACAGCGTGTGAGGCTTAGGCGGCAAGTTAGGTCGAATCACTGCCAAAAGAGGAGTGTGACCCGCAGACAAACTCGACAAGCCGTTAGCGAAAGCTTCACCCACAGGACCGTCTTTGTCACCTATCAACAAGTCAACGTGAGCAACCTCTGACCCCTCGCCCACAAGAGCCTCACCAATGAGATACGTGAAACCCTCAGGCTGTTTAAAGGCTGCAGGAAGCGTCGGTTCGATTCTGCCGACATCCTCGAATTTGACGTTGAACTCTCGCATCCACTCGTATAGGGTGTCTCTGTGTATCCCCAACGCCTTCGCTGTTCCAGCAATTGTCGGCTTCTTTGTCTTCCTAGCCTCCATTTCCTTTCTCATAGCTGCTGTGAGCAGTTGAACAAACTCTTGCCTTGTCTCAGGCTTTTTGCCACCAAATTCCGACACCATATTCACCTGCATAACACTTTATGCGCGACAGCTATTAAAGTTTGTCGGAATCCAGTCTCAAAAATGAATGCTTCCGACATCTTTCAGGAAGAGGAAGTCGAGTTTTCTGACCAATCCGACATCTTTCCGACGAAAAGCATTTCAAAAGGAGACGCAAATATAAAGAGAAAACTTTGTGACTTGTGGGTGAAGTGCTGTGAGGAAGTTCTTGATTGAAGAGATGACGCCTCAGGAGATAACCGATGCGTTAAAGGAAGTGGACACCGTTGTTGTTCCGATAGGAAGCATAGAGCAACACGGACCGCACCTTCCGGTTGGAACCGACACTCTCATTCCGATAACAGTCGCCAAACGTGTGGCGAAAAGAGCAAAAGTTTTGGTCGCTCCCCCAGTCTATTATGGTAACTCCTTGTCAATGGCTGATATGAAGGGTGTTTTCACGGTCACGCCCGACACTTTGGCAAGCCTACTCCTTGACTTGTGCAGATCGTTTTCTAGACAAGGTTTCAAGAAAATAGTGTTCATCAACGGGCACGGTGGAAACAAGCAGGTCTTAGATTTCATTGGACAGAAGACACGCATGGAAACAGGAGCCTTAGTCGTTCGCATAGACTGGTGGAACATAGCCACCGAGGAAATCCCAAAGATATGTGAAAAGGAGGTTGTGCACGCCGACGAGGGTGAGACAAGCATGATGTTGGCTTGTCGACCTGAACTGGTGGACATGACAAAGGCAGCAAAAGATGACACATCGGACAGACTAATAAAATCATTGACTAGTGGAAAACCCAAGAACATGCCGCAGGTTTATGTTCCTTTTCCAAAGTGGTCCAAAACAGGCTTGATGGGAGACGCCACCAAGGCATCAAAGATCAAGGGAGAGAAAATTATGGATGCCGTGGTCAACAACATAGTTGATTTCTTGCAGCAATTAGACAAACTTCAATAAGCCTTTACGAGATTTTGCTTTTTACAGACTTCGCAAACGCTTCAGTCAGGTCTGAACCAAAACCAACGAGGACTACCTTCTTCAACGATGTGCCAGATTCAACGTGGCTCTTTATCTCATCAACCATAATATTTGCGGCTTCTTCAACGTTTAGGCCTCCCACACCCGTGCCCATTCCCGGAAAAGCGATGCTGACGATGCCCAGTTGACAAGCGCACTCTAAAGCGCCTCTCGTGGCCAATCTCACGTTTTGCTTACTTGTCGGCATGGCTGGGCGCTCCATAGTTGGCGCGTGAATCACGTGTTTGGCCTTCAGTTTTCCAGGGGTTGTTGCAACTGCTTTTCCGACTGGAACTGGCGCTTTTTTGCTGGCTTCTTCTTGAATCTCTCTTCCGCCGGCTCGGAGTATGGCGCCTGCGACTCCCCCTCCCATAATGAGGAGACTGTTAGCCGCGTTTACGATTGCGTCGACTTCCAACTTTGTTATGTCACCTGTGGTAACCGTGATCTTAGTGTCTTTGTAAACTCGTTCTGTCGAATTCAATAATCTTTTTCACCTTCGTATTGTTATATCACAGTAAGTGTTCTGATAAATTTTTGCTGACGTTTGACAGCATGGAAAAACATAACTAGGAATGTGACCACTTTTATTTGATTCTATGTGTCCATCGATTACCAAAACAGTCAAGCGTTCTAAGGGTGTTTCCAAAGTTGAGGTTCTGAACGTAAACGAGATCAGAAAGGATTTTCCAATTCTCAAGACTGGCATAATCTATCTGGACAGCACTGCCACAAGTTTGACACCCGAGCCTGTGCTGCAGCGAATGCTGGAGTTTTATCGGGAGTATAGGGCGAATGTTGAGCGTGGCGTTCATCGATTGGCAGTTAGAGCCAGCGAGGAATATGAACGAGCACGCTCAAAAGTGGCTGATTTCATCAACGCTAAGGCTACTTCTGAGATTGTGATGACGCGAAACACAACTGAAGGGATAAATCTTGTTGCTAATGGCCTCAAATGGAGGAAGGACGACAATATAGTGACCTCGGTTTTGGAGCACCACTCCAACTTCATTGTTTGGCTCAGAGTCAGGGACAAACACGGTGCTAAAGTTGACGTCGTCATGCCCCATAAACCATTTGTGAAGGGTCTTCTGCATCCAACGGACTTCGAGAAAGTTATTGACGACAAAACAAGGCTGGTTGCCTTAACCCATGTGTCAAACGTTCTAGGCGTCATCACCCCATTGAAAGAGATTGCAGAAATCGCGCATGAACACGGCGCCTTAGTTCTAGTCGATGGCGCTCAGTCAGTGCCCCACATGCCAGTTGACGTGCAAAAATTAGGCTGCGACTTTCTGGCTTTCAGCGGGCACAAGATGTGTGCGCCCACTGGTTCAGGTGTGCTTTACATGCGAGAGGAGGTTCAGGGAGAAGTTGAACCCATTTACATAGGCGGCGGCACCATAGAAGAAGTGAGCGTCAACCACTACAGGCTTGAGGCAGGCCCAGGACGATTTGAGGCAGGAACCCCAGATGTAGCAGCAGCCATCGGACTCGGCGCCGCAGTTGACTACCTGCAGAAAATAGGCATGGAAAACATTGAACATCACGGGAAACAGCTCACAAAACAGATGTATGACGGCTTGACGAGCATTCGGAAAGTTGAGGTTTACGGTCCAGAACCAGAGCGTAGAGTTGGCATCATACCCTTCAACGTAGCCGATTTGAACCCCCACGATGTGGCATTAGCCTTAGACGTTTCAGCCAACATCATGGTAAGGTCGGGGCATCACTGCGCCCAACCTCTATCAAAAACGGTGATCTGCAAGCCTGGAACAGTGCGCGCATCAGCCTACTTCTATAACACCAAAGAAGAAATAGAAAAACTGGTCTCATCTGTTAAAGAGATAGCGGAAACGCTTGCCAAATAAGACTTAACTTCTCCAACCGCACTGGAGAACAGACCTTGTCTAAGGCTGAACTGATAGAAGAAATTGCTAAAGAGGTTCGAGTGTGTGTTAATTGCTCCCTCTGGAAGAGACGCCGCAAAGCTGTTCCTGGTGAAGGCGACACCGACGCTTCTGTAATGCTTGTGGGCGAAGCGCCGGGTTACTGGGAAGACGCTAAAGGCTTGCCTTTTGTAGGTGCTGCAGGCAAGGTTCTAGACGCGCTTTTGGAGAAGATAAATCTTCCACGAGAAAACGTGTTCATAACAAATGTCGTTAAGTGCAGACCGCCCGAAAACCGCGCGCCCAAACCCGATGAAATCGAGTCCTGCACTTCGCTTTTTCTTGACCGTCAAATCTCCCTTATCCAACCGAGAATTGTTGTGACGTTGGGCAGGCATTCCACTGCTTACATCTTGTCTAGGGCAGGCTTTGTAACCGAAACAACAGAAGGCATAACTCAGTTGAGAGGAAGAGTCTACCAAACAAGGTTTCTTGATCTGCCAGTCTTGGTGATTCCGATGTTTCATCCAGCTGCTGTTCTGCATAACCCAAGGTATAGGGAGGCGTTAGAAAGCGACTTCGAACTCTTGCAAAACGAACTCAAGAAACTTGGACACGCATAATTTCTCACGTTTTTTAGGGCTCATGTTGAAAAGTCAGCAATAATGTTTGCGTATGTTTCTGCCATTTTCAAAACATCCTTGGCGTAGACGAATTCGTTGTAGGCGTGTGCAAGCTCACTGAACCCTGGTCCAAAACTCACGGTTGGAACGCCCAGAATCTCCCTAAAGTGATGCGCATCGCTGGTGTAATAAGCGTATGTGGCTAGGGATTTGTAACCGAAAACTCGCCTTGCACCTTGCTGAACAGCCCTCGTCAACCGATGTGTTGTCGGCGTGTAAGAGGGGATTGTCTTTTTGATGACTTCGTATTCAAGGTGCTCAGATAAGACGCTGCGCACAAACTCTTCAACGGCGTCTGGGTTGCCACCAGCTGGAACCCTTATGTCAACCTCTGCCTCGCACCTTTCTGGCACAATATTGACCTTTGCCCCGCCACTTATCAGTCCCAAATTCACAGTGTAATGATCGAGCGCTTTGGTCAAAACACTTGCTTGGACACCTTGTTTCTCAGCAACTTTTCGTAGTTGTTTTCTTCCGTTCCGAATAAGCGTCTCTGCATCTTTAGGAACTCTGACGGTTGCGCTCTCGAGAGCCTTCAGTTTTGGAAGAAAATCAGTCAGCATTGAAATGGCGTTTCTGCCCAGAGCGGGCATGCTTCCGTGCGCTGGCTTGCCATGCGCCGTGATTCTGAGCCAGCAGTTTCCACGTTCACCGCCAACTACGCTGTATTGGCCGTCGAGGTAGCCTGTGGGTTCGGTTATGAGACACGCGCTGCCACTTAGTTTCTTGTTCTGCAACAGCCAAAGCGCGCCTCCAGGTCCCAACGCCTCCTCGTCTGAGACGCTTGCAACCGTTATTTTCCCAGACAACTCATTCTCAAAGTCCTTGACAGCCGCCACAGCCATGAGCATGGCTGCCACTCCGCCCTTCTGGTCGCTTGCCCCTCGACCAAAAATCTTTCCCTGCTTTATCACTCCTTCGTAGGGAGGAATATTCCAACTGGAGAGGTCGCCGGCTGGAACCACGTCGATGTGTCCACACAAGATAAGCGTAGGCTTGGCTCTTCCAACCGTGGCAACGACGCTGACGTGACCTTTAGCAGGTTCAAACGTTTGATAACTTATTCCTTCTGTTTGGAGAAAGTGCTCAATAACTTTGGCTGCTTCGGAGACGTCGCCCGGAGGATTTTCGCCCTTGGCCTGAATTAATTCACAGCAGAGCGTGTTTAATTCCTTTGCACGACGCTCAACAACCTCGCCAATTTTGGTTCTCAATTTTTTCAAAAGGAATGCACCTCAATGAATTTGTGTTATGTTCAGCCTTTCTGTTTAGTTTAGCGAATGCTTATTAAATGGATGCTCGTCTTCACTTATGCTTAAACAAAGTTTACGCGTAGGAGAGTATGTTTCCGACATGGCGAAGTTCAAGGTTATTGTTTCAGACTCAGAAGAGGGCAAGTCGAAGGTTGTTGAGTTGGAGGGTGCTCGTGCCGTGCCGCTCATAGGCAGAAAACTGGGTGAAGCAGTCGACGGGTCCGTCGTCGGCATGTCGGGCAGAAAATTGCAAGTCACGGGCGGATCTGACAAAGACGGTTTTCCCATGCGCCCCAACATTCACGGAGGAGTCCGCGTCAGCGTCATAGTTAGCAAAAGCGTAGGATTCCATCCCAAACGTGAGGGAGAACGCCAACGCAAGACTCTTCGGGGAAACGTCATCACAGAAGACATAGTACAGGTCAACATGAAAGTGATAGAGAAAGCCAAGAGAGCCGAGAAACCAAAGAAAATGAAGAAAGTAAAGACTGAAGCGACAGAGGCTGGAAAGGTAGAAGCCCAAACAGAGCCTCAACCAGAAGAAGCAAAAGAAGCTCCAAAATCCGGAGGTGAATCTTCTGAAAAAACTGCCCAAGCAACCTGAAGTTAATATTGGAACCATTGGGCATGTGGACCATGGAAAGACCACGTTGGTTCAAGCCTTAACAGGTGTTTGGGCAGCTAGGCACAGTGAAGAGCTCCGCCGTGGCATTACAATCAAACTTGGTTATGCAGACGCTCCAGTCTACAAGTGTCCGAGGTGCCCACTGCCTCAGTGCTACTCAACCGAACCCAAATGCAAGGGCTGCGAAGAACAGGGCGAGTTTGTTAGGGCTATAAGTTTTGTGGACGCACCTGGTCACGAAGCGCTCATGGCAACCATGTTGTCTGGTGCGGCTGTGATGGACGGTGCCATGCTCGTGATTGCTGCGGACGAGCCGTGTCCCCAGCCTCAGACACGGGAGCACTTGGCAGCCATTGAAATCGTAGGCGTCAAAAACTTGGTTGTTGTTCAGAACAAAATCGATTTAGTTGACGAGAAGAGAGCGTTTGAGAGCTATCAAGAGGTTGTCAACTTTGTGAAGGGCAGCATAGCAGAAAACGCGCCAATCATTCCTGTTTCGGCTCAACACGGCGTCAATATAGACGCCCTTATTCAAAACTTGGATGAACGGGTCCCGACGCCGAGGCGTGACCCTAACAAGCCGCCTAGAATGCACGTTGTACGCTCGTTCGACGTGAACAAACCTGGAACGCTGGCAGAAGAATTGGCAGGCGGCGTCATAGGCGGCACCATACTTCAAGGAGTGTTTAAGATTGACGATGAAATCGAGATCGTTCCGGGGGTACGCGTTGAAAAGCAGGGGCGAGCCGTTTACGAGCCCTTGTTCACCGAAATCGTGAGTCTTCACGCGGGCGGCAGAACAGTGAAGGAGGCTCAGCCTGGAGGCTTAGTTGGTTTGGGAACCCTTCTCGACCCTTCTTTAACAAAGGCTGATGGGCTGACGGGAAACATAGTTGGTAAGCCTGAGATGCTGCCGCCGACACGCTCAGAATTGACTGTTGAAACCCATCTCTTTCCGAGAGCGGTTGGAACCAAAGAGTTGATGGAAGTTGCAAGGGTGCAGGTGGGTGAGGCGCTTCTCTTAGACGTGGGAACCAGCATAACTGCGGGTACAGTCACAGCTATAAAGGGAGAAGACGCCACGCTCAAGTTGAGTCGACCAATAAGCGCCGAGGAAGGAGCCCGAGCTGCATTGAACAGAAAAATTGCTGGAAGGTGGCGACTCATAGGCTACGGAATAATTTCGTAGCACGCACTTTATGCAATGTTGAAACCAACATAATTTTGCAAGAACTAACGTTGCATAACCCTGTGCCACTCATAACATTGCGATCAGCATATTATACATAAGAAAAGGAGAGTTTGGAGCCTACCCAATTAACTTCTTTCTCAAGAATTCTCGTCGTTGCTTCCTTTCCATTTTTTCAATATCAGTCTTGTATTTTTCTCGGATAATCTTCAGTTTGCAGTTGGTGTAAAAGGCGTCATACACGGGGCTTGCCTTGGCTATGGCTTCATGATCATCCTTTGAAACGATGGATATTCCAGTCATCACTGCATCCAATCCCGCAGCCTCAGGAGTAGCTTCAACTTTATCCGTGTCGGCTGCGCGAACGATTTTTGCCAATTCCAACACGGCAGGGTCTTTAATCTTGTATTTCTCGATTACAGCATCGAAACTGCATTTGTCGCCGTGGTGTCCCAGCTCAACGTCTGGTGCATCGTAAGGTATTGCCTTCTCTTTTTTGACGACTTCTTCAATTTTCTCTACTGGAACGAAAATGAATTCAGCTTTGGGGTCGACGAATTTCTTTATTAGCCATGGGCAAGCGGTTCTGTCGACATGCACGTATTGTCTTGTTACCCATTTCATACTATTTCCCACTGTGGATTTACATGCTTATCGGTTGAAAACGTTTATGCAATAATGCCCCAGCCCATAAATGTTTAAAAAACATTAATGTTACGGAATAATACAGTGAAACAAGTGATTGTGCTAAAAAAGTGGGATTACTGTTCGGTTTTTGTTGCTCTGAGGACACAAAAAGAATACACATCTTCAACTATTGGGAAGTAGTCTATTCCACCTGGTGTGGGGCGAACTGAACCACGATAGAGTTCCTCTAGACCTAATTTGAACCCAGCTTTTGTGAACACTTCTTCGACGTTCTTTCTTGTGTAGAACTGATCCAAACCTAATTCTTTTGCCTTAGCGTAGTTTGCAGTCTTCTCTGTAGTGAACATGAAGTTTGCAATTACAATTCCTAATGGAGCAAGCACACGCATTGCTTCGTTAACTGCTTTTCCGTTGTTTCTTATGTTTGGAAATCCAATATTTGAAACCATTGCTGGGATGACGTTGTCTTTGAAGGGCATAGCCATAGCGTCGAATGCCATGAGCGTCACTTGTTCATCTAGCCTATTTTTTCTGAGCCACTTCAAGTTGCTTCGGAGCACGGTTGGACTGAAGTCTGTGGCAACGTAGACTCCTCTCCTCTGACGTGAGCGTATGAACGGTTTAAAGAAGCCGCCTCTTCCGCAGGCGATTTCTAAGATTATTGAAGGATTGTCTTTCTCCACTTCTCCTAAAGCCTGCTTCGTCTTCTCGTATCCGTTGAGATAATCTTTAGTGTAGATTCGCCTCTTTGCTCGTTCCAATGTTTTTTCATCGTCCAGAAGCAAGCCTTTAAGGAAGTGATGTTCGGGTTTAATATTCCCTAAGAAGGTCTTGGTCAAGAAGAAAAATAGAATGGGGTGTTCCCTTCGGAATCTGGTTGCAAGGTCTTCCTGCTCTTTCCATAGGTCATCCTTCATTTCTTTACCGTCAAGGAAAATTGCAATTTCGTCAACAACAGGATATTTTCGTTTGCAGTTTTTGCAGGCAAATTCGCCCTCAATTAGGTAGGTCTCGTCTTGTCTCATGATTTGACTTTTTAGTTCTCCGTGGCAGACGGGGCACATCAACAGGCGAATGAGTGCTTTATGCATTCTGGTTGTCGAACCTCTTTTCTGATTGGGGCAGACATAAATATAGTTGTTTTCATGATGATAGGAAAGGGAAAAAAGTTGGCGATAAGAGTCATCTTGGATTCCAACTTCCTCTTTGTTCCATCTCAGTTCAAAATCGACATATTCGAGGAGTTGGCGAAACTTCTGAATCAAAGGTTCGAACCCGTTCTGCTTTCTTCAACATATAACGAACTCTTAACTATGGCTGAAAAGGGCTCTCCAAGCAGAAGGAAACAAGCCTCACTCGCATTAAAACTGGCAGAGAAATGCAACAGAGTCAACGTCAAAAAAAGCGCTGAAGAGACAAACGACAACGTAATTCTCAGAATTGCAGCAGAATGGAAAAGTCCAGTCGCCACAAACGACCGAGAACTACGAAGAAAACTGAGAACCCGAGACATCCCCGTCATATTTTTGAGAGGAAAAAGCCGACTAGAGTTAGAAGGGTGCCTTATAATTTAGAGGTACTGTCTAAGTCTGTTCCGAAAGGCTAATATGTTTGGGTTCTTTATGTGAGACAAAGTCTCATTTGCTTATTAAGGAATTGGTCATGTTTAAGTTAATCACGTTGGAAGACACCATTCGCATTCCACCAGAAAAATTCAGCCAACCCCTCGAAACCGTCACATACGAGCAGTTGAAGAGCAAATACGAGGGCATGGTCGACGAAGAACTAGGCTACGTAATAGCAGTCACAGACATTCAAGTCAACCCTGTTGGAAAGATAATACCAGGCGACGGCGCAACTTACCACAAAACCCGTTTCTCCATTTTAACATTCTTTCCAAAGATTCAAGAGATAGTTGAAGGCGAAGTTGTTGAAATCGCCGACTTCGGCGCCTTTGTGCGCGTTGGTCCAATAGACGCTTTGCTTCACGTTTCTCAACTCTTAGACGATTACATATCCTACGACGAAAAACAAGGCGTGCTCATGGGCAAAGAAACCAGACGCAAACTGGCAACAGGCGACCCCGTCAGAGTGCGTGTCACAGCGGTCTCGCTTGCAAGAGGCGGAGGCTCAGGCAAAGTCGGCGTCACAGCACGTCAACCATTCCTCGGCAAACTCGAATGGATAAAACATGACCTAGAAAAACTGAAAAGCGCCGAAGTGGAAAAAGCCAAAAAACCACAGCTAGAACAGAAGGCACAGCAGGTCAAACCAGCCAGCAAACAATAACAAACACGAGTGGAAACAAATGATTGAGAAAGCCTGTCGAGAATGCAATCACCTAACCAAGGAGCCCGTGTGCCCCAACTGCAAGTCAACCAACCTCAGCGACGACTATTCAGGAGTCATCATAATCTTCGACCCACAGAGTTCAGCTATAGCCAACCTCATGAAAGTGACAAAAAAAGGAAGATATGCGCTACGAGTCAGATGAAACCAAAAGCCCAAGAACCCCTTAGCGAATAAACTCAATAGAAAAGAAGGAATTTGTCCTTACCCTTTCACAACAGCGATTGGTAGCAGTCTGGCTACGCGAGTTGCGATTCCCACCTTGTCACTCACTTCGGCAACTCTGTCAACGTTCTTGTAGGCAGGGTCAGCCTCTTCAGCCAAGACAACGGCGCTAGCCGAACGGATGACAATGCCCCGTTGCTCCAATGCTTTCTTGATTTCGCCACCCCAGAACCTACGTTTGGCTGCTGCACGGCTCATCATGCGCCCCGCTCCATGCGCTGTGGAACCAAACGAAACTTCCATGGCTTTAGGCGTGCCAACCAACACCCAACTGCTGGTGCCCATGCTTCCAGGAATGAGAACTGGTTGACCTATGTCTCTGTAGTTGACTGGAACATCTGGGCTGCCTGGTCCGAAGGCTCTAGTTGCGCCCTTACGGTGAATCCAAACCTTCTTAGTGTGTTCATCTATTTTGTGTTTCTCAATCTTAGCTATGTTGTGGGCAACATCGTAAACCAAACGCAACCCAAAGGTTTCTGCTGATTTCTGAAAAACCTGCTCAAAACTCTGGCGGACCCAGTGAGTAATTGCTTGGCGATTGGCAAAGGCGAAGTTGACGGCGCAAGCCATGGCTTGGTAGTAATCTTGCGCTTCTGGACTGGTTCCAGGTGCACAGGCGAGTTCACGGTCTGGCAAGGCTATCTTGTATTTCTGCGTAGCTCTTTCCATGACTCTTAGGTAGTCTGAGCATATTTGATGCCCGTAGCCTCGTGAACCGCAGTGAATCATGACAGTGACTTGACCTTCATGAGTGATGCCAAATGTCTTGGCGACTCTTGGGTCATGGATTTTGTCGACTCGCTGAATCTCTAAGAAGTGGTTGCCCGAGCCTAACGTGCCTGTCTGCGGTAGACCTCGACTCTTGGCGTTGGTTGAAACCTTGTCTGGGTTGGCGTTTGGCATGCTGCCTCGTTCCTCACAGTGCTCAATGTCTTCAGGCCAGCCAAGCCCACGTTCAACAATGTAGGGTACACCGTCAGCAGCTAAGCGGTCGAGTTCGCTGGATGTTATGCGGAAGTCTTTGCGGCGGCTGCCAAGCCCGCATGGAACATTATCAAAAATAGTGGCTGTTAAATCGACGAGTTTGGGTCGGATGTCTTGTTCTGACATGTTTGTGGTCAAGAGTCTGACACCACAGTTGATGTCGTATCCGACGCCGCCAGGGCTGACCACGCCTTCTTCATAGTCTGTGGCTGCTACACCGCCTATTGGGAAGCCGTAGCCTTCATGACCGTCGGGCAAAGTGATGGCGTACTTGTAAATGCCCGGCAAGTGCGCAACGTTGGCGCACTGGTCCAGAGTTCGGTCTGTTTTCATTTTTTCTAGCAGTTCTTCATCTGCGAAAATTATGCCTGGAACCCTCATGCCTACTTTATATTTTTGTGGGATTCGCCACGTGTAGTTGTCTAGTCTTTCAAGTGACACCTTAGGCGGAGGTCCACGGTATTCTTTTTCTTCTCCCATAAACAAGTCACCTTCCGAGTTAAGGATGAGAAAGGGGTGAATATAAACAATTTTGGTGTTTAAGCCAAAGATTTTTTCTTCAAATACTCAACAAAACCTTGAATGTTCTGCATGACCACGCCCCTTCTGAGAACCATATGATTCTTAATGAATTCTGCGGCTACTCTCATTTGGGGGTCGTTTTCCAAAATCTTCTCATACATGGCTTGGAGGTTGTCGCCCTCATTCAGTGCTTCTGAAATTGTTTTCTCCCAGAGTTTAAGTTGCATGGTGTAAGCCTTCAGTCGGTTGACAGCGTTGTCCACTAGACCGAAGTGTGTGTAGCACAGCCTTTTTGGCGTCATGTCCGCTATTTTTTGAATTGACGCTACAGTCATTTCTAAATGAAAAGGAGCGGGAGTGGTAGGCATGGTCACGTCTAATTTAGGTATATAGATTCCAGCGGCGTCACCCTGAAAAATTTCCATGCCTGCACTTTCAAAAAACGCTAAGTGATGCGAGGCATGCCCAAGAGTTTCCAAAACCTTGAGTTGCACTCCTCCACCTAAATCAAAAATCGTGCCATCGACAGGTGTAACCACTCGATTTTCTGGAACAGGCTGGATTTCCTTATATAAAATGGCAATTTCACCTAAAACTTGTTTGGATGCATCCCAGAGTTTTTCAGGATTAACCATGTGGGGCGCGCCTTTGGCGTGAACTAACAGTTTGGCGTTGGGTAAATGTTGCAGTAGGGTTCCTGCTCCGCCAGCGTGGTCGATGTGAATGTGCGAGACCGCTACGTAATTAACGTCTTCATTTGCAATGCCTATTTCTCGTAAACCCGCGAGCAAGTTTGGAATCGAACAGGTGGGTCCCGTTTCAATTATGGCTGTTGAAACTGAGCCTTTCAGCACGTAAGAGGCGATGAAACTCTCGATTTCAAGAGGCTTCAAGTCGATTAAGTATAGGTGGTTGTTGAGTTTTCGGGTTGACATGTCCTTTTCACGGTGAATGCCAGTAGTATTTTTGTTTCATGTTTTCTCTCCATAAAAAACTAAGTGTCTTGATATTCCCTTAACTGATGGTTCTTTGCTAAGTTTTAACACCATCTCGGTTGTTTGCTTAAAAAATTTTTCATCCCAATTATGAGATTCTCGAACTTTTTCTGGGATACAAAGCACATCCATCCAGCCACAAACAGCATACATATCGAGAACTCTGATGCCCTCGGCTTCAAACAACTTTCGAGCTTCTTCTTCGCTGGCAACCTTATGTTTCTCTTCATGATTGTAGATATAGTCCGAACGTGATTTGATTAGCGCAAGAGCTGATGTAGGGTCTTCTGGGAATAGGTCGATGGCTTCTCTGCATCTGTTAACTAGGAATACTGAAATTCTCCCTCCCTTCTTGGTTACCCTTATTATCTCTTTTGCGGCCTCTATAGCCCCATCCCAACACAACACGAAATCAAAACTCTCATCAGCAAAATGGAGCTTACGAATATCGCACTTCAAGATTTTTACTTTATCGTATACTCCTTCTCTGAACATTTTTTTCTTCGCCACATCCAACATTCGAGGGGATATGTCACATAAAGTAACTGAATATCCTATCTTTGCCAAGGGTAAAGTTATTCTCCCAGTACCACCAGCAGCATCTAAGATCTCTGCATTTTTGTTTTTTGGTAAATATCTCTTTAGCAGCTCCCAATCTACATAGTTATCAACAGCACCCCTAAAAGTCTCATACCATTCATCATATGTTTCAGCACGATTGTCCCACATTTTTAATTCCTTTAACTGTCTTGGGTTTATATTTGCTCATTTAGGCACATCCCTAATCATTAGTCTTGCGGGATGCTCCTTATGTTAATTAGCATTTCAATTAGACAAAGGTTTAAATTTTGGTGTTTAAGCCAAAGAAACTTAATTATCCCTTCACGAAAAATGACCTTGGCCGTGAAAAAGGATTATGATGGTTCGAATCAGTCGGCAACTAACACTCGACGAGGTGCAAGCCAGAATCAGCAGTTATGAGCGACAACACGGTATGACCTTTGACCAGTTTGAAGAATTGTTTCTGCAAAAGAAGGTGGACCGTCGCTTCATAGGCGTGTACTCAGAGTGGGCGGGGCTAGTCCATGCATACCGCGGCTATGTCGAAGGCGGCGAGCTCGACTACGTGGTAGAAGAAATACGTGACTTGAAATCAAAAGAGGCCGCACTGTTAACACCCAAACGACTCGAGCTACTATACAGCCTTGCGAGTCTACGTTTAGAGTCCATAAATGATTTGGCACAGAAAACAAGGCGAAACGTAAAAAATGTCTATCAAGATTTGAAAGCGCTCAAAAGCCTTGGCTTTGTAACGTTCAAGAAAAAGGGCAAGAGAAATATAGTGCCCGAAACCTTGGTGGAAGAGATCACGCTCTTGATTCGCTAACTTTTCTTTTTCAAAGCCGAATCAGTTTCTCCAGCCACTCGATTTTCTGTGTCTTTCTTTTCCAAAACAAGTCTTCGAAAATATAGTGCATGGCTAAGGTTTTCCATTTTCCATATCGTTTATTGAGTTCTTGTAGAAGGGTTTCTGATGAAGCCAGTTCCTTGTTGAATAGTAGGCGTGAATAGATTTTCTGTTCCCATGGACCGATTTTCTCAATTGTGTCATAGTGATGCAGCGCTTCGAAGAGCAGAATGCTAGCTGACGCTGGACCCACACCGTAGAGTTTGTCCAATTCCATCTTTGCCTCTTCCATGCTCATCTGGCGCAGTTTAAACTCGTCAACTACTCCCTTCACGAAGTCTTCGGAAGTCTTCTTTAAATATTTGGCGCGGTAGCCGACCTTCAAGGCTCGCAGTTCTTGTTCGGTGGCTTTGTGCAGTTGTTTGGGTTCCCAGAAGGCGTAGAGTTCTTTTCCATCAAATCTAACCTTTGTTCCATACTTATCTAGCAGTGTCTCCATCATCTGTACCGTGCGCCTAACTGTAGCGTTCTGCAACACAATGCTGATTACTAAAAGTTCGTAGAGGGATTCGCCGCAGCTGACATGCATTCCACGCCATTTTGCCAGCACTGGACCTAAAATTTTGTCTCGGCTAAACTTTTTAGAGAACTGTGAGAGGTCGCCGTCGAAGTCATATCGCCATTTTATTTCATTCAATAACTCTTGCAGTTCCTTCTTTGACAAGGGCTTTTCAGAATATAAAGTCAGACTAACCAATGGAGCTTCTACAGAGCCTTGGTTCGTCATCTTCAAACCTAAAATCTTATTGCCTATTCGCAGGGTTCGCCAGTATACACATTCTCGATAGCCTTCAACTGGTGCAGGAAAGTGAGAAGGCTTGTGCACTGTGGCGTCGAAGTTGAAGGGTGCTTTTGGCTTAACTTCTACCATAAACTTGGAGTTCAAAGCAACGACTTTCTTGCTCATGGCTTTGTCTTTTCCTAAATGTCGAGAATAAACTTGACTGTGACAGCGCCCTTGGCGTCCCTAAAGATTTCCATCTGGTGATAAGTAACCGCTTTGATCCCGACCTTCGACAAATGCTTCTCTGGATTGAAGGGTTCACCCCAAATCTTCGCCTTTAACTTAAAGCCTTGAGATGTCGTGTCTATGCTGGTAATCTTGAAGCGGGAGTATAGGTTGTCCTTAATGTCAAATTTTACTAACAATGCTTCTAACCAGTTGTAAAGCAAGGCTTTTTCATCGTAGCCTTCAACTTCCACCATATCTTCAAGTTTGGGCTGCACCTTACTCAGGTCAGTCATGCCCTCAAACGTAGCATATGCGGCGTTTTCAAAAGCCTCCTTCAAGCTCTTGCCAGAGGCAGCAATGTAAAGGTCAGCCGTGTGTTCAAGGAATTCAAAACGCTTCTTCAAACGAGTCATGTTCATTATCACTTTTAATCAAAAGATTGTTCAAGATAAAAGCAATTTTGGTGTTCAAGCCAGTGTTTTAGAGGGTTCTCCTGGCTTATGGTGGTACTCTTTTCATCAGATATTCATGAATGCTTTTTGCTGCTTTTTTCCCTGCGCCCATGGCGCTTATGACTGTTGCCTCGCCCGTCACAATGTCGCCGCCTGCATAAACTCCTTTTAGGCTGGTTTTGCCAGTTTCCTCTTTGATCACTATTGTTCCCCACTTGGTGGTTACTAGTCCCTTTGTGGTCCGTTGAATTATTGGGTTGGGAGTGCGCCCAATTGCTACAACCACGGTATCAATGTCCATAGTGAATTCTGAACCCTTGATTGGAACTGGTCTCCGTCTTCCCGACTCGTCTGGTGCGCCTAATTCCATGGCGATGCACTCCATTCCTTTGACCCAGCCGCTTTCGTCTCCAATGAATCTGATTGGTGCGGCTAGAAATTTGCAGATTATGCCCTCTTCTTCAGCGTTCAAGATTTCTTCTAGTCGCGCTGGCATCTCTTCTCTTGACCTTCGATAAACTATGCAAACCTGTTCTGCACCCAGTCGAAGTGCACTTCGGGCAGAGTCCATGGCTACGTTGCCGCCGCCAATAACCGCCACATGCTTACCAACCCGTATGGGCGTATCAAACTCAGGAAAAAGATAAGACTTCATAAGGTTGACACGAATGAGGAATTCGTTTGCCGAGTATATTCCACTCAAGTTTTCGCCTGGAATACGCATAAATTGTGGCAGTCCGGCGCCTGTTCCGATGAAAACTGCGTCAAATCCTTTCTTGAACAACTCGTCGATTGTGAACAATCTGCCTATCATGGCGTCGGTTCGTACATCCACGCCTAACTTCTTGATGTAATCAACTTCGGCTTGCACTATTCTCTTGGGCAGTCTAAACTCTGGAATACCGTATACAAGGACACCACCCGATAGATGAAGCGCCTCAAAAATCACCACTTTGTGACCCAGTTTTGCTAGGTCTGCAGCAGCTGTTAGTCCAGCTGGACCAGCTCCGATGATGGCTACTTTTTTGTCTGTTGGGTCTGTCATAGGCGGAGCTGTGACTCCTTTTTGAAGTTCTAGGTCTGCTACAAATCTTTCAAGTCTTCCTATTGATACGGGCTCACCTTTCTTGCCCATGACGCAGAGTTTTTGGCACTGTTCCTCTTGCGGGCAGACTCGACCGCAGATGGCGGGTAAGCTGTTTTTTTCCTTCACTTTTCGTATGGCTTCGTCGTATTTTTTCTCTTTGACGAGTTTTATGAAAGCTGGGATATCGAGTTCTACTGGGCAGCCTTTAACGCAGCCTGGATTGGGGCAGGTTATGCATCTTGAGGCTTCAGCTAAGGTTTGCTCTTCAGTGTAGCCCAACGCAACCTCGTTGAAATTGTGGGCTCGGTCCTCGGGCTTCTGCTTGGGCATTTGAACAGCGTGCCATCGGTCTTGCGGCGGCTTCTCAGCCTTAGCTTCTGCCAAGTTTGATTCCTCCTAGCTTTTCGTGGAACAACGCTGAAAGCCTTTCTTCGGGTAGGTACATTTTCTGTCGCTTTATCAGTTGGTCAAAGTCAACTTGATGCCCGTCAAACTCTGGTCCGTCGACACAGGCAAACTTGGTTTCTCCAGCCACTGACACTCGGCAGGCGCCGCACATCCCCATGCCGTCAACCATGATAGGTGTCAACGTGACAATTGTCTTGATGCCCAACGGTTTGGTCATTTCGGAAACGGTCTTCAACATGACAACTGGACCCATGGCCACGACGCGGTCAATTTTCCGTTTGGTTAGTATGTCTTTCAGAAAGTCTAGTCCCTTGTAACCTTTTGAACCGTCGTCTGTGGCAATGTATAACTCGTCGCTGAACTTTTTCATTTCCTTTTCAAAAATCAGCAGGTCTTTGATTCTTGCACCGATGACTGTGATGACTTTGTTTCCTGCTTTGCGCAGAGCCGAGGCCTGAAAGCGGAGTGGTGCTATCATGACGCCTCCGCCTACGCAGAGAACTGTGCCAAACTTCTGGATTTCGGATGGGTTGCCAAGTGGACCTGCTATGTTTGGAATGTAGTCGCCTTGGTTTAACAAGCCTAATTGCTTGGTTGTTTTGCCCACTTCGTTGAATACCAGTGTGATTGTGCCTTTTTTAGTGTTAGAATCGACCAAGGTGATTGGAATCCTTTCACCTGTTTCAGACACTCTCAGAATTACAAACTGTCCAGGATTGGTCTTCGCTGCTATGTCTGGAGAAGCGACCTCAAAGAGTTTTATTTTCGGCGCGAGTTCTTGCTTGGCCACGATTTTGTACACAGGTCACTGCACCCTTTCCTTAATTGTCATCGAAGAAGACACCTTCTTGAGAAAGTTTTCCAGTTTGGAGTTGAAGTCACCCACGTAACGCGGAGAAGCGGTGCAAACTTCGAATCTGCCATTTAGACGAAGTTTGCTCAAGGTCTTTTTCAAAACCGCCACGTTTAATTCGGCTACCTCTCTTCCTTCTTCGAGCTTGCAGTCTTTGTCAGCGCATGTTACGGCTAAGACGCCGTCAAAGCCCGCGTAAAACGCCTCGACAACGTGAACGGGGTCTAATCCCTTAAAGCAGGGAATCTCGAGGAGCATGGTGTTCTTTGGCAGAGAGCTCGGGTTAGCTGTGTCTAACGAAGAGAACTCTGACCATTGGCAACAGAAGACTAAAACGATTGGCTTCACACCGTCAGATTTCAATTTCTTTGCTCTGGCGCCACAGTCTAGGACTAGCTTCGAAACGGGTTCGTATTCGAAACCTTTGAGCTGAACTGCCAAGTGTGGGCAGACTATGGCGCAGGCGCCGCATCCAACACAGCGGTCTAGATTTATCTCGGGTGTAGCCAACGGTTTGGCTTCGATGGCTTCGTAGGGACATATGAACGTGCACTTGTCGCATCCCACACACTTCAAAGTGTCGTAAACCGCCTTGTTAGAAACTTTGATGAAACTCAGCGTGTCGTCTCTGAAGCCCAGTTGATTGAGTGTTGCTTGTATTAACTTGAGTCTTTTAGCATTAACCTCACTGCCTTTCTTAAATCGGCAAAAACCTTCTTCACACTGCATGACAACTATCTTTTTTGCGCCTTGCGCAAGCGTTCTCAAAAAAAACTCAGGTGAAACTCGTCCGACACATGGCAGACGTAGGGAGACAAACCTTCGGACGCCTTTCTCCTTGAGCATATCTACCATTTCACACGGTGCTGGGCTGCTTCCTCTACAAGTCAAAACCAACGTTTTAGACCTTTTCTGTTTTATCAATTTCTCAGTGTAATAAACCAGCGAATTGTCGTCGTAATAAACTAAATCTATGGCTTCAGCTGGACAGGCGCTTGAACAGAGTCCGCAAACCTGGCACTTTTCAACATCTATTTTGATTTCGCCGGTGCTTTCGTCTTTGAAAATGGCTTCGAAGGGGCAAACCGAGCGACAGACAGTGCAGCCGCTACAATAGTTGTTGTTTATCTCAATCGCAACTGTGAGGTTTTGCGGACTTTGTCTAAGCAATTGTAAGCGTCCTTTTTCGGAGCGTTTTAGAAAATTCTCAAGATGGAAACATTCAGTATAAAGCTTTCGGGAAACATTGGGAGAGAGCATGGGATTAATGATTTCACGTTAGTGTTGCGTTTGTTTCTTTAAGTACGATTTCAAGTCTTTTATATTCCATCTTAAAATGTAAATTTCTAACGGATATTTTTGTCCAGCAAAACGCCTCTCTAGTTCTTTTACAATCTCCTTGTCAACGTCTTCTGGAACCTTCCACTGCCGCGAGTAGGCTCTCTGCCTGAAGTATGTTAAACGGTCGTCGGCGCTGGAAACCCATGAAACTGCTCGAAAAAATTTTGCTGGCTTGACTATTTCTTTAAGTTTATATTCACCTAATCCAACGCGTCGAGTGTCATAGCCTTTTTCTCTGGCTAACTCCTCATATGCTTCCGACAAAGGACTCTGGTGAATGTGAGTGATTGAAAACAACCCGTCTTCCGTGACTCTGCAGATTTCTTTTAGGGCTGTTTGCCAGTCACCGATCAAGTGGAGGACATGCACAGAGATGGCAGCGTCAAAGGAGTAGTCTCTGAAGGGTAGAGAGCAAGCGTCGCCGAGCAGCAGGCCTTTGACACCCTTTTTCTTCGCATTTTGCATCATGTCTCTGGATATATCGATTCCAACAAGTTCTACTCCCTTTTCCTGTAACGGTTTGGCGAATCTTCCTGTGCCTACTCCGATGTCTAGAACTGTTCTGTGTTCCTTCATTTCTTTGACAAGGGCTTCAACTATCTTTCCCATGACTTTTGGCGGTAGTCCTCGTGTTTTGTCGTAGATTTGGGCTACGCGATTAAAGGGGATTCTCATGGGTATCGTCTTTTAGTTTTTGTCCGTGGCTTGTGATATTTTTTTTGTTTACTAAGTGGTTTTGGAGGTATGTGGTTTATTTGTTCGGATTCTGAAGGATAAAACATGTTTATATGTTTTGTAGTACACCCATTATGTTGAAAAGCATATTAAGTATGCATGATATGATGGTGACAAACATGCGAAAACTGGCAAGGTCAAGGAAGGGCAGCTCGCTGGTGCTCGCCACCTTGTTGCTAGTTGTAGTCACCTTAGTCGCCGGCATCTTATTCTACAACACGATAATAGGCTCTGTGTCCAGCATGACCAACAATTTCAACACTCAGATGAGCCTCATACTGCTTGAATCAAGCGGCATAAACGCCACACACATTACAGCCTTCATACGCAACACTAGTCAATACACTATAGAGGTCTTAAACGCATACGTGAACAGCGAAATCGCACTCCTAGTCCAAACAGTCAAAATTGCGGCTTCTTCCTTAGGAGTAGCCTATGTTAAAAGTGATTTTTCAAAGGGAGCAACCTATTCGGTCAAGCTCGCAGGCATGTTTGGAACACTGATAACATTCCAAGTAACATATTAAACGCCAGCACTGCCCTTCCTTTTTTCTCTTTCTCAACATTTTGAGAAGATCCAATAACAAAACTACTTGCCATGAAAGAACGGATTTCACGAATATTGCTTGATTTTTCCAAATATTTCCTTCAGAAGTGCTTTTTGAACTGGAAATGCTTTATTTAAGAAGTTCTCTAAAAATGGAAGACAAGGTGAAGTCTTTGAAAGTTTACATATCCTCAGACTTGGAAGGGGTGGCGGGGATTGTTCACGGGGAGCACACGCTTCGTGATGGAAAGGAGCACGAGAGAGCCCGCAAACTCATGACGTATGAGGTGAACGCTGCCGTAGAAGGCGCACTCGAAGCAGGTGCAACTGCGGTTCTAGTAAACGACTCTCACGGCACTATGAGAAACATCATACCCGAAGAGCTCCACGAGGCTGCAGAGCTAATAACTGGCTCGCCCAAGCCTCTTTCCATGATGCAAGGAATTGACTCGTCGTTTGGCGCCGCCCTGTTCCTTGGCTATCACGCCAGAAGAGGCTCCTACACTGGAGTTTTGGAACACACGTATCATGGTGGAGTAATAAGTGATGTGCTTTTTAACGGTAAGCCTATGGGCGAGACTGGAATCAACGCTGCTCTGGCTGGATACTTTAAGGTCCCTGTGATTCTAGTAACGGGCGACAGCGTCGTAACCGAGGAAGCCCGCTCCATCTTAGGCTCTGTAGAAACCGTGACTGTAAAAGAAGGCGTCGCCAGATTCGCCGCACGCTGCTTGAGTCCATCAAGGGCTAGAGCACTCATTAAAAGAGGAGCAGCGAGAGCATTAAAGAGCGTCCACGAGTTCAAGCCCTTCATGATTGAGCCTCCAATAAAGATTGATGTTTCTTTCATACACACGGGTATGACTGAGATGGCTGAGCTCTTGCCTGGTGCGAGGAGAATCAATGGCAGAACTGTTTCCTTTGTTTCCGATGACTACTTAGAGGCGTTTAAGGCTCTGCGTGCAATGATAACCCTTGCAGGAACGAACGTTTAACGGAAGCATATAGTGTCTGTTAGGGAGCCAAACTTTAGAATTATAGAATCTTTATTCTTGCTTCATAATGTCTTTTCCGTACCCTTCTCTAACTGTAAGCTATGGGACTGTGCCTTCAAACCATGATATGCCTCAAGGCTAACTGTGCCGCTCTTCTTTCTCTTTCTCTTCTTGTGTTATTTGGTTCTCTATTGAACGGCGTGGTTCTAGCAACTGCTGAGACGATTTCTGTTCCAGCTGGAAAGACTGTTGTTAGGAGCATTGACTTAAACGCTGATGATGAGGTGTCTGGTAGAATAACGGTTGTGGGCAACGACGAATCTAAAGACATTAATTTTACAGTTGTGGGTCCCAACGAGCTTATAGTCTCGCCTACTATGAAAGTGACTGTGACCAACTTCAAGTTCAGCGTTTCAGAGAAGGGAACCTATCGTTTCATTTTTGACAACTCTCTATCGCCCGTTGACAAGACTGTGAGTTTCAACTACGATGTTAGGCATTACTGGTTTGGCATGCCACAGGAATTCGTCCTCATGCTCATTGTTGTGTTTGTTGGAGTACTAGGCTTAGTAGTCTACGCCTTAGTGTCAAAAAGGTAAAGCCTCAAACTTTTGTAAGAAAAAATGAGCAAAGCAAAAAAGGATGGAGCGATTGGTTGCTTGCCTCCATTATATTTGTGCCAATGATTTTTCGAAGTTGGCAACAATGGATTGTTTGCCTTTTTGAACCACTTTGTGTCCTTCTTTTTCTAAGAGCTTCTTTTGTGCTTCAACTCCGCCAGGATATTTTTCGTTTATCACTCCGCCAGTTTTCAAGGTCCGCCAGTAAGGAGTTAGGTCTTTTTCACCATGTTGTCTCTGTTCTTCAGCAGCGTTGGCAGCAATCCAAGCGAAGATACCTGTGGTTATTGGACAACCAATTGTTGCTCCGTGTTTTTTGGCAAGAGCTGCACGAATTTCATTAATGGTGGTGAGTTTTCCTTTGGGCACTCTTCTCATTATTTCATTGACTTCCATTGGTGCTGGAATGACCACAGTGCCTGTGCCCCATCTTTTGCTCATTTTGTCAGTAATTTCTTGTACTTGTGGCAGACCCTTATCGTCTTTCAGTTTTTCACACCAACTCTTCTTTTTTGGCATGTTTTTCACCTAGAGAATCATTTTTCATTTTTTTCTTAATAAGCCTTCAACGTAATGGCGGAAACCAAGTGTGTGCTACTTTAAAGGTAGCTCCAAGAATCTCAAGTCCATGTTTCTTAGCTATTTCGATAAACGTCTTTGTTAAAGTGGTTCCTAATCCCAAGTTGCGATAACCATCTCGAATGTATATGCCGAACTCTGCAACATGCGCCCGCTTGTCAGTGTGAGGATGAATGCTTGCGCCTCCAACAACTCTGCCCTCAACTCTTGCAACTAGGTAACGCATTCCTTCCTTTGTGCCTCGTTCAAACCATCGGCGCTCCTCTTCTATATCGGTTATCTCATTGTTCATAAAGAGGTATTTTCCTTCTCGGATTACACTGTTAAGCGCTTCCACAACCTCAGATAATTCGTCTTCCCTTAGCCAGTCAAGCATAGCTGTTCGCCCATCTGTTAGCCTAACCGTCTTGTAAACCATAATCAGCCCAACTTCTCAGAAAGATTTTCAAATATAATAAATAAACTTGTAGTGCACGCCAAATTTATGCTATTTCCTATATTTTTTGTTCCATGCTTCCTTCAGTTTAGAAACGAAGCTTTCTTCATCCTCTGCTATCCTCTTTTTTACCTCTTTCCAAGCGGCTGGGCAATTCTTGTAGTCTACACCCACAATACCATGAATGAGTCTGTCAATTTCCCGTTTGTTCTCACTCGTAACCGCTATTCCAGCCTTCTCGAAAACCTGTTGAAGATGCCTGAAATAACAAGTCATTAAGAACCACCTCACTTATCGATGATTTTTCCAAGTTTAATAAATAATTGTTGGTATAGAGTTGTTTTGTGGGTTTTGGCGCCCGGTATGGGGTTAAACTCTCCTCCAGTGGAGATCTCTCACGGACGCGATATTTGAGGCGGCTTATCGTAGAAAGATTCTCATGGCAAGCTCGATTAACAAGGGTGTCAGAACCAAAGCAACCAGGGTTGAGAAGAAGCTGATGTCGACGGGCCAATCTTCGGCTTCTCTTACGCTCTTTTCGGTGATATGTAATGCAAGTAGGCGTGCGGTAATAATAGGTATCTCGTCTCTGGAGTTCTGAGTTGGACGTTCGATTAAATCTTTCAAATCTTTTATTAGTTTGTTTGCTTCTTTTTCGATTTTTTGTAGTTCTTGTTTTTTTAATCGAAGCAGAACTGAATGGATGTTATAGAAAGGCGAGAGAAAGGCTAAAGCTCCAAATACGACGAAAAAAAGGAAACGCACTAAGTCGAGAGAAGAAGCTGGAGGAGAAATGAAAGCAAAAATAGAAGTTCCGAGGAAAACACATGCCGCTCCGTACAAGGTCTGAAGTGCCAGTGGTCTAAAGGTTTTGCTGGTTGTTGAAGATAGTTGCAGACTTAAGGGCTGACGTGACAACCGGAAGATTAGCAACCATTGAGAAATCACTATCCAGATACCTGTTCCAACAAGCAACCAAACAAAGAAAGTGAAAGCAAAGTTCCAGGCAAAATATGCTCTAAAACCTTGAGCTATAGTTTGCTCAAAGACGTAGAACTGTTCTGTTGAAACGAAGAGAAAGAACATCATCGCAAGAATCAGGCAGGGAAAGAAGCTGAATGCCCATCGTTCTCCCCGTTGGAAAAATTCTTCAAACTCCTTGTTTTCCAACTTCAAAATCGGGCGAGCCCACTTCGGGAGCCACTCTAAGAAGCTATGTAAGCCATCAGTTCCAATAAATGCCATGATGCCTATGCCGAAAAGTACTGCGTAATTTCCAAAATTTGACACATAGAGGATAAACATGCCATCTAATGCAAATATGAACAAGCCTAAGAGCCAAATGATGAAGAGAAAAGTCAGCCTTCTGACAAACCACCAAAACCAACTTATGTCTCCAATTGGGAATTTTTCTAACCATAAATTAATTATGACCTCGGTCCACATTCTTTTTTTGGGCAACTATTCAACACCAAATAGGCGAGCCGTCTTTCTTTTTTCCTAAATCAATTTAGAGGATTTTGCTTATATGACATTTTTGCACGTTGCATGCCCACATTGATAAAGGCTCCATCGAAGCTGGAACATACTGGAAGACGGATTAAAGTCTTCCTAAGAGATATAGAGAAACCGCAACGGTGGGCAAAGAAAACTGTTGGCGCCGGGAATGGGATTTGAACCCATGCGGCCTGTGAAAGGCCACAGGCTCTCAAGGCCTGCGCAATAACCACTCTGCCATCCCGGCTCAAACAATCCATCCAAAAGTTGTTTATTATGAATGTAATATGCTTTGTCTTTTTTATCCACCCGATTACAACAGCACAACAAAATCTAACCACAGACACACAAACTCTAGACAAACCTACACCCGTCTCAATCTCTCTCAACTCCTCTGAACAATCATATTTGGAGCATATTTGGAGCCTAATAGAGGGGCTAGGTCAACCAAGCGCACACACAAACTATCTAACTAACACAACACATCATAACCCTCTAAAAAAAGCAAAAAAACAAAGAGAGATACTAGAGAAAACCTTTGCCCACTATTGTTTCCAGAGTGTAAATTCTACGTAGTAAGTCATACCAGCAATGCTGACCACACGCTGAAGCGAAACCCCCGCCGTGCCCTTCGGTTGACCTTCACTAGTTCCATAAGATAAGACTCGACTCCCTAAATAGTTAGGGTATGTACCTATGACTAGAATGCTCCTTCTGCCCTCCTGTTTCTCTACGGCTCTGAAGTTGATGATCAATATCACAGGATTCATGTATTTCAGACCTGGAAAATTCTTTAGCCACTGAGTGAATTCACCCCAATTTATCCTGTCATCTTGAGTGCCGTTGTAAAGATGCACTATAGCATCGTCAGTGTAGGCGTCAATGCTGAGTATCCACCTGTTGTCGCGAGGTTTTGCAGGCGGCGTCGTCAAAATAATGTCGTCGCCGACTATGTTGATGATGGCAATGTCGTCTGGTGGAGAGCCCCTTCTATAAACACTTGTTACAGTGTGTATGTCGCCCACCGTTACTTCCAAAATCGTTAGTACGTCAGAGATCTCTCCGCTCAATGATTTTACAATTGTGCACTTGCCAAGCGCATTTGTTGTATTTGCTTGTTTGATGTTTCCAAGAGAATATTTTTCAGTTTGTCTGCCACCGCCTGTTTTTATGGAGTAAAAGATTAAGGCGTTGACAACAGCATTTGGAATTGGTTTTCCATTGTTGAACTTGACTGTCGCCTCATAATTGATTTGTGTCAGGTCTCCTTGAGGAACAAGATCCCTTACCGTTACGTTGAACGGCGCCAAAATCTTCAGAGTAAACCCGTAATTTTGAAGTCCCAGCAGTTGCCGCACTGTGTCTGGAGGCAGGTAACCCATTGGATTAGGTCTGCCAAACTCGTCTTTTTCCACCAAATGCATAACCTTGTCCATGTCCAAAACATACATCTGAGAATCATTGGAAGAAGCCAGTCCAAACCGAACAACCGAAGCTGGATTAAAACCAACACCAGAACCCCAGTTGATCGGATAACCAGAGTCCAAGAGCATAGTGTTCAACGCAGACAAAGCCACGTTGCGCAACTGCTGCTGATCAACAGATAACAAACTAACATAACCAACATTGGGCAAAGCCCCAACCGCAGCGGCAAACAAAGCTCCAACGAGGACAACAGCCAACAAATGGTCATACAAGCCTCCGGCCATGCAGACACTCTCCTAAAGGCTAGTATATATTAAGTAACAATATATCATATATACTTATCTGTCGATTTCCATAATATATCCGTGAAACGACATATGATAAACCCCTGAGCTTCGAAATCGATGAAGCAGCAGGTATTACTCAACCTATTGTGTCAATCCTACGTAAACGTTTTTAGAGACGCGCCTACATCCAGCTAGTGCAGTTCTGCCGAGACTTTGAATCACTTGATTAGCTTGAAATTGAGAGTTAACTTTCAAGCCAGGTGGAAGCCACGATGTCGCATTAATCCATGTTTTTACTTCTACATACGCTTTCACGCTTTGAGCAGCGCCTCCGGAGCTTACTATTTCAACTCTATAGCTTGAACCAGACACCCTCGAAGGCAGATTTATTGTTTTTTTCAGGGTGGTATCCAAACTTGTCGAGTTTATAAGAAAATAGATGTTCGCAAGAGTGTCTGAAACATAATCTGTGAGCTCTCTCAGTTCTCTCCTCACCATGTCTGCCCAAATGTTGTCCACTACATAGAAATAGAACAGTTGCACAGTGAAAACCAAGATTATGAGGGCTCCAGTTAATATCACATGACTGATTGTTGGCGCTGGCAACTGACTTTCCCCTCCTAAACGTAGACCTGAACTTCAGCAACCACAACATTGAACACAACTTGACTTTGAGCCGTTGTGACCAGAGGAACGTAACCTGAGTTTGTCGTACTTCCAAGTCTGACTGAAATAATGGCGTTTGGGTTGCTACCCACAGAGTAGGGTCCATAAGTGACTGTTTTTATACTTGCGCACTTAGCTTTGAGGTCAAAGTCATGAATGTAAGACCAGGGCTGTGTTACCAACATCTTAATTTTGATCACCCAGATGTCAACGTAGTTGACGTCTTTTCCATCAACGTTGACCACTGAGGTCCTCATCGCTCGTGCTCGATAGTTTAGGGTGATGGAAACCCAGCTGGACTGTTGACTGATAATAGCTCTGCCGTAGTTTTCAGTGCTTCCGACAAGTATGTTGCTACTGTTTCCCAGAATGTAGGATGAGTACCCGTCTCCAAATGAGGTATACTTGTCGCTGATGTAATACACTACATTGCCATTCTTGCCAGGAAAGGTAGCGTTGGAAAGTTGCCAAGTTGAAGCGCCCACAGTAGCATCTATCCCGATGGGGGGGTCCACGATTAGGGGGGGCGTCAATTGCAAATAACCGTATTCAATTGTAAACCTTGTGGAGCGAACCGCTTGCAGTTTCCAAGCCACGCTCTCTAAGGTGTCGTTGAAGGACAAGATTGATTTTTGGGCAACTTCGAATTCGGCGGCTCCCTTCTGTTGCTCCAAGATTTGGTAGGCGTATATAGAAGCTATCAAAACCAAGAGGATTGTGGTTCCTGTGATTAACATCGCTGAAACTGTGTAAGAAAGGGCTCTACTGTTTCGAAACAGGGGAATTGATTTCAGTCTTCTCAAAAGATCCCCACTTTAGGAATTATGACTGAAGCAACTAACGCTATGACAACGAGTAGTGCCGCGTGTTTGAACCCAGCTGCAATTGACTCTTCACCGATTTTTCCAGCCACCAAGCCAATCATGAAGACGTGGACAATGACCGAAAGGGTGAAAGTTGTAGATATACTGGCTAAATCGATTCGTGTGCCCATGCCCTCAGTTGCCAAACTCACGGTTTTCCCTACAAACATGAGTGTCATCAGAGTTGTCGCCATAAGCATAACGGCGGCAAAATATGGAATAATAATATAGGGGCGTGAGTTCATTCGCTTCTCTTTCTCTACCTCTTGAGTCATGTTGTTGAATCGTGTCAGTGACTCTATCATTCCTATTGTTCCACCGCCTACATCAATTGCTTCAACGAGAAGGAATATGACGAGTTGAGACAACCAACTCTTTGTGCGCTTCATGAAACCCTCGAAAACCTTCCTCAGCGGAATGCCCCAAGATAGCTGCGATGAAATTTTTTCGAGTTCTTTACTGAACGCTCCATAGTTTCGCTTCGAAAGATTTTCAATGCATTTTTCAGGCGCCATTCCTGTTTTTCTAATTTCTGTTAGATCCCTGAGAAAGTTAGCTATTCCTTTTTCAATCTCTGTCCTCCTTCTAGAAATTTTGCTATGCACTATAGCTGGGGGCGTACACATCACGACCAGTGAAATGGCAACGCCTGTTGGCAAATCCACAAGACTGGGGAACCCTCCGAGGAAGCCCGTGAGCAAGAAGAAGGTCAAGACTGCAACTGCGGTTGATGCTGCGGCGACTTTGTAAGGTCGCCAGTCGTTCAATGGGCTCTTTGGTTGCATATCATGCGCAAGGTAGATGAAAACTACTGATAACATTGGTGCAAAGATGAATGTGTACATTAGCATGGTGGAATACATAGAGATGCCTGTGCTGTAGATTGCATCAACGCTGAAGAGAATGTAAAAGCAAAGGGACATGAGAACCACCACTATGATGAACGATTCTAAGAGCATTCCAAGACGCTCGGCAGCAGCCTTTATCCTCATGGACCTAGCCTTGAAAATGTCGTGTGTCTTTGTTTCTAAAAAGTGACCGATGTCTCCACCTGTTATGACCGTGGAAGCGTACCCTGAGATAAAGTCTCTGTAAATGTCCAAAGGATGCGTTTCAGATGCGTGTTGAAGAGCTGAGAGAGGATCTATGCCAAAGATTTCCACATCTCGCATTATCTCTCTTGCCTCTCTGCGCATACCGGGCATCAAGTCGACATGAGACAGTCTCTTTATGCTCATGTAAGGTGATATACCGCCAGTAGCCATGACGGTGATGTATGCTGATGCGAAGGGCATTTCTCTCTCAAGAGCTGATGCTCTTTCTCCAGCTTTCATCGAAGGCGTAATCATAAAAACTATCATGATGTATACGGGCAAAGGAACCAGAAATATCAGTGGAATCAACTTTGTCACGAACAAGAGGACAAGGCTTATGATTGTGACTGGCAAAGTTAACAAAGCTGCGAAGAACATCATGGAAATGTAAGTCTCAGAGTAGATTTTCATTCCAGCCTTTTCAAGTTGGCCCTTAAACTCGAATACATTGCCCAAGAATTTGGTTGCCACGTTTCCGAAGATTCTGTAGGACCAGCCTTCAAAGCTACTTGTTAGAGGAGACAAGTGGTTCCACCCTCTTTGAATAGAATTCATCTGGTCGTGCATAATACTCGGCGATGATGGCAGCAACATCTCTGTAACTGCGTATGTTGCGTTTCCGCATCCAAGTGAGCACGTTCTTCCGACGTTCCAATTCGGCCAGCAACTCGTCTTCGGTTTTGCCCACACGCTTCCCAATGTATGCAAGCATAGGGCTCTTTGTTGTCGAAGAGGCATAATTGTCAGTGGCGGGTTTCCAAGTGAACACATTTCTGTATTTCTCATAGTCCAAAATTTCTTCGACAGCAGTCATGCGTCGATAGGCTTTCATTTCCCCCGCTTTCGGCAAGTGCACCCTGTGAACAGTGCATATGAGGTTCATCAGTGGAATATAGGCCGGAGCAATGTCCATGGGTCTTTGGGTCAACCGTTTGATGGATGAGTCAACGCTCTCAGCGTGCATGGTGCACATGCCACCGTGACCTGTTGCCAACGCTTGGAACAACACGTAAGCTTCGTTGCCTCTGACCTCACCTACGACGAGGTAATCTGGACGATGCCTCATTGAAGCCTTCACCAAGTCGAATAGCGAAACCTCACCGCTGTGATTTTCGCCTAAACCATAGCTTTGCCTTGAGATCAGTGACACCCAGTTTTCATGCGACAAGTTAAGTTCAGCTGTCTCTTCAATTGTCAGAATCTTGCTGCCAGGTCGAATGAGGCAGGCTAATGCGTTTAGAGCTGTTGTTTTTCCGGCTCCTGTTCCGCCGAGCACCATTATTGATGCCCTGTTTTCTAAGCAGAGCCAGAAATAAGCGGCTACTTCTTCGTTCAGTGTGCCCAAATTGATGAGGTCGATTATTGAGTACGGGTCCTCTCGGAACTTTCGAATGGTGAACGTTGTCCCGAACGGCGTTACTTCACGTCTGTAACAAACTGAAAGTCTGTGTTTGCCTGGTAGAGATGCGTCTACTATGGGGAAGGCTGAGCTAACATGTTTTCCACTCATGTGGACAAGTTTCACTATGAGGTTGTCTACTTCTTCGTCTGACGGAAAGACCATGTTTGTCTCAAGGTTCTCGTATTTTCTGTGCCATATGTAAACGGGTTTCGTGACACCGTCGCACGAAATGTCCTCTATATTTGGGTCCCGCATCAGGGCGTCTATGTGGCTGAAGCCCACGAGGTCTCGTTCAGCATGATAAATGATTTTTGACCATGAAACATCGGGTAGCCAGCCTAAGCTGATTCGGTATTTTTCAACTATGTTTTTGGCTTGTTTGTCAAAGAACTCTCGGGCGCTCTTTATTTCTTCTCTCGGTGACTTGATTTCAGCGAGTAAGACTTCGAGAATTTTGTTGTAAACCTCCCGTTCGAAGGTGTCTAATTGCAACTCGTCAAGTATGTACTTAAATTCACCAGTCGCCGGGTTCTGCACGATGACGGCGTGGGCGAAGGGTTCATAGAGGCTCTGTCGTTCAACTATGTTGTAGCCTCGGGGAATAGACAACGGAGGTGCGGGAGGAATCGCCTCAACTTTGCGTTTTCGGAGTTTCAGCTTCAGAGATGGGAGTTTAATGTGTACCATTGTAGTTCTCCTATGCAAATAGTAGCGATTGGGAGTGTATTAAATCTTGCGTCTTGCTAAAGACTAATTTAAATACAAAATTTAACATCTAAAGTCAGAAACAATATCTTATAGAAATAGATGGGTAGATGTTTTAGTTTTGTGGTTTTTTGTTTGTGTTTTATGGTTGTGGTAGTTGCCAAAAGGACAATCGTGCTTGCGAGGTTTTTTGTGCCGGTTTGTGTTTCGAATGTAACTATTGCTCTATTAATGTTTGAATTGGTCTATTTCTTCTTGTATTGCCTTTCTTACTTCTTGTTCTGAAGCTGGACCCAGCAGCTTAATTTTTCCGTTGATTAGTGGGTCTGACGTTCCGTATTTTCTTACGGTTTCGATTGTTGGTTCGATTTCGACTATCTTGACTTTGTCGCCGAAGCTTTGGGCAACTTTCTTTATCATGTGATGCATGTAGTCTCCTACTGGGCAGAAGAACATCTTGAACAGTGTGACCTCAACCTTGTCTTTCGAAGGCTTGTAATTTAATTCCAAGGGCTTGACCTCTACATTGTCTTTATTGAGGGGGAAGTACATTAGTTTGAAGGGTCCGTGCTCCTTGATGATCTTGAACCCCTGTTTGGCAAAGTGAGTGTGATGCATATATCCCTGAAAGTCTGTGGCGTCCACTAATATGCCTTTTAATCCCTGCTTCCTGAGGTCGTTTTTCACGAAATCTAACATCATTTTGCCGTATCCTTTGTGCATGTAGTCCCGCAACATTTCGGTGCAGTAAACAAACGCCACTTTAGGCTCAACCTCACAGGGAATAGGCGCTTTTTCAGAGGACTCATAATAAATGTGACCTACAATCCTGCCGTTGTCTTGCAAGTGATAGCCTTCAACGTGTTTTCCCAGATTCTTTCGGAACCACTCTCTCGATTCTGGCAGGGCTTCAGACCAAGAAGCGCCAGGTGGCAACTCACTCATGCAGCAATACGTTGCTTCTAAATCTTCTAAACTAACCCTCTTAATCCTCAACTTATTTTCACTCTCCATTTGCCAACATATTCCATCATTCAGGCACTTAAAATTATCCCGAAACCATCATAATAATTGAAGTGATAGCTTTCATCATGAAGCGCAAAGTTATCTGAGTTTTGGCATCCTCTTCTCAGCGAAGAGGTTTAGAGTTTTCTGAACCTCGAAAAACAAGCTATTTACCCAGAAATAAGTCATGTTTCGTAGTATGGGTTAAATTTTTAAGCCCTAGAGATTATACGTAAGACACAAGACACCAGAATATATAAAGTGGAAAAAGGAGAAGGCTGAGCGCATATGTCTGAAAAAAACGAAGAAGAACTAATAACTCGAATATTGACCGATCCAAAATTCAGTGCCATCAAGGCTATGTTGGAAAAAGACCACGCCATCGACTGCCTCTTCCTACTCTACATGGACAAGGGCCGATGGAAACAAGCCAAAGCATTCATGAACAAACATGGCTTAACACTGAGCGACGGCACATTCCGAGCCAGAATGATAGAAATCGAACACCTGGGTTTGGCCACATCAACGCAAATCGACCCACTTAAAAAGCACTATCACCAAAGCTCTTTGGGCAAAAAAATAACCAAACTACTCTTGGAACTATTCCGAAAATTCTAAGAGAGCAAGCACTTTATTGGCACACGCACATGAATCTAGTGTATTAAGACGTAAGATTTAAATTCCCACGATACGTTATGTTTTACGTGAACCCCTAAAGGAGGGATAGAAAAGAAAATGAAAAGATTGTTCAAGTGTCGGAAGGCGCTGAGTCCAGTTGTTGCAGCGATTATCTTGATTGCAGTGACTGTGGCTGTTTCCATCGCTGTTGCTGCATGGATGGGTGCATTGACGTTCACTTTCATGAAGACTGAAGAACTGAAGATCACTTCCATGACTTTCAGTGGAACTTCAGGCGATTCCGCTAACACAATCGTTCTGAGTGTGAAGAACCCAGGAACCAGCAAGGTTACTGTGTCTGAGGCGCGAGTCAACGATGCGCAAAAAACTATGGCTACCGGATCAACGTTAGTGTACGATGCAGGCGCAACGGGCACTATCACCTTATCGGCGATAGGCTGGACATCTGGAAACAAGTACAAGGTTACATTGCTCTCAGCCACTGGAACCACAGTAGCGGCTTACGAATCCACAGCCTAAAACTCAGCAAAAACATCGGTATGAGCGGGTGGGAAGCCCTTGTCCCTATTTATCTTTCCGTTTCGGAGGTATAACCCTTGGTCGTTGAGCTAAAAGAATACCAATCTGCAAATGATATAGCCAAAGCTCTCGACAGCGAGATAGTTCGAACAAAGAGCATGTTAGGCGAATACCTGCGCCGACTTGACGAGATTCGAGCATTGGCTGAGCGTTCAAAGAAAGTACGAGACGTAGTATTCAAGCTGGCGGGTAAAAAGGCAGCTCAGAACACACTCGGCGAAATCTCTGTGGGCGACCTCAACGTTGTTTTGGACGCCAATCCATTCCATGAACTCACAGCTATCGAAGAAGCCGTAAGAAGCCAACAAGATCGCCTCTTGGTTCTTCAGAAAGCTCGTGAAGCACTGAAATGGGTAGACCAAATCGAAGATACTGAAGGATTAAAGTATCTGGTGTTAGAGAGCGACGGCGTTCCAGCGCGAATTCTACTCAAAATCTCATAAACAGTGCGAGGAACAGAGCGCTATGAATGAAGAAATGTATACAGCCGCTTTAAAAAACGCCTTAGTTGAAATCAAAAATGTCTGCCCAGACATTAGCAAGGCTTTCATTTTGATGGACAACGGCACCATTGTTGCTGGAGACGAAGAGGCTGTTGATCCAAGCGTAGAGAGAGCGGTAAGCTCACTTCAAAGTCTGGCAGAAAAAGCCACGAGTGTTGGCGGCTTGAATGATTTGCTGATAGATGGAGACAAGGGCAAGGTGTATGTCTCTCAAGTCAACGGCATGTACTCGGTTATGGCATTGTCTAAACGTGCAGATTTGCCTTTCTTGCGCACCGTCACGGGGATTATACTTCCAACGATACTCAAGGTACTCAATGGTATAGATTCTGAGACTGCGCCTCCCGCCCCCCTCAAACCCGCTCCACGTATTCCTTATACCCAGTTTAGACCAGCACCTTCCGAACCGTTGGTAGAAGAAGAAGCAGTTGAAGAAACCGTAGAAAAGGCTGAGGAGGTTGAGGAGCCTGAGCCTCTCGAAGCCACTGAGGTAGAAACAGAAGAAGAACCTGAGGCTGAGGTTGAGTCTCCTAAACCACCAATCGATTTGCCTTCACAGCAGCTCATCGTTGACAAATTCGGAGGCTTGATGGTGCGTGCAGACACTGTTCAGATTGATTTTGAAGTCTTGGAGCGATGGAGTTCATTGTTGGACGTTAAGGAAATCCGTGAGATTGACCTAGAAACCTTCAGTGGGAAAACCACTCGCTGTAAAGCGAAGGTGATAAACGATCAGAAGTTTGAGGGAAGAGGCTTGATTCGTATTCCTGAGAAGACATGTGAAGCGCTTGAACTGAAGCGAGGAGAACTGGTTAGAGTTAAGCCAGTTGTACCAGAGGATTGAGCAACATGCCAGTAAAAAAGAAGGTCCCACAAGTCGAAATGGCTGAACAGGTCGAATGGACTCCTAAAACCGAGGTTAAGGAGCAGGTCGCTGACCTGCGCACGGTGCTGGACAGAATCAAGGCTAGAGAAGGAGTAATTGGCTACATTTTGCGGGCTTCAACCTCCGCTGCAGTGGACATAAAAGATCCAGCTAAAATTATTGATTACGCAGTGCTGTCGGCTTCGGCGCTTGAATCTGCCGAGAGTCTGTCAGAAACTTTTGAACTGGGCAACATCAGCAACATTGTTGTAGAAGGAAAGGATTTGAAGATTCTTCTATTGACTATTGGTGAACATCGCATCAGTGTTTTCATGGAGAAAAACGTGGACCACAATGCAATTTACAAAGAAATGACTTAGGCGCCAGATTTTCTCTTTTATTGATGAAGTTAAGTTAACGGGGGATAATGAGGCTTTGAAAAGAAGGGAGGTTTATCCATCCCTTGAATATTCCTCCTCTTTCTTTTCAGCCTCGTCCCCAAACACGTAATCAGTTCTGTTCTTTCTAGAGAATGCCAATTACAGCCAACCCCGCAAACCGTCAAAAAGATTCATTCTTCCTCGTTTTTGGACTGTTTTTGTAAAAGTTACTTCAGAGTTGCCTAAAATTAAATCTTATGGCTTTTTGGAACTCTTTTAGCTAAAAAAGTAGAATTTTTATGTTTATGTTCTAGAACAAATTTCACTTACACAACAAAAGCTATGACAACTTATGGTGGTTATTGTCTGTTTTCTGTATTAAAGTTTTAAATATGCAGATATAGCTATGGCTAATACCCCGCAAAGGAAAAACCACCACTTCCGGTGCGTCTCTTTGGTTCAAGTCAGCAAAAAAGTTAGTATGTTACATCGTAGTAGAATAGACATAATAGCGAACATTCTGCAAGCTGCCACCGAAGGCGCCAAAAAAACGCACATTATGTATCAGTGCAACCTCAGCTTTAGGCAACTGCAGGCTTACTTAGATCTTCTCGTTGAAATGGGGTTCTTAGAGTACATCACTCTGAAAACAGAGAGACAAAGCGATTCCCAGCTGTTTGAGACAACCCGCAAGGGAAAAGCCTTCATTCAAGCGTATCACAATCTTAAAGCGCTTTTAGTCGCCTAGCCTACTACACTTTTTTCGACGAGATCGCTTTGTTTCATGGAATGAAGATAGGTTTTCTCATAGGGATATCTCTATATGATTAATTGAAGTTTTATGCACCATAGAAAGGTTGCAAACGCCTTAGAGGAGCAGATTTAATAAAATGTTGGTTCAGAAGCAAGTCGTGGAAGCTTTGATGAAGCCTGAGGCTTATGACGCAGAACCAGGTCAAATTGAACTGACCCAGACGCACATATCCTTCATCTTTCTAACCAGTAACTTTGTCTACAAGGTTAAGAAGGCTGTAAACCTCGGATTCCTAGACTTCACAACCCTCGAAAAGAGACGTTTCTTCTGCGAAAAAGAGTTAGAACTCAACAGACGGTTGTGTGCAGACATGTACCTCGAGGTTGTTCCCATCAACAGAAGCAGATTAGACATTGTCAAGATAAAAGGCGAGGGAGAAACCGTTGAATACGCCGTGAAAATGAAGAGGATGCCTCAAGAAAAGATGATGCGCAATCTTCTCGAAGAGAAAAAGGTCGATAGCAAACTCATTGACAGAATAGCAAAAATCGTTGCAGAATTCCATTCAAAAGCGGAAACGAACAGGAGAGTAAGCGAGCTCGGCTCCTTGGCTATAATAGAAACCAATTGGAAGGAAAATTTCGATCAGACCCAGCAGTTTGTCGGCAAAACGATATCCATGAAGGATTTCAAATTGATCCGTGAAGGAATCGACGATTTCATGAAGAGAAACCGACCCTTTTTTGAGAAGAGGATGGCGGAGCGTCGAGTCAGAGACTGTCACGGAGACATCCATTCTGGTAACATCTTTGTTACAGACAGAGTCTACATTTTCGACGCGATAGAATTCAACGAGAGGTTTAGGTATTCTGACGTTGCCTCCGACGTTGCCTTCTTAGCCATGGACTTAGACCTTAAAGAACGAACTGATCTGTCTAACTTCTTTGTTGAAAGATATGTCAAATATTCTGGAGACCAAGAGTTGATGAAACTGCTTCCTTTCTACAAATGCTACCGAGCCTACGTGCGAGGAAAAGTCACAAGTTTCAAACTCAAAGACCCAAATGTAGGTAGCGAGGAAAAGAGGGCAGCAAAAAAAGAAGCAAAAGCATACTTCAAACTAGCCTCCAACTACACGAAAACTCTTTGATAAGTTCAAAAACTGGATATGATGCACGCGCCCATAGTTGTAGGTGTTAGAAACTGATAAGTAGTGAAATATGTAGCGTGTAAATAAAGAAAGGGTTCAAGAATGAAGCGAGGGCTCACCAAGAAGTTCGCTGAAGAAGTATACGAATATGTGCGTGAAAGAGACCTTTCAATTGATAAATTTCTTAGTTTAGACGTTCGAAAAATAAGAGAAATTGCTTCCGAGTTATCGCATCATTCCATCGAGCATTACAGAAGGAACCTCGGAGTGATATTGGAGGATATAGCCAGGGCTCCAGGGCATAAGGGACTTTACTTCGGCTTCTCCCCAATACACGTTAAGACTAAAAGAACTGAGCGAGAACCGTATGATTTGTTTCTTAGGAAAGCTGTGTTGTATTATGACAAAATTGTGTGCTTCGATGAACTTAACGAGCTATTAATAAACCCCGGATTTTATAAACCAAAACCACTGAAATACGAACTTGTCTCTCATATTGCGCGGCTGGGAGCTTTACGGCCTTGGATAGAAGATGGAATTGTGGAGCTTCTTCCCTTTCCAGACAACTGGGAAGGAGCTGGTTCAGTGATAGACAAGCTTGTAAAGGAGGACGAGGGTAACGAACAGTGGCTAGAGCTGGCATTGCAAGGAGGTTTCAAGTCCAAAACTGCTGCAATTGAAGAACTTAGATTTACTCTTAAAGAACTTCTTGGCGTTTCAAAGATGAAAGACAACCAATTGCATAGACTGATGATACGGGGTGCGTCGCGAGCCACCATTAATGCAGTCTTTGCAAGTGGATTTACAGGATGCTCACCCATAGCAGATGAACATTGGAAGTGGGAATTACTCGGATTTTGGCTGAGCTGTAAAGCAGACCTAGCCTCTAGAGGGGGGCTCCTAAATGAGAGTCAAATAAAACAAATGAAGAATGGTGGCGCACTTCTAAACTTAGAGACCAAAAAACTTGGCTTCTTAAAAACTCTTTCACATGAGCGCATTAGAGAAATTAGAATCTCTGATGAATATAGGTTTAATGATTTCCGCCGAATGTGGACGGATCTTTGTAAAGAACTTAGCCAAATGCCTTGGGAACCAAGTTTCGGAAAAATGGCCAATCAGCTTTGGTCTGAGAAAATTGAGCCAGAGGCTGAAAGGGTTCGTAAAGACTTGTTATCAATAAAAATGAGGTTTGGTTCTTCTGTTCTGATTTCTTCTCTAGGAGCGACAACTTCTCTAATTCCAGGATTTACTTTCATTGGACTTTTTGCAGCATTGCTGCCTCTCCTAATACCCCGAATTTCTTTATTCGAAACAATGAAAAAACTTCAGGAGATAAAGAAAGACGAGAAAAACCAAGTGTACTTCTTATTATCCGCAAAGTAGTCGGAGATGTTTTCACTACGTATACGCGCGTGTTTCGATTATTGCTCATTGCATGCTTGAGAAATTCTTCTGAACGATTCCTTAATCAGGAAAAATTCATTCCAAGTTGAATTGTTCAGCTACGTATTTGGGGATTTTTATTGTTCCCATGAGGATTGGTTTTTGGTGGCAGTCGCTTCCTCCAGTCATGATCAGTCCATGTTTTTTTGCAAGCTTTCTGTAATGATTCGTTGTTTGGGCGTCGTTTCTGGAGTGCCAACACTCTACGCCGTCAATGTATCTTAAAATTGACTCTTCTATTATCTCCGTCTGCTCCTGCAGCGATTCAGTCAGCGTCACAAGCGAGGTTCCATGGGGATCGTTAGGATGAGCAAAGACTAGTATTCCTCCTGCGTTTCTCACCAGCCTCGACGCCTCCTCAATGTAAAGAGGATACTTTGGAACATCGCACTTCACAAGGTACTTATCAAAAGCTTCCTGTTTGGTTCTGACAATTCCCTTTCTCACCAAATAGTCTGCTATGTGCGGTCGTCCCAGCACTCCGTCAACAGAATCTTGAATCGCCTTCATATCGTTCTTCGTTAACTTCGCAATTCCTTCTTTTTCAAATTTTACATTAATCTTGTCCAAGATTTTTGCGGCTCTTTCCTCTCGATACTTTGCAATTTGCTGAAGTTTGTTCTTTAACTCCTTATTTTCTATGTCAAATTGGTAACCTAAGAAATCTAATGATGTTGATTTACCCTCGTGATATCTGGGGTGTGAGAAGGTTACATTCAGTTCAACTCCAGAAACATAGCGGATTCCATTTTTCCTCGCCAAAGCCATGGCTTTCTCTTGGCAGTCAATCGAGTCGTGATCCGTAATCGACATTAACCCAATTTTTCTGACTTTGGCTTCCTTAACAATTTCTTCAACAGTCAGGTTTCCGTCAGAACAATTTTTTGAGTGAATGTGCAAATCTATTTTCATGATGTAACGGGGTCCAGCTACCTTTTTTTCATCCCGATTATGTACCAGTCCTTAGGGGGATCATACTCTGTGTCGACCGTCAAGTGCACCATGTTGAGTTGCGGATGGCTCTTTTTCAGGTCGTCCAAGTCGACTGGTTCGAACTTTTTCTTGTTGTTATAGTAGGCTTCCCTGGTTAAGGCGTTTGACTCATAATCCTCCTTGGTTCTTCTCAAAATCCTCGCGAGAGACGCTTCTTCAGAGCAGCGGGTTTGAAGTATGACAAAACTCATGTTGTATTTTGCAGCAATTGCAGCGGCACGTCTTCGCAGTTCCTGGGTGACAAAAGTAGCGTCTAATATCACGCCTTTTTTGCTCTTCTGTACGAGATCCTCTGCTCGGCGAAACAGCTCATCGTAGACGGACAACCGTTTGCTCATGTCTGACGCAACTTTTTCGTCAAAAACATCTTCGTTCTTGAGTACTTCCAGTCGAATCAGGTCGCTTCGAAGAATGGGGTATCCCTTGATTTTTGAGATTTCCTCCGAGGTCTCCGTTTTCCAGGTTCCTGGGAGCCCACATGTAATCAGCAGAGTGCCAGTCCCTAACTCAGCTTTAACAAACTCGGCAAAGGGTTCCTTCAACCAAACACACCATTGTTCCATTGTAATTAGGTTGAGACAAAGCAAAATTAAACCTTTGCGTCAAGAAACACGGTTCGTCTTAAATAATAGTTCATAGTTCTTTTTTCCAACTTAGGTTGAGCTTGGAGGCTTTCTAGCATGGACTTAGTTATTGATGGCGGAACGATCGTAACGATGGGTAGCAAAGGAATCATTCGAAACGGCGCAGTCGTCGTCGAGAACGGCTGCATCGTGGATGTCGGCAAGAGTGCCGAACTCAAACAGAAGCATTCCGGCTACGAAAAGATTGACGCAGAAGGAAAGGTAGTGATCCCCGGCCTCATAAACACTCACCAGCACGCCGCCATGAGTCTCTTGCGAGGCTACGCCGACGACCTTCCCCTTCAAGAATGGCTTGAACGATGGATTTGGCCCCTAGAAAAACGCATGACGGGTCACGACATCTATGTGGGTGCGCTACTCACAGCCATAGAATCTATTTTGGGTGGCACAACCACAATCAACACCATGTACCATTACATGCAAGACGGCAGTGAAGCCCAAGCGCTCGCCGAATCTGGACTTAGAGGAGTTGTAGGGCACGTTTGCTTCTCGTGGAGAAAAGACGAAGACCTAAGAGCCCTAAACGCTTTGGCTCGAACTTGGCACGGCAAAGCAGAGGGACTCATCCGAGCCAGCGTTGACCCTCACGCAGCCTACACGGTTGACCCTGAATACATGAGAGAACTGAGAGAAGTCACAAGGGAACTGAACCAGAAATATGGTTCGCAAAACAATCCAATAATGTGGCACATGCACTTAGCTGAGACAGATGACGAAACCGAGAAAATGAGGAAAGCCTTCAAGGTTCCAGTTAAAGGTGGAGTGGTAGAATATTTAGACTCTCTAGGCGTCTTGGCAAAAGATGTAATTGCCGCCCACTGCGTTTCTCTCACATCCAAAGACATCAGCATCCTCAGACAAAAAGGAGTGAAAGTTTCTCACAATCCAATCTCCAACCTCAAACTGGCATCAGGCGTCAGCCCAGTTCCAAAACTACTCGAATCAGGCGTCACTGTGGCATTAGGCACTGACAGTTCTTGTTCCAACAACGCCGCAGACATGTTTGAAGCAATGAAAATTGCGGCATTGCTGCACAAAGGCGTGGGTAAGAACCCTACACTCGTACCAGCAAAAAAAGCGTTGCAGATGGCAACTATTGAAGGCACAAGAGCTCTTCTATGGGAAGAAAAGATTGGGTCCATAGAAACAGGCAAAGACGCCGACTTGGCAATAATTGATTTTAGGAAACCCCATCTCAGCCCAGTCTTCAACGAGACCAGCCACCTAGTCTACTCGGCAAAGGCATCCGACGTCGACACCGTTCTTATCAAAGGAAAAGTCATCATGGAAAACCGAAAGGTTACAACCCTTGATGTCGACAGGGTTATGCGCATGGCTGAAAAAACCAAAGAAAAACTACTAACAAAGCTGCAAACGGAAAAATAATCGAAAGGGTTTATTCTTCTTTTCTCAAAAATGTCGGAGAATTCTTTCTCTCTTCGAGTACGAAAGTGGTGTGAGTGTCGATAACGTCTCTGGAATCGTAGAGCTTCAGCAAGAAAGCGTTGCATTCAGAGACGTCACGCACTCTGACTATGGCCAACAGCCCATACTCTTCGCCTGTTCTGTAGAGGTCGGTTATTTCGTTCATAGTGGACAAAAAGTCTCTGGCGACAGCATCGTATACGTTGGGATTAGCCTTGATTCTAAGCAGCACCTTTGTCTGCAAACCAAGTTTTGACCAGTCAACCCTCACCGTGTTCTTAACAATCATACCGTTCTTCTCCAGCGTAGTTAACCTTTGAAAAACAGCAGGCTGAGAAATCTTCACCCCAAACCTATGCAACAACCGACTTAGCTGCACTGTTGTAACTGGAAGTGGAGCCTTCACAAACTCGCCTTGATTGAGCAAAATCTCCAAGATTCTCAAGTCAATCTCGTCTAGTTTTAAACCTGTCTCTTCAGCCGTGAAAGCGATTCCCGCCTCCTTGAAGATGTGGATGGCGTTGACAACCCGATACTTCTTGAAGAAACTCTTTGCAAAAGCATCGTCGATCTTCTTCAAGACACGACTAAAGTGCTTGTCGTCTGTTATTCTGAACCTGCCAAACAGAGAGTATTCACCCACAATTCCGTCTAACAAGTCGCAAGCGCTGGTTTTTTCAAGCAGCTTTGCCAACCAAGGCTCATGGGGATTTGTCTTAAACTCAAAGAACACAGTTCTCCTAAATCCGATCAAAAAAGGGTTCAAAATGACTGTAGGCCCTATAATAATTCTGTCACTGAAGAGTTTTTCAACTCGATTTTTAACTGCAAACCTTGACAAACCAGCCTTTCTGCTGATGTCGGTTAGCGACGTTCGACTATCTTCTATGAGCATATTCAAAATCAACAAATCAGCGCGTTCTAGAGACAAATTTTCACATCCCTGAATAATTTGTTCGAATTCATTCTTCAATTTTCGCATTTTATAAGAAAGAAGGTAAAGATATAAATATTTCGTGTTATACACTTGCAAAACGGTGAAGAAAAAAATGGAATTCAAAGTAAAAGACGTTAAATTGGCTGAACAGGGCGTACGACTAATCGATTGGGCTTCAGTGCACATGCCCGTGTTGAATCAGATCAAGGATCGATTCGAGAAAGAGCGACCTCTCAAAGGCGTCACTTTGGGAGCCTGCCTCCACGTGACCAAAGAGACAGCAGTGCTAATTCAAGCGTTAAAGGCTGGAGGAGCAAAAATCGCTCTGTGCGGTTCAAACCCGCTTTCAACACAGGACGAAGTGGCCGCTGCATTGGCTGAGATGGAAGTGCACGTCTATGCATGGCGCGGCGAAAACAGAGAAGAATACTACTGGTGCGTGAACAAAACACTCGACCACAAGCCGACTGTCACCTTAGACGACGGCGCCGATTTGATCAGCACAATACACATGAAAAAAACCGAGGTTTTGAAGGACATCAAAGGCGGAACTGAAGAGACGACAACAGGTGTTGTGCGCTTGAGAGCCATGGAGAAGGCGAAGGCGCTGAAGTATCCCATCATCGCCGTCAACGATGCCAACACAAAATATCTCTTCGACAACCGATACGGAACTGGACAGAGCACAATCGACGGAATCTTCAGAGCCACAAGCCTTTTGCTGGCTGGAAAAAACTTTGTTGTCTGCGGCTATGGATGGTGTGGAAAAGGCTTAGCAAACAGAGCCAGAGGCATGGGCGCCCACGTAATTGTTACTGAAGTCAATCCTGTTAGGGCGCTTGAAGCCATCATGGACGGCTTTCAAGTCATGTCGATGAACCAAGCAGCAACAAAAGGCGACATATTCGTAACCCTGACAGGAAACACCAGCATCATTCGCAAGGAACATATCATCAAGATGAAGAACGGTGCTATATTGGCTAACAGTGGGCACTTCAACGTTGAGATTGACATCCCAGACCTGGAGCAAATAGCTGTTTCAAAGAGAACCCTTAGACCCAACTTAGAAGAGTACAATCTACAAAACGGAAAGAAAATCTACTTGTTAGGCGAAGGAAGACTCATAAACCTAGCATCAGCTGAAGGACACCCTTCAGAAGTCATGGACATGTCCTTCGCCAATCAAGCATTATGCGTCGAATACATTGTGAAAGCAAAAAAGCTTGAACCCAAAGTGTACAGTGTGCCAAAAGAAATCGACAATTTAGTTGCAAGACTGAAGCTGAAGGCAATGGGCGTAGAAATTGATGAACTAACCAAGGAGCAAGAGAAATACATAGCCACGTGGGAAGAAGGAACCATCTGAAGAAACATTGGTAGCCAAACAGCTACAGATAAAACAGATACAATGTTTTTGGGACAAGTTTCTACAGTTTGTTTGATTAGACCTTATCGTGTTAATTTTTGAATACTAGAGGAATGTTCCATAAGTTATATCTTTTCATTGCACCCTAATAGTCGCTACGGAAAGGAGGAAAAATATTGAGAAGGAAAGGTATACTAGCAGTAGCTCTCATCCTATTTGCAGTACTTTCAAGTCCTCTTAATGCAGCTTTCAAGTCGATATCAGCCACATCGGCAAGCACAAACGTGAGCGGGCGCATCTCAACTAATACCACGTGGACACTGGCTAATAGTCCATATATTGTAGTTGACGATGTAGTCGTAGAGATGAACATCTCTTTAACAATTGAGCCAGGAGTTGTCGTCAAATTTATCGATGGAACAAACCTAATCATAGATGGAGCATTGATAGCTCAAGGCAACAGCACGCACAAAATAACCTTCACAAGCAATTCCATAACTCTTCGACCTGGCAATTGGGGAACCATCCAATTTAGGGATACAAGCATAGATGAAGCATGCATAATTGACTGGGCAATTATAGAATATGCAAGCGCAGGCATCACCATTTACAATAGCTCGCCAAAAATCAGCAATTCCACCTTACAATTAAATACAGTAGGATTCAAATCGGAGTCTGGTTCCTATAGTGCCGCCAGAATTTACAATAGTATCATTTTCAACAATACTTACGGAGTCAGCGGATCCTTTGGGTATTACTATTACTACCCTCGTTCGGAGATTGTCCATTCTCTTATCTCGAACAACACTTACGGTGTTCAACCATCTGGTGGTTACTTAACGATACAAGAGTCCACTATTTCGAACAACACCTATGGCATTTGGTCCTCATGGAGTACGTTGCGGATACTTGGTTCAAATATTACGCATAACACCCATGGTATTGCGGCAGACTCTGCCACTATTTCTAAGAGCATAATCTCTGAAAACGGCAAAGGAATCTCTCCTAAGTGGTATCAAATGCCAGGGTATCCCCCATGGTATGAGCAGGGAACTTTTTCTATTAGCTATTCTACTATAACTGCGAATAAAGAAAATGGAATTATTTCAAACAGCTATGGAACCAGCACCGTACACTTCTCGAATATCTACGGTAACACTCCATATGATGTTTCTAATCTTGCTCCGTACGATAGAAACGCCGACGTTAACGCCACTAACAACTGGTGGGGTACAACTGATACTACTGAAATAGACCAGCACATCTACGACTATTATGACGATTATAATTTGCGAAAGGTCTTTTACCAACCTTTCTTAGATTCGCCTGTTATTATACCGCCTGTTGCGCATGACGTTGCCATAGCCAAAGTTACGGCATCTCCAACCTCTATTACAACCGGACAATCAGTATATGTTATTGTCACTGTTGTTAACGAAGGCGACTTCGACGAAAATGTAACAGTAATAGCCCGTTATGACTCGGTTCAAATTGGAACCTGGAGCTACTACGGACTTATGCCAGCGGGCACAAGTGCAACCCCATCCTTCTATTGGTACACTTGGGGTGTAAAAAAAGGAAATTATACAATAAGCGCAGAAGCCAACATTGTTTCTGGCGAAACTGACATTGTCGACAACACATTTATTGACGGTAAAGTGTCGGTGATTGGTCCTCTTATGTCACCTTACGCCTCTTTTACCTATAGCCCACCTTCTCCGTCTGTAGGTGAACTGGTTACCTTTGACGCTTCAAACAGCTATGACCCAGACGGACAAATAGTCAGCTACATTTGGAATTACGGAGACGGTACGACTGGAAGCGGGAAAATTACACAACATATCTATAATGCAAGTGGCTCATACAGCGTCATTCTAAGAGTCACAGACGACGATGGACTAAACGGAACAACCACACAATACATATACGTTATGCCTTCAATGCTCGTTCACGACATCGCCATTACAAACGTGGAGGCGTTTCCGACAAAAGTAATGCCCGGCGACCCAACAACAATTTCAGTCACAGTTGAAAACCAAGGACATTTCAAAGAAACCTTCTCTGTCATCGTCTTTTATGATGATGCAATAGCCGCGCCACAACAGACCGTAGCAGAACTAGTAGCCAAGGCAAGTACAACCCTAAACTTCACCTGGGATACAACAGGAATTCCCATCGGCAACTATGTCATTAAGGCTCAAGCAAGCATTGTCTTCGGAGAAGGTGACATAGGCGATAATACGTTCATTGATGGAACAGTGACGCTTGCTCATCGAAAACTTTCTATTAAGCTTACAGGCGAGTTCGATTACCTACGCATGGAACCCGTGAACGTAAGGCTGGCAGCGTTGGTGAGAGACGCCGAAACCATGGAAGTAGTCTCCAACGCACTAGTCAATGTAAAAATTTATGATGCCGCGGGCAACCTATGGATTTCGGTTCCCATGCAAGAAAAGATTCAAGGATCTGGAATCTACGAGTGGACAAGCGCGGACACCATTGGGCAACTAAGACTCTCAAAAGGTGTGTATCTTGTTCATTCAAGCGCTTCATTCAGAGGCGGTCCAATGGCATATGACATACTGGAGTTTCACATAGACCCGCCCGCAGAAGGAACCAACGAAGTACTACATTACATAGCATTCACCATGGTCGCGTTAGCTGGAGCAACGGCACTAGTTCTCAAAAGACGACAAATTCTCGACAGATTTCAGCAACTGAACCGCCACAGCTGAGACCATTAAACTTCCCATTTTTTCTTTTTACAGCTTCTTTCTCAGTATCGTATGTTTTGATTCCCTTTCTTAACAGTATTTCGGATACGTAGCTCATTGTGGGCTGCAAATCAAACACCCACAGGAAATCTATTTGACTCCAAATAGACGGGCTCTAGACCCTCCTCTACCCGTCTCTGTCTCTCACCCATTATCACTTTCTAATAGAGGGGCTAGGCCAACCGTGCGCACACACAAGAAACGCTTTTTCACAAAACACATGTATGGAAAGAGTTAAGACTTAGATTGTTTATGGGTGTTCTTTCAACCATTGAGCAGCCTTTTGAAACAAAGGATTAGAGGACATGTCGATGACTGGAACCATTATCTTTTCTTTGGTCTCTATTATTGGGCGATACTCAGGCATTAGTGCGTAGCCCACGAACGCCCAGTAAACTCTCTTCTCCTCAATCAGCGCTTTTGTGGCAGTCTCAGTTGTTGAGGGCATGGGATAATAGAAGAAAGCCACGCTCTTTGTCCAGTATACACCTGTGGGTTTTCCACCTGCAGCAACGTTTAGGAAGCGTGCTAAATCGTCCGGTGTGTTAAACCTCATGTACTCCATTATAATGATTTCTTTGAATGGTTCGTATTGAATGTTAATTTCGTCTGTCATCGTACAGTCACTTCTGGTGTAAACTTACTCTTGATAGTTGTTGCTTATTTTGTTATTGCTTTTCTTTTTCATTCACTTCCACGAGAAAGAGCCGAACTGCAAACTTTCGTTGACATCTATAATTGATGAAGCGTATTGTGATTAATGTAGTGAGCGGATTTTTGTCACGTAGAGGTGCAGAAGATAGATTGTTGAGAAGATTGTGAGACCTACTTCAAAAAACAGTATTGCAGGGTTTCTTTCTACACCCATGAAATAGCCCTGCGTGGCTATGTCTTTGAACACCAAAATTTGAAGGAACACGGCTCCGCCTAGACAGCTCAAGCCTAAACTGTGAAAAACAAGTCGTAAGCGTCCTATGAAGCGCCCGTTTATTTTGAGCTTGGCCAACGTCTATCGTATCATATTGAGCTACTGCCTAAATAGTTATGATTTATGAAAACGTAATACGAATGAATGTTTAGTCTTGTCGTTCCACTTTATCTCAAAACTGGATTCAGTCTAAGCACAAGAAATCTAGAAAGCTTACATTGCTCTGCCATGATTTTTGTTCAAATTTTAAAAGGCATCCAACATTAATGATTAAGCTGTGGAGTCTGAGTGATGCAAAGAAAAGACGTGGTTAATAAAGAGCAATTGGAAGAGGATTTGAAACACTTTGCTCTGCTTGCTGTTGAAATGGGCGCCCTTGACGCTAAACCAATAGGTGCCAAGAACATTTTTGTCGAAGACTGGGTCAGGCTCAAGTGCCAATATGGCTGTGGGGGTTACGGCAAATCCCTAACTTGCCCACCCTATAGTCCCACACCCGAGCAGACGAGGCGAGTTTTGAAGAGGTACTCGCGTGCAATTCTCATGAGGCTTCCCGACGAATCGATGGCGGCCCATGACATGGTTGCCAAACTGGAGAGACGTATCTTCCTTTCAGGCTATTATTCTGCGTTGGGACTGCCGGCTGGACCTTGTGAACGCTGCAAGAAATGCAACCTCAAGCACTGTGTTTACCCAAGATTGGCTAGGGCTTCAATGGAAGCCTGCGGCATAGACGTGTATGCCACTGCGAGGAAGAACGGATTCCACATCGAAGTTTTGAAAAATAAAAGACAAAAGCCGACATACTTTGGTCTGTTACTTGTGAAGTAGACATTGCCTGAGATGTTTAGGTTTTCTTATATAGTGCTTAAGAAAAAGGGTTAATTCTGTGAGTTGTGTCTGCTATAACTCTGGACATATTGGCGATTTAACATTGCTGAAGAAAGGCCTAGTCATAGCGGTTTCAGGCAAAGGCGGCGTGGGCAAGACAACCACAACTGCCCTGATGGTTAAAATTCTGAGCGAAGCCGATCCAGAAAGAAGCATGCTGGTCATAGACGCTAATCCAGACTCCAACCTACCTGAGGTCCTGGGCATACCAGTCTCTCGAACAGTTGGCATGGTAACAGATGACCTGCGGAAATCCTTAGAGAAGTCGGAGATTCCCCCCACAATGACTAAAGAGGACATCCTCGAAACGCGAATATTTGAAATCTTGCGGGAAACACCCAACTTTGACCTGCTCGTAATGGGGAGAGGCGAGGGTGAAGGCTGCTACTGTCCAGTCAACGCTTTCCTAGCCCGCATAATCGATAGGTTGTCAAACAACTACGACCTAACCATAATGGACATGGAAGCTGGGCTGGAGCATCTTAGTCGTAGAACAGACCGAAACGTTGACATCATGATAGTTGTAACCGACCCGAGTTCAATGGGATTGCAAACAGCCAAACGGGTCAAAGAGGTTGCCAAAGAGGTTCACATAGATTTCAAAAGGTTTTATCTAATTGGAAACAAGTTCAAACCTGATATGGAGCCTATTCTGCGCGACGAAGCGCAGAAACTGGGATACGAGTTTGTTGGAATCATCCCGAACGATGACAACATATTCGCCCGCAACTTGGCTGGAAAGCCTCTGCTCGGTCTCTCGTCTGAGAGCCCAGCAATGCCAGCGATAAAACAAGTACTGAAGCGAATAGGCTTGTTAGATTAGGAGAAAGGCTTAGCTAACTTTGTGTGTGCGCACGGTTGGCCTAGCCCCTCTATTAGAAAGTGATAATGGGTGAGAGACAGAGACGGGTAGAGGAGGGTCTAGAGCCCGTCTATTTGGATCCAAATAGGCTGAGACTTATTTTGTATGGATGTGACTTTTGGTGTCGTTACCTGTTGGCGGTTTGCATTTGTTGATGTAGGTTTTGATTGTGTTACTGGTGACTGCAAGGATGGTGGCAAGATCTTCCGCAAACGCAAAACAGAAGGTTAATTATAGGTCTGTGAGGTAGAGGCTAAGGCTTTATAAATACGTCGTTACAATGATTCTTGAGACTGATTAATAAATGGGGAGAAGAGGGAAGTAGAAATGCCGAAGGTTAAGGCGACAGTTAACATCGAGAACGTGGTTGCATCGGCGACTCTGAAACAGAGAGTCGACCTAAATGCTGTAGTGAAGGGTTACCCAGGTGTGGAGTATCGACCTGAACAGTTTCCGGGGTTGGTGTTTAGGTTGAAGAGGCCTAAAACGGCTACGCTTATTTTTAATTCTGGCAAGATGGTTTGCACGGGCGCCAAGTCTGAGAAGGAAGCCCGTCGAGCGGTTATGCGTGTTATTAAGGAGTTGAAGAAGAGCGGAATCATAATCATTAGTAAGCCAGAGTTGAAGATTCAGAACATAGTAGCCTCAGCAAGTCTTGGCGGTATGATTGACTTGGAAAAATCTGCGTATGAGCTAGGTAGGACAATGTATGAACCTGAGCAGTTTCCAGGACTTATATATCGCATGGACGACCCTAAGGTGGTTATTCTCTTGTTTGCTAGCGGAAAACTAGTCTGCACTGGCGCCAAGCGTGAAGAAGATGTTTACTTAGCGGTGAATAAACTTCATCAACGATTGGAAAACGAAGGATTAATCTACTACGAGTAAACGTGATAAGCTATTTTCTATTTTTCATTCTGTTTATAGTCTCATTTAGCTGAAGGGAGGAGGTTCGTTAAGACTGCCTTACTATGTTTACGTTCTGGTCTGTAAGGATGGCACCTTTTATACAGGCTACACCCGTGATGTGAAAAACCGCATGAAACTTCACAGATTGGGAAGAGGCGCCAAATACGTCAGAACCCATTCACTAGAGAAAGTTGTTTACTTGGAAGAGTTTGAAACTCGAGGCGACGCGATGAAGAGAGAACGCAAAATCAAGAGTTTGACCCATGCAGAGAAACTGAAACTGATTGGGATTACGAGTACGAGTGAAATCTAGTGAGTCTTGTAGCGCCGTTGCCTAATCCTTTCCACGGTCTTCTTAGCTCCGTCCCAGCCTTGAAAGGTTTTGGCGCCGACTATTTCAAAAGCTTCTTTAGCTGTGAGCCTCTCCATTTCTGTGCCAGTTGATTCCCTAGACAGGAATTGAGCCGCTCGAAGAACCTCTCCGTTGAGCCGAGAGTCAGCCACGTCGGCCAAGTGTACAACCAATGCCTCTACAGTTCGTGGTCCGATGGGACTGTGTTGCCATCCCATGTGAGAAGCAACTATGTGAACAAGGTTGAGGGGTAAGCCTCTCTTTATCAATTCAGCCACGATGAGGGTCAGGTGGTCTAGACGTTCCGCGAGGGGCGTCAAGCCGTATGTTCCGTTCTCTCTAGCAAAATATGTCAACGGTTTAAAAATGTCGTGTAGAACAACTCCAGCCACAACAAGGTCTCGGTCAACCTTTCCTTGGTAAACTCTTTTGACAACATCGCAGAGGGTCAACGCAATTTCCGTGGTGGAAACAACATGTTCAACGAAGCCGCCTTTGTAACTATGATGATGGGACACGCCGGCTGGTGATGTTTCCAGCGGCAGTCCAGAATAGACTTTGTCATCTATCTCTATAGCTGGGTTCTCTATAAAAGCCGCCACTTTTTCTCTAAGCGACCTGTCACGAATCTTCTCAACAACTCTTCTCAGTTGAGGGTTCAAGCAAAAAACTCTCCTAGATTGTTGTATTCCTTAATATGGAATTTGGCTAATATAAGATGGGGTTAAAGAACGCTTGGCATCATCATTTTTCTCGGCCTTTTTTCTCTTCATTTGCTATGAAGTGGGCTGCTAAAATTGGCTCTGGGATTCGGTTAAGTCTCGTGCAATGCTTGACTATTCGTATGGCTCTCTTCAACGAAACCATGTGACCAATGCTGACGTATATGGGCTTTTCATGCTTTCCAGCAACAGCTACGCCTATTACTTCATCCTTGTCGATGATTGGTGCCCATCCCTCTTGGTTGAAGTTACCAACTTTTCCACAAAGTAAGCTTTTCGCTACGCCTATTGTTGGTTTTTCTAAAATCAAGCCCAAGTGACTGGCAAATCCGAGGCGATACGGATGGGCAATTCCTTGACCATCGACTAGAAAAACGTTTGGTTGCGTTTTCAGTTTTTTAATTGCAGCTAGGGTTGGCGGAATCTCTCTAAAAGACAGCAAAGTAGGGATGTAAGGAAAACGCGTCTTAACTCTTGCTTTCCTCGATTCAACAACTGAAAGAGAGTTGTAGTTGAGAACCACTGCAGCGCCTATAGACACATCAGCGCGGTAAGCTGTGTCCACGCCAGCCACATAACGAATGGTCTTTGGAAGCATGTCCTTTCGTATGACGTGTTTGAATAGGCGCAACTGCATGGCATGAGCCTTTTCAACCGAAAACCTCGAGTCAAGTTTGGTTGGCAACTTGGGCGCAAACATGATGCTCAGCGTTTCTTCTTTGCCTTAACTATTTTCTCGAGGTTTTTCATGCATTCTTCAAGAGTGCTCCTTCTGGCTTCAATGGTTATGTCGCCCCTAGTGGTTTCAATGATGTGCCTTGCCACGTCGCTTTTTCTTCTAAGCCCAGGAACAAGCATGTAGGCTTCGTCCATAGACATCAATTCTATGTATATCTGCTCCATAGTCTGTAGGCACTTTTCAGCAGTTTTCACGTCTCCCTTTCGAAGCGAGTCTAGAGCTCTGCGTCTGAACTCGCCTATGACATCGGCCAAACCTAGCACATAGGAAATGGCGGGAACACCCAAATCTTCAGGATCTATAAATCTGTCCTCTTCAACCAGATGAAGCAGAGTTTGTGCCTCGGCGTACTCTTGAAAGGCAGCATCAACTATTCCACTGTAAACCATGTCTGGATAATTCTTCGCAACTTTGCGGAGTTTAACGAAAAGTCCTTCAACCTCTCCGAGTAACTTTCCAGCATCTGCAAATCTTTCTTGATGAGTGAAAAGAATAGCCTGCTTAGACAAACGAGTGGCTCTGCGCATGTCCCGATGAACATCTTCGTGCACAGTTTCTCGTTTTCTCAGTTCTTCTTGTATTTTACCTAACAGAGCTTTCAGCGACAAGTGTTCACAACCGTCTGCACGTTTACTGAAGCCTCAAGCTAGCCTAATAGCCTTTTCCAACCTGCTCAACAAAACCACTCGGCTGTCGGGTGCCTCATCAAGCATATTGTAACCGGTTTTTTCAGCCAACTCTTCGGCAAAGTTTCGAATCTCTTCATGACTCGGCATGTTTTCAAAGCCTAGGCGCAGCCTAGAAAAGCCCACGTGCATGTAAGCTTTGGGCTCCACATACGTTGGATTTGCTTTCTCAATTAATCGAGCGTAGCTTTCTGGATGACTAAGATTAAGATGACACGCCAGAGTCAATCGGAGCACGGTTGGACACTTGAAACTGGGCAATGCAGCGAGCGTTCGATTAAGTTCCTTCCAAGCGTTTGAAATGTGTGGTCGACAAGTTTTTTGAAAAGACTTTTCATCGTAGGCGCAGAGTGAAACGTACAACTGTGTGGGCTCTTCGCTCAGTCGAGTTAACGCTTCTGGAACCGTTCCATTTGAGACGAGAAAAGTTGTGAAGCCGTGTCGATGAAAAGCTTTAATCAACTCACCTAATTGGGGATATAGAGTGGGTTCGCCAGCTAGGCTTATTGCTACATGTCTAGGTTTCAAAGCCTCTCTTAACTTCACCCTATTTGCTTTTAGATTGCCTTTATATCCAGTCAAGATTTTTAACTGCGCCCTGACCGATGCTTCAACAATTTCCTCAGGCTCGTCCCATTTAGACGCCCCAGTTTCTTCCCATTTCAAAGACGAGATGTCTCCGCTCTGAACCCGCCAACAGAACAGACAACGCATGGTGCAGTAATGAAGCGCAGGTGTCATCTGAATGCATTGGTGACTATTTATGCCGTAGAATTTTTGTTTGTAGCATGGTCGGTCATGCACAAGGGTTTCGTAGAGCCATCTGCAACGCTTGACAGCCGAGTGCCCACCTATCAGGTGATACTTCTGAGCCTTCAACACTAGTGTGAGTTCAGTAGGAACCCCTATCTGCAAGAAATTTGCCACCTTAAAGCACCAATCATTAAAATTAGGTTCTCTCATTAAAACATGGCTGTCCACACCAGCTGAAAACATCAACGCTCATGCGCACGTTAATTTTCTGCGCCTATCAGCCTTCTCAAAGATTCCTCTACACGTCGGATAAGCCTCAAAGTCTCTGCTGAACCCTCAAACCTCTCCGTTACTTTCTGACACTGCATCAGAGCGTTTTCTAAACCCTTCTTGTAGAGGATTCTCTCCAAACACTCACCAAGTCTCACTTTCTCGAAGAGCTTAAAAGACCAACGAAGCAGCAAACAGAAACAGCGTAGACAGACTTGAGTGAAAGTAAACTCGTACACTAAAGTTTTTATGGCACTTAAACCTCACGTTTGTAAAAGCACAAATGCAAACATGAAAAATTGAAGTGTTGGAACGTTTTAACTACAAAAATATTGTATTAGGGGCTAAAGCTGTTGAAGAAAGAAGGAGAGAAGCCATCCGATAAAGGCAGGTTGGCTCGCGTCAAGAGGTTTTTCCTCAGGTTTCAAATTCCTCGAACCATTGTGCAGTTTCTTTCTTTTTTCTTGTTCAACGCTCTCTTTCTCGGTTTGGGTCCTTGGCCAATTCTTCTACCAGTCATCGGATTGCTCGGGGTGCCAACCAAAACTGTAGGGGAGGCTTTTGGTTCGTTGCAATATATTATGCTACAGTTGCTTTCTCCACCCTGGCTTGCGTTAGCCTCCATATTCGTCGCTGCTATAATTGTGAATCGAGCCTTTTGCGCTTGGGCTTGCCCGTTCGGTCTTGTTCAAGACATGCTAAATCTCGTCAAGAAACGGCACACAACAGTTTCTCTGCGAACGCATAGCCAGATGATTTACGTGAAGTACATGGTTTTAGCCGCCACAATCTTGATATCGGGCACTCTGGCTGTCTCTGTTGTTGCTGGGATAGGGAGTGGCTACAGAGAAGCGTTGGGCGTGTTCGCCTCGGCACCTTTCAACGCGCTCAGTCCAGCTGACACACTGTTTGCTGTCGTGCCTCGAACCGTGCTTGATGCTCAATATGCGATTTCCGATCTGTTAGCGAAGCCGGGAGTCGACGTTTCCGGAGCCATATTTGGTTCTCTAGTGTCTGTGTCAGCGTTGTTTTGGGCTCGCTTATTCATCTTGGCGCTAACCTTTGCACTTGTCATTTATGTTCCAAGAGGCTGGTGTCGATACATTTGCCCTCAAGGCGCCTTTTCAGCGCTTTTCAGTCGATTCAGCTTTTTAGGTTTGAGACGCGACCCAGTGCGCTGCTCTAAGGCTGGGTGCCGAGACTGTGTTGAAGCCTGTCCCATGATTGTTCCAATTTTGGAACAGCCTTGGGAAAAATTCACCCACCCCGAATGCATAATGTGCCTCAAGTGCGTAGATGCTTGCTCAACAAAGGCGATAAAACCAAAATTTCCATAACAAAATTTTTATAACTTGTGTATCCTTCTAAGCCAAATCTGATTCAAATTTATGGTCATTCAAATTTAACTTTAAATTTGCAAGCAGCTACGAAAAATCCTTTGGAAAGAGTTTCTTTGCTTTTTCTGTGGGTTCGATAACACCTAGTTGTTTGTAGAAAGCCAAGTCGTCTGAGATTGAGAAACTTTCTGCAACCTTGCCATTGACTATGCGAAAGTTGTGAACGGCTGTTACTGTGATCTTCTTGCCAGTAGGGGCTAATCCAAAATATTCGCCTGTGTGCGTCCCCGTTTCTTTAAACCGAACCCAGACCTTATCCCCTTCTGCAATCATGTCCTCAATAGTAAATTGGAAGTCGGGAAAGCCCTTGATAAGCATAGTGAAGAATTGTTTGGCATTTTCCAGACCACGCAACTGATGGGTGTGGTCAACACCATCGGGTGCCATTAACTCGTCTAACATGGCTAGGTTTCGCTTATTGAACTCTTCAGTAAAACGGCGGACAATTGCCTTATTCTTTTCTAATGACATAGAACATCGTCCCTTCAAACTATCATGCTATTATCTCCTTTTGACATTTAATAGTTTTGAGGAAAATATTTCCATTTTCTTAATGCTCATACTTCCCTCTTTTTCTACTTCTGCTTGTCTACATGTTAAAGTTCATCCTCTTTGAATAGATACACAACTTTTTTATAATTGACGTTCATACGGTTGTTGGCACGAAGGCTTTAACATGTCTTTGGAAACAAAGGCGCTCATCGAATCAGTCAAGGAAGCCAAGAGCAAGGCTGAAAAAAGAAAGTTCGTGCAGTCAGTAGAGTTGGTCATAAATCTACGCGACATCGACATGAAGAAGCCCGAAAGCAAGATTCAAGAACTGATTGAATTGCCCCATCCAGTTGGAAAACAGACCAAGGTGTGCGTAATAGCGTCAGGAGAACTGGCCCTAAAGGCGAAGAACGCTGGCGCCGACCTAGTCATAGAGAGGGCGGAACTCGAAGCCTTGGCAGGCGACAAGAAGAAGCAGAAAACATTGGCATACACCTACGAATCCTTCATTGCGGAAGCACCTTTGATGCCCACGGTTGGTAGAGTCTTAGGAGCAGTTCTAGGACCAAAAGGCCGCATGCCAACTCCAGTAGCGCCAACAGTCAACATTGCAGACGCAATTGCGAAACAACGCAAAACCCTGCTCGTGCGTCTGCGAGCCCAGCCAGTCTTGCAATGTCGCATTGGAACCGAAGACATGCCCGACGAGCAGATTGCAGAAAACATTCAAACAGTGATAAGGCGGTTAGAAGGAAAGCTGAAAAGAGGGCTCAAAAACATTAGGTCATTAATCATAAAAACCGCTATGGGACCCCCAATCGAATTGAAGGTTTAGGCGAAAACAGGCTATGTCAAGACAGATAGTGGCGCAAAAAGCCGAGGAAATCGAGGAAGTAAAGAAACTGGTTCAACGGCACAATGCCTTAGGAGTCGCCAGTCTGCAAAAAGTTCGGGCAGCGCAGCTTCAGGAGATGAAGAAGAAACTTAAAGACATAGCTCACGTTCAGGTTATCAAGAACACCTTAATGAAACGGGCTTTGGCAGAGTTCAAGGATAAGCCAAACCTGGAAAAACTTGAGGGCTTTTTAAGCGGTGCCAACATCTTCTTGTTTACTGACCTCAACCCGTTTAAGCTGGCTCTGCTCTTGGAGAGGGGCAGAGTGAAAACGACGGCGAAAGCAGGTGATATTGCCGCTATGGACGTAATTGTTCCAGCTGGAAACACAGGGCTCCCACCTGGTCCGATCATCAGCCAGCTAGGCTCGGTGGGTCTGCCAACCAGAATTGAAGCCGGAAGCGTGTGGGTGAATCGAGACACGCTGGTGGCTAAGAAAGGAGACGTCATAGACGCTCGCTTGGCTAGTGTGCTCTCCAAACTTGGCATAAAACCTGTAGAAGTTGGACTGATTCTAAAGGCAATTTACGAAAACGGATTAATCATCATTGAGGACCAGTTGCACATTGACTTAGATGTTTTCAGACGTAACATTGTGGAGGCGCAGTGGAATGCTTTTAATCTTTCCATCAATGCATTCTATCCTCTTTCTGAAAACATTAATCTGCTCGTTCAAACGGCTCATCGCAAAGCCATAAACTTGGCTTTGAACGTCGCTATACCCACGAATGAGACAATAGGTGATTTGTTGAGAAAGGCGCATATGGAAGGTTTGAGTTTGAGTACTAAACTGCCTAAGGTTGAGGAAAAGGCTCAGCAAGCTCAAGCGTCTGCAGAGTCGTCTGTTCAGAAAGGTTGAAAAGGGAGAATTGTGAACAAGAGGAGAGGTGAAATCAGTTGAGTATGGAATACGTACACGCTGCCATCCTATTGCACAAGGCTGGAAAACCAGTCAACGAGGAGAACTTGACGAATGTTTTGACTGCGGCTGGAATAAACGCTGACCCAGTCAGAGTCAAAGCTTTAGTGGCGTCCCTATCTGAAGTCAACATTGACGAAGCCTTAAAGTCAGCGACAACGTTTGCGCCAGTGGCTGCAGCGCCAACAACCGTTCCTGCACCAGCTGCAGAGGCTAAACCAGCAGGGGAAGAGAAGAAAAAGAAGGAAGAAGAGGAGAAAAAGAAGGAAGAGGCAGCAATAGAAGGCTTAGGCGCACTCTTCGGATAGAACTAAAGCCTCAGCTGTTTTCTTTTCTTCGCTAATTCTTGGAAAATTTCAAGTATGCTTCTTAAAAGACGAAGGCTATTGAGTTTTTCCCATTTCAGCTAAGATTTTTGGCAATTCTTTAAGAGAACTGATTGTGCGTGACGGTTGTTCTGCGGGTGATGTGATTTCGTTTAGGTAGCGTTCGTTCCACTTGAACAGTATGGTTTTCATGCCGATTCTGTTTCCGCCCAATATGTCAGATGATATGCGGTTGCCCACCATCACAGCTTCTTCAGGCTTAACGTTAACAGCTTTCAAAGCTGTTAGGAATATTCTTTCATCTGGTTTATTGAAGCCCACATCCACAGACGTCAATATAACGTCGAAGTACTTTTCTATGTCTATCCGTTGTAAAGCCATGCGCACGTGTTCCTCACGAGACGTAACTGTGTTAGTGATGACGCCTAGTTTGTAGCCTCGCTTTTTCAACTCAGTCAAAACCTCGTCTAAATATGGAAGCTTCTGCAAGGTCACTTCCCACAAGTGCTTTTTGCCTACGCTTTCTTCAGCTACCAATGTGTCGCCCAAGTCGAAGAAAACCGCTCGAATCAAAGCTTGACTTCTCCGACTTCGCCTTTAATATGAAAAGCAATACTTATAGTTTCAAAACAAAAGCTTGAGTTTGACATCTCTTGAGTCAAGTCTTTCATGAGTGAACTATTTTTAAATCTTTTGTGTATATGGTTGGGGTAAGATTACTTGGAGTCATGCCCATTGAAAGTTAGAGCTTTTGAAAACGTGAAGAACCAAATTGGGTTTTGTGGAATTTGGTGTGCCAGCTGTGTAGTAGGTAATGGAACCTTAAGGGAGCTAACTAAAGGGTATGAAAAGATTATCAAGAGTTATGGTCTAGAAGAGTGGGCTCCCAAAGACTTCGATTTTAAGCAATTCATGAAGGGACTTGCTTCGATACAAGCTATGCCTCTATGCAAAGGATGCTTGAAGAGCGGTGGAAGAGACAACTGCGAAATGAAAGCATGTGCTTCCAAGAAGAAAATAAACGACTGCAGCGAATGCGATCAATCTACAGCTTGCAAGAACCTTGAAATTCTACAGAAAATGCGCACAGGCGCCCTTAAAGCGGGTCTTCTGGTTAAAACTAGGAATGTTGATCGTCAGAGGCTCATGACGAAGTGGACCTCCGAACTGAAAAGCAAATGGCCTTGTGCCATCTTATTCTTGCAAGAGCAATGAGCTAGTGCCATCCAATTCAAAACAGAACTTTAGTGGTAGCGGGGGGTCGATTTGGACGACCGATCTCTGGGTTATGAGCCCAGCGGGTTAACCTGGCTACCCCACCCGTGTAGGAGACTTTGTGGCTTGGTCTCTCGCTACGGTTATCTTGGTCTTATTTTTCCCCGCCACCTCAAATGTGAAGATAAAAGCGTAGCTTAAATGTTTTTATACGTTGACTGTGCAAGAGCCTATAGCCCATGACTCTGTTGCGTTGTGAATAACTTTGAACGAACCTTATTTCGTCATGCTATCCCAACCAAAACTTGAGAATCCTGTGTTTGTTGAAGGATTGCCTGGATTTGGCAACGTTGGAAAAATCGCGGCACGCTTGATTATTGAGTTTACCCGCGCCCAAGTTTTCGCCGAGTTGTACTCTCCCTCTTTTCCTGACTACGTCCTGGTCAATAAAGACGGCGTCTGTCTACCGCCAAGATATGTGTTTCACACGGCTTCTCTCGGAAAAACTCAGTTTGTAATCTTAACTGGAGACGCTCAGCCTTCACGCGAAGACGTTGTGGCACACTATTTACTCTGTGACGCCATCTTAGACTTTGTAGCCCAGTACGGCTGTAAGTTCATCGCAACAATGGCTGGTGTGACCACACCGAAACCAGCTGGAGAAGTATACGTCGTGGCTACCTCGCCCGAATTGGCGGGGAAAGCCGTCGAAAAGGGCGCTGTCGTGTACGGTGGAGGCAGAATTCTGGGTGCCGCCGGACTTCTGCTGGGACTCGCCAAGAACAGAGGGTGGGAAGGCGTGAGCTTGTTGGGTGCAACCACAGGGTTGAAGGCTGACCGTGGAGCTGCCTTCTCGGTTTTCAAGCTTCTTATGAGAATGTTCGGTTCAGAGCCTAACGCTACATTTGAGGAAAAGATGCTGAGAAAATAGGTTGTTGGTTTTCGTTTATTTTAAATTCTCATAATGACAGAATTAGATGGTGTTGATGTTAGGAGGTGTCATGTTTGGTTACGGCTGGCAAAGTCTTCCGATTGGCTGAGGCTATGACACTGCCCGATGTTGCTGTCAAACTCAAGGGTTTCCGAACTGAAGAAGAATATGAAGAGGGCGATTACAAGTTCACGTTGGTAACTGAAATCATGAACCTCGCGCCCAGCGCCAACAGTGTGACAGGCGTTTATTCTCACGACTACGTTCTCCACGTTTTCCACCGGGGCAAAGTTGTGCCCCTTCCAAAGACTGTGGAAGCAATGTTCAGTTTCGCGCAAAGGGGAAAGCAACTGTTTCTGACTGTTGTTGAAAAGAAACGCTTAGCCAATTTCATTGCTAACAAGCTAAGTGAGATAGTCTTTGAAAGGGTGGGCGGCATTATTTCAGCGCGCATAGCGCCTGAGACCCTGCGTGGCTTTCATACGAAGAATCCCGAAGACACTAAGATCACATTTTTTGATAATGTGGACATTCCAAACGTTGAGAAGCTTTCACTTTATGGTCCAGACCTAGTGGGTACGTCCTTGTTTGACGAGTACAGCAAGCACGGTGACTTATGGTATATCGTGGCCAGAGCACGAGAGTACGGCTACGTTGTGGGCGTGACAAGAGATGCCTCGGTTGTAGTTTTTAACCTGACCGACAAAAACAAGTTTCTGGAGTATGTGAAAAAGGAGATTTATCCGTTAATCATTTGAAAATGATTTTATTTTTTAGCGGAAAGTTTATAAGATTCTGATATTGTTATCGATATCTAATTTGATATCAGAGATGATAAAAAAAATGTTTCCGTTCAAACATTGGATGAAACACATGGCGATGGTTCCGAAGGGCTTCCTTCGCTACCAAGTGCTCAAACTACTCAACGAAAAACCCATGTCAGGTTCAGAGATAATGAGTGAAATCGAGAAACAAACCAATGGAAACTGGAAACCAAGCCCAGGCTCAATCTATCCATTACTAGCGTGGCTGCAAGACAAAGGCTACATCAAAGAAATTGCTGAACAAGAGGCTGGAACAAAGCGTTACACGTTAACAGAGCAAGGCAAAACCTTCCTAGAAGAACACATCAAAACACGTGAAGAACTACGCAAACGCTTCGAACGTTTCGGACCTAGACCAGGACCAGGACCCGGTTTCAAGGGACTAGGACCTTGGTCCTGGGATTGGTCAGCTTTGGGGTTTCCACCCGGCTTCCCCTTTTTTGAGTTCTACCCAGAGAAAGCAAAAGAACTGCGAAAAGCCACAAAAGACCTCGCCATAGCAGTGTGGAACCTGCGGGACAGCTTGAGACGAGAATATTCGGAAGAAGTCGCCGAGGAAGCGCGGAAGGTTTTAGAACAAGCTACTAGAAAGATTGAGGACATAACAAAGAAATTACGGAAGTGAAATGCAAAATGGCTGGAGACGCTTTAATCGTTAGCGGACTAACCAAAGTCTTCAATAAAAATTTGGTCGCTGTGGACCACGTCGACTTCACAGTTAAGGAAGGTGAAATCTTCGGGTTCCTCGGACCAAACGGTGCAGGCAAAACTACGACCATCAACATGCTGATTACTGTCCTGAGACCCACTGATGGAAGCGCTGTTGTCTGCGGCCACGATATAGTGAAGGACGCCAGCGGGGTTAGAGACTGCATAGGTGTTGTTCCGCAAGAGTACACTGCAGACGAGGATCTAACTGGGTACGAAAACGTGATTCTTTGCGCCGATCTTTACGGCATTCCACGAAATGAATCTAAAAAGCGTGCTGAAGAACTCCTCGAGTTGGTTGAACTAATTAAATTTAAGGACAAGCAGGTGGCAACCTATTCAGGCGGCATGAGAAGAAGACTTGAGCTTGCCTGCGGTTTAATAAATAGACCCCACGTGTTCTTTCTCGACGAACCTACGTTGGGACTGGATGTTCAAACCAGAGCAGCCACATGGAACTACATCAAACTGCTCAAGAAGGAATACGGCATGACCATATTCATGACCACGCACTATCTGGAAGAAGCTGACATGCTCTGTGACCGCATCGCAATTATAGACTACGGGAAAATAATCACAATGGGTACACCTAACGATTTGAAAGAAGGACTCGGTGGAGACATCATGACACTCAGTATCCAGGACAGTGAAGAGGACATCTCCGACCTTATCAAAGAGGTTCCGAGGGTTAAAGAGGTCAAAAAGCAGGAAGGCGCTTACAGAATCAAAGTAATAGACGGAGAAGAAACCGCACCAATAATAATAGATGCAGTTAGAGCAGGAGGGCACAAGGTTACGAGGCTTTCATTGACGAAGCCGACTTTGGATGAAGTTTACCTCGAATACACGGGCAGATCGATACGAGAAGAAGAGGAATCCAGAGAGGGCTTTAGAGCTCAAAGAATCGCGATGCGAAAAGCCAGAGGTGAACGCACCAGAGGTGGACACTGATGACCAAAAACAACAATTCAAAGAATCCATTGCATGGTCTCTGGGCGCTGACAAACCGAGACTTGAAGAAATGGTACAAGAACCCTGTCATTCTCTTACTAGGCATAATTCAACCCATAATATGGATGGGTCTCCTTGGCAAAGCCATGAATCTAGGCGCAATTTTCACGAGTAACTCCATTTCTCTTCCTCAAATCAATCCTCCTCTTTTGCCAGAGCAGCAGATCCAAATTGGACAGTGGCTTTCCAGCGTCGCAACTGGTGCAATGAAGAGCACGTTTGGAACCGCAGACTACTTCTCATACATGGCAGTTGGCATGATGTCTTTCGTAGTGATGTTTACAGCAATGTTCAGTGGCATGTCAATGGTTTTTGACAGACGCTTAGGCTTCTTAAACAAGGTTCTCAGCACTCCAGTTGCACGAGGCTCGATACTCATGGCAAAGATCTTCTCAGCTGTGATAAGGGCTCTTGTTCAAGCGACCATAGTTCTTGGAATCGCCTACATGTTAGGGCTATCGGTAGGTGCAGACTTTACTCCACTTAACCTGATAGGAGTCTACGCAGCTCTGTTCCTAATCAGCATGGGGTTGTCCTCGATCTTCATCCTAATCGCGATACGCTCAACAAGGCAGGAAACCCAAATGGCTGTGGTAAACCTGTTGAACCTACCTCTTATGTTTGCCAGCAATGCACTGTTTCCAGCAAAGCTAATGCCCGAGTGGCTGCAAACGATAACTAAAATAAATCCTGTGACATACGCAACTGACGCGACGAGACAGCTGATACTTTACACAATAGACATGCACCAGCTAGCGATTGACTTCTTATTCTTGGGTGCGTTCGCTGTTATCTTCTCAACTATAGGCATAGTGCTCTCATGGAGATTCCTAAGCAAATAAAATCGTATTAGAATTCGATTCCTTTCCTTGGAGGCACACCCTGCGTATAGGGGTGCTTAACTTCCCTCATTTCAGTGACCAGGTCAGCAGCGTCAATAATTTGAACCGGCGCATAACGACCCGTCAGAATCAACTCCACATGCTTAGGCTTGTTTTTAATCAAATCGATTACTTCTTCTATGTTTATCATCTTCAGGTTTAGAGCCACATTGACTTCATCCAGAACAACCACATCATATTCGCCGCCTTTAACAACCCTCTTTGCCAGTTCAAAAGCTTCTCTAGCAAGTTTTGAATCCTCCTCTGAAGGGGGAATCTCAGTCACAAATTTGCCTCGACCAAAAGTTGCCAGTTTTAGATTGGGAATTTTCTCAACTATGTACAATTCACCGTAGTCGAAGCCACCCTTGATAAACTGAATAATATAAACCTTGAGACCTCGTCCAACCGCACGCAGCGCCAAGCCAAATGCCGCTGAGGTCTTGCCCTTTCCGTCGCCAGTGTATACTTGAACTAGACCCTTTTCCAAATGTGACTGAGTCATGGTTTTCAACTCAACAGTTGTTAACGTTTTCTTGAGGTTTTCCGTTGTTTTGCCAATAGTTTGTCTGCGGCTGAGTAAGGGTCGATTTCCTTAGACAATATTTTTTGTGTGAGTTTGTTCCATTCGTCTTTTTGCTTCAGCTCGTTCATAATTGATTCTGTTATTTTCTGGGTCAGTGCCTCAACCAGTTCATTTTCGATTCTCTCTTTTCTCTGCTCGTCAATTACTCCTGTTTTCAGATACCTTCTGTGTTCATCAATGCGCTCCAAGAGTTCAGCTATGCCTTCACCCGTCAGCGCAGATGTTTTAACCACCAATGGCTTCCAACCTTTTTTCTCAGTGGCCATCTCTAACATTGCTTCTATGTCGCTCACCGCTTTGTTTGTGTTCTCCCTGTCTGCTTTGTTCACAACGAAGATGTCGCCGATTTCCATCTGTCCAGCCTTTATCGCTTGAATGTCGTCGCCCAGACCAGGGGCTAGTGTCACTATTATTGTGTGTGCAACTCTGACTACATCAACCTCGGACTGTCCTGCGCCCACCGTTTCGACTATGACCACGTCTTTTCCTGAAGCGTCTAAAACTCTCGCTGCGTCTTTTGTAGCCTTTGCCAGTCCGCCTGGGTGGTTTCGCGTCGCCATGCTGCGTATTAAGACTCCTGGGTCGAGGCTCAAGTCCTGCATGCGGATACGGTCTCCGAGGAAGGCGCCCCCGCTGAATGGACTTGTGGGGTCAACAGCTACTACGCCCACAGTTTTTCCCCTGTTCCGCAGTTCTTTGACCAGTTTCTCGATTAAGGTGCTCTTTCCAGCGCCTGGGGGTCCGGTTATGCCTAAGATGTGGGCTTTTCCTGTTTTTGGATAAAGCAGTGAGATTATTTTTTGCGCTTTAGGTTCGTTGTTTTCGATTATGCTTATGGTTCTGGCTATGCTTCTTTTGTCACCTTTCTGAACACCGTTGACGAGTTGCTGAATGCTAGTCAAAGACTGCACCAAAGTCGAGGTTTCATGCTACTCTCGTTTAGGAGCATTTTTCGTGACAAACTCTACTAAGGTTGAGGTTGATGTGCCTGGTCCAAAAACTTCTTTTATGCCGATTTTCTTCAAGGCTGGAACGTCTTCTTGGGGTATGATTCCGCCTGCAAACACCAGCACGTCGTCTAACCCCTTCTTTTTGAGCAACTCCATTATTCTCGGAAACAGCGTATTGTGAGCACCAGACAAAATGCTCAAACCGATGACATCCACGTCTTCTTGCAGAGCGGTTTCCACGATTTGTTCCGGCGTCTGCCTCAAACCTGTATAGATGACTTCCATGCCTGCGTCTCTCAGAGCCCTTGCCACCACTTTGGCTCCTCGGTCGTGGCTGTCGAGGCCGGGTTTGGCAATTACGACTCTAATCTTTCTCGCCTTCTCTTTTTTGCTCATTCAGTTTTCAACTCCTTTCTAAACAATTATTAATTCTCGATATTCGCCGAAGACTGAGCGTAACACGTCGGTGATTTCTCCCAAGGTTGCGTACCCTTTCACCGCTTCGATTATTGTGGGCATGAGGTTTTTGTTTTTGTCGGCGTCGTCGTGCAGTTTGGCAAGTACCTCTTTCACTTTTCTCTGGTTTCTTTCTCTTCTAACTCTCTGCAGTCGCGTTAGTTGCTGCTTCTCTACGTGTGGAGGAACGCGCAAAAGGTCGATGGGCACCCAGTCTTCTTCAACCTCGTAGTCGTTAACACCCACAACTGTTCTTTCGTTGTGTTCGACTTCTTTCTGATACTTGTAGGCACTGTCGGCTATTTCTTGTTGGAGAAAGCCCTTTTCGATGGCTGGAATGACGCCGCCTATGCTGTCGATTCTGTCGATGTACTTCATGGCGCGTTCTTCCATCTCGTTGGTTAAAGCTTCAACATAGTAGGAGCCAGCCAAAGGGTCAATGGTGTTCACTGCTCCACTCTCATGGGCTATAAGCTGTTGCGTCCGCAACGCAACTCTAACCGCTTCCTCCGAAGGCAAGCACAGGGCTTCGTCAAAAGAGTTTGTGTGCAACGATTGTGTGCCACCTAACACTGCCGCTAACGCTTGGAACGCCACGCGTATTATGTTGTTTGCTGGTTGCTGTGCGGTTAAAGTGCATCCAGACGTTTGAACGTGCATGCGCATCCACATCGAACGTGGATTCTTCGCCTTGAACCTTTCCTTCATAATCCTTGTCCATAGTCGGCGTGCAGCACGGAACTTGGCTATTTCCTCAAAGATGTCGTTGTGTGAAGCGAAGAAGAAAGACAGCCTATTGGCGAAGTCGTCTACCTTGAGACCGCGTTCAAGAGTGGATTCAACATAGGCTATGCCGTCGGCTAACGTGAAGGCTAGTTCCTGCACAGCATTTGAACCCGCCTCTCGTATGTGATACCCGCTTATGCTTATCGGGTTCCAATTGGGCAAGTGTCGGGCGCAGTACTCGATGATGTCAATCGACATTTTGAGGGCGGGCGTGGGCGGAAAGATGCAGAGTTTCTGGGCAAAAAACTCTTTTAAATTGTCGTTTTGCGTGGTGCCGCTGAGTTTTTCTCTGGGCACGCCCTGTTTGTCGCCTACAGCCACGTACATGGCTAAGAGCATGGCTGCTGGTCCGTTGATGGTCATGCTTGTGCTCACTTTATCAAGTGGTATGCCGTCAAGTAAAACCTCCATATCTTTAAGGTTGGAAACTGCGACGCCACACTGACCCACTTCTCCGAGTGACATGGCTTGGTCAGAATCATAACCCATGATGGTTGGGTAGTCGAAGGCTATGCTCAAGCCAGTTTCACCCTCCTTGAGCAAATATTTGAAACGCTGATTGGTTTGCTCAGCTGTTCCAAACCCTGAGAACATCCGCATGGTCCAGAGCCGACCCCTGTACATTGTGGCGTGCAAGCCACGCGTAAACGGAGCCTCGCCAGGGAAGCCCAAATCCTTCAGGTAGTCAACGTCTTTAACATCCTCTGGCGTGTATAAACGCTTGACTGGAATGCCAGAAACGGTGGAAAAGTCGTTTTTTCTTTCAGGATGCCGACCCACCCAGTTGGGTAAGGTGGTTTTCTCCCACTTTAGCTGTGCCTTTTGGATTTCACTCAGCTTGTGTTCATTAAACATGTCTGTCTCAGCCTCAACTAGGATTAGTTACCATACTCTCAGACAACCTAAAAAGTTATCTTTTCATGCAGTTTCGCTGTAGTCAGTAGTTATGAACAGTACGGTATTAATACCTCTTGATGCAAAAGATTTGTTTCTAGGAGAGAAAGGCAGAATTGGACAGAATCGACAAGGCTCTTCTAATCTTTCCCCTTCTCCCAATAGCAGATTTGTTGTCCACAATTTTCTCTCTAAGATCTGGCGGTGAAGAAATCGGAATTTTGGCTCGACCAATCTTGGAAAATTATGGCTCATTTGGACTTGTGATGCTCGCAGTCTCTGCTTCTGCAATGTTTTTCGTGTTCATGCAATTGGTGATTTATATCAAGAAGTTGTTCATCAAAGAATGGAAGTTCAAGTGGATGTGGTACATCTTGACCATTCAAATCTATTGGTTTTTCACGCTAGAAGCCTTCTATGTTTCCACAGTTATCATGAACTTCCTAGTTCCAATGTCTCCACTCTTAACTCAAACAATGACCCTCAGAGTTTTGTTAGCATGCGCATACTTTGCGTGTATCAGCGCATTGACTATGCCTCAAATGAGGAAACTACCACATTTCTAAGCAGAGAGAACACGAACACATTAAAAAGAAAGGGAGTTTGTTTACTTGATTGGTATGAAGTGTTTGATGTCGTTTATTGAGCCTTCGCGTTTTTCTTTGGGTTTGAAGACTGCTTCAACTTTCATTCCGATTTTTACTTCTTTTGGTTTTATTTCAGCGAGTCTGTGAACAAATCCGCCGTCTGTGCCGTCGATTTTTATCATTGCGTATATTGTTGGTTCTTTCAGTTTGGCGCCGCTCAAGTCGATGTGTGCAACTGTGTAAGTGTAAACTGTGCCTCTCTTTCCCACGTTCATCCATTCTTCGAGTTTTTCAAAGCATCGCTCGCAGTACATACGAGGCGGAACGTAAACGATGCCACATTGCTTGCACTTGGCTCCCATGATTTTTCCATTCTTCTTAATCTCTTGGAAGAATCGTTCGCCTGCTATACCAAGCGTATATATGTAGTCGGTTTCCATGTGCCCAGGCCAGTGCCTGATCTCTCGGGCATCTCTTATTTTTTCAAGAGTCATGCTTGTTCAATCCTCCTACATTGGTTTGAAGTATTTTATGTCGGTGATTGCGCCCGTTCGCTCCTTTTCAGGCTTCCAAACAGCTTTCACTTTCATGTCAAACTTTACCTTCTTCCAATCAATTTCGCCCATGGTATGTAGGATTCCCATGCCCTTTGAGGCGCCATCTATGTCAATCACCGCAACTATGATTGGCTCCTTGATTCTACTGGCATCTCCCGCTATAAACGAGACTGAGTACGTATTCACTGTTCCAGTGTCTTTCACGTAAGTCCATCCATCCGTTGGCTTGAAACACTGCTCACAGAACATGCGAGGCGGCACCATAATTCGACCACACTTATTGCAAGTTGATGCAAGGATTTTTCCTTTTTTTAGCTCGTTTAAGAATCGGCTCATTGCAACGCCTGCGCTCCACTGGTACTTGGCAATGGGTCTGTAGCGAACCGTGAGAACTTTTCCTTCCTTGATGTCAGCAGACTTGATTTCTTCGCCTGGGTATTCCTTAATTTTTGCACTCATTTTGTCTTTTCACCTCACCTTCTCATTACAATAACTGAACCATACTGCATCAGGTCGCCCCAAGCCTGCGCCACACCCGTTCTCGGGTCACCTGGCACCTGCCTCTTACCAGCCTCGCCGCGCAACTGCCAAAAGATTTCGCAGACTTTCATAAGTCCAGCAGCAGCAATGGGGTTGCCAACTCCCAGTAAGCCTCCAGATGGGTTGATGGGCAAGTCTCCGTCTCGTTGTGTTACGCCCTCCTGTGTGAGTTTGGGCGCTTCGCCCTTCTTGCAAAGCAGCAGTCCCTCCATGTGATGAAGCTCCTTGTAGTCAAAGGGATCATATGGCTCAGCAACGTCGATTTCTTTGGGGGGGTTCTTGATTCCAGCCATCTTGTATGCCATTCGTGCTGCGCACTCCACGTAGTCGGGGTAGTAAAGGTCTCGGTTGGTCCAGTAAGTTGAGTCGATACACCAGCCAGCGCCGTCAATCCAGACAGGGTTGTCTGTAATCTTCTTGGCAACATCCTCTGAAGCTAGAACCAATGCTGCGGCGCCGTCGCTGGTGGGACTGATGTCTAATCGCTGAACAGGCCAGCACATAATCTCTGAGTTAAGAACGTCTTCAACTGTTATTTTTGCGCCGAGTTGAGCGCAGGGATGGTCTAAGGCGTTTCTCTTGTTCTTAACCGAAACCAACGCTATCTGTTCTTTCTTTATGCCGTGGACATGCATGTATCTGTGCATTTCAAGGGAGAATATCCAGATTAGGGTTGTGCCGTGCGGTCGATCCATTATTGGGTCAAATATTGTCGTGAATGCATATGCTGGATGGGGATAACACGATGACATCTTCTCTTCAGCCACCACTAGGCATGTATCGAACAAGCCTGACGCTACGTGCCACCAGCCAGCGTCAGCAGTGAAGACTCCTGTGCCGCCTCCAACGTAGACACGACTGAACGGTTTGCGCCACGCCCCCGAGCCGTCTGTCATGTTTTCGCCCTTCATGTGTATGCCGTCGAAAGCGTCGGGTGCGCTTCCGTAAGCCACACTTTCTATGTCTTTCAGCGTTAGCCCAGCCGAGTCAAGCGCCATCTTAGCGGCTTCGTAGCACATCTCTCTGCCTGTCTCTTTCATGTTTCGCCTGAAGAGAGTTAGTCCTGCTCCCACAACAGCGACTCGTTTCTTGCCGAACATTTATTTCACCTCCTTGCTCAGAACGGCTACAGCGCCTGTTGCGGTGGGGACTCCACGCCATATTTGAGCCACGCCTGTTTTTGCGTCGCATATTTGTCGTTTGCCTGCTTCGCCTCGCAGTTGCAGAACGGTTTCAAGCACTCTGTGCAGTCCTGATGCTTCGATTGCGTATCCTATTCCTTGCAATCCACCTGACGCGTTGACGGGTAGGTCTCCGTATATCTCGGTCTCGCCTTCTTCGGTTAGCTTGCCAGCTTCGCCTGTTCTGCACAGCTTCAAAGCTTCTATGTGTTGGAGTTCTTTGTAAGAGAAGGAGTCATCGATTTCGGCGAAGTCCACTTCCTTCTGTGGGTTTCTGATTCCAGCAGTTTTGTATGCCATTTGTGCAGCTAACTCAGTGTATATGGCTCTTCCCCATTCGCGGGACTCAGGCCAAGAAGTATCGGAGTTCCAGCCTATGCCTCTAATCCAGACGGGTTTGTCTGTCAATTTTTTTGCTGCGTTTTCTGAGGCTAGGACTATGACTATGCCGCCGTCTGCGACTGGGCTGATGTCTAGGCGGTTTAGTGGGTGGAAGTATGGTTCTGATTGGAGCACATCTTCAATTGTTATGTGAGCGCCGTAAGCTGCGTATGGGTTGCTTAATGCGTTTTTCTTGTTCTTGACGACAACCTGAGCGCACTGCTCTCGTGTGTTTCCTGTTTCATGTAGGTGGCGGGTCATTTCGAGTCCAGCAATATAGTGGGGATGTCCGCCTAGGGGTCGGTTGAATATTGGGTCGAGGGCGAAGTTTACGATGTCTGTGAATGTTGTTACGTCTGAGGCTTTGCTGTGGGCTTCGACCACGACTGTGTTGAATTCTCCTGTTTTGATTAGCATGTAGGCTGTGGCTAAGCCTATCATGCCGTCGCTTGAGACAGTGAAAAGATGGCGTAGTGCTGCGCCTATTTGGTCTGGGACGAATTCGTCGAATATGCTGTGGCCTTCCCAGTAGTCTTCGGCGCATGTGACGAAGGCGTCTACATCTTTGCGTGGGTTGATGTTGCCTGCGTCTTGGTAGGCTCTAGTTGCAGCTTCGAACATTAGTTCTTTGTATGATTGGTCTGGTGTGATTGGTTTGAAGCCTGTGCATCCTATGCCTACGATTGCTACTTCTTGTGTCATGTTGTTTTTCTCCATTTTTGGTTTTGAAAGAGTTTTATTATGTTAGGGTGGATTCACTATAAAACTTTCGAAAGGTTGGGGTGTGGTCAGTTTTGGGTGTGTGCGCACAGCTGACCTATTCCCTCTGTTAGGATCCAAATAGAAAGTGATACTGGGTGATAGATGGAGAGATAGAGACAGGGGTAGAGGGGGGTCTAGCCCGTCTATTTGGATGCTAATAGGCTTCAAATATGAAATCTATTGTTTGAAAGATGTGAGTGGGCTGGGGACTGAAGCACTCATGTGAGGATAACAATTAGTTAAGTTGAAAAACTAGTTGCGTTTTATGGTTCTGTTATTTTTATGGCTTGTGTTGGACACTGCACCTCGCATGCTCGACAGAATATGCAATCTGGTTCTCTCACTGGGTCAGACTTCTTCTCCGATGTAGGATGCCCTAGCGAGTCAATCAATTCAAATACATTGACTGGGCAGACAGATGTGCAGATGCCGTCTCCGTTGCAGCAGTCTTGGTCAACAGCTACGCTGGTTCCATGGATCCCCAGTTTTTCTGGAGGCTTCACTTCACCCCTAACCTTGTGTCCAGCGTGTTCGTTCACAACTGGTTTTTTCATAAAATCTGGATCTATAGGCATATTGCTGCACCTTTTTTGCAAAGAAGGAAATACTCAACTCTTCTCCATATTTATCTTTTGCTGAAACTCGAAATCTCTAAAACTTAACTTAACAAAGCTGATTTCTGTTTCAGGCTTTCTTTCTGCCAACGTACAGTAGGTGTTCACCCAACCCTAAGATGTTAGGATCGGTACACGTTCGCAAAAGAATTTCAAGCCAGCGATTCCACTTGGCTGAGTCGTTGTAAATTGCTTTTGTCTGTTCTTGCAGGTGCGACGACAAGCCTTCACATGTTGCCATGTCTAACGTTTGAACACCCTTTTTCTCGAACAGTTCTCGCAACTCGTTGGGAAGGAAGAAATAGGCATCTGTGAAGCCTCCGTCAGGTTCTAGTGGATGACAATAATGAGCATGATGTACGCCTTCTGAAATTAATTCTTGGTGAGACGGGTCTGTGAGCAGGTGCTGAAGTCTTTGCAGAATCGTTCTGAAAACACCGTATCTATTGATGACTGAGACGAATATTGGTGCCTTCTTCTTTGTCACTCTCACGAGTTCGCTGGCTGCCTTCTCTCTTTCTGCTTTATCAATCACGTGTGACAACGTGCCCAAACAGAGCACAGCATCGAAGGATTCATCCGTGAATTCTGATAAGTCGACAACCGAACCCTCAACTATTCTCTTGACCTTGTTTTCCACCTTAGCTTTTTTAATTTCTCTCATGGCGATTTCTAAGCATTGGAGCGACAAATCAAACAGTACAACTTGATAACCTTTCTTGGCGAGTTCTATGGTGTATCGTCCAGGTCCGCCTCCTGCGTCTAGTATTAAGCCTTTTTTGGGAAGATACTTGTCCAAGAAATGCATGTGCACTATGTACTCTAGTCGGTGGTAGGCATCTTGGACCAATCTGTTCCATTCATACTCAGCCTTAGCGTCGTAATACTCCTTAACCACACGGCTCATGAATGAAAGCTTAGAAAGAGTTACTTATATAGGCAGTGTGCTTCTTTTCAGAAAGAGGCGATGGATGGCTTGAACTCTAAAGGCGCTGACGCCCAGTCTTGGAAACACTTTTTTGCATTGTACAAGCTGGCGGAGATGGGTGCGTCTCGCCGAACCGTAAAAGTGTCAACAGAGTATCTGGCTGAAAAGATGGGTCTGTCGCAGCAAACCGCTTCTCGTCATCTGATTCAACTTGAAAGAATGGGATGGATTAAACGGACTATAACGCCTGACGGATGCCTAATTAATGTTACCGAAGCTGGCAGAGACGAGTTGAAACGTCTGTATTCGGGTCTGCACCAAATATTTGAGGCAGCGTATCCGCCTTCTATTACTTTAGAAGGTGTTTTGTTCAGCGGACTCGGCGAAGGCGCCTACTACATTGGTAAGGATGGTTATCGCAAGCAATTTATTGAAAAGCTGGGATTCGATCCGTATCCGGGCACACTCAATCTGAAGTTAACAACAGAGTATGACATGAAAACTAGGGCGGAACTGGAGAATTATCCAGGAATAGAATTACAGGGCTTTAAAAATGAGATGCGGTCTTTTGGCGGCGTCAAATGTTATCCAGCAGTAGTCAACAACAAAGTAAAGGGCGCAGTTGTGCTTGCCATGCGCACCCATTACAATTCTTCGGTGATAGAAGTTATCGCGCCAACTTTCCTGCGGGGTAGCCTAAAACTGAAGGATGGAAACAAGGTGAAAGTTGAAATTTTCACATTGCCCTGAGTGTGAGCTCATGTGTGGCATCTGTGGTTACGTAAGCACGGGACAGCCAGCGGCGCCCATTCTTCGTGAAATGTTGAGAATAATGGAGAAGCACCGTTTAGGCTACGAGAGCGCTGGAATGGCAACGGCGTACAATGGAAAAATTCTTTATATGAAAAATGTCGATTCAGTGGTGGACGCTGTTTTTCCGATAGCGGATGATTGGTCCAAAGTTTTGTTGGGCAGAGTTGGCATTGGGCACGTTCGCTATCCGTCTCCGATTGCACCTGTTGGCTTGAGCAAGTTTGCGCACCCCTTCATCAGTTGTGACAGCAGGATAGCATTGGTTCACAACGGCACAATCCACAACTACAAAGAAATCTTGTGTGAGTTGCAGGGTCACGAGTTTTCAAGCTTCGACAAGAAAATCAACAATCTAAACGACAGCGAGGTCATTGTTCACTTGCTCGAAGAAGAAATTGGCAAGGGGAAAGGAAACTTGACTGAAGCTGTGAGAAAAACTTGCAAGCGACTTTCTGAGAATCCAAAGAATCAGTTTCTCTTCGCTTTCATTCATCTTAATGAACCTTCAAAAGTCTATGTTTTAAGCGGAAGAGACCATGAAAACAAGAGGAAGGTTGTGGTTGCGTACAAAGATGGATTCGGTTCAGTTTTTGCCTCGTATCGCGACAAAGGAATAGATGGACGCGAACCCATAAAGTTTGAAGCAGTGAAAGCCTTCATAAACCCTAACAAAGACAAACTTGAGATTCTACCCTACGACACGTTTGCAATTTTGACCAAAAAAGGCTATAATTGTACCAGTCTTTCTTCATGACCTCATGTGAAGAGAGTTGTTTTGCGATGACAAGGGAAGACACGTTTCCTCCATATTATGGTCTTGAATGGGACAGAAAAATAGGCAATCCTGATGACCCAAATTTCTGGAAGTACGGAGTAGCCAACCTTCTCTTTCTGGACTACGTAGAAGACAAAAAGATGCTCTTGGACGTGGGTTGCGGTACAGGAGGCTCCACGCTTTTTCTCGTAAAACACGGAAAAGCGCAGCAGATAGTAGGCATCGACGTAGTTGAAAGCATGATTAAAGTGGCAAAGACTAACGCTGTTGAGAAGAAGCTGGACAAAAAGGTTTGTTTCGTTGTCTGTGATGGTCGGTTCTTACCATTCAAGAACTCATGCTTTGACGCTCTAGTATCACGAGGAGATGCTTTTTGCTTCTTGATTCCTATGAAAAAAGCAGTCCAAGAATTTAGACGTGTGCTGTCGTCAAAAGCGATTGTGGTTGTTGAAATTGACAACAGAAGAGACTGGAAGTCGGGCTCGGTTGTTTCGACCAGCTTTAAAAAAATGTCTGACGGAAGAGTTGCGTACATGAGAGAAACCTTTGATGTCAAACGAAACCATTATACTACGTCTTACATTCTCAACCCAAAGGGTAAATTAGTCCAAAAAGTTCTGAGCAGTCCAGACTTCGCTGAGAAAGGCTACAAAACATGCAAGTATGCTCTCAAAGACATCAAAAGAGAGACCATTGAAACAAGACAAGGAGTCAAAACGCACTGGCCCACGATAAAAGAACTACGAAATTTATTCGAGAAAAACGGCTACGCAGAAGTCGTGGTGAGAGGCGACGGCTTGCTCATGAAACTCCTCCTAAACGGAGACAAAACAATGATTACTACAATGAAGCGGCAACCTGAACTCTTCTTCAAAATCGAGAAAAAATTGATTCCACTTGTAAATCCAAGCGAGGCACCCACTTTCATCTTGAAAGCAACCAAATCTGATGAATGCCTCTAACTTAAAATTCTACAAAATGAATTATTCTAGCTAGGCGTTTAATCAATGACAGACAACGTTTTCGATTTGCTCGCTAAACCTGTGCGCAAGGCTCTGTCTGATTTGAGTTTTCCTGAGCCTACAGTCCCGCAGGTTGCTGCCGTTCCTGTCATTTTGAATGGGGAAAATGTGCTCTTGATTGCGCCCACTGGAAGCGGCAAAACCGAGGCTGTTTTGTTGCCCATTTTTTCGAATTTTATCCAGCAACCCGAGAAGAAAGGCATATCAATTCTTTATATTACTCCTCTGCGTGCGCTCAACCGTGACATGGTGAAGCGCCTATCTTTTTGGGCAATGAGTTTAGGCATGGCGGTTGAGGTGCGACACGGCGACACAGAAATCAAAATTAGGCGAAGACAAGCGCTTCGACCGCCAAACATGTTGGTCACCACACCCGAGACGCTTCAAGCTATTCTTCCTGGCACCCGAATGCAACAGCATCTTAGCCACGTTCGTTATGTTGTAATAGATGAGGTTCGTGAACTCGCCGAAGACAAACGTGGAGTTCAATTGACAGTGGCGTTGGAGCGACTTTTCGAACTGACAAAGCGAGAGTTTCAGAGGGTGGGCTTGTCTGCAACCGTTGGAAATCCTCAAAGGGTTGCACAGTTCATCGCCGGCTCCAACCGTCCCATCAAGGTTGTGGAAGTTCCACTGCCAAAGGGCTACCGATACAGTGTGGAGTATCCCCTCCCAGAAGACGTTGACTACGACTTGGCTCAAAAACTGCACACTGTACCTGAAGCAGCGTCGAGAATTAGGCGTATACTAGATTTGGTGAACGAACACACTTCCACGCTTATTTTTGTCAACAGCCGAGCAAACGCCGAGGTGTTGGGGCACAAGTTCACTCAACTCGCGCGTAATGATATTGCGGTTCATCACGGCTCTCTGTCCAGAGAGGAACGCGCCTCTATTGAAGACGAGTTCAAGGCTAAGGCTCTCAAAGCCATCGTGTGCACCAGCACACTGGAGCTGGGCATCGACATAGGACACGTAGACCTGGTTATTCAGTATTTGTCACCTCGGCAAGTCAGCAGTCTCATTCAACGGGTTGGACGAAGCGGACACAAACTTGACTTGATTTCTAAAGGTGTCATCATCACGGCTTTTCCAGACGACACCATGGAGGCCATCACCGCCATAAAAAGAGCCTACAAAGGTCAGCTAGAGCCCCTACTCATGCACGAAGGCGCATTAGACGTGCTAGCACATCAAATTGTTGGAATATTAATGGACAAAAAACGAGCCACAATAGACGAGACACTTCAAATTCTGCGTCGAGCCTACCCGTATAAGTTGCTGACAAAAGAGAAGTTTTTAGACGTTGCAAAATACTTACATACATTAAAAGAGGCGTGGCTGGAAGGCGACACCTTGAAAAAGTCTCGCAGAACACGCGAATATTACTACGAGAACCTGTCCATGATTCCAGACGAGCGCCGCTACCCCATAGTTGACGTGCTCTCAGACCGCACAATCGGCACAGTGGGCGACGAGTTCATGGCTCTGCGTGCTCGCATAGGATTAAACATCATAATACGGGGAAGGGTTTGGCGCATAGTCCAGATCGAGGACGATACGGGCACAGTGTACGTTGTGCCCTCTGAAGACCCCTTTGCAGCCCTACCAGGATGGGACGGCGAAATCTTACCCGTGCCCTTCACCCTAGCTCAAGAGGTAGGCAAACTCCGCCAAGAAATTGCGCTTGAACTGAAGAAAGAAAGGAATTTAGAAAAGGTGGCGGAGAAATTCGCCCAAAAACTATCAACTGATAAGTTAACGTTGCTCAAGTCAGCCGAGGAGATTCATGAACAGATGAGTGAAGGAGCATCCGTTCCAACTCACAATCAAATTCTCATTGAAGCGTTTGACAAATACGTGGTTGTGCACGCATGCTACGGTGAGGTTGTCAACCGAACCTTAGGTGCCATATTCGACGCCGTTCTTTCCGACCACGACCTCATAATTGGCTGGTGGAACAACGGCTACCGCATCCTTATAGAAACACCTCGCAAAATAGAACAACACGACCTCGAAAAACTTCCTTCTTTACTGTTCAAGCTGACGCCAGAAAATGTGGACAAAGCCTTCGACGACTATCTGAAAGCCCGCTTTCCCTTCTCTTACAAGATGAAGTTTGTAGCCGAACGCTTCGGCGCCCTACCACGAGGAAAAACCATGGGACCAGAAAGGCTTGCGGAACTGCCACGCCGCTTTGAAAAAACTCCCATCTATGAAGAAACTATTCGAGAGGTGATGCAAGAAAAAATAGATATACCAACAGTCAAGAAAATCATGAAGAGCGTGAGGGAAGGAAAGACCAAGGTCACGGCACTGCTTCGATTAGAAAAGCCTACACCGCTGGGCTATCGCATTCTCTCAAAATATACTGAGATTCCAGAGTTGATGGCGCCTGAACGCGTCTTGCTAAGCAACATCGAACGCATGAAAAGGACAATATTAGCTAGACGCCCATCTCTGCTCTGTCTATCATGCGGACACCATTCTGAAGAGAAGCGCATACGCGAACTCCCAGAGAAATTGGTCTGCGAAAAATGTGGCGCAGGGTTGTTAGCTGATTTGCACCCAATTCAAGACCCAAAACTAGTCATTGACATTCTGAAGCGAAGGTTGGATGGAAAAGAGCTTACGCCAGAAGAATTAGACCAGTTGACACATGCGAGACGTACTGCCGACTTAGTGTTGAGCTACGGCAAAAAAGCGTTAATAGCCTTCCAAGTCAGAGGAATTGGACCTGAAACAGCCTTCCGCATATTGGGCAAGATGCAACCATCTGAAGATGACTTTTACATGGACTTGTTGAAAGCGAAGATACAGTTTCTACGAACCCGACCCTATTGGGAAGACCGAAAAGAGAGACAGTAAAGCCTTTTACTTTCTTTGTTTGGTTAGATTTACAAAATTAATAGATGACTGCGAGGCTGGAAGGAGGAGATTGAAGGAAAAACCCAAAAATCGCCTCTTAGTCCTGCTAAGTGCAGCTCACTCGCTGAACCATTCTTTCTTTTGGATTGCCTCGCCTCTACTCTTGTTCATCACAAGTGACCTTGCAACCTCAAAAACCACCCTAGGCTTAATCGGAACCGTTGGCTCCTTCATCTACGGTTTGGGTTCCATACTGGCTGGCTCATTAGCGGACAGAACGAATGAAATCCACGTGATTATGCTCAGCTGCGGATTAGCGGGGTTCTCGGCTGTAATGTTTCTCTTTGCGCAAGACATTGCAATCTATGCGGCAGTGTTCATTTCGATGTGTGTTTGGACTGGACTCTACCACCCCGCAGCGAACGCTCTCATATCCAAGGCTTTCAGTGGAGGCACTGGCGAGGCAATGGGACTACACGGTGCAGGAGGAACAATTGGAGTGGTTTTCACGCCTGTTTTGTCTCTAGCTATAGGTCTGGCTTTCGGATGGCGCATGTCATTTGTGGTTTTCGGAGTCTCTGCCGTTGTCACAGCTGTGCTTTTTTGGAGAAGTCGATTTCAACATGTGCGGTCTATGTCGCAGGTTAGGTTAAGGGATATCTTTGGTATTCGTGGTCTGTGGCTTCTGTTGATTTTTAATTTTGCAATTGGTCTATATTTCAAGAGTGTGGAGTTGTTCTTGCCAACGTATCTGGCTTTGGGACCCCTTAGCTTTTTGGAGAAGGAGTCAGCCATATTCTGGGCTGGAGTGTTAACTACCCTCATGTTGTTGATCGGCGTTTTTGGTCAGTGGCTGGGAGGTCGCAAGACCGATGTTTTGGGTTCGAAAAGGGTGTTAATTATAACTTCCTTGGCTGTTCTTTTTGGTTTTCTCTTCCTTGTTTTGGCCCCACTTTCCCTTTGGTTTGTAGCAACTGCAGCCTTCATAGTACTCTACGGACTCGCTTTCTATGGGCATCAACCTGCCTTTAACACTCTGGCAGGTTTCATGACCCCAGAAGACAGAAGGGGACTGGTCTACGGTGTTCTTTTCTTCATGGGCTTCGGAATGGGCTCAATATCGCAGGCTATTACAGGCTACATCAGCGATAAAATAGGCATCACATCTGCATTTTACGTCTTGACACTCTTTGCAGCAACGGCGTTTCTTCTGTCGTTCTTCATCTCAGACGTTAGAGAAAACCCAAAGCTAAAGCAAGGTGCCAAATAACAGAGGAGGAGTTTTCATTGACCTTTTCTATTGTTGCTCTTGACAAAAAGATGAAGGCTTTGGGCGTTTCTGTTTCAACAGCAGTGCCTGCGGTTGGAAGTGTTGTTCCACATGTTGAGGCTGGCGTTGGCGCAATCGCAACTCAAGCTCAGACCAACGTTTTGTACGGGATAGAAGGCTTGAAACTCTTAAAAGCAGGTTTGTCCCCTCAAGCCGCCCTAGAAACCATATTGCAAAAGGACTTAGCTAGAGAGAAGAGACAAGTCATTATCATAGATATGCAAGGCAGAACAGCGGCTTTCACGGGAAAGGAGAACGTTGATTGGAAGGGCCACATTGTTGGAAAAGACAGCATCGTGGCTGGCAACATGCTCGTTGGAAATCATGTGCTGAAGGCTATGGTAAAAACTTTTGAGGCAACAGAGGGAAAACTTTCGGAACGCTTGCTGAAGGCGTTAGAGGCGGGACAAGAGGCTGGAGGCGACAAAAGGGGACGTATGTCAGCGGCGCTGCTTGTTGCAGGCGAGCAGTGGATAAGTGAAACTCGCCCAGTTCTCGACCTAAGAGTCGATGCACACCAAGATCCAGTTGCGGAATTGCGCCGAATCTACACAGTTTCAACGGATTATTTCCAGATTTCTGAATGAAAAGGGCTTGGGCATTTTACCCTTCAACGAGACTAGGAAAGAGTCCATGTCCTTGATGCGTGCAGCCCACTGAGCCCGAAAGTCGGAGATGAAGTCCGTGAACTCCGTGAAGTCTCGATGAACAGATATCATCATGCAGTTTTTTCCTTCAAGTCCTTCCCCACCAGCGCCGAATATGATTTTGGAGTTGTGGGCAACCCACTTGTGTGCACGTTCACCAAGAGCGACATCTAATCCACCAGTTTTCGGATCATATCTGTCAATGTTCATAAACGTGAAGGCAACTATTTCGAACCCAAGTTTTCTCATATCTGGGATGGCAGTGTAGTCGAGTATGTAGCCCTCTCTCTCCAGCCTTTTCCTCATCCTGGTCAAGGTTGGCTGAGAAACATCGAGCATTTTAGCTAAGTCTCGGTCACTTCTCTTAGAATTTTTTATCAATTCGTGCAAAAGCAGAATCATTCTGTCTTGAGACATGGTTTGAATTATTGATTCAAAAACTTTTAAATGTTTTTGTCAACCCTTCCTCAACATTGGTAACCGTTGACGTGAACCCTTATTATCTTCTCTAAGAGTTTTTCTGAAGAGAGTATAGGAAATGATTACCATCACTGAAGAAGAAGTCGCAAGAAGAAGGGACCGACACGACATCATTGTTGAGATACTGAAGACGGCTATAAACGGCAGGGTCAAGACCCACATAATGTACAAGGCAAGGCTTAGTTACGCACAACTCAACATGTATTTGCCACGACTCGTCGAAAATGGTTTCTTGGAAAACCTAAAAATCAAACGCAGAAAAAACTACAAAAGGGTTTTCAAGACGACTCAGAAGGGCATAAAGTTCATAGAAAACTTCGAGAACATGAGCAGTTTGTGGTCTCTTACAACCAACTCTTCTGAAGAGCAACCTTCCTAAAAAAGTCTTGAAAAACAATTAAACCAGAAGACATCTGCTAGATGAAGCCTCAATTCGCCTATGAATATTGACCTATGGACCTAAAAGTACTCTCTATCTCTACGGTCATCTTTCAAGGTTCGGGTTATTGTTCAAGCGTGTTGAAGATGGCTAAAGAAGCATACAGCGCCTCTTCGGTTCGAACGGTTTCTGTTCCCTGCTCAGGAATGGTGTTTACGATAAAGTGTGCCAAGTCTTCGAGCATGAGGCGTTCTTTTGCCACGATTTCGAACAAGCCTTGAGTTGGGGCGCCGAAAGCCATTAATGTTTTGAGTGATTGTTTCCATCTCTCTGTCAGTTCGTCAACAACAGCATCTATGGGTTTTCCTTTTCGAGAGGTCGCAACAACAAGGTCGAACGGTCGGGTTTTCACAAGTCGCCCGAAAGTATCTTCTGAAACGCTTACTTTGAAGCCCCAGTAAGCTTTAATCTCTCGGGGGCTAGGCAAGACCGCCTTTGGGTGTTTTCCCAATTCTGTTATTTTCACTGTTACTCTCGTGTTTGTCTTCAGTTTGATTCCTGCAACCAACGCTGGCTGCTCAACTCCGACATCGACTTGCGAACCCTCTTTGGAATACGATAGGACCGCGCCTTCTCGAAACTCACCAACCTTGAGGTCTTCTGTTCGGTCTGCTAGTGGATGGTGAGGCGTGCGCAGAGGCGGCAACACGCCAGCGTATTTCAGCTCTGGCTGAATCTTGAACAATCGTTTGCGGAGGTATTGAGGCGTCTCCATGTAGGCTAGAACGGTTGCGAGCAGGTTGATGTCTCGTCTCTGGTCTGTTTGAGGAAAGTCGGGATAAACTATTACCTCGTCGACGCGAAAGATAGCTGCTGCTCTGCCAACTAATCCAATTCTGAAAGTTTTCTCACGCAGGTGGGGAACATCCGAAACAAAGGATGCAGGTATGGCTACAGATAGCTCTTGACGCCGTTTGAGTGGAAAAGCCGTCTCACCTGAAGTCTTCACTATATCAGCTCAGAGAACTCTACAATCAAACCATGTTTCTAAACTTTATTAGTTGTTAGCGAAAAAATGCCATGCGTGCCATCAAACAGAAATAACTTGGTGCGGTTACTTAACACTCTTCCTCATCACACAACCTGTCATCTTCATTGTTTTCATGTCTCTAATTTTTGTAAAGCCCATTTTTTCATAGAAAGCAACGCTTCCAGCAGGCCAATCGATACTTGGATGCCAGTCGGGTCTTCGTTTTTCTATGTAGACTTGTAGACCTTCTGCCTTTGAATCATGCAGAATGTTTCCTTCTTTTAGGTCGTGAAACAATTTTTCAACTAATCCTCTGTCAATGCCTCGACGAGTAAAGGGTAGTTTCATCCAAAGGCATGCGATAAATACATCGTTGTTGAAAGTTGGATTTGGATAAGGTAACTCAACAAGCTTTTTTCCTTTGTACTCTGCTTTTTTCCCAGCCAAAGGCGACATTCGACATGGATTTAATCCATACTTCTGAAGGACTTTCATTGACAGAAAATCTATGAAGCCTACAGGTTCTTTGTTTGCGTAAGCGACATAACAAAATTGTTTTACATCTTTTAGACGCTCTAGAGACCATGACCTTAAATCTTCAACAACTTTCTTTGTCTTCCAATCTGGGATATGTCCAAAACATACAGAAAGCCTATCCTCAATTCGTGACTCGTCCAGCAAGAAAATCTTTTTCAGCATACCGTTTCCTAGCGTTCTCTTTTTCCTAGCACAAACTCTTCAAACTGTTTTTCCGCTGTATCCATGGGCATGTTTTTTGGGGGATGCTTGAAAGCGGCGGCTGAAACACTCCAGAGGGGTCCAGCGATTTTCCTATCGAGCGCAATTTTTACAGCTCTGATCACGTCGAACAGAACGGAGCCTGCATTCGGTGCGTCCACAGTGCTTAGCCTCATGTCAAGTAGCATTGGAACTTTGCCAAAGTAGAAGCCTTTAATCCAGAAGAAGCTGTCACGTCTGTTTTCTAGGAAGTCAACGTAGTCGGTGGAGCCAGCCACAACCGAGGCTTTGTATGGCAAAACCGACTCAACCGACTGAGTCTTCACCGAACGCTTTAACTCTCGAGTTCGATCCAGCGTGTCAAGGGATTCGGTTCCGCCGCCAACGTCTAACTGATAGGTTTCGTTGATGCGCACGCCCTGTTCAGAAAGTAATTTGAGAAGAGTCTTGTGAACAGCGGTTGAACCCACCTGATCCGCCAAATCGTCGCCCACAACTGGCAGACCAGCTTTTTCAAATTGCTTCGCCCATTTGGTGCGACTGGCGATAAAAACTGGTGAGGCATTGACAAAGGCGCAGCCAGCCTCTAACGCTTGTTCCGCATACCATTCTGTAGCCTTAAAGGCACCACTGGGTAGAAGATTGACAACTATCTCTGCCCTATTTTCTTTGAGCTTCTCGGCAACGTCAACTTCGGGTTGTTTGCTAATTTTGACTACATTTTTTAAGAGAACTCCAACCCCGTCTAAGACTGGACCCTTCGAGACTGGAACGCCCATCTTTGGGACATCGGCAAATCTTAACGTGTTGTTAGGAGGCGAGAAAACAGCCTCAGAGAGGTCTTTGCCAACTTTTCTGGCTTCGATGTCAAAGGCACAGACAAACTCTATGTTTCTCGGGTGATAGCCTCCTAAGGATATGTGTCGCAGACCTAGGGCTTGTTCTTCTTTTTCAGCCTTTGCATAATAGTTTACGCCTTGAACGAGAGCTGAAGCACAGTTCCCAACACCGACTAAAGCAACACGGACTTTTGACATAAATATGGCACCATGCAAAGCGGATTACGCACGTATTGTATGTGCTGTCTGCTCAAAAACTTGCTGTTGTTCTAAACGCAAGCCTTTAGCGAGAAAATGACATAAACCCATAGATTGCTTGATGGAGGAAGTGGAAAGTTGTGGGATGTTAGACTAAAAGACGGCAGAGAGGTGAAAGTCAGGTTTCTCATCTTAGAAGATAAAGAGAAACTTGTTGAGATGTTTGCTTCTCTGTCAGATGAAGCCGTAAGATGGGGAATGCCCCCTTACACGAGAGAGATGATTGAAAGATGGATGAGCAACATGCAAAACATCATTGCACTGATTGCTGAATACAGGAACCGCATTGTTGGGTACGCTTCGGTTTACAAGTTTCCCCATCCAAGGCGAAGGGGCATAGGCGACTTGGTCATGTATCTACACCAAGACTTCCACAATGTCGGATTGGGAAAAGCTATGCTCGGCCACCTGCTTGAACTTGCAAGAAAAGAAGGTATGCACAGAATCGGGTTGCACGTGATAGCTGATAACAGAATTGCTGTTCATCTCTACGAAAAATTCGGCTTCAAGGTTGAGGGAGTCATGAAAGACTCCTATCTGGGAGCAGACGGAAGATACCACGATGAACTAGTTATGGGAATAATCCTGCCCATGCAATCTCAGAGTTGATGCCCTATGGGAAAGAAGGAAGAATCACTTGACTTGTATGATAACCCTTTCTACTATGACGTTGCCTTCGGCTTTAGGGACATAAAAAGAGAAGTTGACTTTTTCGAACTATGCATCAAGAAGTTCTCCAAAATCAAGGTCAAACGGGTCCTTGATATCGGATGTGGGCCAAGCCCCTACATGCTGGAACTAGTCAAACGTGGTTATTCTTTTACTGGTTTAGACTTGAGCAAGGCGATGCTTGATTATTCTCTGGAGAAGGCAAGGAAGGCTGGAGTAAAGATAAAGACCATTCACGCGGATATGCGCAACTTTGGAGCAAAAGAAAGGTTTGATTTCGCCTTCGTCATGTTAGGCTCCATCGAAATCGAGTCGAACAACGATTTCCTTTCACATCTAAACTCAATGGCGGGGTGTCTAAAAAGCGGCAGTTTGTACCTGATTGATGCAGCTATCGAATTTGACTGGACGAGGCAGGGCGCTCAAAGCTGGACTATAATTAAGGATAGAATGATGGTCAATGTCACGTATGACGCTGTCCCCATTAGTTATGTTAAACAGAAAATAATTGAAAAAACAACAGTTGAAGTCCAAGAAAACGGGAAGACACGCATTCTTAAATTGGAAAAAGTAGGCAAGTTAATGTTTCCTCAGGAATTCCTTGAACTGGTTGCTAAAAATGGAAAATTCGAATTTTTAGGCTGGTATAACAACTTTGACCTGACTCAGCCGCTTGAAAAGGCAACGAAGTTCAACAGACCAATGACTATACTTAGAAGAAAATAAGCCACGCCTTCTTGTAACAAAGCACCTTCAAATTTTATAACCTCTTAGTCATAGTTTGGTTGAGGTTAGAGTTTTATGAGCGAGAAGGCTTGGCTTGACATTTCTGTTATTCAGTGTCCCAATTGTGGACGCTACTACGCAGACGCCTCATGGTATGTAGTCGAAATAGGCGCTGACATCGAATGCGGAACCTGCCACACCACGTTTAACACAAAGAAGAATGCCATTGACCGCATAATGCTTAGATTAGAAATAGATGACAAAGGGAAGGTTCATGAGGCAGGAGTCGCGAAACACTTGTCAAAAAGAAAAAAGGCATCATGACTGATTAGGGATTCAATTGCTCTAACTCAACGTATTTTTCACTTATGTTTGAACGCTGCAGAACATCCTTCCACAATTCCAGTCCTTTGGGAGTTCTCCATTTTTTGGGTGCTGGAATCCCTATCACAACTAGTTTGTCGCCTTTCTTGACTGTTTCAGCTGGGATGCACTTGCCCGTTTCAGCGTGAACAGGGGTGATGATGTCAGGGGCGATGGCGGCGAGTTTTTCATCCTTGTAGCCTATTAAAACTTCGTTTTTCGCCTTAAACTCAAACTTTGACCCTTCATTCTCGTGTATTCCATTCAGGGTTGCAGTTGTCCAAGTGAAACCAGCCTTTGTCTCACGTTCGACGACGTTCACAACGCCCTCGAAGAGTTTGAAACCGTGCGTTTCTTTCAAAATAGCGTTCAAGGGGTCAACAGCCTTTCTGAGCAACATGCCGATTCGCATGGCGTTTGACAACGTGCCTAAGAGAGGCGAAGTTTTCACCTGCACACCCGTTAAGACTTGCCCAGCAGTATACAGGGTTTGACCCCACTCTGTTGCAAGCGTCCTAGCGATTCTCTCAGTCGCCTTAGAATCCATAGTTTGTTTGATGATAACCAAGTTTTGAGCGTCAACATCAGCCAGGGTCATGGGCGTTAGAGGAATGTCGTCTAACATAAAGGCTTTTAGATGGACCTCAGGAACCGCTCTTCCAGCCCCGTCGGCGTCTACAATGGGTATCCCGCGCCGAGCTGCAACATCCATAGCTGTCAACGTGTTAAAGCCTCCCAATTCCGCGGGGATAATAGCGTAGGCGTTTTTGCCCAAAAATTCCTCAAGCGTCCTAAACGTCTTTAGGGCCGCGTCACCATGATACGCCACGGTGGCATCGGCTCCAACACATGCAAAATTTATGACTACTTCATCGTCTGGGACCTCAAGCGGATCAATAAGGTGTGCAGATAAGCACTTCTCTGTAAGCATCTCTGCTATGTTATGCCCAACTAAGGGGTCGCCGCCTCCACCTGCAGAGAAGATGGCGGCACCATCTACAAGGTCCGTCAAGTCTTCAGCACTCAGTTTCTTCACTGAAACACGCTACCTTATCAGTTTTTAAGACACGTTTTACTAGATAGAACTTTCTTTGTGGAGCAAGGTGGCAGGTGTGGTATCAAAGGTTGCTATAGTGGAGTTGAGCGATGATGTTCAAGGATCTTTTAAACAAGTGTTCAAGCTGATTGGAAAAATAGATGACTTGAACACAGTGGATAGGTCTGTTGTTATCAAGGTAGGAGTCTTTGACCATAAAAAGAGCCAACATTCCACAGTCAGCATAGTTGACGCAATCGCTAAAAGCTTCAACAAGGCTCCCAAGATTTTCTTGGCTGAGTCGGACAACTACAAAGGAAAGGGTTCAGAAAGGCTTCAGATTTGGAAAAGCCTTTTCAATGAACGGGTTGTGCCCTTCAATCTTTCAGACGACACCGAGACCAGAGATGTCAAAATTGCAGATGAAAAAATAGGCTTCTCGCATATTGTCTTCAAGCCCAATGTCTTCGTAAGCACACATGTGTTACGTAGTTCTGAGAGAGGAACCATTTTGAAGAATCTCTTAGGCTTGATTCCAGACAGAAAGAAGATGAGGTTCCACAAGAAACTGGAAACAACCTTGCTTGACGCTTACGAGGCAATAGGCGGAATAGACCTAGCCGTCCTTGACGGCACCTACACCTTCTCGGGTCTAACTTCGGAAAAGGGAATAAAAACAAACGTCCTCTTGGTTGGCAGAGATGCTGTCGCCGTCGAGGCGGTTGGAACCACTTTAGTTGGTTTGAATCCTGAAAAGATACCAGTGATAAAGGAAGCCATGAACCGAGGTCTCGGTGAAGGAGACGTTGAGAAAATTAAGGTTTTGGGAAGTTCTATTGAAAGCCTGAAAGAAAAATTTCGCCAACAATTGGCATGAGAAAACCGTAATCCACTGATTTTTATTACATCTTTAAGCATGCTGCAAAGGCAACATTTTATTTATTATGAAGTAATGCTCTAAGAGAGAAGCAAAACTATGTGAAGGGTGCCACACTTTGCAACGCTCCGACAAGTATGAAATAATAAGCGAGTTGGCTAGGCGCCGAGGCTTCTTCTGGCCCTCTTTCGAAATTTACGGTGGGGTAAGCGGCTTCTTCACGTATGGTCCACTGGGAGCGGCTTTAAAGAGAAGAATTGAAGAGAAGTTTCGAGCCTTTTACATTCGTCCACTCGGCATACTGGAAATCGAGTCTTCTGTGATAATGCCCGCCAAGGTTTTTGAAGCCTCTGGACATTTAGACCACTTCAAAGAACCTATGGTCGAATGTAGCAAGTGTAAACGCAAGTTTCGAGCTGACCACATGCTTCAAGAACAGGCTGGGATGACCGATGTGGAAACAGAGAAACTCAACCTTCAAGAATTGATGAACGAAATACAAAAACGGAATGTTCATTGTCCCGACTGTGGCGGAAACTTTGGAAATCCAGAGTACTTTAGAGCCATGTTCGCCACCACTATTGGACCTTATTCCGAAGCAGTGGGCTACGGTCGACCAGAAGCGGCACAGAGCATATTTGTAGAGTTCAAGCGTCTCTGGGAATACACCAGAGAAAGGCTTCCCTTCGGCGTCGTACAGATTGGTCATGCATTAAGGAACGAGATTTCGCCGAGGCAGGGTCTCTTGAGGCAGAGAGAATTCGCCATAATGGATGTTGAGTTCTTTTTTGACCCAGAAGAGCCAGAATGCACGAAGTTAAAAGAGGTTGAAAATGAAAAGCTGAGACTGCTTCTTGCTGAAGCGAAGTTAAGAGGTGAAAAAGAAGCCATAGAGGTCACTGTAAAAGAAGCCCTAAGTAAAGGCTACATAAAGACAGAATGGCAAGCATTTTTCATGGTCTTAGCCAAACTCTTCCTAAAAGAGATAGGTGTGCCCGAAGATAAGCAGCGTTTCATTGAAAAGCTCCAATGGGAACGAGCGCATTACTCCACGCAGAGCTTTGACCAAGAGATTTACCTAGACCGCTGGGGATGGGAAGAAGTCTCTGGACACGCTTATCGCACAGACTACGACCTAAAGCATCACATGAAGTTCAGCGGCGTCGACATGCAAGTATTTAAAGAAGGCCGACGATTCCTTCCCCACGTTGTTGAGCCCAGTTTTGGTTCGGACCGACTAGTTTACATTGTTGTTGAATACGCTTATCAGATAAGAGACAAACGGGCAGTGTTGAATTTTCCACGAGATTTGGCACCAATACAGGTTGGTGTTTATCCACTGGTAAGCAAGGACGGTTTGCCAGAAAAAGCCAAAGAAGTGTTTCAGATGTTGGTCAGCAAGGGGTTTACAGCCGAATTCGACGAATCTGGCTCTATTGGCAGACGATACGCAAGAGCCGATGAGGCTGGCACTCCACTGGGGATAACCATTGACTACGACACGATGCAGAATGAAACAGCCACCATACGCGACCGAGACTCATGGAAGCAAGTGAGAACCGAGATTAAGAAGTTACCCGAGTTGCTTCAAGCCTACTTCCGCTTTGAGAAGAACTTTGAAGACTTAGGAAGACTGATAAAAGGCTAACATCGCTCACAAAAGGTCAAAGATTTCTCTTAAACTGGTTATTGCTTTTACATCAGCAGCAGGCTTGCCTTCTCTTTGAATCAGAATCGCTTTCATCCCGACTTTTTGGGCTCCTAAATAGTCTTGCTCAAGATGGTCGCCCACAAATATTGTTTCTTCAGGCTTCACCTTTAATTGTTTGAGTGCGTACTTGAAAGCCTCTGGTTCTGGTTTTCTCTTTCCTGTGGTATCGAAACCAACACATACGTCGAAGAATTCTTTAAGTCCAGCTTTAGGTAGGATTTGTTCTATGTCCAGTTCGTAGCCACCAGTCACGACTCCGAGTTTAAGCCCCATCCGCTTAAGCTTGCACAGAGTATCTTTGATTTCCGGATAAACGTAGATAGGTGAAAAATTGAACCATTGACGTTCTATTTCCTCAGCCAACTCTCTAACTGAACGAGTAATTCCAAGATGTTTCAAAATGAGCATGTTCCATCTCGTGTAGAATTCATGTGGTCCTAGCGCCTTGTGTTTTTCAACATCAAATTCTTTGCTGCCTTTCTCGAAGGCTTTCCGTATCTCTTCTATTGATTTGATTACGCCTTTGGTTTGTAAGATTCTTTGGAAAGGCTCGTAGGGCTGCTGATGAACCAGAGTGTTGCCCAAGTCAAACAGCACTGCTTTGACTTTCATATTCTTAGACCTCATTTGACCATCCATTGGAGTTAAAATCTAGTCGATACTTACTTAAACGTTAATAAGGCTTCACAGCATTCTAAGTTTCAAAGGTCAGCAGAACGCATAGTGAGGTGCGGAGTCTTCATGGTCTTTCCAGTTGAAACCGAGGAGCGCGTGAAACGCAGAGCCCTCACCATCTGTCAGGATCATTTGCGCAAAGTGGTAGAAATCACTCGAAAAGTGCCCCAATTGGTTGATGGCTTCGTGAAGGGAGACAAAGCCACGGTTAAACAGCTGCACGCTGAGATAAGGAAGGCAGAAGAGGAAGTAGACATCGCTAGGCGGACTGTGGCACAGGAACTCGCCGAAATCGGCGCTATTCTCATAAGTCGAGAAGACTTCTTGCGCTTCACCAACCTCGCAAGCGAGATAGCCGATTTCTGCGAGGGCATAGCCTTTCGTCTGTTAGAAATCATGGAACGAAGCTGGAAGGTGCCACCGCCAATAAAAAAAGAGTTGGCTAAGCTTTCAGACGCCATGTTCGAAACGGTGTCCAAACTGCGAGAAACCGCCATGACGCTGAACTACGGCGCATCCAAGGCTTCAGAGAAATCTCGAGAAGTTGAGGTGGCGGAGCGAGTTGTAGACGACATTTACCGAGACTTAGAAGTCAAGATTCTCAACAGTAATATTGACATTCCAACTTTGCTTCTTCTTAGAGATGTGCTTCAACTCATGGAAGACGCTGCCGACAAGGCTGAGGACGCCTCGGACGCCGCCCGCATCTTGGCCTTCGCCATGTAACTCTTAGGACGATTTTCAAGAGATGCCAAAAAAAATCGAAACCGAATTTGTCGAGAATTTTTTGGTTGTCTGGGACCCTGCTGAAGGCTCAGAATTGTACAAGCGGGGATACTACGGCAAGCCTATTGGTATTCCTAAGCCTAAAATTTTAGACTTCACTGTGCCCCTCATCCTTGACCTCATGGAAGGCTTGTACTTGGCTGAAAGACAGTTAATAACAGTTCGCGAAGGAGCTAAGAAAAAGAGAAAGGTAAGCCTTGAAAAGCTGAGGAAACGCGCTCACAAACTGTATGATGAGTTTGACTTGAAATACGCGGTTTACAGAGACCTGCGTGACCATGGGTTTATTGTCACACCTGGGATAAAATACGGTTGTGACTTTGCTGTTTACAAGCATGGGCCAGGTGTCGAACACGCGCCCTACATGGTTTCGGTGAAGAAGACGAGAGACGAGGTGACAGCCACCGATATTGTTAAGGCTGGGAGGCTTGCAACCACGGTGCGGAAGCGCTTCATAATTGCAGTGCCGGACTCTGAAACAGAGGCTATACAGTACCTAATGTTCAAGTGGTTCAAAGCCTAGTAGCCTGTTTAGGCAGAGGCTATTTTCGAATGGTTGGTGGCATTGCTATTACTGTTTGGGTTCGTCTAACTCCTTTGAGACGTTGAAGTTCTTCGATGAGTTTTCCAAGGTCGTCCATTTTGGTGAATTCGGCGTAGGCTACAACGTCAAATTGTCCTGTGACTGCGTGTGCCATTTTGACGCCTGGAATTTTTAGTGCTGCTTCGGCGACTTCCCATGGTTCGCCTGGTTCAGTGTTGACTAGGATGTAGGCTTGCATGTTTGTGTGTCTCAAGTTTTTATTTGGTTGTTGCGTGTTAAAAAGCTTAAATGTGCAATGGTCTAAGGGAATGATGAAAAGTGTTGAAGTTGTTTTTGTTGTGTGACGGTTTTTTCTGTTTGGACAAGAGTTTGGTTGTGTACATGAAGTATATGGGTGAAGTGTATGAGGCGGCGCTGAAGCCCCTATTAATCATAACTGACAAAGAGAAGGTTTTGGTTGACACGGGAATAGGTGATTTACCCGAGCCTCGTAGGAAGTTCTTTCCCGTGAAGCGGAAGGCGGATGAAACGTTGAAGGCGCAGTTGATGAAGCACGGTTTGAAGCCAGATGACATTGATGTTGTCATTCATACGCATTTGCACTTTGACCACTGTGGCAACAATAAGCTGTTTAAGAATGCTCGTTTTGTTGTGCAGAGAGATGAATTACGGTATGCGTATGAGCCTGAAAAGTTTCAGCAAGCCGCCTATGTTAGAGAGTTTTTCGATGTTAAAGGCTTGAACTATGAGACGGTTCGTGGGCGCACAAGGGTTTGTGAGGGCGTGACTGTTATGTGTACGTCTGGTCACAGTGTTGGGCACCAATCCGTCGTAATCGAGGGTGACGATGGAAAGAATTACGTTTATTGTGGAGACGCCGCGCCTATAAGGGAGAATCTTGAACGCCGAAATATTCCAGGCATTCTCTACAACGCACACAAGGCATTGGAATCAATAGACAGGCTCAGACGCATAAAAAACGCAGTTTACATATACCCACACGACAACCAACAAACAACAATAACCTAACTTCTCTAAATTCTGAAAAATCCTCAGAAGCGAGAGATATCTCCCGAAACATGGACTTTTAATGTCTGATATCTCCATCCCATACTTATGCTCTCAGTAACTTAAAAAGGACTATTGATGTTTCTTCTAGTATGATTTGATATAAGGTGGTTGTATGGAGAAAGGGCTGCAAAGGCTGTTATTGTCAAAATGGTTCTATTATGTCTTGATTGCATTGGGCTTGACATTTCTAATGTACGTTATTTTACCAAATTGGATTCTAATTGGTATAGTAAGCCCAGATTTGGCACTAGACATACACTCTGAAGCTTGGGGATTAATGTTTACACTTGCGTTCTTTGTCATTTTATTTGACCTGAGAGAAAATGTTGAATGGAGATCAGTTAAAGACAGGGTTAAGAAGAGAATAGGTAAGCAAATTCATGCAATTTTTGTTGAGCTTTCAAATCTTTGTGAAGTTGAAAGAGTATTGTTTGGCGAATCAATTCATGACGAGAAAGCATGGAAAAAACTGAAAGAGAAACAATTGAACACATTGGTTTCTGGCAAGGTCCAGCTCAATGCTTCAGTAAAAGAATTATGGGAAAACAGAGAAATAAGCTCAAGTCTTGCCACATTTATTGACTCCAGAAGAGCTCTTCTTACTGATATCGAAGGTCGATATTTCAAGTTTCTTGATTCTGAGCTTCAAAGCTCGTTGATGGATATTGAAGACTACCTACATTCTTTGAGCATTGAACTCAGAATCATCCGTGCAAAGGAAGAAAATTTCTATAAGGCTATTTCTGATTTGATCGGCAAGACAGCCAAGGAAATTGCCAAGATACGGGAAATGAAAATCGATATGGGTTTTTGAAAGGAAGCCAGAGGCGCGATATTGGGCTTCTAATACTAATTACTCGTAAAACCGATTTCTGGAATAATGTTTCCTTGAAGAGTATGTAATTTTTATGTTGGCTTGAAGTAGTATCTTGTCCATATTGGCCATTGTGCCTGTGTGCTCGAAGTTTTTTCGAAGTCTACTGTTAGGTTCATGTCCACTTTTATTTTGTCTTGTTCGACGCCTCGAATCATGCCTAAGAGTTGAGGCCCTTCTTCCAGCTTCACAATTCCAACTGCATAGGGCGCTAACATTTCGAACTGTTTGGGTGAGACATAAATCACGGTGTAAGTTAACAATTTGCCCTGTCCTTTCAATTCAATCCACCCTAAATCTTTGGAATAGCATTTGGTGCACACGGGTCTAGGCGGCAACATGACTTCGCCGCATTTGTTACACTTAGCCCCCATCAGTTTGCCTTCGCCCCCAAACTTGTAGAAACTCTCAATTCCAAAACTTGGTTGAGCTTCAGCCATCATTTATCCCCTCTTGAAAATGTGCACGGTTGCGGTGGCGCCTGAACCACCCACATTATGCGCCAAACCAATTTCCGCATCATCCACCTGCCTCTTCCCAGCCTGACCCGTCAACTGCAAAAACAACTCATAAGCCTGCGCCGTCCCAGTCGCACCCACAGGATGACCCTTCGACTTCAAACCACCACTCGTATTAACAGGAAGCCTACCACCAAGCGCCGTAACGTCTTCCTCAACAAGTTTTCCACCTTCACCAGGCTTACAGAACCCCAAGTCCTCGTAGGCAATAATCTCTGCAATAGTGAAGCAGTCGTGAACCTCAGCTACGTCAATCTCGTCAGGTTTGACGCCTGCCATATCGTAGGCTTGCTGAGCCGCCAACCGCGCTGCCTTCAAGCTGGTAAATTCTTCACGTTCATACAAACCGATAGAGTCGCTAGCCTGACCCGAACCAACAACATGCACAGGCGCATCCGTAAACTTCCGAGCTAACTCAGGCTTAGTCAAAATCACACAACTCGCTCCATCGGTTATGAGCGAACAATCAAACAATTTTAACGGCCAAGCAACCAATCGTGAAGACAAAGCCTGCTCCAACGTGACCTCTTTCTGCATGTGCGCCTTAGGATTCAGACTTCCATGCTTATGATTCTTAACAGCAACAAGAGCCAACTGTCGCTCAGTCGTGCCATAACGATGCATGTGCGCCGTAGCCATCAAAGCAAACAAACCAGGAAAAGTCATACCATTAAACTGCTCAAACGGATAATCAGAAGCCATAGCCAAAAACTCAGTAGCCTCAGCCGTAGTCCTATGAGTCATTTTTTCGACGCCGCCCACCATCACCACATCATAGAGACCAGACAAAACCGACATTACACCCAAACGCAAAGCCACGCCAGAAGAGGCACAGGCGCCCTCAGTTCTCACAGCCGCACAAGGCGTCAAACCAGCCCAATCAGCCAAAGTTGGACCCGTGTGACCCTGATGCTCATAGCCTTCGCCCATGTGACCCACAAACAAGGCTTGAACATCCTTTTTCGGGTCCAAACTGGGACAACGCTCAAAAGCCTCACTCACAGCCTCAGCAAACAACTCTCTAGCGTAGAGGCCGTCTCTTCTTCCAAACTTGGACAAACCAGCCGAGACAACCGAAACCAACGGTTTACCAACCATACACGTTTTCCTCTTTTAGGAAGCAAACATTCATCATCAGAGAAATTCAGTAATATAGCAAAAACAACTATTTAAACCAAAAACTACCACACCAACCCACATTTTCTCCCACAACCAACTCTTACTAAGGCTCCAAACAAACGACTCTAGACCCACCTAAACCCATCTCAATCCCTCTCAACACCTCTCAACAAACATATTTGGAGCCTAATTGGATCCTAATAGAGGGCGGTCTAGCCAAATGCACACACACAAACACAAAAAACATCAATAAAAACACAAAACCAACACTTTCAACATAAACATAATGAAAAACTTCCTTTTACGCCAATTCGCCTTTATATGAGTAGCGACTGTGCAATAATTACTAAACATTCATAAACGTTATAATACTTCCACACTATCAGAAAACAACAGATAATATGAAGCTAGGAAGGAAAACAATGAAACAATCCAACCCTCAAGTATTCACAATAGACCTGTCAAAAATCGACGGTAAAGGAGACTTTCCCTGCCCAAGCTGCGGAGTTGTCATATCTCCAGAAGACATGAGCGACACAGTTTATTCGATTCTTGACACCAAAGTTAACGGCGACTCTCTCGAAGAACTAACCATTCAATGCAACAAATGCGGAACCAAAATCCGCCTAACAGGATTCCTTCCCCAAAACTAAAGCATTTTCCAAGACTTAAAAAGATCCTTTTTCTTATAGGTAAGTTGCCAAAAATAGCATCCACTTTATGCGAATCTTTATAACACAAAGTTTTACATATACCAGAAACTGAGGAGAAAACCGTGGCGAAAGCCTTCGTACTCATAAACACCGAGGCGGGCATGGAACAAGAAGTTGTGAACCAGCTTAAGACCATGAAAAACGTGAAAGAAGCCTACACAGTGTACGGAGTCTACGACGCAATCGCCTTTGTAGAAGCCGAAAAAGTCGATGAACTTAAAAACGTTGTCTCTTACGAGCTCAGAAAAATAAACGGGGTCAGGTCAACCGTTACTATGATGGTCGCCGAGGGCAAAACGGCTGGAGCAACTCCCCTGTAAGTCTTATCACCTACCGAGCAAACTGCACAGGCATGCAAGGCACGCCTCTGATAGTTTATACCTTGCCAGACCATCTTATGTGAAACTTAGGTACACAAAATGTAAGGTGAAATCTCTTTAGCAATCTTTTGATGTTGTTTTTCAGCTAAAACGGGATGGAGTTTATTGAAAAAATCAGAGAGATTCTAGCTTCTTTAGTTGCCGAAAGAAACTTCTGTGACCAAATCAGGTAAGCAGCCTTAGCCCCAAATTTATACCATCTATGCGTAAGATTAATGGCACACCGTGACTCAAATGAAACTGTGCGAGCTACATGCTCCTACTGAAAGACGAGTGTTCCCTCTGCAAAAGAATAGTTTCAAGTTCAGTTCTGAGACGCTGCTTTCGATGTGGCAAACTCTACTGCTTCGACTGTAGCACGTTCACCCAAGACGGCGACATAGTCTGCTTAAACTGCGCCAGAAGAATGGTCTCACCAAAGAAATTTGGAACCAAATACAGCCCATTAAGCAGATACCTACTACGAAGAGCCATGTTCACAGACCGCATAGTTCTTCCATTTGCCGAGATTGAGGGAATAATAGGCGACAACTTGCCTTTCGGAGCGGTTAGAGATGCTGAATGGTGGGCCAATAGTCGCGGGAGTGCTCAAGGGCGAGCTTGGATTGACGTCGGATGGAGGGTGCATAACGTCGACCTCAATAAAAGGACAGCCACCTTCATAAGAGTGACAGAAATCGAAGTAAAAATCAAAAAGAGACCCGATAAAAGCATTCCAAAAACCTTTGCTAAGAAAACCTTTAGACCTTCCAGACCCAAGAGGCGTGGACCGCCTTCTAAAACCAGGTTAGCTAGAGTTCAAGCTCGTTTCAGAAACGTGGAACGTCAGAGTGCTTCGCTTCAGCAGCACCGCGGTGAATTTAAGCCAAGACCAGCTCATGAAAAGCGACTCTATAAGCCTGAAGCTGAACCCTCTAAACAATAGGGCTGAGTATGCTATGGGCAACGCTAAGACTGAGGCTGGAAAAGAACCCTCAAGGATGGAAGTTTATCATTCTCGATTAGATAGGGCGCAGGGTTTCGGTGATGTTTGGGAAATCGTCAAGGACTCTGCAAAAGATTCTTTGGGCGAGCACAGAGTTGGCATGATGCTTTTCTTAGACAACTTGTCGCTTCAACTGGGCGCTTATCATCCTTTGGGAACCAACAACATAGTTTTGAACAGAACGTTGGTGCAGATTGTTGAAGCGGCGACAAAGTCTAAGCGGCTCGTAAACGCTTTTGTCTACAGTCTACTATTGCATGAGTATCTCCACGCTTTAGGGCATATTCCAGAGGTTGAAGTTCGTCCTCTAGTGTATCGGATTTCAAAAGAGTGTTTCGGTGAAGACCACATTGTTACAAGGTTGGCTGAGAAGAGTCCGTGGGCGCTCTTGAGGGGCGTTCCGCTTGGTGAAATAGAAGCTCCTAGGCGTGTTATGGAAATCGTTAGAGACTTTGAAACGTCGAATCAAAAATACATTGTATGAGACAGCTTGTGATGTTGGGGGTTTGTGAAACATTTTTTGTTTGTGTGTGTGCGCACAGCTGACCTAGCCCCTCTATTTGGATCCTAATAGGATCCAAATATGATCTGTATCGTTTGAAAGGGTGGTTTGGAACAAATGTATTTGCATTGTGGGTGTGCACTGTGCACTATTGGAGTGGTTTTTGCTGCCTTGGCCAACGATATCTAACAACTAAAAATCACTAATGCGAGAATAAATGAGCTATTAAACCAGTTAAGTTTGTTGGGCTGGTTCTTGGTAACTGTGACCAATACACTCAACGTACTCCAAGCCTATTGTTTGAATGCTCAGCCTAGTCATTGATTCCAATTGTTGATGATAACGGTTGATGAAGCGCTCCAGCGTCTCTGTGCCCAAGTTTCTAAAGCTTGCGTCCATGAACTTGTACGTGCCGCTTGGCTCCTTGACGACAAAAAAGATTGTGAAGGCTTCAAGGTTTGTCCGCTTAAGCAACTGTTCCAAGCAAGTGGCCTTGTCTTGCTCGGGTTTGCAGTCAAAGAAAACCTGATGAACCAATGAGAACCACTCTCGAAGCTTATACGCTGGCAAATCGAAACCCTTGTACTTCTGCCTCAAAGCCTCCACGTAAGATGTTGCAGGCACTATTTCTGCACTCAAAGAGATAAGCGCCTCGTAAGATTGCTTGTATGATTGAATGGTTAAATATTACCGTGTAGCTAGTAAAACAACCGCTTCAAAACCAACGTAACGCAGAGGAAAAACAGTTGGGAATAGTTGCCACACTGAAACGAGAGTTCTCTTTCATCAGGGGCAACTATCTTGTTCTGGTGTTAAGCTGGGTTTTTATGGACTTTGCACACGAAATACCTGGAACCTATTATTCTCTTTACATCCTTGCTTTAGGCGGCACAGAATTCAGCATCGGTCTAATAAGCTTTGCTGGTTTTCTCGCCTTGGCTTCTGTTCAGTTCCCAGGCGGATATTTAGCAGATAAATATGGTAGAAGATGGTTGGTTTCCACCATGACGTTTGGAGTGGCTCTCTCCTTTCTAATCTTTGCTTTTGCTCCAAGTTGGCACACAATTCTCATAGGCGCTGTAATAACGAACCTCTGCCTGATATATCAACCAGCCCTCCTTGCCATGATAGCTGATTCGTTGCCTTCAGAGCGTAGGGGCATGGGTTACTCCATTATCAATCTCATTGCCAGCGTTTCAACAACCCCTGGCCCAGCGATTGCGGCGATGCTGTTTCTCAGTTTCGGATTAGTCAATGGCATGAGGATTGCTTACATTATTGTCTTTGCATTGTATTTGACTGCAGCAGTTCTCAGAATCAGCTTGAAGGAGACAGTAAAAGACCCTGCGAAGATAAGCGCTCGCGAATTCTTGAACTCTTATCCGAATGGCTTGAAGGAAAGCGTGCGTGCTTTTAAAATAGTGCCCCGCGCTGTACTCTTCCTTTTTCTCGCTAACGTTTTCGCCACTTTTTCCTTCGCTATGATAATGCCTTTTGTCGTTGTCTACGCCACAAAGACGCTGGGCATCAGCGAGGTGGCATGGTCGTTGTTACTGATTTTTCTGTTCATCGCGATGATAATCACATCCTTGCCGAGTGGTAAATTCATTGACAAGATAGGAAGGAAAATTCCTTTGCTGGTATCTTATGTGATTATGGCGCCCGCCATTCTGCTCTTTGTGCTAGGTGATTTTGTGAGGCTCTTAATCGCTCTCATTTTGATTGGGTTGTCTCAAGTTCTGTTGATGTCTTCTTATAGCTCTCTTCAAGCCGATTTGGTTCCTAAAGAACAGCGTGGAAAGGTCATAGGTTTCACAAACTTCTTTAACAACATCCTTATGGCGTTTGGTTCAGTTGTTGGAAGCGTTCTTTACTCCATTTCCCCGCAATTTCCATTCTTTTTACTATTGATACTCCTCATGCCCGAATTTCTCATAGTGCTGCTTTTGGTAGATGAACCCAAAAAACGTCAAGAATAAAAGGCAACAACTGCACAAATCTCTCTTAATTCAACTTCATACTGTGGAGTGTGTGACTCGTTTGAAAGACATCACAAAGCAAGGTGTTTATGTTGACGTAAAAGACATGATTGAATTTGCAAAAGATGGCATTGTCAGCAAGACCATTTTAAAGGTTGCTGATAAGGAAGTAAGCCTATTCTGCATGTCGACTGGTCAGGCGCTTTCCAGCCACACTTCAAGCTTTCCAGCCATAATACATGAGTTGCAGGGCAAGGGAGAAGTGACTCTGGCAAATAAAAAGTATGAAGCAGAACCCAATGCTTGGTTTTACATGCCAGCCAACCTGTCACATGCCATACAAGCAACTCAAGACCTAGTCTTCTTGCTCACTCTCTTCAAAGGGACAAAACAATAGACTTGACTAACAACTAAAACGATGTTTTATAATGTCTGTAGTTTCCAATCCAGAGCGCGACAACAAAGCCTGCTGCCACAATCATGAGTATGAATTTAAGCTCGGTCTTGACAGGCATCGTGGTTTTAATCTCAACCAAAGAGCTCCATTCATGAGCTGGCACGTAATACTTTCCGATGACGTTGAACACGTCCCTGAGCTCTTCCGAGCTTGTAGAATCCATAAACTTGCCTTTGGTTTCGTTGGCAATTTGTCTCATGAGTTCATCATTAGAATCCTGCCCCATTCTACTTATGTGCAATGCATAAATTGGAACGCCAAGATTTTTCGCGCGGGTGGTGGCTTGAAAAACCGATTCAAATGGGTCTGGATAGCCGTAATTTGCGAATCCATCGGAAACAAGTATGATTGCTCTGCTCTTGTTGGACGATACAAATGGAGTTAAAAGATCAATGGATGCTTGTAAGCCATATCCAATATCAGTTCTCTCTTCCACGCAAGGCAAACTTTCAGAGACGATTAAGTTTTCAATCGCAGACACAACTTCACTTTTATTCCCTGCGACAGCAAACGTGTTCCTTATTTCGTTTTCAAATGCAACAACCGTAAATCCCACGTTCTCGCTGGAGTTTTGGATGAACTCCACCAGAATGTTCTTGGAAGCGCCTAACCTTGACGGAGAAACATCTCTAATTCCCATGGAAGGTGATACATCGATGGTTAGGATTATTTGTCCAGCCAAATCCTTCTCCATAACCATTGGAACCTCAACTTTCTCGCTTATCTCTCTGACAATTAGAAGCGTAGGGTGGGCTAAACTAAAAGTGATAAGAACTATAACGACCAGCTTCAATGCCAAACTTATGCCTCGCCACTGAGACCTGCGCAAACCCTTCTTAACCACAACTCTACTCAGCCTCTTAAGGGGCGGATAATGAAAAACCTCAAGGCTTCTCTTGATTTTTTGAGCAAAATAATGTCCCATCAGGGTTAGAGTGATAAAGAGAGGCGCAAGAAAAAGCAATTCTGGGCTTCCCAATTCTATTAAAGCCAAAGTCTAAACCCCTGTAAACCATGTTAAGAACAAAGTTGCGACCAGAAGAGCAGAAAAAATCACTGTGGGAGTCTGGTAATCTTTAGCTGGAATGACGAGTTTGTCATAGACTGTCTTTAATGCAACAGTCTTGATCTCGTGAGAGATCTGCGAAATGGATGTCGCAAGGCTTTCTACATCCTCATTTCTGGCCTCGTAGAACTTTCCACCTGTTTTACTGGAGATTTCTCTCAAGGCTAGAGGATCGGCCTCTCTTAGACCATATGTTCCAACTGAGACTGTGAAAATAGGTATCTTCTTAGCAACAGCCTCATCCACCGCTGAGGCTACAGGTACTCCCATGTTGCTCTTTCCATCAGAAAACAACACGATTGCCTTTCCCCGAGGGGGATATGTTTCAAGTATTCCAATCGCTGTTTCTATGGCAGTCCCTATTGAGGTGGATGGACGTATTGTCTGATTGTCGATTTTTTCTGCGACCTTTGTTCTGTTCGTTGTGGGCAAAACTGTGTCATACGATGCAATCTGTCCAGCAAAGGATAAGAAGCCAACAAGATCCTTGAAATCCACCTGATTGATCAAAAGCTTAGCCATAAGCTTAGAAAATTCAAGCCTTGTGGGTTTCAAGTCGGAATAATTCATGCTGTAAGAGACGTCCATAAGCAACATAGTTGTAATTGGGTATTCCGCCATTTGTGCTTCAGTAGCTTCGTCGACCTTCACTTCAATCGTCGTTGGAAAGTAAGGCGTGGCTAACAAAAATGAAAGTGCGAACACTACAGCTGTTTTAGTGGTGACGTTTAGGATTCTGACAAATCTTCTTAGTTTTCGCCATTCAACTAGTTCTAAATGCCTTTGAGCAATTCTTAGCCTTTTGTGGGAGAGAAAGAAAAGGGCTACAACAACGCCTCCCAAGATTATTCCTACTAGACCGTATGTGGCATTCTCAAACCTCAGTGGAAACTCTAGGGGAGACATAAGTTTCTCAGCCTTGTTCAGGCTGATCTTTACGGCGCAGTGTGCTGAAAGCCTCGCTTAACCCTGCATACAAGCCCTGAAGTTCTGAATCGCCGCCGCCTTGACCTTGCCCCAAGATTCTTAACCCTTCTTCTGCAGCTTGCTCAGCCTCAGTAAATTCCTTTCGCTCGAAATGTTTCAAGGCTTCCAAATATTTCTCAAGGCTTTGAGCATATTTCTCGAAAGCTTCAATTCCTTCAAGGTTTCGAAGTCTGTTTCGGAGTTCTTGGGCAATATTTGAAGCCATGCCGCCTAGCAATTTTGGGTCTAGCTTAGAGGCTGCTTCCGCAGCTTTTTGGTATCGTGGGTCTTTGAGCGATTCGAGGGTCTTAGAGATTTCTTGACGGATTTCTTCAGCGGTTTTGTAATCGTTGTTGGCTATAGCGTTTTGTAATTCTCTCAGATATTCATCAAGCAAGGCGTTCATTTGTAAGTATTCTTTTCCTTCCAAGATGGTTTGGAGAAGCTTCACATATTGGTTATAAATACCAGTTTCATTTTTGAACTGGTCAACTCCCAGGTTAAATCGGTCTCTCTGTCCCGAAGGAATGTAAAAAACATTCATAGCGTCCAAATCTTCGTATGATGCTTGAAAGTCTTCTAAAAGCGGTGTTAATATTTGAAGGCAGTAGGAGGCTTGCTGAGAAGCTTTCTCATAGTCTTTGTGCGAATAATAATAGAAAGCATTTGTCAAGTTTTCACTGACGACTAGCAGATTGTCCACGCCCTTAGCCATAACGTTAGAAGCTTGAACTAATTTTGCGTAGTTGCCCAGCACACCAAGTAAGTATTCGTCATTAGTGCGCTCGGCTGAGTTCAACTTTGCTTTTCCGTTTTCCAGTGCTACTCGAGCCGCCTCGAGCAGTTGCCTTGCTTGTGTCTCATCATTTTGTACAAATTGTATTAGAGATTCGTAATTTCTACCCATAGACGTCAGCGTCAACTCTCCTCCTTCAATAGCTTCGCTCAACGTATCTTTGCCCCCACCTGTTTGGGTGCTGAGGAAAAAAGCAGCAACGATGAGGGCGCCTATTGCGGGAATTATTAATATTTTTGGATTGATTTTCAACTTTGTTATTTTTTTCATAAGCGTTCAACTTAAAAATCGTTACAATAGGAATATAAGTGTCACTAGCTGTTAGCGACCATGTTTACGCTTTTTCCAGTACAACCAGACAGCCACAGCAACTATTGGAACTCCAACAATTGGAACAAGAAATCTTACATCAAACTTCCATACCTCGCCGACAGCAAAATCTTGCAGAATCAAGAAGTTTTCTTGACGGATGGGCTTAAAGGAAACAACTAAGTCTCCTAGGGTGATACTGTTCGATTCTCCTAAAGTGAGCATCTTGGACGCGTTTTCATTTTCCTTAAGAAGAGAAAAAGTTAGATTTGACCCTTCTTGTGTGACGGCTGCGTAAACCGTTTCGGGTTTGAAAACGAGAGGAAAGCTGAACTTAGTTGGGTCCTTCCTAAACAGCTCTGCATCTATGAGCTCAGACAAAACCGTTCTATACTCATTGATGTCAAAGAGTTCCACATCACTAAAAGTTAAATTGGCGACCCTCATCGATGTTTGTGGAAGCCACGTGAAAGGAAATGCAGCATCTGAAGAATTCTCGATTACCCAAGGTGCATAGACAGAAAGTGAACGAGGAAACAATGTACGAGCTTGATTACGCTGCGGAGCACATTCGGCTTCCGCATCTACCCAACCACATCCAGGCAACCATACTTGAATCCATGTTCTGAGACGGATGTCGGTTAAGGTGCGCGCAGGAACACCAGCCGCCCTCAGAATTGTTGCGGCGTACAGGGACCTCTCGATGCAAATGGAACTTTGAGTTTCCATGACCTTTAGAGGGTCTTCAAAAAAGTCCAAGATGTTTGTCGTGTTTAGACTTCCAGACATTAAGAGCTCCACTGTCGCTCGGTCATATTCTTGAGTTTCATTGACAAAATTTAACACGTTTTGAACGGTGTCAATCATGTTTTGTGTCTTGTTGTTAAGGGCTATTTCTTTAATTGTTTCATTTTCTACAGGCAGTTTTCTTCCAGAATTCAGAAAGGAAGTAACATTTGGAGGGTAGCTTTGTGGGAAGGAAACAAAGGTAGGAATTGCGAGATTTTCGTTCACAGTTTCAGAGGAGACCCACATCAGACTACTAATGTAGTCTCCCTCAACAAAAGTGTAGTTTATTGCCACCCAAAGGTTTCCCACGCCATCCCTCGACAGGTTTATGGTTTGAGCGTTGGAAGAAACCAATATGGCTAAGTCTCTGACGTCTACCGTCCCTACATAGTCGCTAAAGTTTTGAGGCACAGCCTCCCACAAAACAACACTGCCGGGTTGTAGGGCTTGAAGTCTTATGTATATGGGTAATAATACTCGAGTGCTGGTTTGATTGGCGAGGTTTTTGCTAAGAATCTCAGATTTTGGGGTCTCTTTACAATAAATATCTCCAGAAAAAATGGGAAAAGATAGAAGCCATAAAAGAAGAAAGAGCAAAAAAAGTCTCATTTTCAGCGGTATGCTCCCTGTCTGGCTCGTCGGTAAAGGTTTGCGATTTCCAGTATTTTGGCGTCAACGTCTCTGAGGCTTTTGAATAATAGTATTCTGGATCCGAACATTTTGCAGCCACTTGTCATGCGGGTCATGAGAGTTCTGGTTTCAACGTCGTATTCTTTCGTAAACTCATCAGTGTCAATTGTCATTTTTTGGAGTTCTTCACTTTCCATTAGGGTTAGCCAGCCTACGTTGGGCAGATTTATTTCGCTTTCATCAGTCACTAGAAGCAGGTTTGTCATGTGTTCTCTAGCCCACATGAGATGGGCAAAATAAACGTAGTCATCGACTTCGTGATTGATATCGGTTATGAGGTTAACAATTGTTCTTTTTCTCAAAGCTCTTGCAACCTCAATTGCCATGGTTCTTAGATTAGCTGTTCCTCCAGTGCGATAAGAGAGGCACAGTGTCCTGAAAATGCGGTAGGCTTGGTTAGTGCTCCTAGACGGCGGAAGGAAAAGTTCAGCTTTGTCTCTGAAGCAGACTAGCCCCAAGTGGTCGCTTCTTCTTTGAGCTAGGTCTGCTAACACTAGTGCAATTCTTACGGCTGTGGGCACTTTTTCTCTGTATTCCATGCTTCCGCTTTGGTCCAAAATCAAGAGAACATCAAGATTTTTTTCTTCTCGAAATTGCCTAATGAACAGGGGTTTTTCTCCGGTGGATTTTGGCGGCGTTCTCGCCGTGATGTTCCAGTCTATTCTTCGATAATCGTCTCCGAACATGTACTCTCTTACATTTTCATACTCTATGCCCAAACCTATGTAGCGGCTCGGATGCTCGCCTGCCAGCATGCTCTTAACTTTGCTCTTAACGTCAAGTAGAACTTTCTTTCTGTTTCTGCACAATTCAAATATTACTTGTTCCGGTGTTTTTCTAAACAGACTTTTTCACCGTTTTCCCAGCTATGTCAAGAACTGCTCCAATAACTTCTTCTGTTTGGGCTCCTTCAATCACTTTCTCGGCTTTGAGAATTATTCTGTGGTTAAGCACGGCATTAGCCACAGCGTCTACATCTTCCACTTGGACAACGTTTCTGCCAGACAAAGCTGCGTATCCTTGGGCTGACTTCATTAAGAAAATTCCCGCTCTTGGACTTGAACCCCAACTTACTTCTTCACGTACTCTGGTGTATCTTATTATCTCGGCTATGTAATGCTTGATTAATGGGGGAACAGCCACGTTTTCAGCTATTAACTTCTGCATATCACAGATTTGATGAGGGTCTTTCATTATGATCTCGAATTCCTCAACTGGTTCAATTATCCTTGTTTCGTGTAAGTCAAGGATTTCCACCTCCTCTTCAAGGGTTTCAGGATAACCCATTTTGACTTTCATTATGAAACGATCTAGTTGGGCTTCAGGAAGAGGATAAGTGCCTTCTTGCTCTATGGGGTTCTGGGTTGCTATAACAAAGAAGGGTTCATCTAGCCTATGTGTTTCGCTTCCAATGGTCACTTCTCTCTCCTGCATAGCTTGTAACAAAGCAGATTGAGTTCTCGGAACCGCTCTATTTATCTCGTCTACCAGTAGAAAGTGTGCAAAAACTGGTCCTAAGTAAGGGCGAAAATCGCCTGTCTTTGGGTCATAAATCAATGTTCCCACAACGTCTGCAGGCATTAGGTCTGGGGTACACTGAACCCTCTGATAGCCCTTTTCCTCTCTTAAATTCAAGGCTTTAGCTAAGGCTTTGGCTATAGTTGTTTTGGCTATGCCTGGAACTCCTTCCAAAAGAATGTGCCCCTTAACCAGCAAGCCTACAAGTATGAGTTTTACTTGTTCTCTGTATCCAATCACCGTGTGACTGAATTCGTTTATCAAATTCTCGTAGAAACTGTTTACTTCTTTTAGTGACCTCATAATTTTACAACCTTAAATGTAGCCTTTTGATCGAAGGTCAGTTAATGTTGACTTAAGCAAAACAACATCCTTTATCTTGTAGACGGCATTCCATGGGATATCAGCTACAAATTCTCTGTTCCCTTGGCTCGTGATTTTTTCAGGCACCTTGAAGGTGAGCTTCCTCTGGCGCATGAAATCCTCTAACTCTTCTCTTTCCACCGTGTAACGATGAGACTTTGGATCCATTAAGTGTTTTCGCACAAGGGCTGCAACATCTGGCTGACCGCTTCCTTCTAAATGTTGAATTAATAGGCTTAAGCTCACTTGATCACTCTGTTTTGACACATAAACTCTTATTCCAAGCATGCCCTGAAACAAAACTACTGAGTCAACGAACCCAAGTGCGTTTCCTTCAGAGTCAAGCACTAGTTTATCTTTTATGGCTTCAGTGGTTTGATATGGAACCTTTTCTTGGATTGGGATTTTCCTAAATGCTGCTTCTTTGGGTTCTGTTAACAGAATGACTTTGATTATCCTTGTTCCTTTTTCCTTTCCAATTACACTGGTTCTTATAGTTTTTATCTCGTTCAAACTTACGATACCCTTCTGTTCTTTTCTTTCCACTGTTGCCTTTACACGAGTTATGGTAACACCCATTCTTTCGGCATATTCTAGGTAATGCTTATCATCCAGTTGTTCATCAAGTCCCAATCCCAGCTCCTTTCTAATGTTGTCTGCCAGAATCTCCCATGGAGGTATTCGTCGGATCTTGGAACTAAAGGGTTTTTTCACACCTTTAAGAAGCTCATCTTTAAGACTAGCCATGTCCACAACCGTTTTCACATCAGGCTTACCTTCATACGCTAGAAGAAAGATTTCGCCTTCGTTAATGTTGACTTTTTCCACTTTTCCATACACGTATCCTTCAGAGTCAATAATCATGGCATCTAGCAGTTCGTCTTCACGATATGCGCGTTCCATTTTTGGACCTCTGCACCTCCAATAGCTTTGCTTTCACTAGGAATTTGCTTGAAGAGGAAGATATTAATTGCTCTCAATGATTTTTAACTATCTGGGTTGTCATTGGAAGAAGAAAAAACGACAAGAAAACTCTCTGAAATCGTTAAAATAGGCGGGTACTTGGTTGCTGGTGGAGCCCTTGTCGGGTTCAGTGCAGGACTATACTTATTATTCAATCGTCCCCTCCTCAGTTTCTTTATTCATATTGGTCAATTCGAAGTTATGAGTTATATCATAGGTGTTTTCGTTCCAAGCTTCGTCATTCTGATTGTCGTGGGCTACTTTTTTGCCACAACCTTGGGTCTGAGAAGCGCTAACTTGTCAGATGTTGTGCCCCTTTGTGTACTAAGTCTTTTATGCATGGTGTTGTCCGCGCTTTCAGTTTTCTATTTCCTTTCTTTTCTTGGTGGTGCTTTGACTTTGGCGGCTTCAATAATAGCATATACAAAACCCGCGTTCAGGGCTTTGGCGAAAAGGGAAGCGTTCTGTCTAGTAGAGATTGGTGCCATGCTTGTTGCGTCTTTCTCGCTACTGTTTCTTTCGATGTGGCTCCTCTCTAATCTTTTTCCATCCTATGCAATGGGTTTCTATAGAGGTTATTCTCCTTATGCATTGTTGCTTGTGGGAATTCTCTCCATTCTCACGTTTTTTGCGATCCCGCTAATTGGTTCCAGAGGCACAAACGCAGGAATGTGCGGAGCACTTGGCTTAATAATGACCATTCTTTCCTATTTGTTTGTTGTCCAGAATCGATATTCCTTCTTCGACGCACCCGCCTATGTGGGCATTCTCATGATGGTTCTGGGGTTTGTTTTAGCCCTTGTCGGAGACCTAGTTTACGTGAAACTTTTCTTCTCTGAGACTGCAGAACCTACCATTGTTCCGGTCCCTTCGCTTCTTTCCCTTGGGAAATATTGCCCCTACTGCGGAAATCCCCGCGTTACCGCTTCCCAGAATTTGTGTTCTCACTGTGGAAAAAGTCTAATGTGGACTCCCTACGCGGCTTTCTGCTCTTCTTGCGGACGAATAGTTCCAGCAAATGCTCAAAACTGCCCTCATTGTCAAGAAGACATTGGAAACAAGCGAATCTTCTTCTATTCTCAAGTCGCAGAGGAGCGGAAGATAGCGGATAAGCTAGTAAAAGAGTCAAGGAAGCAAAAATCATGGACAATGAAGGGGTTGATGAAAATGGCAGGGATGCTGCAGACAGTTGGGCAAGCTTTTTCGAGTGTTACCAGATTCTTTAATGCTGTGCTTGAGCGTCTGTCCTTAACTTTAAAGGAAGTTGTTTTCATAATGATTTTGACCTACCTTCTGGGTTTCCTCTCATTCATTGTTTACGTGAAAGTTGTGCCTTCAAAAGTATACTCTGCAGACATTATTATTCTTGGCTACGGCTTTCCTTTAGAATGGCTGCAAGTAAAATCCACTCTCCGCGGATATTACGCTTACGATGTTGGGGTGCTGTGGATTTCATTTGCCTTTGACGTCATGTTATATTTTTTGGCGTCATTTGCTCTAGTATACGGAATCGCAAGGTTGAGACGTTGACTTACTGATTAGTTAGAGTGTACAGACTTTGACTGTTCACGCACAAAATACTAGGACGGCTTTCGGAACATCACAAATCTTAGGCAAATAGTCAAAACTCTTAAATTTTGCAATTTTTAACTTCGTTTTGGAAGGTGTAAAATGTCTCAATACTTTGAGGCTGCAAGGGTTGGGAGTTGGCTTGGATGGATTTTCAATTTTGGTTTTGGGAGCGTTCTCTTTGGAGTGCCTCCCTTTGAGATTACTGCCATAGTCCTCTTTGCCTTCTCACTTGCTACGGCCAGCGTCTTCGTCTTGAATCAATACTTTGACCGTGAGGCAGATCAAGAGAACGAGGTCAAGTCAAATCTGCCTGTTGCCTCTGGCCGAATAACGCCGAGGAAGACATTAATGTTCTCTTTCTTACTAGTCATCACAAGTCTAGTTTTGGTGTTATTCGCCAACGTTCATGTTCTCCCGTTGTTTGTTATTTATTTAGGACTGTGGACTGCTTATTCCACTCCCCCATTCCGACTGAAAAGCGTGCCTGTCGCGGACTTCGTGATCTCAGGTGTAGGCGCTGGCTTCCTGCCATTCTTAATGGGAGGAGGGTTAAGTGACCAGCTAATCTTTAGCATTCCATCAGTTATGTTGGGTGCCATTCCGCTAATGCTAATTCACTGTGGTGGCCATATCATTCAAGCCGTTGGAGACTATGAAGCAGATCGTAAAACTGGGGTTCACACTTTTGTTGTCAAGTATGGAAGGAAGAAGGGTGTTATTGTCGCTGGATTTATGTTTTTGATAGCGGGGTTCTCACCATTCGTCTATTCAGCTTTTGGTTTTCTCCCCTTCAGACACTTATTCTTACTTCTGATAATCTTCCCCCTTTCTATACCCATTATCATGCGCTATGCCGATGTTTTAAAGAACCCGTCGACAAAAAATGTCACTAATATACAGAAAGCTGCGAAAAAGTATGGAATTATCGGGGTAACCGTGATCTTGGCTTATGTATTACTGGCAAGAATAGCCAGCTTTTAAATAGCTTAAGGCAAAGCTTTGAAAAGGTATATACGAGTTTCCTGCACCTAACTATACTATAACCCATCACCTAAATGCGAAGTGAATGTTGTGTCTAAAACTGCTGAAGGCGTCATTGTGAGTTGTCGGAGGGGACCGAAAACCCAGAAGCCCAAAGAATACATCCTCCGTTTTCCCGGCATTGAATCAGTTGGCGGAGCGGCGCGACTCATAGGTCGAAAGGTCGCGTGGCCTGTCACAAAAAATGAAGTCCGAGGAAAAATCGTGGCGTTGCATGGAAAGAACGGCCTCGTTAGGGCTCGTTTCAGAAAAGGGGTGCCGGGCCAAGCACTGGGGAGTCTCGTAGAAATAATTGGTTGAATCAAATCTACGTAGTCTTCTGTGTCAGCAACACTAAACGTTTTAAGATACGGTTCCGGCGCGTGCTATCCAATGGGACTTCTATTATTAATTTGTGACGCAAAACCTCAGCAAGCTCTTTAAGGTTTTAACCTTACGTTAATGGTGCTCTGTTTGATAGTTTTCTTAGACAATAAGTAGCCAATGTATCTAGTCAAGATTTCACTGCTAGAATTCGTGGTTGCCTCTATAGTGCGGGGGGTTAGGTTTAGATCTCGGTTTAAATTCTCGGGTTTCAAGTTTTTTCTTCTGATCTGGCAGAATGGTCAAGCCTTTCCCTAAATGTGCGCATGTCTAACGAGAATAAGGAGTATAGCTTGTTACCGGCTTTGCTTTTTCCCAAAAGTATAAATACAAATCTTTGCACCATTTGTGAAATTTCGGATTGCTTCCTCCGAAACCTATGTAATCTATTCTGCCACTTCGGTTGGGAAGACAAAACGCCGCAGCCTTCTCCGTCATAACGATTACGACGTCCACTTTCGGGAGAACTCTCTTCTGAACACCCGGCGTCGTTGACGGGATCGGGGATTTGCTGTCTGGGGGCATAGCGGCTTCCTGGAGAATAACCCGATATTCAAAAGGAGCCTTCACTCTTTCTGCCACTGTTGGGGCAACGCTTGTGAGGACCTGGTCCGAAAGAATCCAAATGTATTCTCGTGCTTCTCGGAACATCTTTTCGGTTTCCTCAAGGTTCTTAAAGGTCTCAGCGCCCAACCCGCCCTCTGCAAGTTCGCCAATTCTGCTAATGAATTCATAAGGAATACGTGACACGTCGTACTCCATAAAATAGTCCCGGTACCTTGAGGCAAAACCAAGACCCGAAAGCAAAAACAGAACAAGCACTCCGAACGGAGTAAGCCCATACAATCCCTCAACGTCCTTTTCAATCAACCTAGCCTCACCAAGTCTCTGCAAGTGCCGAGACGTCTCAGTGACAGTCATATCCAGCTTCTTCGAGATGTGCGACAGTTTCAGCCGCTGCTTTTGGATCTCCAACAAGATGCCCATTCTTTCGCTGCTCGACAATTCGAAAAGAAGCTTACACAGCTTTTCCACAACTCATCACCCACTCCATCACTAAACAAGAGTTTTAGGATCAATACTGAAATTTATGCGTCAATCCTAAAATAAATTCTTCTGCTCGCGTCCCATATAATATCACAAGGAAGGCAGCCTAGGATGCCAAGCAAGTCCAAAAAAGTCGACGAACACATGTTTTCAATCGAGCTGAAATCCAAAGAGCACGTGAAGCGAGTGGCCTTGTCAAACGAGAACGGAGGCAATGTGCTAATCGAAGGTTTTCTGGGCAAGCTGCAAGATCTAAGCTTCACCGAAGGCATAATGCTTGAAATACAGGGAACCAATGGAACCTTAAGAATGGACTTGAGCGAGAAAGAATTGGAAAGGCTGCTTCCAAAAGGGACACCCATTCACAAAAAGACAACAAAGGAGACGAAAACTTGACAACCGCTAAGGGCAAGGTCGTTGTAAAAGTCGAAGGCCTACGCAAAACCTACGGGAAAACCATTGCCGTGGAAAACATATCGTTCGAAGTTTACGAAGGGGAAATTTTCAGCATGGTGGGACCAAACGGAGCTGGGAAAACCACCACCATTGAATGCATAGAGGGCCTACGCCAACCAGACAAGAGCAATATTGAGGTTTTGGGATTAAACCCGAAAAAGGATGAGCATGGTCTCCGAGAACGCATCGGAGTTCAACTGCAGACTTCAGCTCTGCAAGATCGCATTAAAGTCTGGGAAGCGCTTGACCTGTATGCCTCCTTCTATCCGAAATCAACAGATTGGGAGGCACTGCTAGAACGGCTCGGACTGGCAGATAAGAGAAGCGATTATTTTGACAAACTCTCCGGAGGTCAGAAGCAGCGCGTGTTTGTCGCCTTAGCTCTGATTAATGACCCAGAGGTGGTCTTCCTTGACGAATTAACAACCGGACTTGACCCCAGAGCGCGGCATTCCATCTGGGACTTGGTACGAGACATTCAAAAAAGCGGCAAAACTGTCATCTTGACCACGCACTTTATGGAAGAGGCAGAACGACTTTGTGATCGAGTAGCTATCGTCGATCACGGTCGCATCGTGGCGTTAGATTCGCCCGAGAATCTAATTCAAAGCCTGGGCGCTGAAACCCGCATAGTCTTCAATCTAGAAAGCGCAACCGAACGTCCAAGCGAGAAACTGAAAGGCATAGCTGGAGTCACCAAGATTGAGCAGATTGGCGATCGCGTTGTCGTTTACGGAACAGGTACCGAGCTTGCTGGGAACGTGGTTAATGCCCTGACTTCACAAGGCATCCGCTTCAGCAACCTACGAACCGAACAACCCAACCTTGAAGACGTGTTCCTAACCCTTACAGGAAGGGAAATGGAGGCTTAAGAAATGCGTGGACTGAAAAAACTCACTCTGATAGAATTGAAAACGTTCCTAAGAAACCCGACAGGAGCTTTCTTTACCATAATCTTCCCCTTAATGCTGATCCTTGTGTTCGGCAGCATTTACTCAAACACGCCTGGCGAAACTTTCGGAGAATACGGCATCGTAGACGTCTACGTGCCGTCATTCACAGGGATGATAGTTGGCATTTCAGCACTCACGAATCTGAACACAGACATAGCATCAGCTCGCGAAAAGGGCATTCTTCGCCGTCTGAAAGCCACACCGCTTCGCCCTCTCACCATTTTGACTGCAAAAATAACGCTGGTCTTTTCGATGACCTCCATAGCGATGATACTCATGATAATCGCAGGGAAGCTTGTGTTCGGGCTGCGATTCAACGGTAACCCGATAGAAGTTGTAGCAGCATTTGCTCTCAGTAGCTTCAGCTTCTTCGCCTTCGGACTCGTAGTAGCCAGCATAATGCCAAACGTGCGTGCCGCTGAGAGTTTTGGCTTCATACTCCTCTTTCTAATGCTCTTCCTCTCAGGGGTATTCGTACCCTTCGAGATCGTTCCAGACGCCGTCCAACAAGTCGCGCAGGTCTTCCCGATGACCCACGTGACTACTTTGATGCGAGGCCTATGGATAGGTCAAAGCCTTGTTGATCATATGAAAGAGGTTGTGGTCTTGCTCGGCATTCTGGTGGCAGGGGTCTTAATATCGGCGAAAATATTCCGCTGGGAATAGAATAAACTGTACTGCCATCTTACGCATATAAAGGCAACAAAAACCGAAGTGTAAGCCAGATCTCTGGTGGCAAAACGTGGATTACAGAGTAAATGCGAACCTAACCCTGCAACATGGAATTTCAATCAGATTCCTGAATCCATAAAAACCGAGAATTTAAACGCTAGTCGCAGATCTTAGTGCGGGGGGTGGGATTTGAACCCACAGCACCTTCTTTGGAAGAAGCTGCACCAAGACAATCATCATTGTTCGAAATCTTCTTGTTTGTAGGAATATATCTCGTGTATGTTACCATCGGGGTCTGCGAAAAAAGCAGTTTTTCTTCCCCACGGCATCATTTCTGGTTCTTTGACGGGTGTGGCTCCCTTTGCCACTATTTCACTGTAAGTTCTGTCAACATCTTCTGGAGAACCTACTGGAAAGGCTAATTCAAACGATTGCCCTTTTCTTTGTTCTTGATAGCTGAGATGATTGGTTGTCTTCTTCATAACTTCTTTTTCACAAATGGCAAAGCGAACCCCTTCATTGCTAAATTCAACGTAGTTGCCAAGGTCTGCTTGTATGCTGAATCCCAAAATGTCACTGTAGAAAGATTTCAACGATTGAATGTTGTTCGTTAGAACTGTGACTAGCCCGATTTTTCCCTTCATGTCTTCACCTTCTTTACTACTGGTAATCTTCACGTTCAGATTTAAAAATGGCTGAGAATAGTGCGGGGGGTTAGGTTTAAACATCGGTTTAAATTCTCGGTATTGAACTCGGTATGAGAACGACTAAAAGGAAAAACGATTTTCCCTCATTTTGACTGTTCTGTCCCTGTCAGCGTGCGCGTGAAGAAATTTTATGGGTTGGTTATTTGTTTGTAGTGTTCCCATTGCAGCAGAGGTTTGACCTTGTAGCCCTTGAAAAGTCGTTTGATCAGAGCCCGGGTGTATGTAATCCTCGAAAGGGTCATCTTACCGATCGATGTGTATGTCCTGGTTGCGCTTGGGGGGCAGCCGTATAGCCATACTCCTCTATTCTTATTCTTGGCTTGGCAGTTACCATACAACAAAACGTTGTCTCCTATCTCGTCTGGGATATCCCCTGGGCCAATAACTATGTCCAATGGTCTCTGCAGAGTTGCTACGTCGTCACGAAGGCCCCACAAGACGCCTATCAAGATGTCACTGCACCCTGAACACTCTGACCCGATAGTGCCAGGCGTCCAGCCAAAGTATCTTATTCCCTCCATCCCCAACATGTTGACTATGTTGTGCATTCCAAGTTGAGCTGGTTCAAACGGGCATTTGGCCTTCTCTAAGGGGACGCCGCGGATCTCGATCTTGTCCAACTCAATCTCTCCCAGTCCTAGCTCCCAAGCGATTCTTATGTGTTCTATCTCTTTTGGATCATGTCCCATGATCGTGGCTGTGACAGCATCTACTGCAACTGGATCCGTGCCAGTAATAAGGAGCCCCGGCTTCCTCGGTTTGCCCATGACTCCGGGACCAAGCCCTTCGACGCCGATAAGTCCATCAACGATCGTTAGCTTTGGTCTTACCGCCTTGCACAGGAGAGCAAGGGATCGTTCAAGATCCCCTCGATGCATCATGCGCTTGGACCCTTTCGAGACGGTGCCCTTCAGATTCTTGATGCCGAGGCTTAACCTAGTTTGTACATGCGTCTTCATGACCGGCACGTTAATCACGTTATCGGCTTCAAGGACAGACTTTCCAACATCGAGCACAAGGTTCTCGGCGACCCTTACTTTTATGTGACTCCCTCGGTCTAAGTCAATTACCCTTCCTCCAGCCGCTTCTACCACCTCTTTCATTCCGCTATCTTTGAACTGGGCAGTTGCATCGTAGTAAAGAGCCGATCCTTCGGCAACTGAAATGTCCTCTATCTCAACCTTCTTTAGTTCATTGATCAACGCAACCACGATCTCCGGCTTCGTCGTGATCCAACGATTAACGAATTTTGGAATAATCTTTGTGCCCCATACGCCTAGATTCGGTTTTATCAAAGCATTGCGTCCGGAAACAATATTCGTTAATCCACCTAGAAGGTCTAGGGCTTCTCTTACCATTTTATCCGGTTCTTCTCCACGAACTACAGAAACAACTTCATTCATTCTTATTCCCTAAAGCACGAGCAAATTTTTCCATTGAAAACCTAACTCGGTGCCTCAAATATACTCGCCCTTCGTCAATTTAGCATTTTTCTAAAACCTTTTCGGTTTTTCAAGTTCATCTCTCCCCAGCAGGATCATGAACAATTTCTCTCCGTTTAGCTGGATGAAACCGACTCCAACACAATAGAAGGTTCAGAACCTACTGCATGCTACCCTTAATTTTGATAAAATTGTACGAAATCAAGTTCTTTCAACGGAATGGACCCAGAGAAATGATCTTTTGTTTTATGGTGCGGGGGGTGGGATTTGAACCCACGAACCCCTGCGGGACAGCCGCCTCAGGGCTGCGCCTTTGGCCATGCTTGGCAACCCCCGCTGGGCTGAGCGACTATTCATTCTAAAAGAGTATCAATTAAATGTTGCTTGTGTCTAAACACTGCTAACCTATTTGGAGCCTATTTGGATCCTAATAGAGGGCGGTCTAGCCAAATGCGCACACACACAAACACACAAAATGTTTCTCAATCCAAACAAGCCATGACAAACAAGTCAACAGCATCCCTGTGCTCCACTCTAAATCAAGCGGAAGTCCTCTTTTATGGTTGTCAAGACCACATGCGTGTTGGTTCTCTCCACAAAAGGAAGCGCCAACAAACGTTTAGCAAAAACGCTCAGTTCTTCTCTGCTCTTGAACTTGGCTATTACAAAAGCGTCTGTGAGGCCAGTTACATCGTAGACACAGCAGACATTGGGCATTCTTGCGATTTCATTCTCCACTTCGAGGAGGCGGCCCTTTGAAACAGTTATCTCAGTGAGCGCTGTCAACTGGTACCCGAGTTTCTCGTGATCGACTATGGCGGAATAGCTCTTTACCAGTCCCTCTTTCTCCATTTTTTTCATCCTTGTCAACACAGTGCCAATAGAAACACCAGATTTCTTTGATATCTGCCGCGAGGAAAGCCTAGCATCCGACACAAGCGTCTTCAAGATTTTGACATCTGTCTCATCTAAATCCATAGCGTTCGATTCTCCATTACACATTTTTTTACTTTTTGCATGTTTTTTTCAACATTTGTTTTGCAATATGCTGAAAAGATTTATATTTTAATACAAATAAATCTTTCTGTTGTAACTTTGCGAAAACGAGAGACCTCTATGAACGGCGAAGATTTTCTAGCGAGAGAAAAGATGGCAATTTGCTTATCGTTGATCAAACACGCCGACCATATAGTGTTGCATTTCGTAGATTTGCTGGGCGCCTTGAAGGGCAGAACAATCCCTGCAGAAGAGGCTGCATCTGCTTTCAGAGATGGTGTTGGCTTTGACGGCTCCTCTGTTTCAGGCTATGTAAACATTCAAGAAAGCGACATGGTAATGAGACCAGACATGTCGACCTTTGCGGTTTTACCCCGATACTTTTATGACAAGGCAGTCGTCAGCTTCATCTGCGATATTTACAACCCGAACGGTAAGCATTTCGAGGGCGACACACGTTATATTCTTCAGAAAAAAGTAGAGCACATAAGAAACGAAGGCTTTGAACCAACCGCAGCGGCAGAGCTGGAATTTTATTTAGTTGAGAAAGATACGAGTAGGCGACTACGCCCCGTGGAGCACCGAGTCAAAGAGAATCCAAGGTATTTTGACATTTCGCCTGACAAAGATTTAACAGAGACCTATCGCATGGATTTGTCTGACACCTTGTCATCCATGGGAATTAGGGTTGAGAGACAACACCACGAGGTGGGTTCAGCCCAAAACGAAATCACGTTCCAGTATTCAAATCCTGTAACCACATCAGACAACATCGCACGCTACAAACTAGCAGCCAAAGCGGTTGCCGACAGAAAATTCAATTGGACAGCAACTTTCATGCCCAAACCTTGGTTTGGCAAAGCTGGCAGCGGCATGCATGTGCATTTAGGCTTGTTCTCTGTGAAGAATGGGACGAACATATTTTTCGATCCTAAAGGGTACGCTTGTCTATCTCAAACTTGTAGATACTTTATTGGGGGTCTGCTGGAACACTCTCGGGCTTTGTCAGCTGTAGTGTCGCCTACGGTCAATAGTTACAAGAGGTTGGTGCCGGGTTATGAGGCGCCGGTATACCTTGCTTGGAGTAGGAGAAACCGTTCGGCTCTGATAAGGGTGCCTGAATATTTTCCAGGCAAAGAAAACGAAGCAAGAATAGAGTATAGGAGCCCAGACCCCTTATGCAACCCATATCTGGCTTATACTGTCCTCTTTGAAGCCGGGATGGAAGGAATAAAAAAGAAGATTGAACCAGAAGACCCTGTGGAGGAAAACGTTTACCATCTATCGGAATCAAGGCGAAAAGAACTAGGCATAAAGACATTGCCAGCATCGCTCAAGGAAGCGTTGAAGGAGTGGAGCAGCGATGACATCTGTATCAGGGCGCTGGGTAGAGAAAACGCTGAGAAATACATTAGATTGAAGACGGATGAGTGGCGAGACTACGAATCGTCTGTGCGTGTTGCTGCCAATACAGACAAGGTGACAAGATGGGAACTGCAAAAGTATCTTCTCGCCTAAAAGTGAAACGCAAAGTATAAGATGTGCCTTCATGGTAGTGGTTCAGAACCATCCGAGAGAAGATTCGTTTAAAATGAAGTACGACACAATCTTGGTGCTAGACTTTGGCGGCCAATACTGCCACTTGATAGGGCGGCGAGTGCGTGAACACAGCGTTTATTCCGAAATTGTGCCACATGACATTACACCAAAAGAGATTGAAGCGTTGAAAGAGAAATTTAATGTAAAGGGCTTGATTTTGTCAGGTGGACCCGCTAGTGTTTATGACAAAGACGCTCCTCGTTGTAGTTCTGTCATCTTTGAGTTAAATCTGCCTATTTTGGGTTTGTGTTATGGGCATCAATTAATTGCGCAGATGGCTGGCGGAAGAGTTGAACAAAGTAAACGCAGAGAATATGGCATAACCAATGTTATTGTCGACAAGGCAGCCGGTGTGCTTAAAGGATTGAGTGGAAAAGAGCGAGTGTGGATGAGCCACGGCGACACCGTTTTTACTCTTCCAAACGACTACGAGGTTTTGGCGCACTCAGAGAACACTTCCGTTGCAGCGTTTCGAAACAGAGAGAAGCCTATTTATGGATTGCAGTGGCATCCCGAGGTTGTTCACACAGAACACGGTGCACAGATTCTGCGTAATTTTATTCTTGATGTCTGTCGATGTGAGCCTAACTGGCAAATGGAAGACTTCATTCAAACTGCGGTTGAGGAGATAAGGCGAACAATTGACGAGGGCAAAGCTATAATTGCGTTGAGTGGCGGTATCGACTCAAGCACAGTGACAGCCTTGGCGGCTAAAGCCTTGGGAAAAAATTTGACGGCGGTTTTTGTGAACCATGGCTTCATGCGAGAGGGAGAACCTGAATTCGTGGAATACACATTTGGAAAAATCGGGATAAATTTTGTCTCGGTTGATGCTGAAGAGCAGTTCATACTGAGACTGAAAGGCGTGACTGACCCTGAGGAGAAGAGGCGAATTGTTGGCAGAGAGTTTGTTCGAGTTTTTGAAAACGTAGCCAAACAAGTAGGGGCTGCTTTCCTAATTCAGGGAACGATTTATCCTGACCGTATTGAGTCGGGTTTTAGGAAGTTTTCGGATAAGATTAAGACGCATCACAATGTGGCTGGGTTGCCGACTGAAATAGAGTTTAAGGCAGTGGTTGAGCCTCTTCGCAACCTTTACAAAGACGAGGTTAGGAAGGTGGCTGAAAAACTTGGTTTACCCAAGGATATTGTTTGGCGTCAGCCTTTTCCAGGTCCAGGATTGGCTGTGAGAGTGACGGGTGAAGTGACTAGAGAGAAAGTTGAGGTTTTGCAGAAGGCTGATAAGATTGTGACTGAGGAGATTGAGAGGGCGGGTTTGAAGGATGGTTTGTGGCAGTATTTTGCGGTTTTGACTGATACTAGGTCTACTGGGGTGAAGGGTGATGCTAGGGCGTATGGTTACACGGTTGCGGTTAGGGTTGTTGAGAGTCGTGAGGCTATGACTGCTAGTTTTGCTAGGGTTCCGTATGATGTTTTGGAGAGGATTAGTACGAGGATGACTAATGAGATTCCGCAGGTTGTGCGGGTTGTTTATGACGTTACGCATAAGCCTCCTGCAACAATAGAATGGGAGTGACATGTTGTTGTGAGGGTTTGTATGTGTGTGCGCACAAGCCTAGACCGCCCTCTATTAGGATTCAAATAGAAAGTGATACTGGGTGATGGATAGAGAGAGACAGAGACGGGTAGAGGGGGGTTAGAGCCCTCTATTTGGAGCCAAATATGATTGATTGGGGTTGATTGTTTTTTTATAGAACCCGTACGCTAAAAGAGGGAGAATGTCTGGAAGAAAGATTAAAATGAGTTCCAAACTAATGTTTCTCGCAGACCATGCCAATTAAAATCGAAAACAAACTCACTAAGGATGATTTCTCAACTCTTGTAAATAGTTTTCAGAGTCATCTTATCGATTCTCTGGTTCTTTTTGAGGGGTTGCAATTAGATTTCATTAAGATAACCTCTTTAATCATGGCTAGAAAAGACTCAGGCTACACTTTGGAATCAGAGATTTTTTTGAAAGACCCGATAGGTCTAATGGCTTGGGTGGGTTCTAAGATTGATAACGAATATTTAATTGCGCATTCTAGAAGGATAAAATTGCAAGTTAATAAGCCGATGTTAGATGTCCAGGAGATTGAAAATGACATACGTGCCTGTTTGGAACTTTTGGAACAAGTGGCAAACTACTCTTGCACATGGAACGACACTTTAGAAGATGAATCTTTTGTGCTTGATTCGGAAAGGTTGAGCAAACAATTAGCATTTCAGGAAAAGAGGGAACTAATGGCAAGGCGTGGAGAATTCGTGAAACCCTTTGCAACAGTGCACGCAGACGGTTCTAAAGATGCAAAGAAGTTAGGCGGAGATGATCTTGTTCCCATATATTTTGACTACGACAAATGGGACCTTTATGGAACAAAGAGAGTATATCGTTACTTGCCTAGAAAATTTGTGATGAAACTGCTAAAATGCAATGATGCGAACTGGGTTCCTGAAGATCAATTTGGTGAGAGTGAAAAAGAGATAATTGAAGACTTAGTTCTTCGAAAATATCTTAAAAAGACGAAAGTAGCTGGCAAAACTCATTACTATGGTTTGAATGATAAAACAAGAAGACACTTCTTGTCTATGTTCCGGGCAAAAATAAAAGAAACATAGAAAAATACGAAAATTGAAACAATTTAAGTGAATAATTTTCTGAAGTAGCGCATTATTCGTCTCAGAATTAGTGCTAAAGCAACTATGAATGTTATGCTTGACAAGACGATGACTAACATGTTTTCACTCTGTATCAGAAACGCTGACGAGACAAAGGCTAAAAACAAACCCACATACAAGTCAACGTTCAGGTGGAAGAATCCGAAGAGTTCTGTAATTATTGCTTGACCGTGCCTCTTGATGAGGGTCGCCATGAAGGCAAAGGCTAAAAGTGATATCACAAAAGTGTAGGTGAGTTCACTGTAGTAATCGCCAAAGGTTAATAATAGACCAATTTCGTCGCCTACTAATCCTCCTCCTACTCCGAAGATTATGGCTGCTATCCTCTCTGTGTGGTCGTCGCGGTAGTTGATGCCCAGCCAACCGCCTATTGCCAACAAAGCCAATCCATACCAGAAGTGATGAATATGATAACCCTGAACCACAAGCACAGTTGATGGAAAGAAATATGTGAAAACTCTGGCAACAACAAAGGAAGCGAGAAAGAATATTAACATGATGAAGGATAGATTCGGCTTCTCAGCCCGACGCAACTCTTTCATAATTTAAAACTACTCCTTCATAAGTTAGTTTAAATCCCCAAGAATTTGTATCTTTTTATCGATGCGTCCTTGACCACTCCCAAGGCTTATCCACGTTTCGTTATACCAGATTATGAACCCTTCGATCCAGTAGAGTTGGCTAGAGAAACCGAGAAGATTGTGACTCGGAAGGGACCGAATGGACTTGAACGAAAATATGAGGCGTTTTATGCGACTGGCGTTTACGGTGGCATAGCAACAGGCTACCGCGTTGGCTGTTGTTTTCGCTGTGTCTTCTGTTGGGTGAGCTGGGGACGCGACTATCCCGAACGTTTTGGTCAATTCTACTCGGCGGAACAGGCTTTTAATCAACTGAAGGCTGCGGCGCACAAGTACAAGGTCAAAAAGCTACGCATTTCTGGAGCTGAACCCACACTAGGCAAAGAACACCTTCTGCGTCTATTGGAACATGTCGAAGCGTCAGAGTTTCCGCGCTTCATCTTGGAAACAAACGGCATACTCCTCGGCGTCGACAGAGACTACGTCCAAAAGATTTCCAAATTCACCAAGACACACGTTCGAGTCTCTTTAAAGGCGGGCGCTCGAGAAGCCTTCACGAAGAAAACAGGCGCCCAACCAGAGGCGTTTGAAATTCCATTCCAAGCCATACGCAACCTGCTCGACCACAACGTGAGTTTTCACGTCGCGGCAATGAGTGCAGACCCGCGCATAGTTACACCCGAAGAACGAAATAACCTGATTCGCAAACTGAAAGAGATTGACTCACGCCTTGTCTTAAATCTGGAAGAAGAAGTGATGGACAGCTATGACACCACCTTGGCGAGGCTGAAACTTGCAGACTGGAAGGTGGAGTGGCCGCTAAAAAGAGTCTATAAACCAATTAGAGAAATTTAATTTAAGACACTACCCGTAATAGTTAAATCAAAATCCAAGCGGTCGTAATCTAGTCTGGTCTAGGACATCTCTGTCAGATTCATTATCCTATGACATCTCTCCTTTCCTCTTTATGCCTTTTCTGCTCTCTTTTTTTGCATTTCATCGTTCAAGTATTCAAACCACTCATAGTATGATGGCATGTTATACTGCTTTCTGGCACCTTCTACTATAGGCTTCATTTTCTCCCATGTTGTGCCAACTGGTAAGCTTCTGTAAACTATGTCGAAGTCTATCAGACGTTTATTAAGAAGAATACCTGTTCCCTCAAACAAATTGCCAACCATGCCTATCGCTATGGTTACTGGTCCCTCAGAAAAGGGTGGACCATACTTCTTCACAAATTCATTGTAGTCCCTGAATTCCAGATTAAAAACCTTCAACCATGACTCCAGATATTCTGTGCTGTTGAAACTTTGAAGGATTCTCCAGAAAACATCTGTTTGTCTAGCCTTGACAATATTTCGAAGTTCTAAGACAGCAATGATAATACCTATCAACACGCCTACAGCTGCAAGTATTGCCGCAATCGAAGGTATATCTAACATAATATCACCTAAAAGAGAAGATTAGATGGAGTGGATTTAAAAGCTCGTCTCACCGTCTTCCATGAGCGTTAGTGACTTAAATCTTATAAGAGTATTAATCATGTTTCCTTTCAATAACGCCCATTGACCAGTATAATGCGACCGTGGTCTAGTCTGGTCTAGGACGTCGACCTTCTAAACCGTGGGGCAAAAAAGATATTAAAGTAATAGTGACTTTTGACAAAGTGGCGTATAAGGTGTGCTTACGAAGGAAGAAATCCATAAGAGACTCATCGAAAACGAAGGACGGATTAAAGAGTACGGTGTAAAAAAGATAGGCTTATTCGGTTCTTATGTCAGGAACAGGCAAAAAAGGAAAAGCGACGTAGACATACTCGTAGAATTTGAAAAAGAAAAGATCACATTCGACAACTACATGCACCTGAAATTTTTCCTCGAGGACCTGTTCGGCTGCAAGGTTGACTTGGTCATTCTCGACGACCTAAAACGGCAGCTAAAGCCCTATATCCTAAGGGAAGTTGAGTATGCATAGAAATTTTAAAGTGTATTTTGAAGACATAATTGACGCCATCCAAAGCATAGAAGAGTACATCGGAAATGTTGGGTTCGAGGAATTTAGAGAAAGTAAGCTGTTGCGGGATGCCGTAATCAGAAATTTAGAAATAATCGGCGAAGCCGTCAAAAACATACCCGAGGACATTAAGGAAAAATATCCGGAAATAGAATGAAGAGAAATGGCTGGCTTAAGAGACATACTCATCCACAGATACTTTGATGTGAACGCAAGAATCATTTGGGACATAGTTAGAAACAAACTTCCAGACTTAAAGAAAAAAGTTTCAAAAATTCTAAAGGCGTAATTCCGCCGTGCCTCATTGAGTTGAGCACTCAATCATTCTATCGTGCTTTACACCTTACCTTCCTTTTTCACGCTTGACTAAAGTATTTATGATTCTTCCCTCAACTAAAGCTCTTTGACTACCCATCTAAGCGACCGTAGTCTAGTCTGGTCTAGGACGTCGGCCTTCCAAGCCGTTGACCCGGGTCCGAATCCCGGCGGTCGCACCAAAATTCCTCGTTAAACAAAACATTCTTTTAAGTAGTCTTCTAAGGTTTCGGCTGGAACCACTTCGATGCTGTAGTCTCTAGGGTCAACAGAGTGCTTGTAGTTTTTCGCGGGTATCACCACTTTTTTGAAGCCCCAAGCCTCTGCAGCCCTGATCTTTTCGTGTAAGCCGCCGACAGCTGTTACCTGTATGACGCCGTCTACGCCCACGTTAATCTCTCCCGTAACGACCACATCTTGTCTGATTGGTCTGCCTTCCATCAGCGAACAAAGCAGAATAGCCATCGTAACGCCTGCGCTAGGACCGTCCACCCCATAGGCTTGGGCGAAGTCAATGTGCGCGAAGTAGTCCTGAGCAATGTCAACGCCATACTTCTGCAGTATGACACTCCTCACCTTAGCTACACTGTCGGCTATCATGAGCTGCTTTCCACTTTTGGCTATGCCAGTAACATTGTAGTATCCCCTCAACGGATGCTCCTTTATGTTGCTGCGTTTCTCCAGAAGACCTTTAACCGTCAAAACATTGCCTGTCATTTCCCCACTGTAGGGATCAGCAACTACAGCAAGTCCGTATATTTGACCCAGTCTGGCTCCTTCTGGGCGAATTTCGAGGAGTTTTCCTCTCTCACTCATCTCATGCTCCAGTATCTGTTTTTGTATGGTCTTGCAGTGCTTTTCTATAGCTTCCTGTACATGCCTTCTTTCAACCACGCTTAGTCCCTCAAGCATTGCCAGGGTAGACGCTGTTTTGATAATGGCTATCATGGGTCGAAACCTCGTAGTCAACGCGTCCTTCTTGTTGCTGCGTCTGCGTCCCTCATCAATTATTTCTTCACAAGCTTCTCGGCTGAAGGGAAGCAAGTGGAAACGTTGTACCTCTTGGGCGATGAACTGCACGCATTTTCTCCTGTTTTCCATATTGTTAGGCATGTCGTTGTTCATGCGGACAACTTTGCCATAACCGTAGATTCTGTCCATCAACGCTGGATGCATCTGCCCAATCGAGTCGAAGTTTCCAGCGCCAACCAAGAAACACATGCAAGGCACAGAGTCCGTTGCAACCGCCATGGCTGCAGTATTGCCCTCATCCCATCGGCTTCGCAAAGTTATAGGCAATTGTCCATCTTCCAAAACCGTTAGTAGCGTAACTGTTTCATTTGGCTTGAGGTTCTTGATCTCATCTATGAAAAGTATTCCCAAGTTGGCACGGTGAACATCACCAGCCGTTACTCTCTGATGCTCAGGTGTGCCCAGACCACCTGTTTGCAGAGGGTCCCAAGCGATGCTTCCGAAGAGTTGAGCAGACCCATGGCCGGTCGCATCTATGAAAGGCGCCACTTTCTTCGAGTTGTCTACTAAAAGTTTAGGCACGTTTGTGGCTTTTGCGCCCCCAGCTCCCTTGGCGCCACTGAGGATTCCGAAACGTCCAATCAAGCTGACAAGAATAAGGAACATAAGCATGGTTCCAGCTGGTAGGAAGGTTGTTGCTCCAATCGAGATAAAAGAATCAAGCATGTACTTAGAAAAGTTGCCTTGATAAGATGCCTGCAGCGTCTCTCCTGAAAAAGTCAAGACATTTGCGTCCCATCGCAGTTTTTGTTGATAGAGATAGAAGAAGCCAGCGAACAGAAAGATTGCAGCAACCATAATCATCAAGTATGTGACAATCTTTATTCCAGCCCTCTGAAGAAAGAGCTTCTTTGCCTCCTTCAGTTTCTCTTTAAAGATTATCTTTTTTCCTTCTCCAGCTGGATGAACAGAGATCTTAGGTTCGCTGGGAACCATCTCGTTTTGCCAGCAGATTACGTCTTGAAGTTGAATAGCATTTTTCTCATAGAGCTGAGTTAAGTGAGCTGCGAGGGCTCGTCCTATCAGAGATTTGCCTGTTCCTGGATCTCCAAGCAGAAGTAGGTATGGTCCAGGTGGAACTGCCTTTGACGAGTTTTGCTTATCGTTTTTAGGATCCTTCCAAGCGTTGTACCACTCTTCGTTTTCCAATTGTTTGAGCTTGTGAGCCCATTCTTCTAAGCAGAGGTAACACTCATTTAGAGCACGTTCCTGACCGATCACCCATTCTAAGAGGCTGGAAGAAACAGGATAGCCCTCTGTGGTCTTGAAGGTTTTCCAGTTCCACTTCTTGCCTCTAAGCAATTCTGTCTCTTCGCCGAAATAGTCGCAATACGGGGCTTGTTTCTCCTCCAATTCGCATACGTCCACGAAAGAGAATGTTCTCTGCCTTTGTGTTTTCTAAGGAAAATAGGTCTTCAATCTTAATATACAGCTTATTTTCATGCATTGCATATATCCCAAATCGAAATATGCACGCATTTCTCAAACCGTTGAACTGAACTCATAGAAGGCCTTAACGAACTTCTTCATCAAGTCATAAGGATTCTCCACCACGCAGTGCGTTCTAAAATACTTCTTTACTGCACTGCTGTTGATCCCGATGCCAATGACGCCGATGCCCGATTTCTCAATCTTTTTGGCATTTTCAGCCAACGCCTTCTCCACATAACCGTAACCTGAAGGAAAAAAATCTGAAACAGCGACTAGGATTTTAAGCTCTCCCGTCCTCCGTTTTAGGGCCTCGGCTGCCAGTAACAATCCGTCGGGTAGATAAGTCATTCCACTGTGTTTTAGTCCACCTATCCTGGCGCGTGTGTGGTTGGTATACGGTTCTGAGAAGTCTTTGATTATGTAGAATCCGTTGTTGAAGGCAAACATACTCCAAGAATTTTGATTCACCATCAATTTTCTAGCTACTTCCGCCATGCACAAAGCGATGCCTTGAACCTCCCCTGTGAAGAAGCTTAGACTATGACTTGCATCGATTAGTATAGTCCACATTTCATCCTGTGTCTGCAATTCATCACGCACGAAAACATCGGTTCTTGGGCTTTTACTCGCAATCACTTGTATAGCCTCCTGCAGGTCAAGGGCTCCCACTTCTTGCCTGAAGTCCTCGCCTCCTACATTTCTAAATAGGCGTAACTTCTCTAGGATTCGTCTCACTGTGCTTCCTAGCTGATTTTGGCGTCGCACAAACTCTGTGTAGTCTTCCTCTGGAAACCCAAATGAACTGAAATGGGTGTCTTTTCCTAGAACCTTATATTCTTCTAAAATTCTCATCTGCAACGCTTCTTTGGCTTCCCATGAGGAAAAAACTTGGGAAACCTCATTCTGAATTGATTTTCCCATCATCTCGTTTTGAATATCTTCTTGTTTGACTTGAAAATCGAAGGCATCCAAAGCTTTTTTCAAGTAATGTTCGATTTCGTCCCCCACAGGAATGAAGTTTCTATAGAAAATTGAGTTTTTGCCGTGACTTTCGGTATAGGGGAGAGAAGGCACTTCCGAGGTTTGTCCATGGTCCTCTAAAATTTCGTAAACAAAGTCTGCAGTTTTGACCCGCTCGTCGAAAAGCAAGTCTTTGCAATTCAAGGAATTTTCTTCTTTTTGTATTTTCGTCCTTTCTAGAAGTTCCTTCTGCACGGTGTTTTCAATTCGCTTTAGAGCTGAAACTGCGTCGTTTACATCCTTCTCAGTTTTTTCATTTAACTTGCCTTTGCTCAGTCCTGTTGAAAAGTTAGATAATATCGCAGCCATAACGCGGAGTGTGTCGTTTGTTATAATGTGAGACGGCTTCATGGTTAGATACGAGATAGTGTTTGCAAGTGCGTTGTTTACTATATGTGATGGAAAAAAACTCTTCAAATATGCTCTTGTAACCGCGTCCTCTACAATGCTTACCGCAAAAGTCGCTAAATCTATGTCTTTATTTTTGGACCATTGGGCGTATGCTTCAAAATTGGATGTCACAACATGTGAGCTTAGATGATGAATTGAAGTCTTAAAAATCCGCCACAAAATAGTTTTGTGCACCTCATTATTGGAGTCAAAGAGCCACACCAGATAGCTGATTTTGTCATTTTGCAGTCTTTTAGGCTTTGCAAAACAGAGGATATCGCCGTGTTCATCTCTTCCAAAAACAGGAAAAAGAACATTGTCACGAAGGAAAACGCTCACTTCATGATGTTTTCGTTTGGTTATGTCAAAAGAACTTAGTAGAGTGTATTCGTATAGATCCACATACAAACCTGCCGTCAACTGTCACTTGCGCCAAAGACCGCGTGAACAACGTCTCTGACTATCTGTTGAATTTCGACATCATCGCTCGTCATGCCAATGATCGTCTCTTCAGCAGTCTTCTGAGGTGAACTGCCGTCAGCGATTAATGTGGCCCAATTCATTAGATCGCCAGGCGAGGGACCGTACGGCAAATCACCGTTTTTATATTGTCGCCTTAGTTCCGCTCCTATCTTGACTATCTTGGAAGCCGTGTCTTCATCTAAGCCGCTTCGTTTTTGAATGAGTTTAACCTCGTCTGGACATATTTTGTCGCCGACACTGAGGTAGTCAAAGTTGATCCACACAGACATTCGGCGTCTAAACGCTGCGTTCAATGGTTTTGTGCCAGCAAACTCACTCGAAAAAGGGTTCATTGATATGATTAGATATCCATATGGATGCCGATCAACGATTTCATTGTCCTTCTCCGTCAACACTATGTGTCCACGCGTGTCTAACAAAGGGTTCAGACGTGTCGCAATGTCCTGTTTCATCATGTTGGCTTCGTCGAGATACAACAGTCCGCCCGTTCGGCACCAACAGATTATCTGTCCATCGATCCAGTTTTCTTTTCCAAGTCCAATGTACCTTCCGAACATGTCGTAGGTGGAGGTTTGAAGACCACAGTTAATCTCCCATATGGGCAGTCCGCATATTTCTGCGACAATATAGACCACGTGTGTTTTCCCTGTTCCACTCGGACCAATTAGGGCGCACTGCTTGAAATAGTATAGGGCACGTGTGATGCGTTCTATGTATTTTTCACCTCGGTCGACAAAATCTGGAGTGTTGGTGGGAATCAAACTGTGAACGGAGTCGGGAAAAACATAGCCACGGTGCAGGTCATATTTGCCAACGTTATACTTGGAATACAGTGAGGATTTCTCGGCTGCTTTGCTAACGGAGATACGTACTCGTGTGTCGTTTACTTCTGTTCTAATCTTTGTCTGACTGAGGACAACAGTCTCCTCTTGTCGTTTTGAACCTTGAGAGCCAAAACCAACTGAACTAGACTTCTTTTTATCCTCTCTACCTTTCTCAGACTCTTTGTCTTTCACCTCCGTTACAGAAGAAGACAATATAGACCCCTTCGAACACACGTGATTTATGAGAAATAGAGTGAAATCGTAATTGTGTTGTTTTGTGTGTAGTCTGGTGTTACGCACAAGACGTTTTAGTTTTTTGGGGGTTTGTGATTTTTGGAGGTGTTGTTGAAGGGTCGATTTCTTGTTTTCTGTAGGAGGTTTGGGCAGTTATTGAATCTGGTTTAGATTTGCTAGACGTTTCAGTGAGTGTGGAGATTTCTGGTGTGCGAGGAGTAAGACTAGAGGCTGGGTTTAGAGGCGGAGCAGGTAGTGAAGTTGTTGGTGCATCTGGTTCGGTTGGTGGACCAGTGAAGTTTGATGTGAGTGCTCGTTTGGAGGAGAAGGAACGCAGAAGTGGCAAGATTGTTGTTCTTTTTGTTTTAACTGTTGGAACAAAGCCTAGCGTTGTGAAGTTTGAGTTGGAGGGTTACGCCACTTTATCGGGTAGAGATGAGTCGTTGGGTAAGATGTTGGAGGTTGATCCTAAGACTGGTGTGCCTTTTGTTTTTCATCGGGTTTATCAGCATTCGTTCATGGCTATTTATTTGTTGGCTACTTTGATGGGCACGATTTATCCTCCGCCTGACCTGTTGTTTTCTGGTGAACGCCGTGTTGGAGCTGGTTTAATTGCGGCGAAGTCAGAGAATGATGGGGCTCAGTCTGGGCAGTCGGTGACGTCGGATCAGCAGGTGACGTCGGGTTCGGAGGGTCAGAAGCAATGAGTGTTTTGATGTTTTTCGGTTGTTTCTGTAGGGTTTGTGTTTGTGTGCACAGGTAACCTAGCCCCTCTGTTAGGATCCAAATAGGTGCTGATAGGGAGAGACAGAGATGGGTAGAAGGGGGGTCTAGACCGTCTATTTGGATCCAAATAGGTTTGTTGGGTTTCTGTGTTTGATGTTATTTTGTTTTTTTGGGTCCTTTGAGCCAGCCTGATATGCCTAGTTCTTTGACTGTTATGGTTATTGGTTCGGGTTCGTGTGACTTGTATTTGCCGTTTTCGTCGAGGTATAGTATCTTTGGTTTGAGTGGAAATACGCCTTGAACCTTTGGTTTGAGAATGAGTTTTACCTCTTCTGTCTTTAAGGGGTCGAGTCGTTTTCCTTTCATGTTGATGTAGCTGTCTTCTACTCGGTATATTTCAGGTTTTTCTGTTATCTCAAAGCCTTCTGGAATGACTTCTGTGACCTTGATCAACAGAGCTGGACCTTTTCCAGCGTTGACGACTTCTATTTCTAAGTCGAGGTTTTCGTCGACCTTTAGTTCTTTTTGGCGGGTTATTATGTTTGCTTGGATGTCGGCGTTTTCAAATTTTTCTAAGCCGACTGCTTTTTCAGAGGTTGGTGTTGGTGTGGGAAGGGCTGTTGTAGAAACTATTATTGGAACGTGCAACACTTCAGTTAGGGACACGGCTAATTCTCGTTCCTCTTTTACGCTTTCCAACAGTTTCTGCACTTGTTCCATTTTCTCTGGGTGCTCCGCTTTCATGTAAGAACCTGCTGACGTTTGCAGAACCCTTTCAGCCATCATGTATAGTTTGGCTTTTTTCTCTGGGTTGTTTTCTTTTTGGGCATTGTCCATGTGCAGGTAGGCGTCGAAGAGAAGTTTGGTGGCTTTGGCGTATTCTGAAGCGTTGGGAAAACCCGCTTTCAGGTAGTAGTTAGTGGCGCTTTCTAGATGTTGTACAGTAGCAGTATGCATTGCGGTATCCTTTGTGTCAGCGAATTTTGTTCCTGCCTCAAGTGCTCTGCAGAAGCGACTGTGGCCCAGCGTTAACATTTTCACTTTCTCGTTTGTGCAAAGCGCTTTGGCTGCCTCGAAAAGTTGGGACGCCTCCAAATAGAGTGTTGGTGATGCTTCTGCCTCGGCTTGAGTCATTTTTTGCCAAGCCCGAGAAAGATTACTAATGAACTTGATTTCTTTTCTGTCTTGCTCGGACTCTAATGCTTGTGTTGTTTTCTCCAGTGTCTCGGCTGCTGAACCGTATTTTTCTGAGCTTGAGTAGTGGTCGCCTTTCTTGTCGAGGATTTTTGCTTCTTCAAGGGCAATTCGAGCTATACAGTATTCATGCCTTGGGTCGGTTGCCTTGAGCATGTTGGTTGCCATTTGTTTTTCGTCTGGGTTTTCAATCTTACTGAGCTGTGTTTGGAGAGATTCTTTTGTTTCGTTGAAGAGTTTGGCTGCTTGCTCGAAGGCGTTGCGTGCTTCTTCGCTCTGTTCGTTTCTGCTCAGGTCTTCTGCGTGTTCGACTTGGGTCCAAGCGAGGTAGTTTGGAGCTAAATAACTCCATTGTTTTAACGATTTGTGTAGATTGGCGGCTTTTTCGAAGTGTTCCTCTGCTAGACCATACTCCTGTCTTTTGTGATGGTGTCTTGCCTTCTCGATTTCACTCCAAGCCTGCATGTAAAGCGCATGGTCTTGGTAGAAGCTTTTGAGCTGTGGAATCTTTTCAGCGGCGCTCGTGTAGTTGTTTGAGGCTAGATTGAAGTTTTCAGCAGCTTTTAGGTGTTCACCGAGAGTGTCGTAGCCTCTCGCCACTTTCCAGTGGCACTCAGCCATGCGGCTGACTATATTTAGCTTTTGAAAAGATTCGGCGGCTTCTAGGAAGGCTTTTATTGCTCTTCTTTGATGCTCGTTGTTGTTGGTTAACCCGTAAAGACGGCTCAGCAACTCTCCGTAAGAATACTGGGAACGCCCAATAAGATTGAATAATTCGACGCCTATTTTTTCCCAGTATGAACTTGCCTTTATGAATATTTGCAAACCACGCTCTTTGTTTGAAATAGCTTCCTCGAGCATGTTCTTCCTGTTCTCTGAGTCCCTTTCAATGTTTGACAACTCAGCTTTCAAATCAGCCAAATAGATCCATGCCGTTCCTCGCACTGAGTAAACGAAGGGATAAAGTTGTTCGGTGACTTTGATAGCCTCGTTTCTGTGTTCCAAAGCCTTTTCTAAGAACCTCCTTTTTTCCTCTAAGTTAGTTTCTATTTGCGCCAAAGACCCCAGTGCTCTGCTAAGTACGTCATGCGCTAGCAAAATGGTCCAAGGAATGCCTGTACTTTCAGCCAGCTTTACCCCTTGAGTTCCGTCCGTTACTGCCTTTTCCAGTAAATCACGTCTTTTACTCACATCAGTTTCGCATTGAGCCAATTCCCAGTGGTACTCGGCATGAGGTGCTGCCGTCCAGAATGAGCCATAACGTGGACTTACGAAGGAGATTACTGAGAACTGATGTTTGGAGTCTTCAGCGTATTGCAAGGCTCTTTGAAGAATCTCCACCCTTTTATCAGGGTCTTCAGCTCCCTCCTTTTTCCAGAAACTAGCCCATGCTAACCTATCCACTGCAGTTCCGATTAGATATTTGTCTTTAGTTTTGTTCGCGCAACCCCACGCTTTCTCATAGTGCACCTGTATCCAATCAGGACTCACGCTTACAGTCCAACCAGATACATTTAACAGCTCAAGCAAGGCAGTTTCTTCCGAAAGCTCGGTGGCTTTCTGCCAGTAGCCCAGACCTTTTTGATGATACCTCTCCTTGTCATCGATGTCAGGAATGAAAATATAGCTGAACATAGTTAGGTAAGTGGCTGTTTCTACGTAGGCTATTGCGAGTTCAGATGAGTCACCGACGCCCGAAAGCAAATTGATTGCTTGCTCACCATACTCTATCGCCTCCCTAACGATCTTCTCGCGGGCTTGAAAATTCCACTCAAGAGCACAAATGAGATGGGCTGTCGATGAGAGTTGGTTATAGGTTTTTCCATATTCTAAAGCATTCCCAGCTTCCTTGAAGGCTTTTAAAGCCTCCTTTGTTAGTTGCCAGCATTTATCCAATAGCCTCTTCTTTTCAGAAACTTCGGATGCAAACCAATAACTCACTTGTGCAATCGTAGCATCGCAGCAAAGCATCCTCGGCGTTTTTCTCGGCTCACTCAATATCTCATAGAATTCCTTAGCCTTCTCATAATTTGCAACAGCCTGACGCATCCTATCCCTGAACTCATTTCCACTTTCAGCCTGCATAGCCGCCCGATAGAGAGCGTAGCCCAACCGCTCGCAAATCTCACCCATCTTCAGAAAATCCTGCTCAGGCACTAAACCTAAAGCGTTCCTATAAGACTCAGCCGCACCCAACCAATCATATTCTTTTTCATGCTCTTTACCTTGACTGAGAATCTGCTCTATGCCAAACGCCTCAGACATGCCAATAAACCACCAAAAAGTAATCAAATAACTCTTTGAAAAGGCTTTTGATAACCCTTTTGTGGCACAATAATTTTCTTTAGGTCTGTGGTTCTTTAATCATTGAAAAGTCAGCTACATAACTGAACTTTTCCGACTCAGCACCGCCCTTCTTGTGACGCAAAACAATCTTTTCAGGTACTCCGTCGTGAACATAAGCAACATATATTATCTCTTTTCCAAGAGCCAACCTCTCCAAATCCTCCACAGCCTCTTTAACCTTGGTAAGCCGCTCAATCTTTCTGTTAATCTCCTCAATCGCATCAAAAAGTATCTCAACCTCCCCTTGGTCACTCGAATTCAACAGTACACCCTTAACCTCAACCCACTCAGCCAACGCCTTCTCTTTTCCACCCTTCTTCTCACCTTCCTTTCGGCTTCTTCCTTTCTTTGCATACCTCTGCAGCGCCGACACACTCTTGAACCATGCTTCGTCACTGTGCGTTGACTCCAAGTCCCTGAGCAAAGAACCCAACCATTGACTGTACTCCTCTACAAGAGCCTTAAACTGAATAATCTTCTCCTCAACGCTCACGCGTAGGTCTTGCAACGAATAAAAACTGCGTATCTCCGTCGTCAAATAGTCAAACACGACTCAACAAACCCCACAACTTCTCACGCATTTCTACTACTTCTTAGACAACAAACTCTGCCTCACTCCGTCCTTCTGCGCCCCCTCTTCAGAAGCCTCCTCAGAACTCTCCGCCGCCTGCTCTTCTTGGCGTTTCGAGAAAATCTTGTGCAGATTCCTAAACTCTCGACCTATCTTTTCTAAGATGTTAACTCTGAAGCTGATACGCTTCCTATACCCCACAATCATTTCGCTCAGTTCGGGTAGAATCACCCAGAGCACGTTCAAAATGACCTCGGGCGGATAATCCTCCAAGGCTTTGGAACTCAACCCACCCTTTTCATTTACGAGGATGAGGTGTCCCTCCTCGTTCAGAACAACATGCTTGGTCTTCTCTGAAAGCGGAATCATCTTAGGCGATATGTGAAAAGAAGCGTTCAACTGCCTGAGCGTCAACTTGAGAAGAACATACGACTCGTGGATGAGCCTCTTCTCCTCAACAAGGAATTCACTCAACTGCAGAGTTTCTTCCCTGATAACCCTTAATAACTCTTCAAACTTCTGTTCCATCTCACCCATTGTTCTTTCTGCATCCTTGGAACTAGCCGTCTCCGTCTCTTCACTATGAAGCTGAGAAGAAACTTCTGAAGACTCTCCCTCTACTGAGTTCACATTCTCCTCACGGTTTTCTTCAACTTCGGCTTTCTCCAAGGGTATGACCTCAGAAACACATTTGAACAACGCTTCAACACTTGCCAAAAACCAACGCAATAAATAAGAAAGTGTGTGCAAGTACTCGTGCTACACACACGAAAGGCATGTCAGGTGAAGCCAATCAACCATCAAACTTTATTAAAAATACAGATTCTCGGTTCAGAAGTATAAAATATAACAATGTGCTGTAAGACCGATTCAACAGTTGAATTCAGAGTCAGATTTAAATTTGACCTTTGAGGGAACGGTTAGCAGCTATGGAAACTTTGACGGCGAAGCCTAACGACCTAGTTAAGCTATACGATGACAGATCTGGGTTGTGGAAATTTGTCAGAAAAGATAAAGGACCCTTCAAGTCGCTGGAAATTATAGACAACACGTTGAGAAAGCTCGGGTTGTCTAGGAATCAGATCAGAGTCTACTTGTATCTCGCCAGGTCTGGAGTGCGAAAGGCAAGCGAGGTGTCTGAGGCCATTTCCTTGCACAGAACAGAGACATACAGAATTCTGCGAGACCTAGCAAAGATAGGCCTCGTGTCTTCGGTCCTTGAGAAACCCCTGAAATTTGTCGCCACTCCGTTTGACAAATCCATTGACATCTTGATAAACGCGAAGAAACTGAGGCTTGAGCTTCTGGAGAGGAGAAAAAAAGACCTGGTTGATGTCTGGTTTTCTCTGCCCAAACCTGAAGTAGTGGCTGGGGTGAAAGAGGTTTTCCAAGTATTGGAGGGAGAGGAACAAATCAATCTGAAGGCAGGGGAGATCTTGGAAAGAACCAGGAAGGAAATTGATGTTTTTGTTGCGGATTCTGATTTAGCTCGGTTCTATCATTCGGGTTTCATAGACAAGCTGGAGAAGGCGTCCAAAGGAAACATAGGTGTTCGACTCTTAACAAATAACTCGCCAAAGAGTTGTTTTTTCGCTGAGAAACTGAAGCTGAACGATGTGAAGTACGCATCCTTAGACAGGGAAGACCTCCCCAGTTTTCTGATATCCGATCAGGAGCAACTGCTCTTTTCAATCAAAGCAAATGGGAAACTTAGTGGTGGAGAAGAGGAGGAGGGCAAGAGAGTTTCGGCGCTGTGGACGAATTATGAGGCTTTCATCAAGGCTTTGAGGGCGCTCTTCATGGAATTGTGGGGTTCTGATGCGTCGTTAAAGACCGCTCAAATGTCGATTGCAGGTCAGGTTTAGTCTTCCTCGAAGTTTTCTGGTGTGTAGTGTTCTTTTACGCACAAATCAACATATTCTTAACCGTTAGATTTTCCTTACCGAGGAAAATACGTATGAATAGAATTCTGAAAAACAAGAAAGCGTTGAGCACTGTAGTGACTACACTGATTATACTAGTGGTTTCAGTTTTGCTTGCGACAGTCGTCACCTTCTACGCCATAAACATCACCACTACTCGACTTGAATCAGAAGACCTAAAGATAACAAAGCATCACATATGGACCAACAGCACGGAGGACCAAGCAGCGTTTGTCTTGACAAACGTGGGCGGCAGAGATGTCCTACTCGACAAGATAACCGTCAGAGACCAAGAGACTGACTGGAGCAACGTTTACTATTGGTTTGCAGATATAGCGATTACAGGTGATATCGTTTACGACGACAGAATAAATGCAACTACTCCTGGGTCGGGTGAAACATTCTCTATTGATTATAACGGTACAGGTACTCCAGAAACCTTTACTGAAGCCACTGACGACATAGCCGTGCCATCAGGCACCACTCTGGTTGTATACATTAGGTCTCCTGACAGCATCAGTGTGAGCGACATAGGCGTTACAACGCGCATAACCATCCACAGCGCCAACGCGATGTATTCGAAAGAATGCAACGTCGAATACATCCAAGGTTAAGAAACAACCTTCCCTTTTTTCTTTTTTCTCTTTTTTGTCGTATATGAGAACGAAATCGTCTTAGCCTAAAGAAGACTTATCGCCGTGTGTAGTACACAAATACACACAAACCGTCTTATCGATTCTTCATCAAGCCTTTTTCGACCAAGAAAAAACTAAAGGGAGGAGAGACTGGCACGAGTTGTACCCCTCTGCTAGATTTTCTCTCCTACCCTTAATCTCGTCGCAAGGTGCCTTGCATGAAGAGAAACAAACTTAGGGGAAGTTACTCAAGCCTCTGGGAGTCGAAGAGAGGAATAGCTGTCCCGGTTACTTTTCTGATGCTGTTTGTTTCTCTGACGCTCATAGTTTCAGCCACATATTACTTTGCAGTGACCAAAATCAACATCAGCAGTCAAGGGGTCAAGGTTGCAGCTGCAAAGCAGCGGATGCTCTCACTCGAAGACACTATTAAATCAATAACTTGGTCTCCAGGGTCATACGAAATCTACGAATTTGAGGATCTGGGAGGCACATTCAAGACTGAACCAACAGCGAAAAGATTAGTCATGAATCTCACCGACGATTCATTCTATGATGTCTTCTTCAACAGTTCAATTGGAAGAGTCGCCTATGAACTGCCAGCCTCAGAAGATTCAGACGACTATGTCTTCTTGAGGGGCGACAACCGAGCAGTTGTAAACCAGAGCTCTTCAACAATGACCCAGCTCTACATTAAAATGGGAGCCTCCTCTCCCGAAATAACGCTGTCTTACCGCCCACTAGCAGGATCTACAGTTACAGAACAAGGCAACGGAAAGCCGACAAACAGCCTACGAATTTACGTGATCAATCTAAACTCGTCAAAGACTATGACAATGCAGGGAAAATTCAGCCTCAAAGCAATGTGCATAAACGTAACCTCTACATGGAAAAACTATGATTTCCCCTATCCATTAACGGCTATAAAACTCAAGGTGAGCTTAGACGGAGCAGTCGGAACGGTTTCACTGCCCATCTCTAGCAATGCAAATGGCACCTTAGTCAACTTGGAAACCGTGACCTGCAACATCAAAATACAAAGCGCAGGTGAGGCATGAATTGCCATCCATTGTTTCAAGTTACATCTACACGATCGTCGCACTAACAGTTGTCAGCGTCCTACTACTCTGTTCTCTTAATTCCTATACCCTAACATTGAGAAACACCTCTGAAACCGACCAGCTCAGAAACATACTAAATGGCGTAGCCGCCAAGGCAAACGAAATCCTAACGCTGGTAACCGCCACCAACTCGTCTTTAACGGTTTATCTCAGCCTGCCTGCAACCATTGGGGACCAGCCATATTGGATGAGGATGCGCAATGATTCTTCTAGCGCTTGGGTAGAAGGTTCTCTGGGACAAATGTTCGAAGGCAACACTGAACTACGAGTTTTGATTTCCCATAAAACATCCATGTCGGGATATTTCATTTCTGCACACGGGCAAGCTTCGTTGCAAGGTTACATGAATGGTTCGACTCCTCAGCTCAATCTCGCTTCTGTAGGAGGTTAACCCTAATGAAATTTAATTTGAAGTTAAAGAAGACAACGGAAAAGCTAGGAGAGGAAGACGCCAAAGAACTGGGCGATGAATCTCTAATTGGTTATCTGGACCTCCAGCGTCGTGGGGCACCCGAAGGATATTCCGAGGTAGAAACCTATTCTCTGAACGCACCTTTTTCCTACGCCTCCATAGTTCAGAATGAGAACACGGCGGAGTATCTGTACATTGTTGACGAGGTTCCTCTGAGCAGGGAGGAGAAAGAAGCATACGAGAGAATGAAAAACGTCCTTGAATACGAGCTCAAGGCTCCTGAGGCTGGTAAAAGTCTCAGCGAGTCCTTTCATGAGCAGTTCCCCATCATAGCAGCCGACCATCCTAAGGCGATTCAAGGAATTTCAGCTGTGGGAGCGAAAAAGATTCAGTATTACTTAGAGCGTGACACGGTTGGCTATGGAAAAATCGACCCTCTGATGTATGACCAATACGTGGAAGACATCGGCTGCAGCGGTGTGGAAAAACCGATTTTCCTCTGGCATCGAAAATACGAGAACATCAAAACCAATGTTTTCTTCAACAACGAGGAAGAACTGAACGATTTTGTGATGAAGATCGTTCACAAAGCTGGAAAACACGTTAGCATAGCGTTTCCCATAGTCGATGTCACCCTCCCGGGCAAACACCGTCTGGCTGTTTCTTACGGCAGAGAAACCACCCCTTCAGGGACAAGTTACACAATACGAAAATTCCGCAAAGATCCGTTCACCATAGTTGATCTGATCGAAAACGAAACAATAAACGAGTCCATAGCTGCCTATCTGTGGCTTCTCGTAGAAAACAAGATGCCCATAATGATAATAGGCGCTACCGGCGCTGGCAAAACCACGGCGCTGAACGCCATCGCCTGTCTGATTCAGCCCAACTACAAGATCATTTCGGTTGAGGAAGTCGCTGAGATTAATCTGCCGCATGAAAACTGGACCTCAACAATATCACGCACCGGCTTTGGGACTCAGAGCGAGGGTGAAATCTCCTTGTACGACTTGATCAAGTCGGCAGTGAGACATCGTCCAGACCTGATAATAGTTGGTGAGGTCAGAGGTGAAGAGGCTTACGTGCTCTTTCAGGCGCTCGCCACTGGACACGGCGGACTGTGCACCCTGCATGCTGACGATGTAGACACGGCGATTAAGAGGTTAACGCAGCCCCCGATGAACATTCCAGCGTCGATAATTCCGATGATGAACAGCGTGATTGTGGTTAGGCACGTTCGCACGCCCATCTTCCTCGAATCTGGGAAACGACTATCGAGCAGAAAGTTCATACGGGTTTCAGAGATCAAAGACGCAAACACAGTATATGACGTGTTCGGTTGGAACGCTTCCGCAGACACGTTTCAAGAGAACATAGCTGACAGCGTGTTGCTGAAGAAGATAGCCACAAGGTTAGACATCTCACTAGAGAGGCTGATCAGTGAGTTCGAGTACCGCAAACAAGTGCTCTTAGACATGGTGGAGCACAACATAAGAGATTATCACAGCGTCAATCGAATATTGAGCAAATACTACAACAGCCTCAATTTTCGGCGCAGCAAAGACTCAACCGAAAAATTCGAGTGGTGACTCGACCTGACAGGACTTGGTCACAGCGGAAAAATATTCGGATGGATGATAAGCCTCTTTAGAAGAGAGAAAACCAGCACAGTAGACCGAGAACTCCCATTCGTGGCTATGATGTTCACCTTGATGGCGGCAAGCGGAATCACGCTTTATGAGAGCTGGAAAAAAATGCGAGACGTTAATCTTCTCCCAGCCATGCAAAAAGATGCACAAGATGTGGTGCGTCAAGTAGACGTTTTAGGACGTGATCCCCTCACTGTCATGTACAAGAAGTCTGAAAAAACTGTGTCAAAGCCTTACCGCGACTTTATGGCAGGTTATGTCTCAGCAATCAGGAGTGGAGGAAACGTAGTCAACTTTCTCAGAAGCAAATTGCGCTCCATTTTTGAACAACAGAGTGCGGCTTCAATCCGCTCGATTGAAAAACTTGGAACCTTGGTTGAAGCCTATGCAGTTTTGTTGATTGTAACGCTCTGCACTTACATCTTGTACGTAGTGATGTCGGCGACCTCTCTCTTTGATTTGTTGCAGGGTGGGCGTACAGTTGTCGGTTCAAGTGCTACCCCACCTCTCATGTACATCATAATATTACTCGCCATGCCTGGGATTTCTGTTTTGTTCATGGCGGTAGCTCACATGAGCCGCAAAAGCAACCTTCTGAACGTCATGGGTTTGTATCGTCAAGCAATAATCCCCATTTCTGGCGCTGCGGTTTTCTTTCTGTTAATTGCCTTTGTACCTCAACTCCAGTCTGTAACAGAAGCCATAGGCTTGCCTGTTTTAGTAACAATTATATTGGCACTTATTTCTCTGCCTCCAGCTATAGCTTATCACAACATCGCCAAAACCAACTTTGACGCTGAAGAGTCTATCCCCAGTTTTCTAAGAGATGTCACCGAAGCCAGAAAGATCGGGCTTTCCCCTGAAAAGAGCATAATCCACGCTTCGAAGAGAACGGGTTACGGAAGGTTCTCTGAACTATTGGGGCTCGTGAGAAGTCAGATTGAGTGGGGAGTCTCCTTGAAGAAGATTTTTTCGAACATTAGGAAGAAGATTCAGAGTTGGCCTGTGCTCATTCACTTTTTCATTTTGGTCGAAACTATAGAGATTGGCGGTGGTTCTGCCGACGCTCTTGAGATACTTGCCGAATACAGTGAGAAAAATCGTGACACTGAGGCGAACAAAAGGTCAATGCTCAAACCCTATGTCATTTTGTCGTTTGTCTGGAGCGTGTTGATAGCTCTCACCACGACAATTGTGGCTCTAACCATATACATTCTCGCTCAAGTGTCTCTTCCAAACTTGTCGTCTGCGGCCTTTGCTTCGATGCAACAGCAGATTAACCTCTTTTCGATTGGAATAATCTTTCAATGCTGGCTGTCAGGTTTCTTCGTGGGCAAGATCAGTGAGGGCTCGTTTGCCGCTGGTTTCAAGTACTCTGCCCTCTTGGCGATTACAGCCTATTTGTCTCTTGCGCTGTCTCAGAATTTCCTTGGGAGCATCTACAGAGTGCCCGTCTAGGTGAGTAGTTGCATGCCAGCATCTTCAATCGACACCTTTCTCGCATGCTCTATCATGATAGTGCTCGTGTTATCAGCCATAGTGAGCACAACAAATACTTTGCGTCCATTAATGAATGAGTTACCTCACAGAAATGATGCTGAACGATTTCAACAATTGGCGCAACAACTCTTGCTGAATGAGGGGGCACCTCCCAACTGGGGAAGTCTGCGTGATGTAGTTCCAGAGAGTTTAGGTCTAGCCAACGCTGCTTCCTCTTTGCCATACCAACTTGACATAGACAAGGTTTCACGTTTGAACAGCCAAAACATCTATTCTCTGTCCTATTCCCAATTGTGGCAATCACTAGGCGTTAGTGACGTAAGCTTCAGAATTGAGATTAAGACTCTGTTCAACCTCTCGACAACTCTTATTTCGACAACACGAAGAGTCAATGAGACAACGTACCAATTTGATGCCTATGCGGAAAAATCTGGAACGCCTGTTCTTGCCCGTTTGCACGGTTATGTTGTTGTCCGAGACTATGTCAGTAGCTTTGCGTCATCTACGTCTTCCAATGGGCACTCTTCAATTTCGGTCACAATTCCAAACTCGGTGAACGGAACCGCCATCCTCTTAACCTTCGCCAAGGCAGAGAGCAACCCTCAGATTGTAGCATTCAACGTCTATACCTTTAGCCACAACTCATCTGAACCTTTGCCCAACAGAACCTTCACGAGGCTAAACCCGCTGAATTATGTTCTAAATGTCACTTTTACGTATCCAAGCGAAGAAGTCTTGAAGGCATTGGTGTTCACTTACAACTACAATTTCAGCTTGAATGAGAAAAGCCGAAGTGCTCAGACAGCCGAATACGACATTCCACGACTTTTAGATGCGAGTCCAACGTTGTTAGTTATCACGGGACTCAACGCCTCATCTTCCTTCGCCGAGTGGGTCTCTTATCCTCAACTGCCCTTGGAGATAGGAGCAGATTTTGACCAATCAGACAACGGAGCAAAAACAATCTCCTTCAGCCACATCATGACAATAAACTCAGCGCTTTACGAAATCGTAACCAAATGGGGACGTTCATCTTGAAGATGATTAGCAATAACAAGGGTCAGATCCGAACAATCGAAGCCTTCTTGGCGATTTCAGTAATGTTTTCAGTCTTGGTTCTCACCGCTCCGATGTCTTCGACACCAGATTTTGAAAAGCAAGGAACGCTGAAAAAACTTGGTACAAATGTTCTGATTGAACTCGACAACAACGGCACGCTTGGAAGACTAATCGAAGGTGGAAACTGGACGATTTTAAAACAGTCGATGGATCTGCTCTTGCCAACGGGTGTCTTCTACAACCTAACCGTCTACGATGAAAACTTGCAGAGGGTTAACACTCAAGAGGTCAGCAACACAAACCAACAGGGTCTGGAGGCGGTTGTAATTCAATATTTATGCGTCACTCAAAGCTCAGACACACGCTTCTACACGATTCAGTTGCAGTTGGCGTGGCCTCAGTGAAGGCAAGAGAAATGAACAAAAAACAGAATAAAGGACAGGTCATCCTTATAGCCGTCTTAGCCATGGCTCTGATTCTCTTGTCCACGCAAATCTATGTCTTCGAGGTGCAAATGTCGACGATAAATCTAAATTCAAATCCTCTGAACGACTACCTTTTTGCGATAAAGCTTGGTTCTAGAAACGTTGTTATCGGTTCAATCGCAAACGTTTCTGGCGGCGGTTCACACACCGTTTTTGTGGCTAATCTTGACAAATGGGTTGCTCTTGTCGACAAGCAGAATCAGTTTGGTAGGAGCACTCTGAACTACACAATGGAGGAGACAGCTCCATATATGTCTGGCATCTGGCTCTTTTGGGGAACAGAAGGTTTCGGCGTGACCTCGGCGTCTGCACACTTTACATTTAATTTGTCAGATCGAGGAGTTGATGCTGATTTATCATATTTCATAAACATAACCACGACACTTATGGTTGAAGGCACTTACAGAACAATGGGGGCTGATGAAAAAGAAGTCAATGTCACCTTCAACTTGTTGAATGAGGGTAAGTCCGCACTCGCCGATCAATTCACTTTGTATTATCAAGTTTTGGGCAGCTGGCTTGTTCCCAACGCTTCAAACAATTACGCTGTCTCAGATTATGGCAACGGAACCTATCGAGCCTCTTTTCGTGCAAGTATTTCTTCTCCAAACGTTGAAGTGTCAGTTCGCATTAGAGATCAACGAGAAGTGCTTGTTCAAGCCAACGCTACATGTAGCCAAGTCTAAGAAACTTTAAGATTTTGGTTTGCTAATGCCTCTCTTTGCCCAAGAGGCTGCCTTGCCCATCTGTTCGTAAATTTGTAGAGTTTGCTCGGCTGCCTTCCTCCATGTGAAATATTGTAAGACTCGTTGGCGTCCGGTTTCACCCCACTTTTTCGCTCTCTCAGAATCACTTAATATTTGTTTAATTCCCCAAGCGATGTCGGCTGGATCGTTGCTGTTGACGTGAACGCCGTTCTGGTCTGGGCCAGAGGACACAACTTGTTCTCGAAAGCCCACGACTCCTTGTGCGCCAACCGCTAACGGTTTTGCCATAGACATGGCCTCGAGGCTTACTATTCCGAAGGGTTCGTAGACTGATGGAAAAACGCATGCGTCAGATGCGGCATAGTGTGCAATTCTTTCATTTTCGGACACGAATTCGAAGTTGCACGAAACGTTGTCTTTTATGCCGAGGCGTCCAGCTAATTCAATGATGTCCATTTGCTCTTCACCCTTGCCCAGAATCACTAGTTTTGTTTTTGGATATTCTTTTATAATGGAAGGCATGCCTTGAACCAGATTTCTTACTCCTTTAACCCATGTAAGTCGTCCTAGGAAAAGAAGCATGAACTCCCCTTCCCCAACACCGTATCGTTCTCTAATTTTTCTCACGTCTTCTGGCTTCACTTTTGCAGGGTCGTATCGGTCAGGGTCCACGCCGTTCCAAACCACACTTATCTTTGACTGAGACCACCCGTGCCGAACAAGGTCATCACGCATCGCGTTACTCACTGTTATGACGCGGTCAGCTATCTGTGCAGTTTGAGCTTCCAGATGAGAGACAACCTCTGAGCCTTGGCCTCCGCTTCGACCCCATTCAGTGCTGTGAACGTGGAAAGCTACAGGGATTTTGGTTTCGTTTTTGGCTATCATTCCAGCGATGCTGCTCAACCAGTCGTGGACGCACACAACATCGAACTTGTAACCTTCTTTTTTTATTAGATCATTGACGAATTTTGTTGAACTGAGGAGGTTGTAGAGAAAAATGTCATTGAAGAAGCGGATGTTTGTTCCCCATCTTCGCAGGTCTTCGGTCACAAAAACTGGAAAAACGTTGCTCGCGTCGGCTACTAGGGGGCGATGAACCTCCACGCCTTTGAAGATCTCTCGTGTTTTAAGGTTTCCCGGATTGAGCGTGAATACTGTGACGTCGTTGCCAAGCTCTATGTATTCTCTTGTTATGTATTCGGCGTATGTGCCCAAACCTCCCACAAGCGCAGGCGGATACTCCCACACGAAAAAAGCTATTCTCAAATTACAATAACCCCTCAACTATTCTGAGTAGAAGACTTATAACTTTCCTTTGTTCCAACCAAAAGTTTTGAGGAGCACAAGTTCGTACTCTACAAAAAACGAAAAGAAAGAACCTAATGTCAACTCAACAAATCTTTTATAACATCACAGATTAACAATATGGGTAAACGGAGGGACAAGACATCAAAAGAAAACTTCTGGACATACTAGCCTGTCCAATAGACAAACACTACCCGTTAGAACTACACGTTTTCGAAGAAAAAGAAGAAATCGTGGAAGGCATGATAATCTGCCCAAAATGCCTACGCTGGTATCCAATCCGAGACGAAATCCCAGAAATGCTGCCTGATGAATTACGGGAAGAAAAAGACGAGTTACCATTCCTGCGGAAATGGAAGAAGCAAATCCCCAAAAACATACTAAGAGAAGGAAAACCATTCAACATTAAGACGGAAATCAAATAGTAAAAAACCACATGCTATACACCAACGACTCAAATCGGACAAGTTAACACATCTAGATATTTGAAAGCTCAGTACGTTAGAAGACTTTTCCTGCCTTAAATCTAAGATTAAGCCTTGAAAAAGTTAAAAGGTAACACATAATTCCTCAGACGAGAGACAATTGTTGGGATAAAACGCGGTGCGTCCACACAGAGACGTGTTAATCCTTGCAGGCGGCGGAGGGCACACTGGAGAGGCTTATGCGTTAGCCCAAGAACTACACAGAAAAGTAAAATTGTCATTCCTAGTCCCCGAAGAAGACAGCCTAAGCAAGGCGAAGCTGAGCCGATTTGGAAATGTTGAAACCTTCGTTTTGCCGCGGGGTCCAAAAACCCCACATCAAGAGTTTATTCCAAGACTATTCAAAGCATTCATCCACTCATTCAGAAAGATTTCTAAGAGATTTGATGTCGTGGTGAGCCACAGCAGTAATTTTTGTATTGCACCAGCATTAGTGGCTTGGGCAAGGGGAATACCTGTAGTTAACGTGGAGAACTCAGTTAGGTTTGTAGGTGCTTCCAAAACAGCCAAAATACTTCAGTATTTTTCTAAGATAACTGCGCTGGAATGGGAGGAACAGAAGAAATTTTTGAAGGGCGTTGTAGTTGGACCCTTGATACAGGATCCTGAAGTCAAGCCTTGGGACGGCAAGTATATCCTAGTCACCGGCGGCACTCATGGACACAAGTTATTGTTCGACGCAATCGCACAGAGCAATATGAAAAACGTGGTTTTGCAAACGGGTGAAATTAATCCAGAACCATATAAGAGAAAGCACCCGGAATGGAAAGTAATCACATTTACAGACCGTTTCAGTGAACTCGTTGCAGGAGCGACAATTGTGGTCACTCATTTTGGTGCCACTGCCTTGGAGGTTCTCAGCTATAAAAAGCCCATGGTGATTGTTGGGAATCCTGAATGGACTCGGGCTGCTGTCTTCGAGGACGCCAAGGTTTATGCTAAAAAGATTAACGCCCCACTCGTCTTAGAAGTGACTTTAGAAAACGTATTAGATGCCATCAAGAACGCTGAGAGACGAGAAATCCCCACACTGCACGATGGCGCTAAAGCATTAGCAAAAATAATACTAAACCTGTGTTAGCTGTGTAAATTTGAAAACTTTTTCACAAAGTCCAAGGCTTCAAGCACCCTTTCTCTGCAGTCGTCTTCCCAAGTCCTCGGCGCAGGTTTAGGCGCTTTGCCTTCTAATGCCTGCAGAATTGCGTCAGCCATTTCTGGAAGCTGGACCAGCAGATATTCTCGGGACGGAGCGATTCCACAAGCAACTATGGGCTTTCTAAAGAACATATACTCTGAAATCTTGTGCACTCCTTCCTCGTTGTAATAATTAGAGAACAGCGTCTTGTGTCTCGGAACAATGCACACATCTGCAGCATTAACAAAATCTGGCATTTCTTTGTATGGACGCCATCCGAAAAATTTGACATTCTGTGGAAACCTTCTCTCAAGCTTCTGAGCAAGAGGTCTAAGCACGCCGTCTCCGACAATCCATAGCACGAGGTCTTCTCTCTTACTAACCAGTTCTTCCATAATGCTCGGTAGGATGTCGAATCCTTCTGTTCTAGACAACATGCCAGTAAACAGAATCACTTTTTGACCTTCTTTAACGCCGTTTTGTTCCCTAAACTGAGCGTACGAAGCACTGGGTCTAAAGTCGCCCTTTAATGGATAATTTGGAATGACGTAAACTTTCTTTTCAAAGCTTTGTACATCTTTTCTCAGCGTACTGGAAGTTAGGGTGACCGCCTCTGCATTCTTTAAGGCTATGTGTGTTAGGAAACCAGCAATGCGACTTAAGGTGCCTTTTCCGAATTCTAACTGTATTTCTAGAGGCCAAGGTGAACGATAATCTAGGATATAGTTTGCTCTTTTAACAATGAGTGGAACAACGAAAATGTCTGGCGAGTTAGCAACCCAATATATGTCAGCGTGAGTGAAAAATATTTGCAGCAAAAACGAAGTGTACGTGATGAGTGCTGAAACCAGCCTTTCAGATTTTGTGCCACCTATTTTTATCCTGATTCTAGGGATTAGTGCTTGAAAAACGATGCTTTCACCTTTGAGTGCCCCTGCTATCTTCTTTACTCTTGGATATCTTTCTGGATATAGAGCGATGTAGACCAGCTTTAGACTCAAGCATCTCACCGCTTACTCAACGCAAGGCAGGTGTTTCTAGATATTGGAGTTTTCATTTTAACAATAAAGCATTGATGTATATAAGCAAGGGTTCAAAGACTTCGACAGCTATTCTCAAGTTATATTCCCAAAAATGGAAGCGCTGCAAAAACGACTTGAATAAAAATCAACGCAATTGCAACGTCTCGCTCACGCAATTTATCAAGATTCATCAAAGCATGCGTCCAGCTATATATCTTCCTACCGTAGGGGGGATCCAATTTGCCGTCGTCTCTCAGTTTTCCCAAAGAAGAAGCCCTAAATTTACTTCTAGCCTTCAAGACAAACTCAATTATGAAAGGAAGCATCACAATTAAACCCGCCCTTTGCATGTCTCCAATGATAACTCCTGCAGCAACTAAGGAGCCGAGCAGATAAGTCAAGCTGTCCCCTGCAAGAATCTTCGCTGGATACCAATTGTATCTTAGAAACGCCAACAACGCAGCACAAGCTGTGAGTAACAATACAGCAGCCTGTATTCCTCCTGTATTCTTCCTAACTAACCATGTTATCAAAGCATATAATCCAAGACTTAAAGTGTAGATAACTCCCATCCCCGCTTCAAGCCCGTTAAAGCCGCCGAGCATATTGACCATGTTTGAGGCAGCCACAAAACCAATAGGAATTATCAACAGGGGATACAGGTCTCCAAAGTTCACCACTCCAATAAAAGGCAACGCCATCGTAGTTCTTCCAGCACTGATGACCATCAAAGGAACTGCCGCAGGTAAAGTCAACAAAGGTTTGACCCACTGGGGAAAGCCTACCTTCACGTTTATTCCATCTTTTGTTTGCATCGCCTTTGTTTTGACATTCAAATCGTCTAACAAACCGCTGAGTGTAACGATGAGTATGCTCGATATCACGGCCAACAATTCGATTGAGCTTTCTTGAAAACCTGACGAGGAAAGAGCAGGAGAAAAAGTTTGCACTCCAACATAAAACAAAATTCCCACCAAAATCCCAGCGCCTACACAGATGCCTCCGCTTGCCGGGCGCTTTGGCCTATCCTTTTTATGCAAGTCAACCGCGACAATTTGAGCCACTGACAAAAACTCGATGATTCTCGGTGTTAGAAGGAACGTTGTGAGAAATGATATTAGCACAGAAGCCAAGAGGGCTTCCATTTTTTCACCAAACTAATTGTTGGCAACAATCGATGGGGTGATTGTCATCCCTTATAATTGGGTTGTTCTCATAAATGTTTTCGGGATTTTGAAACAGTTTTTCATGCGTAATCTAGAACTGAGCCAAATGCTTTACTGTCTAAACCCTTCCTAACCCACGATATGTGAAGCCCTCTTTTCTCGCATTATCGGGGTCAATAACGTTGCACACATCAACTATGGCAGCGGGCTTTCTGACCAGAAACTTAACCCTTCTAAGATTTAATCGTTTGAATCTATCGTGTCCAACAACTATGAGTATACAGTCTGCACCTTCTACAGACTTTCCTAATGTTCTTTCAACCTGACCCCCGAGTTCAGCCAACTCTTTCGGTGAAAAGAACGGATCATACACGCGAACTCGCGCACCGCTCTTAATAAGCGCAGTCACAAGATTTCTTGCAAAAAAATCATCTACTTCCTTTACATTTGCACGACCAGAAACGCCTAAAACAGAAATTCGGGCTCTTCTGACGGCTTTTCCACAAGACCTCAGAGCATCTCTCGTCAAGTGGACCGTGTGGCTCAACATTTCTTCGTTTATTTTTCTTGCATGTTTTGCAAGGCGGAGTTCCGCTTCTGTGTTCTCCGCTTCTTCAAAAAGGAGGTAAGGTTCAGTCGAGAAGTATCCAGTTGTTGCATCAGGAATGGGCATTGAGGAAGGTAAACGTGTGCTGAAAGCTTTTTGACTCTCTAAGAAGTCGATGCCTGCCTTTTCGCAAAAGCGAGCAATCTCGTTCGCCAACGCATGGTTAACGTCTCTATACACGCTTTCGAACAAGCTGATTGCTTCACCCGTTTTTATGTTCCTTACCTTGACTATCTCCGCCTTTGTAGTCAGACTCAAAACGAGGCAGGCTACTCTCAAGCTCTGCTCATTAAGTGCACCGACAACTCTTGAGCTGGTAACAATGTCTTGAAAAGCATGATGCGGTGAAGCGCTAATCGGGCTGTAAGCCAAACCGAAATCTGTTCCAGCTCTTAACCCAGACGTTTTTTCAAGCGTTTCTTTGAAGAAAGTCTCTGTTACTCCTGGTCCCACAGCGCTTTCCACAATGACCAACGAACCTGAACGCAGTCCCATGCCCATTTCTTTGCAGGCTTTTTCCATGTGTGAATAATCGGGTTTTTTCTTTTGGTCAATGGGCGTGGAAACAGCAAATATAATAACATCACCTTTAGAAACTGCTTCCTTAACTTGGTTTGCTACTGTGAGACGTTCCGCCTTCGCATATTTTTTAATGAGCTGGGTGAGCCCTTGTACAGCAAATGGAGTCTTGCCCTTTTTAATCAAGCTGACAGTGTATGGATTTGAATCAGCGCACACCGTTTTGAACCCTGCCTCAGTGAAGAGACAAGCAGTCCACAAGCCTGCTTGCCCACATCCAATGACACTGATAGTATATTTTCCACGTTTCTCAGAGGTGTCCACATCGGTTTCTTTCCAAGTCATTGCCGTTGACATGCTCTCACCGTTAGAGGTTTAGCATTATTTCTTTTAGAGGTTGTATAACAGTTTCTGAAAGTTCTGCATGAGTGTTTACGTGTTTTTTTGCAAGTTTTCAGTCGAATACTGTCGGTGAGTGTTACATTAAGCATTCAGGTTTAAGCACGCTTTCAGCGACTTCCTTCCAAGGGCAGACTGTCACACCTCGGGTTAGGGTCACTTTGTCTCGAATCAGAGCGTGGTCGCCGATGAGACAATCGTCTTCAATTTTGACCCAGCTTCCGATCATTGCAGCCTCGCCAATTATCGCACTTCTTATAGAGGTGAAGTCTGAAATTATTGTGCCAGGGAAGATTATGGAGTTTTCGATGTGAACCCCCTTTCCAACGGTTACGTGCTCTCCCAGAGTCACGAGGGGACCTATTTCTGATTTTTCTCCTATTGTTGTTTTATTGCCTATTGTAGAGGGTTTTTGGATTTCAACTTCTTTTTCTAAGTGAACGTCTTTTCCAATTTGGCTTTCTTTTATTTCATGTTCTAGCCATAGCTTGTTGGCTTTCAAATAGTCTTCGGGTTCTCCGATGTCAATCCAGAGTCCATTGAAGCCATAGCCGTAGAGTTTTCCTTCTTCGGCAAGCTTGGGAAAGATTTCACGTTCTATTGAAACAGGTCTGCCAGTTGGGATGTAATTGAATATTTCGGGTTCGAGAACGTATATTCCTGCATTTATCAAATTGCTCGGCGCCTTCTCACGGGTGGGTTTCTCTATGAACCGTAAAACACGGTTGTCTTTGGCTAGTTCAGCTACTCCGTATCGACTTGGGTCTTCAACTCTGTAGAGCGCTATTGTAGCTGTTGCCTTGTGGTTAGTTCTATGTTTTTTCATGAGTTGGGCATAGTCCATATTGGTGAGAACGTCTCCGTTTAACACGAGAAAAGGCTCCTTGCGTCCAATCAGTTTCTCGGCGTTTTTGATGGGTCCTCCAGTTCCCAATGGGCGTTGGAATGGCGCACCCTTGTTAGAAGTTGGAATGTCTTTTGAGAATGAGATTTTTGGTTTCTGTTTTGACTCTTTGAAGTGCTGAACGTAAACATTGGCCATGTAATTTACTGCTAGTATTACCTCTTTTGTTTTGCCTTTGGCCAACTTTTCGATTGTCCAGTCTAGTTGTGGTTTGTTGCAGATTGGGAAGAGATGCTTGGGTCTGGTACAACTGAGCGGACGGAGTCTTGTTCCAAAGCCTCCTGCCAAAATCACTGCTTTCATCAAGATTAACTCCATTAGAGATTTACTTCTGAGCGTTGAACATCGTAAAAAATCTTGTGCAAAAACTGATGGAGACTGAACATTCTGTTGTGATTTTGCACCTTCGCCCATGCAATGATTTAAGAATAAATACTGTTTTATTGTTTTTAAGTAATGGTGTAAGCGTTGGGTGTCAACCTAAGAGATTTGGTTCCAAAGACCACAGTAGACCTCGCCAGTTTGGGTGGCAAGTCCATTGCCATTGACGCTTACAATGCTTTATATCAGTTTCTCGCCATAATTCGTCAGCCAGACGGCACACCTCTCAAGGATAGAACCGGTCGAATCACAAGTCACTTAAGCGGTTTGCTGTACCGCACTTCCAACCTTGTTGAAATGGGCATCAAAGTTGTCTACGTTTTCGACGGCATACCTCCAACCCTTAAAGAGGTGGAAATCAAGCGTAGGGCGAGAGTTAAGGAAGAAGCTGTTGTCAAGTATGAGAAGGCTTTGCAAGAAGGCAGAACGGAGGAGGCTCGCACTTATGCGCAGATGACTTCCAAACTCAAAGACTATATGACAGACGACGCCAAACGCCTACTCAACCTCATGGGCATTCCTTGGATTCAAGCGCCCAGCGAAGGCGAAGCCCAAGCCGCTCATCTAGCCAAGAAACGTGATACCTACTTCTGCGCCAGCCAAGACTACGACAGCCTACTCTTCGGTGCACCTCAACTCGTCCGAAACGTAACAATAAGTGGACGAAGGAAACTGCCAAGAAAAAATGTTTACATTGAGGTTGTGCCTGAAATTGTTGAACTCGACAAGGTTCTAAATGAGTTGGGAATCACTCATGAGCAACTTGTTGACATAGGCATACTTGTCGGCACAGACTTCAACCCAGAAGGCGTCAAAGGCATCGGACCTAAAACAGCCCTACAACTAATCAAAGAACACGGAAGCCTCGAAAAACTACTTCCAAACCTGAAAGAAGCAACCTTTCCAGTCGAACCAGCAAAAATACGAGAAGTATTCCTCTACCCCAAAGTGACCAACAACTATCGCTTAGCCTGGAAGGAACCTGATGAAGAAGGCGTTATCGAGTTTATGTGTGGCGAAAGAGACTTCGACCAAGACAGAGTCAGAAAAGCACTAGACAAAATGCAAGCAGGCTTGAAAAAAGCAAAAGGAAAAACAACTTTGGAGCAGTTCTTTGGCTAGTGCATCCCTTCCTTAGCTTTTTCCCATCGCCAAAAAACTTGGCTGACCAAATTATCTAACCTATCATAAATTTTCTTTTCTCTCGTCAAGGTTCCTTGCAATGAAACTTGCCCATATTCTCGTGGCTGCAGTAGAATTCCAGAAGGTGGATGCTTAGAATCCTTGAAATCGTAGATTACTGTATGATAAGTCATGTCGCCTCCAGCTGGAATGTTTCCAATAACAATGAAGCCGAAAATCTTACTTGTCACATATTGTTCATAATCACTCTCGCTTTTGAAAATTCCGTGACCTCTCTCAAGAAAAGCTCGGTAAAGGCCAGAAGTGTTTCCGCCGTAGGTTGGAACCGCCATCACAACAATGTTAGCATTCCGCATTTTTTCATAAATCATGGATACATCGTCTTTCACTGGGCACGGTTCTTCTTTTCCTTTTAATTCTTGTGCATAGCATTCGTAATCACAGTGACTGCAGGGCTTGATCTCAAAGTCGTACACATTTACAACTTCAGTTTCAAAACCTTTCTGTGCAAACTTTTTCAATACATATTCGACGGAATCCAAGCAATTTCCCCTTTGTCTAGCGCTAAAAACCAAACCTAGAACCTTCCCTTTCACATCTTTCACTTGTATCCCTCTTTTTAGCCTCACAACCTATGCCCATAACGTCCAGTTAAAGGCACAAACGCTACACCGCCTAGATTCTCCTCAACCAACCTCGAATCCATCTTTCGAACACGCACCAAAGTCTGATAAAGATACGTGCCTCCAACAGGAATGACCAAAACCCCGCCAGTCTTCAACTGTTCAGTCAAAGGCTTCGGAATATCCGGCGCCGCAGCCGTGACCAAAGCACGCTCGTATGGCGCCTCCTGCACATAACCTTCAGAACCGTCTCCGCAGATTACAGTAACACGATCGCTGAAACCAGCCTTTTCAACATTCACTCTCGCGGAATCGGCTAGTTCACGCACAATTTCAACAGTATAAACATGACCCCAATTCTCTCGAGGCGCACTCGAAGGTGCGACAATCTCCGCTATGGTGGCGGCGTGCCAGCCTGAACCCGCCCCGACCTCCAAGACCTTGTAGCCCACTTCCAATTCGAGGGCTTCATTCATTATTGAAACCATGTTTCGCCCGACCAGACTCAGAGCTGTCTAGCCGAGTGGCGCCGAAATCGTCTGCCCCCAACCAATCGGAAGAGGCGAATCCACGGCATAGTAGGATTTCAAATGGTCTGGGAGAAACAGAGCGCGGTTTACTTGACGCATGGCACGAATCACACGCGGCGAACGCAATATTCCCTCAGCGATCAAGTTCTGGACGAGTCGCTCCCAGTCCTCCTTCTGCATGCACCGAAGCCTCAAAAAACTAATATTAGTGTTGAAATGTGCCTTAAGACTTTGCCAAACTATTTGACTGTCACCGACTTCGCCAGATTCCTAGGCATGTCCGGGTCTCGGTCTCTCTTAATCGCCAAATAGTAGGCGAAGAGTTGAAGCGGAATCACATAGAGGATTGGTGAAAGAATCTCTGGAATTCCTTTAGGCACCTCGATGACGTCGTCAGCTAATCTTTTGAGCTCTTCGTCTCCCTCTTCAATAATAAGGATGATGGAGGCTCCTCGTGCCTTCATTTCCATAATGTTACCCACAATAGTTTTGTGCGTCTCATCCTTTGGACATACAAAAACCACGGGGAAACCGTCTTCAATGAGGCTGATCGGTCCATGCTTGCTCTCCCCAGCAGGATAGGCTATGGCTGGAACGTAAGAGATTTCCAAAAGCTTCAGTCTGCCCTCAAGCGCTGTTGCCGAGCTAATGCCACGACCAAGATAAAAGAAACATTGCCTACCGTGATATTTTTGGGCAAGTTGCCTTATCCTCTCTCCCTGAGTCCTCAAGATGCCTTCTGCTATGTCAGGAATTTGTTGCAACTTCTTTTCTAGAAATTCAATTTCCACATGCGAGACTTTTCCTCTCTTCTTAGCTAGCCTCAACGCCAATTGAGCGAGCACCGAGAGTTGAGAAGTGAAAGTCTTGGTCGCTGCCACACCTATCTCTGGACCAGACTGCTGACAAACATAGACTCGCGCTAAACGAGTGAGAGTGGAACCGATCACGTTCGTCAGTCCTAGAATAGTGGCGGCTCTTAGGCGTGCGTGTTCCAAAGCAGCCAGAGTGTCCGCTGTTTCACCAGACTGACTGACAAACAATATGGTGCTGTCAATGTTTACAGACCTTCCGTGTTGCTCAACAAACTCAGACGCGATAATTGGGTGAGTAGCCAAAAAGGACAGTTTAGAAAACATGTAAGACGCGGCGAGGCAAGCGTGATAAGATGTCCCAGCCGCCACCAAAAAGACTTCGCCCGCTCGATCAAGAAATTCAGTCATCAATTCCAAATATTGGTCTTGTAGCCTCAATGTGTTTCGGAGCGTGAGCGGCTGTTCATAAATTTCCTTCAGCATAAAGTGTGGATATCCCTGTTTTTCAGCCATCTCGGGGTCCCAATCAATGGTTTCTGGTTCTCTCGTGACGAGGCTCCCGTCCTTCAGCGTTCGAATCTCATATCCCATGTCGCTGAGAACCACGAGTTCACCGTTTTCGATTATTACAGCCTTGTTTGTCAAGGGCAAGAACGCTGGAATGTCTGACGCACAGTAAGCACCCGCTTCGCTGATACCTAAGACTAGGGGGCTTTCTCTTCGTGCGCAAACAATCTTGTCAGGTTCTTTTGCACAGATTACAGCAATTGCGTAGGAGCCGTCAAGTCGATTAGCAGCTTCACGAACCGCATCAATTAGAGACAAGCCTTCTCTCATCTTTTCCTCAATGAGATGCGAAATCACTTCCGTATCGGTCTTTGATCTGAAAACATGCGCACGATTTTCCAACTCTATTCTCAGATCTGCGAAATTCTCAATGATTCCATTGTGAACCACCGCGACTTCTTCGTTGCAGTCCACGTGTGGATGAGCGTTGACCCGATACGGGGCTCCGTGTGTCGCCCATCTGGTGTGACCGACGCCAACACGACCTGGAAGATCGTCTAGGTTAAGCAAAGCGTGGACTTCATCGATTTTTCCTGCATCCTTTTTTATGTGCACTTTGCCTTCGTTTACTGTTGCTTCACCCACTGAGTCGTAGCCTCGATATTCCAACCGTTTTAGAGCGGCATGGATTATTGGAGCGACTTCATCATTTTTTAGAATGCAACCGAATATTCCGCACATCTCTGATGCCTCGCGATTCAATCAATTTATTGATGTTTGAGTGTTTGTTTTGGCTCTGCAGACTGCAGTTACCAGCGTGGTATGTGTGTGCGCTTTTGTATAAACATTGTTTAGAAAACTGTAATAGGATTAAAAATGAGTTGTGTGCGGCTTTCCATTGTTCTGCGGCTTAAATTTTTGTGAAAAGATGAAGCCATTAAAAAAATGTTTATAAGGGAAGAGGTTTCGTATTATGCCACCATGAAGAGGAGACTTCTACTCAGTGGCGAGCAAGCAAAATACGAAGCCAAAGACATCGGTATCTTCGAAAACCCAGAACTGTTAAAGCCCATTTTGAGTAGATTAAGTTGGCGAATTCTCACCTTGCTTGGTCAAGGTGAAATGTATCCTATAGAAATTGCGAAGAAGTTGGGCGTGCACGAACAGAAGGTTTACTATCACATCCGAAAACTCTCAGAGGCTGGGATTCTCAAAGTTGTGAGAGAAGAAGAGAAACAAGGCGCCACGGCAAAATATTACAAACTTTCTTTTCCAGCCTTTGGAGTGGAACTTCCGTTTGGCTACCACCAAATGGCTGTTCCGTCAACTTCGAGCCTCGACGAAAAATTGAAACAGTTTTTTAATCCATTCTTGAAAGACGGTTTGTTCGACGGAAAGATTGTGGTGGGGAGCCCCGATGAGCATGGACCGTTTAAGGCTAGGGCTAGAGATGGTCACTACGCAGCTTATCTGAGCCTCTTTCTAGGACAGTTTGTGCAGTTACCAGAAGATTTTGTCGTCAAACTAGATGTGGATGTAAAGGTGGAAAAGGACGAGAACAACAACCTAATTCTGGTGGGCGGACCTGGCACAAACCTGCTCACTCAGGAGGTCAATGAGTTTCTGCCCATTCGATTCAGCATGACATCTACCGAACATGGTTTCATCTTTGGCGGACTGGTCTCTCAAAAAACAGGAAAGGTCTACACACGCGACTCTGTTGGAATCTTAGCGAAGATATTGAATCCTTGGGACAAAAGCAGAAGAATCATAGTAATCGCTGGCAACAAGTCTGTGGGAACCAAGGCTTGTGTGCTTGCGTTGACTAAGTTTTGGAAAGAAGCTCTAAAGAACTTTAACGATGAAGACAGTTTTGCAACTGTGATTCAAGGCTTCGACTTAGACGGCGACGGGAAAGTTGACGCTATAGAAGTTCGTGAATGATTTTGACAATGAAATGGCATCTATATGAAAGCAACAGAACTCATAAGCGCACGCGGACACAGAAACGTCCAATCAACCAACAAGACAACATTGGAAATCACCAAGGAAAACCATTTGACAAAGCGCGGAGACTGCATTATCGCTGTGGGTGCAACGAAGGGCGCAGCAGACTTGAACCGGAGATTTAAGGCAGTTGCACGCAGCCGAGGCGCACGATTAACAATTAAAATTGAGGCTGATGGAGAAGAAGAAACTGTAAAGGCGTGGGGCAGTCCAAAACTGTTGTTTACACATCTTACAGACTTGGTGGTGAGGAAAAGCGACTACGTCTGCGGTCGAACCCTAGCCATAAAAGCCGACAAGGCTGCTTGCGATCTTTCAAGAAAGCTTGTCGAAAAGCTTCGAAACCCAAGCCAAAAAGTGAAGATAACGTTAACAGCTGAAGACAACATTTGATTTCGAGATTTCATAAATAGTTTGCAACGTATTTTACCAGAAGAGAACCTTTTGTGGTGTCACTTCTATGATGCAGCGAACCTTTGAATCAAGCAATGGTATGCCCATGGAGTCTCGTCCTTTTTCGTCCAGTTTTATGTATTCTATTTCCTTGGTTTTGTGGGCGATATTGAACAAGCGATTGTACTTGTCAATGTGTCGCTGCGTCAACTTCACAAACTGTTTCTCGTCTTCAATAACCCTTCCTCTTCCACGAATTATAACGGCTTCTTCCCCACGGTAAACAGCTACAGCTACCTTGTCATTTCTGTTTATGTTGCGGACTTTCACGGATTTTCTGTCTGTTTGAACGTGAACCTTTCCATCTTCATAAGTAAACCAAACTGGAACAACGTGCGGCTTGTCTTCAGTATCAACTGTGATAAAGCTCGCCAGCCACTCTTGCTCCATGAAACTTGCCACTTCAGCCAGATTCTTCAACATAATTGTCCGCTTCAATTGAATACATCTTTTTAATTTGATCCGTCTATTTAAAAGAAGAACATGATGCCCGATGAAAATAGGTGGACGGCTTGAGTCAAGCTAAGGTTTCAGTTCAGGGCGTTTCAAAAAGCTTCTATATGAAAGAAGGGATGATAATTGATGCTTTACAAAACGTGTCCTTTGATGTTTCTGAGCAAGAATTTCTCTGCATTGTAGGTCCAAACGGTTGCGGAAAAACAACTCTGCTCCGCATAATCGCTGGCTTAGATAAACCATCATCTGGGCGGGTTTTGATTGATGGAGAAGAAGCTAAGGCTGGAGAGGCTGGGTTGATATTTCAAGAATTCTCTCTTCTCCCGTGGCGAACAGTCATCGAAAACGTTGGGTTTGGTCTGGAAATTCAGCGAGTAGAAGATAGCGAGATTTTAAAAGTCGCTCAAAGATACATTGACCTAGTTGGTTTGTCTAGGTTTGAGCAAGTTTATCCCCATGAGCTCTCTGAAGGGATGAAGCAGAAGGTGGCAATAGCCCGAGCGTTAGCCACCAACCCGTCAGTATTACTCATGGATGAGCCTTTTGCCCCACTCGATGCTCAAACTCGAAACCTTATGCAGGACGAGTTCTTAAGGATGTGGGAAGAAGAAAAGAAAACAGTCATATTTGTGACGCATAATGTGGATGAAGCCCTTTATCTTGCTGACCGCATTGTGGTCTTAACGGCTAGACCTGGAAGAGTGAAAAGGATTTATGATGTTCCTCTTGCTAGGCCGCGGAAGCGAACATTACAGTCATTTGTTAGCTTGAGGGAGGATATACTCAAACTTCTTGAAGAGGAAATCCTTCATGTTTGAATTTGATTTGTTAGGCTTTAACTTCTTTGCGCCATTTGAATAAGTGCTTTTCAATTTGCAGAAAAATCTCGTTTATCACGTATGCGATTAGACCTATGGCTATCATCCCAGCAACTACGGGTGCTATGAGACCGGACATCCAATAGTTGAATATAATATAGCCGAGTCCTTGCGGACCTTGTCCAAAGGGACTGCTTGCGCCAATCATTTCTGCCGCTATTATGCTCATCCAGCCTACTCCTAAGCCGATTCTGAGACCGGTTAAAACTTCTGGTAAAGCGCTTGGAATAATCACTTTAGATGCGGTCTGTTTTTCATCTGCCCCGAAAGTTTTGGCAACATCTACCAGAATTGGACTGGTTCTTCTAACTCCAGCAATTGTGTTCAGTAGAATTGGGAAAAAAGCGCCGAGCCATATTATAAATAATGGTCCATATGTTATCTGGAACAAGATAATGGCTAATGGTATCCATGCAATTGGGGGTATGGGTCGAAGGATTTCTACTAAGGGTTTAAAAATTCTGTAGACAGAAGCCTTTAGACTCATTAATAACCCTAACGGAAAACCTGTTAGAACAGCGATAGCAAAGCCTAAAATTAATCGGCTGAGACTGGCAAAAGAGTGTACGAGCAACGTGTTTTTGTTGATGTCACCAATTGTACACAAACGCCAAAAAGCGTTCGCTACTGATACGGGATCTGGAAAAGATTCCCGAAGTGTTTGAGGAAGTGCCAGAAAAATTGTTTCCCATATCAGAACAGCAGCTATAATTGATGCTGTTTCAAGGGTTGGCAGTTTTTTGAACGCTTGATGTAGGTTCAATTTATGCACCCAAATATTGAGTGTTGATGAAGTTGTCTAAGAAGGCATCGATGTTTGTTGGCACTTTTCCTTCTGGAATCCATCCGACATTTATGAGGTGTTGAAGAACTGCTTTAATTCCTGGCTTGTCAACATGGTAATCGAATTTGACTCGTTGCATAGCCCCTGAAATGATTTCTTCAGATTGCTCGGTATATTTTGCGCCTATACTAGCAGCTTCATCTTGCTGTTCTGCAATGAAATTAATCGCTCTCACATGGTTTTCAACAACGGCTTTAACAATGTCTGCATGGTCGTTGAGGAATTGATTGGATACAACTAGAACGCAGCATGGATGATCCACCCAGATCTCGTGTGAAGTCAAGAGAATCTTTCCAACACCGTCGTGAATGGATTTTGCTGGGAAGGGTTCCCATGCGATGAAGCCCTTTATGTTTTGTGTTCCTTGTTGGAGTGCATATTCCATTCCTGACGGTGGAACAATTGGTAATTTATTAACTCTAATGTTATATTGAGACTCTACCAACGATAGCAAATAATGTTGGACCGTGTTGTCTCCAGGTGTTGCAACAGTTGTATTATTTAGGTCATTTACAGAATTTATGGAAGTGTCAACCACAAGCGCCGAGCCTTCCTTATTTGCTGCGGCTACCACAACCACGTTGACACCGAAATTTACCTTGAATAAGGTTGCGGGCACTATGCCCAAGTATCCTATGTCAACTTCCCCGAGTCCGAACGCCATCATTTCCAGAGGACCATTACCATATTGTTTGAACTCAAATCGTATTCCAGCGCCTGAAAGCCATCCTTTTTCTCTTGCTACAAAAAGCGGCAAGTGATGGATGTCTGCAACTAAGTAGCCTACACGAACAGTGAAGGGCGCAAAGTACCCTATATACCATGCATAATAAGTGACTATAGAACTCACTATGATTATACCCAGAGTAATTGCGACAGCTTTTTTATGTCTTGTGAGCTTGTTCATGCTTGGTTCCTTCCGCCCTATTCTCAATGATGTTCTTCATTCACTATAACCTTTTTGACACGAAAAGACTTCAAAACGGTTAGAATAAGCAATTGCATATCTCAGAATTTATAATCTTGAATCGCAGAATAAAGGAGGAGAGGCGTTGCAGAATGGAATTGAAAGATATAATGGTGAAGAATGTTGTGACAGCTGAGGCAGACGAATCGGTGAAAGGGGCAGCTAAGCGCATGAACCTATGCGAGATTGGGTGCTTAATAGTGGTGGACAGGGGCAAGGTCGTTGGAATACTGACCGAACGAGACATTCTGGTAAAGGTCGTGGAGACTTCAAAGAACGCTGGAAAAACAAAAGTAAGCGAAATCATGTCCACCAAACTTGTGGTTGGCACCCCAGAAATGGATGTTGTCGATGCGGCGAGAATGATGCTTCAGAAAAAGATCAAAAAACTTCCAGTTGTGACCGACAGCAAACTCGTTGGGTTGGTAACTTTCACCGACATTGTTCGCACGGTGCGCATGGAACCGGAGATGATGAACGTCATAAAAGATTTGACTAAGAGCGGATGGTTGCCTCCGAAGAGTATGAAGAACATCATCGAGTTTTACATAGCCTAGAACTATTTTTTTCTATATTGCTTTTTCAACATTATCTCCGATGTAAGAGCTTTTTTGAAACTATTGCTGATATGGACTCTAGGGAGGGGGATCATGATGACCCGCAGAAACATGCTAATCGCAAAACAGAGTCTGAAAACAACCCTGATTACTTGGTCTTCGGAGATGAAGCCTTTCGGCACCTTTGTAGGACATGAATATGGCTATGGAAGAGATAGTGCGTCTAATGCTTTAGAGCGCCATAAAAACTATGAATGCGTCTTGAGAGAGAACGAGAATTTTTCATTTTTTAATTGAAATGACTTGGCTCTAAAAGGGTGGCGGGCCCGGCGGGAATTGAACCCGTGACCTACGGATTAAGAGTCCGCCGCTCTGCCTTGCTGAGCTACGGGCCCTAAGACTAGTCTATACTGCACATTTTAAATCAGTTTATTAAGTTTAGTCCTTTGAAGACTAGGGTCGAGAAGGTGTACTACTTGGGTGAACTCGTGTTCGTTGGCTTGGGCTTGAACAGTGAGAGAGACATTTCGCTTCACGGCGTGGAAGAGACGAGAACGGCTGAAACCGTGTTTGCAGAGTTTTACACCAGCCTAATGCCAGAACTAAACCTTTCCAAGCTTGAAAAACTTGTTGAAAAAAGAATCGCTGTCATTTCTAGACGTGACCTTGAAGAAGACGAAGGAAAGAAGATTTTGACTACTGCGGAAAAAGGCAAGGCTGTTTTGCTGGTTTCAGGTGACCCTTTAATCGCCACGACTCATGTAGACTTGCGCATTCGTGCAGAAAGGCAAGGAATTAAGACTAGGGTGGTTCATGGGGCTTCGATTGTGTCTGCAGTCATGGGGTTGTCGGGCTTACAGAACTACAAGTATGGTCGAAGCGTGACTATTCCCTTCTCAAATCAGGGCGGGGTCGCTGAAACGCCTTATAATGTGATTGGAGAAAACAAGAAACGGGGACTTCACACATTGTGCTTCCTAGACATAAGGGCAGAGGAGAGGCGGTACATGACTGTTCAAGAAGGACTGGAAGCGCTACTAAGCGTGGAAAAGCAAAGGCGTAAGAGAGTTATCATGCCCGACACAATAGCTGTAGGCGTAGCAAGAGCAGGTTCCAAGCAGCCCGTCATCAAAGCCAACAGCATTAACCAACTGTTAAAATTTGACTTCGGCGCTCCTCCCCACACACTAGTTTTTCCAGGTAGACTCCATTTTATGGAGGCAGAAGCACTCATAACATTAGCTGGAGCGCCTGGAAGTGTTAGGAGGATGGTTGAATGACGCTCAATGAACTTGCATCTAAGTACATCCGAAACAGCGAAAAGGTCATGGCGGAAATCAAAATGGCTCAAGATGTTGTGGTAATTGATGAGGAAAAAATAAGGGGCATCATTGAAAACGCCAAGCACTATTTAAACGACGCCAAATACTATCAAGAGAGAAACAAGTTGGAAACAAGTTTGGCGTCTGTCGCTTACTGTGAAGGTTTGCTTGACGCTCTGCGCCTCTTAGGAGTTGTGGAATTTACATGGGCAAGCGAGAAAGAAAGGTGAAGAAAAAAGGGAAAATTGTTCTCGCCTCAGGCACCTTCGACCTGCTTCACTTGGGTCACGTAAAGTATTTAGAAGAAGCGAAGAAAGCGGGAGGCAAAAACGCCGCACTGGTAGTTATAGTCGCTAGAGATAGAACTGTTGAGAAAAGAAGGGGAAGAAAACCTGTGATGCCCGAAGACCATCGAAGAGCGCTGGTTGAATCGCTCAGAGTTGTAGACGAGGCTATACTAGGCTACGAAGACCTTGACATAGGCAAAATGATAGAAAAAATAAAACCTGACATCATCGCTTTAGGCTACGACAGAGAAGACCTAGAAAAAAAAGTTCGCGATACTGTGGCGAAGAAGGGTTTCAACGTTCAAGTCGTGAAGATTGGAAAATTTGGAAAACAAGAGTTGAACAGTTCTTCTAAAATTAAAAAGAAAATCATAGAGTTGCAAAAGAGGTAAACCTAATGGAAACTGTTAGAGACTTACAAGCTCGAATTGATAGGCTGCCTAGAATTCGATTGGTGCATTTACCAACCGCTTTAGAGGAGTTGCCGCGTCTTTCTAAGGCTTTAGGCGGACCACGACTCTGGATTAAACGCGACGACTGTACAGGCTTGGCATTCGGAGGCAATAAAGAAAGAAAAATGGAGTTTGTAATGGCTGACGCTATCCAAAAGGGTGCCGATGTGGTGATTACAACTGGAGCTGTTCAGTCGAATCACGCACGCGCTACCGCTGCAGCAGCCAGAAAGCTAGGCTTGAAGGCGGTTCTGATTTTGCGTGGAAAAGAACGCAAAACGTATGATGCAAACTTACTCTTAGACTACCTTTTCGGAGCAGACATCGTATTTGTTAGTGCGGATTGGCAACAGATTGGACCGATAATGGAAGACAAAGCGAAGGAATTGAAGAAGAAGGGGCATGTTCCCTACCTCATACCAAGTGGTGCCTCTTACCCAGTGGGCGCCGTCGCATACGTCAATGCTGCCATAGAACTCTTTGTGCAAGCTGAAGAAAGAAGGTTAAAAGTCGATTATGTTATCCACGCTGCAGGTTCAGGCGGCACTCAAGCTGGATTAGTTTTAGGGAATAAAGCGTTGAAGAACAATATTGAGACTCTAGGCGTGAGTGATGAACCCAGTGGCGGATGGTTGGCAGAAAGAACCGTGGAGATTGCCAATGGAGCGGCGAAGCTCTTAGGTCTCGACGAGACTGTTGAGAAAAGAGATGTGGCTCTAATTGAGGACTATGTTGGAGAAGGCTACGGGGTGCTGACCAAAGAGGTGAACGATGCCATAAAGCTAATGGCAAAGACTGAAGGAATTTTGTTAGATCCTGTCTACACAGGCAAAGCAATGGCTGGACTAATAGACATGATAAAACATGGACGTTTTAACAAAAACGAGAACGTTCTATTCATTCACACGGGTGGAAATCCCGCTCTGTTCGCTTACAGAAAAGCTTTGGGACCTTGAAGGTCATGCAAAGGTCAGAATTCCCACTTTCATTGCTAGGATTTAAATTTTCAGCGTACATGATAGCGTATTAAAACCACAGGAGCATAAATGTTGGAAAAGCCTAAACAGACGGCAGAAGCGAGCCGTAACGCTGAACTGAAAGTCATTAAAGCATCGCTTAAAGAAAAAGAAGTCGTCGTTTCTGTGCCCCAAGGCGTTGAAGAACTCGCTTCTCGAGGCTACGGCACATCAGAAAACAAAAACCTCGTATTGACCCTCTGTGAAGCCCTGTTTTTGATGAGCAAGGGAATAATTGAAGTTGAGACTGAGACCAGAAAAACCAGGAAAAAAATTGAATTTCAAAAATTGCTCAGTCTTTACCAGACATTAGATGATAACGCATGGGCGAAATACCTGATTTATCGAGACCTACGAAGCAGAGGTTACGTTGCCAGAGAAGGCTTCGGCTTGGGCATAGACTTCCGCGTGTACGAACGTGGCGAATACGGTAAAGCAGCAGCCAAATACTTGGTCTTCGGCATTCAAGAGGGACAGCCAGTGTCCATGGAAGAGCTGACTCGTGCCCTCAAACATGTCCACAGCCTAAAAAAACACATGGTGCTAGCTGTATTGAACAGAAGAGGAGAAGTGGTTTACTATTCCCTCTCAAAACTCACACTAAAATGAATAAGGGTAAATGAAATGTCAGCTTTCAAGACTGTGCGTGGAATGAGAGACTTTCTACCAAAAGATGCCAAGAAGATGCGACACGTGGAACAGACAACGCGAGAGTTGGCTTGTCTCTACGGTTATGAAGAGGTCATCACGCCGGTTGTGGAATCCTACAACCTCTTGGCAGCAAAGGCAGGCGAAGAAATCCGACTGCGCATGTATGCCTTCAACGATTTTGGCGGGCGAAAGGTCGCCTTAAGACCAGAGTTCACCGCCTCAATCGCTAGGCTGGTGGCGACAAAACTAAGAACAGCTCCTAAGCCGCTTAAGCTCTTCTGTGTCGGCAGTCTCTACCGCTATGACGAACCACAGTATGGACGTTTCAGAGAGTTCTGGCAAGCCAACTACGAATTAATGGGTTCAAGCAAGCCTGAAGCAGACGCAGAAATCCTAATACTCACAAATAACCTGCTCAAAAGGCTGGGAATCCGAAACCAGTACCTAAAGATTGGACACATGGGAATACTTCGAGGAATATTGAGTCAAGAAGGAATGAATGAAGACCAGCAAAATCATGTAATGCAACTATTAGATAAGAAAAAATGGGAAGAAGCCCTCGCCCTTGTGCAACGGTTAGGAGTTTCGCAACAATGCCTAACAACACTCAAAGAAATTTTGAAATTAAAAGGAAAAGAACCCGCTCAAGTCATCAAAAAGATCATGAAAGCAGTCAAAAACTACGAAAGAGCTGTGGTTGCTGTAGAAAATCTGCAAGAAATTCTCGATCTAGCGACCCAAAGCAACGTTAAGCTTGAAACACTGATTGAAGCCGGATTCGCCAGAGGTCTCGAATACTACACGGGAATGATTGTTGAAGCTTGCGTGCCAGAACTTGACTTTGCTCTTGAGGGTGGAGGCCGCTACGACAGGTTAATTGAACTTTTTGGGGGAGAACCAACTCCAGCTGTGGGTGTTGCTGCTGGAGTAGACAGCATGAGATTGGCTGTGAAGAGGCAGAAGGTGAGGTTGAAAGTTTCGAGAGAAAAAAGGGTTTTGCTAATACCTATCAATCTCGAGATGAGGTCTAAAGTGTTTGAGGTTTCGTTTATGCTGAGAGAAGCAGGTATCCCAATAGAAACTGAGGTTATGGGGCGTGGGGTCTCGAAGGCGTTGTCGGACGCAGACCGCAGAGGTTTCACTCACGCTGTCTTGATAGGACCGGAAGAGGCTAAGGCGGACCAAATTGTTTTAAGAGACATGAAAAAAAGAGAACAAAAAACCGTGAAGATCAAGAATCTTGTCAAGGAAATTAGGTGAGAAAGCGTTAGGGTTTCTTAACCATGTTTCATGTTTTGCAACAAGCGGGCGGGGCGAGATTTGAACTCGCGACCACAGGCTTAGGGGGCCTGCGCCCTGTCCTGACTAGGCTACCCGCCCATGCGTTTGCGTTTAATAAGTTGCTTATCGGATTTAGTGTTATATGCATAGCGCTTTAGCTGGGTGTTTGTGTGTGCGCAGAGTTGACTAGTTCCTCTATTAGGATCCTATTAGGGTTCAAATATGAAATGTGTTGAATGAAAGGGCATTGAGACAAGCAATGCTTAAGTTGAGCTTGGCGCTTTCATGAAGTGAAAAAGCAAGCGGGGGTACCCGAGCCAGGTCTAAATAGTGCTTGTGTGGATAGCTCTAAGACAAGGGGGAGGACTTAAGATCCTCTGGCGCAGGCCTCCGTGGGTTCAAGTCCCACCCCCCGCACCACCCATAAACAAACTTGTTTTATGGCTGTTTTGGCGAAAACGTCGTGACATATGGCGTTACACATGTCACCACACATTGAGTTGCGAACTAACAGATAGCTGGTTCAAAAACAATTGTATGCCAAATTGATCAGAAAAAATGGGAATGTGATGGCGAAGGCTTTATTGTAATTTGATTATTCCTGAATCTTTAGCAATTATGGTTGGGATGGCGGTTGAGGTTGCGACTGCTCTGAAGACGTACGCGTTTAGGGTGCCTCCTGGCGGTTGGGTGCCTGCTGGCAGGGTGATTTCTAGTGGTATGTTGATGTTGCTTCCGGCTGGAATGTACACTTTCACTTGGGTCCAGCCGAACCATGCTAGGTTAGCTTGGTATTGTGTGGGTATGCCGCTGTTGGTTATGTCTACTGTGATTGCGTCGTCGAAGTTCTGGTTGTTTTTGACATAGATGTTTATGGTGAGCTTGGTTCCCGCTGACATGTAGATTGTTTTGGGTTGAACAGCAATTGCCAAGCCTCCTGTAGGTGTTGTTGGAAGCGTTGGTGTAAAGTCAACGTTCACGGTTGCACTTGCACTCTCTGAAAGTTTGGGATGGCTCCTGGGAGTGGCTGTGACCGTGAAGCTATAGTATTTCAAGATCATTGCAACTTTTGGTGGTGAAATTGTGAGAGTGACGTTTGCTGCTTGTCCGTTGTCTATTGTGATTGATGTTGGGGAGAATGTGTACCAGCTGGGATTTAGTCCTTGAAGTGTTAGGTCGAATATGTCGGCGATTGGTCCATAGTTTTGGATCGTTACTGTATATGTGGTTGACGATCCTGGTTGGACGGTGGCAGTGGGTGGTTCAATTGTTATGGAGACACCTGGTAGCCTATTGAAGTATTCTGGGCTTTCGGTGATGGCTGCATCTATCTCCGGAGGTCTATCTACATCCCAGTCTCTGGCACGTACTTGCCACCAAATGCCTTCTCCCTTATGAGGTAACCACACAGTTTCCGGAATGGTGTACCAGAAGGTTTCTCCAGGCCAGCCGGATACGTCATAAATTTGCCAGCTTGTCCAAGAGTCGCCAGCGAACATATATCTAAACCAAACCCCATAGTATTCTATTCCGCTCGGGTCGGAGACAGATACTTGTAAGTAAACGTCTCCTGTGGCTTCAATGTATATTAATGTTGGGTTGGAGATTGATGGACCGTAGGGGTCGTCATCAAGGATGGTCCACCCAAGATATTCAGGCGAGTAACTCACTGCGGTATCATTGGGCCTGTCATTGTCGTTGTCCTCAGCTTTAGCTTGCCACCATATTTCTTCTCCAACGTGATATATCCATTCGCCACGTGGAATATCATACCAATACAAAGCGAGGTAGGGGTTGTATGCATGGAAACCCGTTGGCGTGAACCAAGGTGACCACTGAGCCTGTGAACCGAATCTGTAACGGAACCAAGCATTTTTTACACCGCTTGCATCATATGCGGTGAAAAACATCTCGTAAGGTGTTTTCCAAGTGTCATCCATGCGACTCGTCGTCGGTGGATAATAGGATTCCGGACCAGTAACGTCATCGTCAATTATCGTTCCAGCTCTATATTCTGGGCTCAATGTACTGGCTCTGTCGTCAAGTCTGTCTTTGTCATTGTCCTCAGCGTAAACTTGAAAGTAAACTCTTGAAGATACGTGTTCAATCCATACGCTTCTTGGAATGTCGTACTCGTAGTTATATGCCCCAGAAAAGGTAGGTTCATACCAAGATGACCATGGACCATCGTCAAATTTATAGCGAAAGTTTACAGCATAAACGTCAGAGTCGTCTCTGACAACTACCTTCATCCAATAGGGCTCAGTAGAAGAGTCATCGATTTCGGCCGTGAATAATGGGTACAAGATCTCAGGACCAGTTGTGTCGTCATCTGTGACCCGGCAAGATGCAGATTTGGTGGGATAGTTCAACCAGTCCGAGGGGTCTCTGTCGTTGTAAATATCCACAGGATCTCTAAGAATTCGGTATTCAGCTAATGGAGTATTCAAAGTGCCGGGTCTACTGTCATCTATGGTACTCCAGTCTTCCCGCACAGTATCATCCTCATCTGTTATCCACCCTCTATAGTAAATAGTTAATTGCCCGATGCTAACCGGTCTGATAGTAACATAAAAATCCATTACAGAGGTTGGATCCATGTCCCAATCGGAATAGAACTCAGCTATTTTAGCTCCCCATAGAGGTACCCTATTTCCATATTCATCATAGCCTTGCCAATCTTTAAATCCTCGGTAGTCGGTAACAGTAAGAAACTCAGCGCCTGAAAGTCTAACGAATATTCCTTGAGCCCCAGATTGCTCTGTTAATCCTTTATCTTGCCCGTTATTTCCAAGCCAAAAATGTAATGATAAGGTTTCAGAGTCTTTAATGTCCGCGGCGAATGTTGCCATACTGACCATCGGGCTTGGATATTTCTTATCCCCAGGAATAGCTGACGCTGCCCCCCTAGTATAAAGCGGAAACCACGCTTTATCCCAGTACTCGTCAAAGGTACTGTATGAGACCCAAACATCGTAGCCAATACCAAAGAAGGGCGCTGTGTCGTGTATAGCCCAACTGCCGCCTCCTAAATCGTCGTCCCACCCTATAAGGGAGACCGCATGATTAACATAGTCTCCGTCGGTGCCTGGAGCAAGAATAGCGGCTATTTCAGGAGCATTGGCATATATCCAGGACTTAGCGACGTCTTTACTACTGCTACCCCAGCTGTGATCCAAATTACTGCCATCGTCATGACCCATGAAGTGAACAAATGCTTCATCTATTTGCCCCAGCCAAAGCCCTTCTGATGGAGGGGTAAGAGGCAAGCCAAAATGGTTTGCAATATCTATTTCGGTAACGTAGTGACCGTTGACCATTGTTCCCCACCACCAAAAGCTTTGTTGGAGTGAACGAACAGCGCACCAGAGGAAGCTACCCTGCTCGAAATATGGAACCTTTCCAACCATCCAATTGTATGACGAAGGAAGAGATCCCCTAAGGATACATGAAGTATCACTTTGCTGTTTCTTCAACTCTTCGAGCATATCCGTCGCTAATCTTATGTTTCCATTGAAACTAACAAATGCATTTGCTAAATTCTGACCTATCGTAATATTAAACATCCAGTACGTCTCAAAGTTGAAAAAGACAAGTTTTGTATCATTTTGCATACTGTAGCCCTGAGAGCTTAAGATTTCGAAGGCTTTGCTAGGCGAGAAACTTGGGAAAGTTCCATTGAATTCCGTAAGCCACATAAAGCTTCCATCTTCCGGGTCTGTACCAACCAATGCAATGACGTTTCCGTTCTTTTGAATAGGCGTAATCCTGCACAATGGTATTATCTGATAGGATTGACTATCATGAGAAAGGGTCAGAGTGTATTCGAATATGGACTCACCTTCGCTGCTAGAACTTTTTTGTAATTCTAAGATTTCAGAAAGGAGTGTTTCGTCATAACCTCCGAGCATATAACTTCGAGGCATATCCGATGAGGAATTATCAAACCCCTTTGGCGTCTGCTGATAAGGCAGGGAGATCTGTTCACCATTAGCCACTGAAAAGCCCGGCGTGGACGTAGATGCAGCTTGAGCGATTGCTGTCTCTTGCAGGAGGAATATCATTGGAAGCACTGTTAAGATTGTAATGAGACAGAAAAGGCTTAGTTTTCTCAACTTGATTTTTCTCTCCATTCATTTTTGGGCGCTTTCGCTAAGCGCCAACCTAGTCGATTTGTTATCATCTTCTATTTAACACTTAAGGACAATTTTACTAGAATATTTTTCTAGAAACAATCACTTTTATTGAAACAAGCTTGCTTTAAGGCTGCTTTGGCGAAAACGTGGTGACAGGTGGCGTTACACATGTCACTACACAAAAAGTTGTGAATTAACGGAAAAGTCAACTACAACGGAACAATCGTATGCCTCTCTTGACCAGAAAAAAGGAGAGAATGAGCAGATGTCTTTTACGTCACTTTAATTATTCCTGAGTCTTTTGCGGTGATGGTTGGTTTTGCTGTTGAGGTTGCGATTGCTCTGAAGATGTAGGAGCCAATTGGAACATCGACTGGCCCGGATATTTCTAGTGGTATTTTGATGCTGCTTCCCGATGGAATAAAGACTTTAACTGTTGTCCAGTTGAACCATGCCAAGTTGGCCTGGTATTGTATTGGTATGCCACTGTTGGATATATCTACTCTGATTGCGTCATCGAAGTTTTGGTTGTTGATGACTAAGATGTTTACCACCATTTTGGTTCCAGCCGACATGTAGGTTGCTTTGGGTTGAACTGCGATGGCTAAGCCGCCTGTGGGTGTTGCTGGAAGCGTTGGCTTGAAGTCAACAACAGCTACCGCATTCGCTGAGTCACGGGCGTTCGGAGGGGTCTGACTTGTGGCTGTCACAGTGAATGGGTAATCCTTTAGTATCATTGAAGCACGAGGCGGAGAAACAGTCAGGGTGACCCACACTGTTTGTCCCGCGCCGACGGTTACTGTTGTCTGTGAGAGCTTGTACCAAGTGGGGTTTAGTCCGCTTAGTGTTAGGCTGTATGTGTCTGTCTGCGATCCGAGATTGGTAATGCTGACTGTGTATAGCCCACTTGAACCCGGTTGGATGGTTCTTGTCGTTGGATCGATTGAGACGTCAAACAGGGGAACGAGGTGAATTGTATATGGGGGATCTGGAAACCGTGCCCATAGTTGATCAGCCCAAGGACCATCTATGTCGTTGTCCCACGCCTCGCAGTACCATTGGATGTCATAACCCACGTGTTGGGTCCATTCGGTTCTTGGAATGTCGTACCAGTAGGTATTGCCCGTCTGTCCAGTGGGCAGGGCTTCGCGCCACCATCCGTCTGGTTCAGTGTATCTATACATGAATAGGACGCCTCCGATGCCACTTTCATCCGTCCATGTTACTTGTAATCTAATGCTGTCTGGATAGTCTTGCCTGTATGTTTGAGCGTCTGGGGGCTGGGGGTTAGAGCCTGTGGGTGGTGTACTGTCGTCGTCAAACACTTCAAACAAAAGTGAGTAGGAACTGGTTGCCGAGTCACTTGCCCGCTCACTTTCCCAATCGTGATCTTCGTCTTTGGCGTCTATAGTAAGGTTGTGGATGCCAATGGACAATTGGTTGACGATTGCGAAGAATCCCTGCGTGTCTGGCCCAGCATAGTATTCTTGAACCGGCCAGCGGATTCCGTCTACGAAGCATTTTACTCCCATTATTCCGGACTTGTCCCATGCTTCCCATGAAATCTTAACTTTCTCGTCATCTTGAATAATTCCGTCTCCATCGCCATCGTATTCTTCTACTCTCACATTCGTAATGGACGGCCCTGTTTCATCGTCATCTCGAATGTATGGACCATCAAGACGTTCTGACGTGTATTCATAGTCACCCAATCTGTCGTCGTCGCCGTCCCAAGCTTGCGCATACCAATAAATTCGACCGCCAACGATCTTCCACCAAGGAACTTCCACGGGGAAGCCCAATGGTCCTGTGGGGAAAATCAAACCATCGCGTGATACTTCCATATCATACCAGTACCATCCGTTACCCATCTTATCCACTTCCTTACCTGTAGGTGGAAAGCCATCCACATGATCAGGTGCTTCACCCCAGATATCGATCCAAAATCCAAACGTCGCATCGAGAATGCCTGAACCCTTCTCAGCGAAAATGCTTGGACTATCAAACCATTTGACCCTAAACCTAATAATGGGTTCTTCTTTTTCTTCGAGCGTTTCTATGAAATTGTCGTATATGATAGTTATGTCCGGCTCAATTGAAGTTTCTAATACTAATGGCCCTTCCCAGTCGTCGTCAACTACTCGGAAGGTTTTATATCCTGTCACTGGATCTCTGATTTGGTTGCCGCCAATATCAGTGGCCGTGGCGTAGTATAAGATGTCCCATGGGTTAAGTCGGGTCACTTTTTGTGTCGAAAATGATTTGACTCCGGGTTGAAGAGTTGTCGAATACTCGTGCCATGAACCATCATTCCAGTACAATGTAACGGTGCTGAGTCCCGCATCATCGCTTGCCGTTATGCTGAAAGTTACGTAGGTCGCATCTGTTGGGCTTGATGGTGAATGGGACACAGAGACAGTCGGAGGAATAGTGTCAAGTTTTTCCACAGTGCCATCTTCAAAAAGATTGTCTGCTAGATCTTCTTCGCCGCGAACGGGGTTAGCTAGAGCGCTTATCGTATGCGTTCCTACAGGAACGTCTGTCGTGTCCCACTCAAAAGTTAGGGTTGTAGAGTCTCCAGCCCCCAGTGATACTGACTTTCCTCCAATTGGAGTAATTAAGTCGTAATATGTAACAACAAGAAAACTTTCGGTGAAGTTGCCTTGGTTTTGAACGCCCACGTCGATGTACACCTTTTGACCCTTACCAGCCTTTGTTGGGAATGCGCTTACAGAGGTGATTGCTACGTCATGGAGCCACACCCATTTCCATTCTTTTATTGTAAATGAAAAGAGGGTCCATGTGAAGTCATCCATACCACTGATAAGCCAACCAAGAAGCGGTTTAAGGAGAACGAGGGGCATGATGGCGAAATCGATGTCCACCCAAACTTTGATCAATAATTCAAGTTTCTTCAAGAAAAATTGAGGCACATCATCGACCCATTCAATGACGAAACTGGTAGTTACCTGTACCAACACATAGAGAATGAAACGTGCAACAGGCCCCACGACGCTATAAAGTAAAGCGCCTAATTCAAGTTGCAAATACGGTTTTATGCCAGCTTTACCTTCAAACTCAACGGTTGGAAGGGTGTAGCCAAAATCTAAATATGGCTCCCATATTGCTTGCCATCCGCTCTCTGAGTTCCACCTACCACCAACCCTGAATCCACCGCGGGCTTCTGCTCCAGTGGTGACCAGCAGATGTCCGTCAAAAAACACATTTAAGTTCGCTGTTAAATTAGCATAGAAATCAACCCAAAAAGGTACTACGCCGCCTATCAAAGTCATAAATTGGTATTTACCAGACCAAATTTCCCATGTAAACGTCTTATCGATTTTCGTAGCTTCTAATTCGAGTTTGACTCCTATGTATAATTCAGGCTTTATCCACGCTTCAAACCATTGAAGCGGGTCAAAGAAGGGTATAGGAAAGGTAGGTTCCCACCCAAGATATCCTGAAATATTCAGTTGAGAACTCACAGTTATTGTAGCGGTCAAGTCACCCCATTCTTCAAGCAATTTTTGCTTCCACGGTAATTCGATCTTCGGTGTACTCACACTCCAACTCAAACTAAAATCGCCACCAGGTTTTTCTGCATCTGTAACACTCATCGATTGCGACTGCGCAAGAACTGAATGTGGCAGCAGATATTCAATTCGGAACACTTTGAAGCCCGAAAAAGCCTCAACCAGACTTCCTGCTTCGGTAACGTTGCCTTCGGTGACAACCAAAGTTTCATGCAAAACCACCGTCTCCCCAACTGACACAGAAGCACTAATACATGTGCCTCCCCCAAAATCCACGAACCAATTTAATCCCATAAGTTCGCCACGGTTAAGAAGCGTAGCACCCGAAGGCAAGTTAAACACTGTCGTTGAGACGCTTTCATATACTTGCTCGGGTAACGCTTCCAACATTTGCTGAATCATAGCAACCTTGAAAAAAGTAAATCCCGCAAACGCCATTGAACTTACTGGGCCAACATCAACTGCCCATATATCATCCGAACCACTTTGGGTAATATTAACCATCCTTGGACTAGCGTAAGCACTTGCGTAAACTCGGAATTCATCTTGGTAGCCCCAAGGCACCATTTTAGAATCGAATATGTCCATCGTGAAGCCAAGAGAGGCTAGGTGCTCTCTAGAAATAGATTCATAAACCATTTCTCGAACGGGCGTCACAACTTCTGTACCGTTTAATTCCATTGCTGTGACATCTTGGCCAATTTCTATTTCCAGAGGGTCAGACTTGTGTTCAGGTATTTCCACCTCCTCTCCTACGCCTGCAGACGGAGCTCCGAAGATTTTTCTGTAAACTTCAGCCAATGAAGACGCGGGAACCTCAATCAAAAGCGTCAAGTTAAGCGTTGCATCTTGTAAGACATTAACGTTTTCAGTAAAACTGAATTTTAGGACATCTGGCGACACCCCAGCATCCTGTGCATAAACTTTTAAGCCAGTCCCGCAACCAAGCAAATTCACAATGATCAAGAATACGAGAAAACTTGCAGTAACACGTCTCACATAACTTTTGGTGACCATAAGCCCACTCAACCTAGTTGATTTTTATTATCTTCTTTTTAGACAAAAGGTAACCGCAAGCTAGAAATGATATCATAAGCCACATCTCAAAAGGAAACTCCGGCACAGGTCTAGGCGGAGAGACTGTTTCGGTTACATAAACGTAATCTGTGTAGCTACTTGTTTCAATCATGTCCAATGCCACAGCGTCATCATAAGTTAACCCAGCTGGCCAAGCTTCACCTGAAGCAGTGAAGTCACAATCTCCTGCTCCTGTTCCAACCGCAACAGTAACCGTCAAAGGAAACTCTTTAATCTCCCCCGGGGTTACAACAAACTCTTGTAAAGTCCAATCAAATGACAAGCTAAAATGGCCACTCACAACAAGCTTAACATTCTCATCCTCGGTAGTGATACTCTCCACCCTAATAACATAGGATGCCTGATTGTCGATTCCACCAGCAAAAGCATCCACATCCACTACGGTCACAGAAATCCCCGGACCTGGAGAAGCCCAAACTATGTTCAATCCAAGGAGCAAAAATATAATAACAACCAGAATCCAACATAACCACGGGTCTCGCAATTATAACCCCTAGTTTATTTTTCAACTTACACCATTTAAGGATTATGAAAGATAAATGCATTAATATGAATTTGAAATCCATAACACTTCAAGCTAGACATAGAGGATGTCATGACAATTGTAACCACACATTCGTTCTTCTCAAGAAAATAGGTCTTTTCTATTGAATGTGTCATGACACGTTTATAAAGGTGGGTTAAATTCGAGTTATAGCGCTATCCCCGCACTACAATGTCGTAAATATTAGTGCTTAACTGCCATCAATTTTGGTCCATCCCTTTTCTCGACATAGAGCTTAGAACAAGATCGATCTTTTCATCCTTAAATCAAGAAAAAAGATAAAGACGAGGAGAGAGCATGAAAAAGAACTCACGAGCGTGTAACAGATGCGTTGAACCGAGGTTTATGTTTGAAGAAAGAGATTGGAGCTGAGCCAGATATCTGCAGGAAGTTGCAGTTCGAAGCTGTAAGGGGGATGAAGCGTCTCCAGTTTCTCTTGCTCGAGTATCGTTTCTTCAAGAACAGTGGAGAAGGTAGCGCTCTACCTCTGAGCCTGCCTTGGCTTCTCTTTCCCTTGTCTCTAATGATTCATATTGTTAAGACACGCGCGCTTGCCCTACTTAGACTTCCTTGCTATTTTGTCAAACTAGAAACGAAAATTGTCGGATTGTTGGCCATGCAAGAACATCATGAGAGCCTGTTTGTAGCAAGCCTAGGCGTCGCCCAAGAGTACAGACGACTCAGAATAGGCACATGTATCCTTCGTTACATCGAAGCAATTGCTAAACACATGGATAAGAGATGGCTGGAAACCCTTGTTTTGAGGAAGAATATTCCGGCTCAACGGCTTTACAAAAAATATGGATTCACATTCATCCAAAGCGAAAGAATGCACTACATAATGAGAAAAGAAACCCACGTAGATCATTGAGAGTTCTTTGCTTGATTGTAGAAAAAGAGGCGGGTTGCGAGAGACATTGCCACGTTCGACGGATTTAGGTCTTCCTGCACCACAAGAAAAATCTTCTATTTTATCACTATTAAAATGTGATCTGCGTTAACGGTTTGGCCTTCTCGAACCGTGACTTCTTCAATTACACCGTTTTTTGGCGCCGTGACTTCGTTCTCCATCTTCATGGCTTCTAGGGTGCAGAGGACATCGCCCACCTTCACTGAGTCCCCCTTCTTGACCTTGACTGATATTATTTTTCCAGCCATGGGAGCGGTGACAACCCCTTCCTCCATAATTTTCTTAGTAGGTCGCTGAATAAGCACAGATGTTGGAGAAGTTGGAGCCGTAACCATTTTTTTCGCTGTTGACTTCAATTCAATCTGCAATACTGTGTTGTTGACCTTGACTGAGAAGGGCGCTTGCCTGTCGATTTTGGTCAACTCAACTCTGTAGGGTTTTCCGCGGACTTTGATAATGAAGGGTGTTTTGTAGTCTGGTTCCTCTTCAAGCGTCACCTCAACTGGTTTGTCGTTGACCTTGACCAAGAAGGGTGCTCGTAAGTTGCAGTTATCAACTTCGACTCGGTAAGGTTTTCCGTCGACAGTGATTTCACGCCTCAACACAACACGCCCGTTTGTGTTTTAACCTCTGAATCCCATCTGTTCTTGTCTGCCAGCCATGCTCCAAGCTGAGGTTCTGCCAAGCCTTCTCGCTGGAATGACCGCGACAGCTTCACCTCTGCTGGTCAGATACTCGGCTATGGCAGTTGAGACAGCGGCAACTTCCTCGAATTCCTGTCTCTCCAACGGGGAAACTAGGCTACTCGTGGTTTCTTCTTGCTTTAGCTTTCTTTTCTTGAAGAATTCTGTGGCTGTTTGAGGAAAAAGAACATAGGTTAAGGCGTCTTCGTCGCTTGTGATGAACTTTTTAGCCTCTTTTGGAATCGTCCCAAGTTCGGGCTTGAGCATGTCTGCAGGACGACCAGTTATGACTTCTTCGTCTCCGATTATTTTTTTCTTGACTTCTTTGTCGATTGGCGCTGGAGGTTTGCCGTACAATCCCTTGACATAGTCTTTCACTTCCTTGGGCACCATGCTGTATCTTTTGCGTGAAAGTACATTGAAGACCGCTTGGGTTCCAACAATTTGACTGGTCGGTGTCACCAATGGTGGATAGCCGAGTTCTCGGCGCACCTTGGGCACTTCGTCTAGGACCTCTTTTAGTTTGTCGAGTGCGTTCTGCTCCTTCAACTGTGCGATCAGGTTGGAGAACATGCCGCCGGGAATCTGATGGACAAGTATTGATGTGTCGAGGCGTTCGGCTATTGGGTCGATCAAATGAATGGGGTCGTAATATTTCTGCCTCAAATCGTTAAAGTATTCGGCTATTTCAACGAGCAGCTCCATGTCTAAGCCTGGGTCGTAGGGCGTGTTCCTCAGAGCAGCGACCATGGTTTCGACGGGTGGCTGAGAGGTTCCGCCTCCTAAGGGAGAGAAGGCTGTGTCCAGGGTGTCGACTCCTGCGTCGCACGCTCGCATGTAGGTCATCAGAGCCATGCCGCTGGTGTAGTGGCAGTGCAGTTGAACGGGCAAGCCTATTTCTTTTTTGAGCGCTGAGATGAGGTTGTAGGCTTCTTTTGGCGATAGCATTCCAGCCATGTCTTTGATGCATATTGAGTCGCAGTTGAGTTGGGTGAGGCTTGTAGCGATTTTTAAGTAATATTCTATGGTGTGAACAGGGCTGATTGTGTAGCAGACCGTGCCTTGCGCGTGTTTGCCTACTTTTTTGACGGTTTTTATGGCTGTTTCTAGGTTGCGTGTGTCGTTTAAGGCGTCGAACACACGGAATATATCGATGCCGTTTTCGGCTGCTTTTTCTACGAATTTTTTGACCACGTCGTCGGGGTAGTTTCTGTATCCGACGAGGTTTTGTCCTCTGAGCAGCATCTGTAGGGGCGTTTTTTTTATGTGTTTTTTTAGTTGGCGTAGGCGTTGCCATGGGTCTTCGCTGAGGTAGCGTATGCAGACGTCGAATGTGGCGCCGCCCCAGACTTCTAGGCTGTGGAAGCCGACTTGGTCGATTTTTTGGGCTATGGGTAGCATTGATTCGGTTCGCATGCGTGTGGCCATTAGTGATTGGTGGGCGTCTCGGAAAGTTGTGTCGGTTATTTTGATTGGTTTCATGAGGGTTTGGTCTCGCTTGATTGTGAGAGAATAACATCAAATCGGAAGCTGATATTTTAAGTTACCTTTAGGTTTGTTTGAGAGATTGAGTTTGTGTGTGCGCACAGCTGACCTAGCCCCTCTATTAGAAAGTAATACTGAGTGAGAGACAGAGAGACGGGTAGAGGAGGGGTCTAGCCCGTCTGTTTGGATCCAAATAGGCTTTGAATGTGTGGCTTTTACGAATAGTTGGTTTGAGGGTTTTGTGGGAATATTTTATGGAGCAGTGCGTATAGCTGTATAGAAAATTGTTTCACAAGGCATAAAAGTTGATTACATCCAATGATTTCACTACCTTGAGAAAGGAGAATGAAGAAAATGGAAAAGAAAACAGCATCCAGAATAATGCTGACACTGCTGTTAATAAGCATGTTAACGTTGGCATTTAACGTTCAACCAGCTAAGGCAAGTGAGACTATTTATATTAGGGCTGATGGAAGCGTTGACCCGCTAACAGCACTAATACAGCGAGATGGAGATGTCTACACTTTTACTGATAATATTTATGATTACATTGTGGTGGAGAGAAGCAACATAATAATTGATGGAGCTGGTTACACACTTCAAGGCTCTGGAGTCGGAGATGGGTTCTATTTATCTGGCATAAATAATGTGACAATCAAAAGAACAAACATCGAGAGGTTTGGCGCGGGTTTCAACATTTACAACTCGTATTACAACATTATTTCTGGAAACAACATAACAAACAACTGGCGGGGCATCTACCTCTACTCGTCGTCTAACAACACACTTAGGAATAATAGTATGAGTGGCAATCAGCTCAACCTTTACGTTGATGGATGGGAGCTCTCAGACTTCATTCAGGACATAGATTCCTCAAACACCGTGGATGGCAAACCAGTGTACTATTGGGTTAACCAGCAAAATCGGATAGTTCCAGACAGTGCCGGATGGGTAGCGCTTGTAAACTCAACCAACATAACGACTAAAGACTTGGATCTGAAAAACAGCGGTCAAGGACTGCTGCTTGTCTGCACCAACAATTCGTTAATAACGGACAACAAAATAGCAATCAACGACTATGGCATCGATCTCTTGTGGGCGTTTAACAACACGATTTCTAGGAACAATGTAACAAACAGCGGTGGGTATGGCATCCTCCTCTATTACTCGTCTAACAACACGATTTCTCGGAACAATGTAACAAACAGCGGGTCCGATGGCATCGGGCTCTTGGAGGGGTCTGACAACACGATTTCTCGAAACAACATAACAGCAAACAACAGCAATGGCATTTTGGTCTATGGGTCTTCGAACAACAGCATTTCTAGAAACAACATAACGAACAATAATGGGGTTGGCATCTATCTCTCGGGGTCTTTAAACAACAGTATTTATGAAAACAGCATAACAAAAAACAACTGGCATGGCATTGAACTCGAGGATTCTCCCAACAACACTATTTGCAGAAACTGCATTGCAAACAACCTCGTTGGCATCTTGCTCTACTATTATTGTTCAAACAACAACATATTTGGAAACAACATAATTGGCAACATCATCGGCGTCTACATCGGCAGATGGCGTTCTAATAACAATATGATTTACCACAACAACTTCATCAGCAACTCAAAACAAGTCTCTGGATATAAGTTATTGAACGTTTGGGATGATGGTTATCCTTCTGGCGGCAACTACTGGAGCGACTATACTATAAGATATCCAAATGCTCAAGAACGGGATGATTCAGGCATATGGGACACGCCATACGTCATTGATGAATACAATAAAGACAACTATCCTTTAATGGAACCTTGGACCCCTACTCCGCCAGTTATTATGACAACTGTAGACGTTGACCCTGACACTTTGAACTTGAGGAGTAAGGGACGGTGGATTACCGCATACATTCAGCTTCCAGAGGCTTACAGTGCAGTAAACATCAACGCTACCACCATTTTGCTTAATGGAACTATTTCACCTGTTCTAGACCCTGAATACAGCTTCGTAACAAATTCAAGCGAGTATCTGGTAGACCACAACAATGATGGCATCTTAGAAAGAATGGTTAAGTTTGACAGAGCAATGGTGGAATCATTCATTTACACTCAAGGAATCAGATATGGCAATGTGGCATTGACTTTAACTGGCAATCTCTTTGATGAAACACCGTTTGAAGGAACAGATATTATCTTTGTGAACTACGCTGGAGATGCGAACAACGACGGAACAATCAACATAATAGATCTAAGTGTGGTCAGCGCCCACTGGTCTGGACCACCAACTGGACCCTTAGGCTATGACGTAAACGCCGACTTCAACAACGATGAAACAGTCAACATATTAGACGTGGGAATACTCAGCGCAAACTGGGGACAGACAGTTCCATAAACAATCCCATAAAAGCAAACGCACACAAACTCCTCATTTTTCTTGTTTCTAGGGAAATTAAGTCACAGCGATATGTCTGCGTTCTTTTTGCTTGGTTCTGGCTCATATTATGTAACTTGTGAGAAACATTATTTGCGGATTTTGTGAAAATGTTTTTAGAGGTTAAAGTATCCCAAATCACGACCAGAAGGGATAATGCCTCTCGCATCAATACCAATTAAAAAATTTACTGTAAGACTTATTAATTATAAAGCGATGCGGACGCACTAAGTTCTCTCTTTCTTTCGATTCCTCAAATATTCAAGGGCTATCATGAAGAGGGAATCATGAGGACAAGAAAAAGTAGCAGTGCAATCACCATTTGCCCTATTGCAATGAATCCGAGTATGGCGAAAACCCAAAGAACACTCGTCATTATGACGAAGACTTTGGTAAAATCGCCTAAAAGATCCATATTCCATTTTTCCTACCGCTTTGTTTTTGTCTCTCTCAGAAAAACATTATGAACTCGGAATCTTAATCCGCACTGAAGACATTTCTTTATAAAAGAGGAAAAAAATTGAGTTCAAAAGCGAATGGATACGCAAACAATACTAGTCTGAAATAACAATTCATCGTGGGTTTGTAAATGAATCTTCAGCGCCTCGAGTTCACGTTAACAACCAAATGTAATTCGCAGTGCATTCATTGTCAAGCAGATGCGTCTCCATTGAGAAACGATGTGATGGATATTCAGGATGCGCATAACTACCTAGCTGAGGCGACCGCTGTCTCAAAACTTGAATCCTTCATGGTGTTCGGCGGAGAACCAATGCTCTACCCAGAACGAGCAATAGCCATATTCACGAAGGCTCACCAGCTAGGGATTCCACGAATCGACATGATAACCAACGGAGTTTGGGGCAAAGATAGGAAAACTGCTGAAAAACTGGCAGCCAAGTTGAAAAAGGCAGGTCTCAACGAAGTGAATGTAAGCGTTGACGCTTTTCATGTACGCCACATACCGTTTGAGTATCCACTGAACGCTGTATTGGCTTTGCTGAAGGCGGGCATAAAGAATGTAAAGTGGAATGTAGCCGTCATCGAATCAATAAACGCAGAAAACGAATACGACAGAAAAACAAGAGAATTGCTAAAGGAACTGGAGCCCATAGGAATAGCTGCTAGTATTATTAAAATAATGCCAATGGGACGTGCATTGCAAAATATGCGTGAATTTTTTATTCACACACCACTGGATGGACCATGTGAAGGTGAACCAATAATAGGCAATCCACTAACAAATCCAGACAGCATATGCATCGAACCATCTGGCTCAGTCAACATATGCTGGCACTTAACCATCGGAAACGCAAAAGAAAAACCACTGAACCAAATAATAAGGGGATATGACTGGCGACAAGATCCAATAATCAAAACCTTAGTAGAAGAAGGTCCAACAGGACTATTGAACCTTCCAAAAGCACGTGATTTCAAACTTCAAGAAAGCAACTATACCAACAAGTGTCACTTATGCGTAGAAATCAGAAAAACCCTCAACTGATTAGTTCTTTACCTGTGGGCTAGGATTCGGTAATACGTTGAAACGTATCTTTCTTTGTTGACGCTGATCCTCATCGCTGCCCAATCAATAGCTTAAATACTTTACACATGATAGTTTTAGGCACAAATCGGAGGTAAAAAATGAATGTGTAGAGAATATAGCTGCTGTTGCGGGCATCACCACCATGAAGGATTGCATGGGCATCACCACCGAAGACGTTTCTTAACAAAGCAAGAGAAAATTGAGAAGTTACAGAACTATGCTGATGAACTCAAGAAAGAACTAACCGCAGTTCAAGAGCGAATCAGGGAACTGAAGGACTAAAAGACTGCTTTAGCCAAGTCTTCCACAGCACACCGCTCCTCTCTCATTTATTGCAAAGAGAGAAAACTCAAACTGGAACCATTGATGAAGAAAATAAAGCTTGTAATCCATGAACCCCTAATAAACAGAGTCATAGGTAACGAACTGAATCTGTTACTCGAAGAAAAAGCCAGTGTAGTAGACGCAATAAACGAAGCAGACAAACTGATAAACAACAAAGGAGGCTTCCCACTGCCAGATTACCAAAGTCTCCTCCACATGGTCTACAATCCAGTTGAAAACAGATTCTACAAACAAGTGGCGGTAACAGCCCACAAAGAACCTGAACAAATGCTGAACGTAAGAGACGACCCAAGGAAAGAGCTGCCTGAAGGAACAACCATCATTCTCATCCCAACAGGCGGATGCATAAGCGAGTGGGAACAAGCCATAAACTACAAAGAGTTTTCGAGAGCAATCTCACACTAGCAAAAAAAACCCAAGCTTTTCCCAACTTTTCTAGTGGACTTTTTTACTCCCCAAGAATCTTGTATCTGCCTATGAATCTTCCTCTTGAGCTGAGCATCGTTCGCGGCTTGCATATAATTTCTCTGATTTCCATTCCGTCATAGAGGTCAAACATCTTAACAGAGTATGATGGCTTTACAATGACAGCTGTGTCCAATCCCCTCTCTGTTCCAGCCATAACAATGGTTTCCTCACTTGTCGGAATCGCTCCGTTGTCCGCCGCCATCAATGCAACTTCTACGCACACTCGAAAGCCTGGGCATACAAGTCGTAAAGTTTCGTTAACAATTTCTTGGGTAGATACTCCGCCGAATTTTGCCATAAGAGAGCGATCAACATTCCATAATGTTGGGGTTCCACCAACAATCCTTACTCCAAGTTTTGTGAGTTCTTCTGAATTTTTCTTTGAATATTCGATGGGAACCCTTTCCAACCCTTTCTTAATCCATTCTTGCCTCATCTTTCTAAGCTCTGGAATTGCTTTGTAAGCTCCGTAAGGCTCTTCCTTCACCGTCCAAGCACCGCCTGGAAGATACCTAACACTTGCGATGGTAACACCCAAATCCTTGAAAGCCTTCGCAGCCTTTAGGGCGCTGTCTCCAGTTAAAGAAGCTACGACAACAAAGCGAATTCCAAGATCTCTAGTCCTTTGTTTACATAACTTAATGACCTTTTCCGTGTTAGAAAGCCCAGGACGCTCAAAGTATTCCACAGTTTTTTTAACCATGCACCTTACCCCAGAGATTTAGGTTAATCTAAGTTATAGCGGTATGTTGGCATGTTTTTTGCCAGGTCTGGGTTCACGTTTTGTTACAAGCATTTCTAATGCCGTAATTAGTTTGGGACGAGTGTGCGCAGGCTCTATGACGTCGTCTATGTAGGCTTTCTGCGCCGTGATGTAGGGATTAGCGAACTTCTGCCGATATTCACTGACCAACTCTTTTCTCTTTTGCTTGGGGTCTTTGGCGGTCGCGATCTCCTTTCTAAATATTATGTTGATGGCGCCTTCGGGTCCCATAACCGCAATTTCAGCTGTGGGCCAAGCGTAGTTTATGTCTCCACCTGAGTGTTTGCTGCCCATGACGTCGTAGGCTCCACCGTAAGCTTTCCTCAAAATCAACGTGATTTTTGGCACAGTTGCCTCACAATAAGCGTAGAGAAGTTTGGACCCGTGACGTATTATTCCACCGTGTTCTTGGTCAACCCCAGGCAAGAAGCCTGGTACGTCTACAAAAGTGATGACTGGGATGTTGAAGCAGTCGCAGAAACGTACAAAGCGTCCAGCCTTAGTTGAAGAGTGAATGTCTAAGGCGCCTGCAAAGTATTTCGGTTGATTGGCAACTATGCCCACTGGGCGTCCGTTTAAGCGTGCAAAGCCGATGACTATATTTGGTGCCCAGAGGAGTTGAACCTCGAGAAAGTCGCCGTTGTCTACAACGCTCGATATGATTTCTTTCACGTCGTATGGTTTGTCTGGGTCGTCTGGAATTATTTCAGCCAGATGCTCATCTATGCGATTCGGGTCGTCTCCAGTCTCAGCAACAGGTGGGTCTTCCATGTTGTTTGAGGGCAGATAACTCAGCAATTTTTTGATTATAGCTATGCCTTCCTCCTCGTTACTGGCTAAGAAGTGCGCCACTCCACTGGTTTGACTGTGAACCATGGCGCCGCCTAAATCTTCGAACGTCACTTCCTGACCTAAAACCGTCTTGATGACCTCGGGTCCAGTTATGAACATGTGACTAGTCTTGTCCACCATAACAATGAAATCGGTGAGGGCCGGCGAATAGACCGCTCCTCCAGCACAGGGTCCCATTATAGCAGAGATTTGAGGAACCACACCCGAAGACAAAACGTTTCGAAAGAAAATGTCACCGTATCCAGCCAGGCTGGCTACACCTTCCTGTATTCTGGCTCCCCCCGAATCGTTGATGCCGATTACTGGAGCGCCTGTTTTCATGGCTAGGTCCATTATTTTGCAGACTTTTTTGGCGAACATCTCGCCTAGTGAGCCGCCGAACACGGTGAAGTCTTGGCTGAACACGTAGACTAGGCGTCCGTCGATTGTTCCGTAGCCCGTAACCACGCCGTCGCCTGGAATTTTGCGCTCGTCCATGCCGAAGTCGGTGCATATGTGCACCACGTATGGATCGAGTTCCACGAACGAGTTCGGGTCTAGAAGCAAGTCTATTCTTTCTCTAGCTGTTAGCTTGCCCTTTTTGTGCTGTTCTTCGATGCGTTCTTTTCCGCCGCCAAGTTTGGCTTGTTCGCGCAGTTGGCGCAGTTTTTGTATTTTTTCTTTGACGGTTGGTTCTCTCGCCTTTGTCATGTGCTTTTTCACCTTTGAGTTTCAGCATATTTGTTTGTGGTTGCATATATTTTATTAATCAGTTTTCTCGTTTCTGCTTGCGAATGGTTACGTCGCCAGACAATATTTTTCGTGTGGTCTGGTCTCTGAGTTTTATCATTAGGGCACCGTTCTCATCTATGTCTGTAGCCCAGCCCTCAAATTTCTCGTCGAGGCTCGTGACTTCGATGTAAGAGTCCAAAAATTTTGAAAGTTGTTTCCACTCAGCCAAAACAGTGTTGAACTTGCCTTGAGTAAACATGTTGTAGTAATGCTCAGTTTCTTCCAGCAGAGAGCGCAGAAGGGCTTCACAATCGATTTCTCTTTTCATTTCCTCCTTGAGTGTTGTTGAAGAGCCTCGCAGACTGGCTGGAAAATCACGCAAGCTGAAGTTGGCGTTTACTCCCACTCCAACCACAGCGAAGTTTAAGGACTCTCCGTTAGTGCTGGTTTCGGTTAGAACGCCGCAGACCTTTTTGCCCTTGACGAGAACGTCGTTGGGCCACTTTATTTCTACTTCTAAATCAAACAGTTTGTTTATGGATTTAGCAACAGCCACCGACATCATAAGCGTTAGTTTTGGAGCGTCTCTCGGGCTTACTTTAGGTCGCAGGATTATGGAGAACCACAATCCGCCTTCGGGTGATATCCAATCTCTGCCCAGTCGACCTCTTCCGTGAGTTTGAGTTCCAGCCACAATCACCGTTCCCTCTTTAGCTCCCTTCATGGCTAATTCCTTGGCCATGTCGTTTGTTGAAGTTAATTCGTGAAAATAATGAATGGTTTGACCTATGATTTTGGTTTGCAGCCCAGTTTTGACCCTTTGTATAAGTATGGGCGTCATCGTTCGCACAGTTCTATCAGCACGTTTCTTGTGCTTTTGGGGTGGAGAAACGCTATTTTGCCGTCTTCGGCGCCTTTGCGGGGCTTTTCGTCTATTAGGGTGATTCCCTTACTCTTCAACTGTTGAAGCATGTCTTCGATATGGGTGACTTTAAACGATATGTGATGTATGCCCTCACCCCTCTTCTCCAGAAACCTGGCTACTGTGCTTTCTTTGTCTGTTGGCTCAAGCAGTTCGATTTTGGTCTCACCAGCGTGCAACAATGCACTTTTTACTTTCTGGTCCTCTACAATGCTTGTCTTTTCAAGTTTCAAGCCCAAAATTTTCTCAAAAACCTGCAGTGCTGCATCTATTTTGTTCACAGCTATGCCTATGTGGTCTAATGCTGTTATCATTTTTCTTCCACCGATTTGCCATAGACTCTGCAGCGTTTAGAATATAAACAATTTTTAATAATGCATGGCATAATACTCAAGGAGAAGGAGATGTAACAATGGGCTTCAAGTGTGTTCACTCCTCAAAAGTAAAGCTCGAAAATATGAAAGAAGCGGGCGCTGAAGGCATCAAAGTTAGATGGTTGATCAAGAAGGAAGACGGTGCACCCAACTTTGCCATGCGTCTCTTTGAACTTCAGTCGAAAGGGTATTCTCCGCTTCACTCACACGATTGGGAGCACGAAGTCTACATTCTAGAAGGCGACTGCAGAGTCACGTGTGAGGGTCAAGAGAAAAACGCAGGCGCTGGATACGTTATTTTCATACCACCAAACGCAAAGCATCAGTTTGCAAACATGGGCAAATCAACACTCAAGTTTCTGTGCCTCGTTCCACACCATAAATAGAAGCTGTTAACCGCTTTTGTTCTTTCCATAGAAAAGGTCGGGATTTTTCCTTAGATATTCCGTGTAGAGGTCTATTAGTTCTCTCAGCCTAACCAGTTTAAGGGTGGCTTCTCCCACCTTAACAGTTTTCATTATTCCATGGGTAAGGCATGGCTCCTCCATTTTGGAAAAATCTGGGTACGGACCGAAATCCCACTCCCATTCGTTCTCAGGATACTTTTCAAGGAGTTCTTTAGGCGGAGTGATCTTCTCCAATATGTGTTTAGGAAACTGAACGCGTTTTTCTGCCAAGTGCATTGCTGTACAAACGCTTAAACCAACCCCTATTAAGAGAATATAGCCGTCCGCCTCAAGCACTTTATGCCAACCTTCAACCAACTCCTCAGCCTTAGGCCCTAGTGCTGCGATAGAGTTACTAGGATGAGAACCTCGTACGGCACCTTTCCTTTTTCTGAAAGTCTCGGGAATGGTTCCAGTTCTGCATGGAGTTTCTTTTGGGTCATAGGGTAGGATTTTGTATAACCAGGTAACGCCCATCGCTATTTCCTCTGGTGTCCGCTCGACTTCAAGTAAGTTCGTGGAATGAGTCGGCATGATTATTGTTCCTTCTTCTCCAACAACTTCGATCAAGGCGTCTATAACAGTGTCAGCCCCACCTTCCACGTAGCCAAAGCTACTCAGAGAACTGTGGACACCTACTATGTCGCTTTTCTTTAAGCCAAGTTTCCTCAAACCAGCTTTAACGTCTTCTTTAGACACGTGAACTTTAAGCCTCCTCCTTTCTTCCAAATTCATTTAAATCCTTCACCTAGTTGTTCAATATGCTTCCCTTCTAAACGTACATATGGAATCGTTTAGGACGAAGTAAAATGAAAAACTTCCTTTTTCAAAAACAAGAAATAAAATGGAAAGTTAGCAACCAGCCCCTAAAATTAATCGATAGGAATTTATATCAGAATCAATTGTTTGTTGGGGTTGAGCAACCATGGGTTTAAGGTCATTCTTGAGTTCGGCCAGCAGACTGTTGAAACTGGCAAAGAAGCCTGGAAGAGAAGAGCTCTGGCTATCCGTAAAAATCTGCTTTTTAGGCGTCCTAGTCATAGGAGCGCTCGGGTTTGTCATCAAGCTGATATCGGGCATGATCCAAGGGAGATAAGAGGAAAAAAACGCCTATGACAGCCGAGGAAGAGGCGAAGAAACCGCTTTCCACATCAGTCTTTGCGATTCGCACCACGGCGGGACAGGAGAAAAATGTGGCGGATATGATAGCGTCCAAGGTGCAAACCAACAAGTTGCCAATAAAGGCTGTTTTTGTGCCCGAGATGCTTAAGGGCTATGTTTTTGTCGAGGCTGAGGGCCCGCATTTTGTGGAACAAGCAATCGGTGGCATCAAACACGTGAGGTCTAGGGTTCCGGGTCTTGTGAGCTTCTCAGAAGTGGAACGATACATAGTTGTTAAACCTGTGATAGAAGAACTCAACATCGACGACCTCGTAGAAGTTGTAGGCGGACCATTCAAGGGGATGCGCGCAAAAATCACAAGAATAGACAAGACCAAAGCGGAAGTAACCCTAGAACTCTTAGAGGCAACCTTCACACTGCCAATCACCGTTCACGCAGACTACGTGAGACTGGTTGAAAAAGCCAAGAAAGAAGGAGAAACAACACAATGAGCGAAGCAAAGAAAGTTGTCGAAGCCCTAGTCGCAGGTGGACAGGCAACAGCTGGACCGCCACTGGGACCTGCTCTTGGACCGTTAGGCGTCAATGTACTTGCTATAGTAAACAAGATAAATGAGGTGACCAAGGATTACGCTGGCATGAAGGTGCCAGTCAAGGTCATCGTGGACACTGAGACTAAAGAGTTCGAGGTGACTGTGGGCACACCCACCATGTCAGCTCTCATCGTGAGCGAGTTAAAGATAGAGAAAGGTTCGGGGAGTCCTAAGGCGCAGAAGGTCGGCAACCTGTCCATGGAACAGGTTGTACGCATAGCCAGAATGAAGCAAGCTGAACTTTTGTCACCCAACCTCAAAGCAGCAGTCAAAGAAGTTCTTGGAAGCTGCGTGAGTATGGGTGTAACTGTGGAAGGAAAAGACCCCAAAGAGGCTCAGAGAGAAATCAGTGAAGGAAAACACGACACTGCCCTAGAAAAACAAGGTTAATAAAGAGTAAACAGTGCATTTTGAGATTGGAAGGTGAGTTTGCTTGAGCGAAGCAAGTTGGCGCCCTCCAGCTTGGATTTACAGGGAAAAACGACCTCCAAATGATGACAAATACTTTGAAAACATGACTCGAGTTATATTTCAAGCTGGTTTAGGTTGGAAGATGATTGACAGGAAATGGCCTAACTTCAAAAAAGCCTTCGCAGACTTCTCTGTTGATAAAGTTGCTCAATTTGGAGACGCTGACATGAAACGTCTTCTAAAGGACGAGAGCATAGTGCGGAATCGAGTCAAGATAGCATCAACGATTGAAAACGCAAAGCAGTTTAAGAAAATCAAAAAGGAACATGGCTCATTTCAAGCCTATCTAAACAACCTTGACAAGTCTAACAACTACGCTCTTGTGATAAAAGAACTGGGCAAGAAATTCCAGCGTTTGGGTCCATCTTCAGCGCGAATCTTCCTCTACAGTGTTGGAGAAGACGTTAGGCATCGTCAAGAAAAATAGTCATTAGCAGTTACTACAAAGATAGCGAACCTTTCCTTGCATCTTTCGGCTTATGTTTCAGTATCATTGTCAATAAATGCGATTAAAAAATCTTATATTTTGGTTTTTAATCAGTTGCGTTTGTCAATTTTAAGATGGAAAGGTGACTCCTATGGCAACAATTAAGGAAGTTCCAGCCAAGGCTGGAAGGTTCGAGCGGATAGGCGCCCACACACACGTGAAAGGCTTGGGCTTAGACGAGAGCATGAACGCTGTAAAAGTTAAAGATGGGATGGTTGGTCAGGAAAAGGCTAGAGAGGCTGCAGGTTTAGTCGTCAAGATGATTAAGGAGGGCAAACTGAGCGGCAAGAGCATAATTCTAGCTGGTCCGCCTGGCACGGGCAAAACCGCCATAGCCGTTGGTGTTTCTAAGGAACTGGGTCCAAACGTTCCGTTTATTCAGATGAGTGGAAGCGAAATCTACAGCAGTGAACGCAAGAAGACCGAGGTGTTGATAGAAGCAATTCGCAAGTGCATTGGTGTTGAGATTCACGAGATGCGTAAAGTGTATGAGGGCGAAGTCACAAACGTCAACATTCAAACGGCGCCGCACCCTTACAATCCTTATCAGAAGGTGCCAGAAAGCATCAGACTGACGTTGAAGACCCAAGACGAGGAGAAAACAATCGAGGCTGGCGCCACAATCGCCCAGCAAATAATTCAGGAAAGCATCTCAGAAGGAAACGTGGTTCAAATCGACGCCGAATCTGGACGAGTAGCCAACATGGGGCTCAGCCTAGAGAGCGCTAAGGGCAAAACCTATGACGTGGACACTCGCCGTAAGATTCCTCGCCCAGACGGCAAGGTAATGAAAGAAAAAGAGTTTGTTTACACCTTAACCCTAGCCGACATGGACGAACTCAACGCTCGAAGCCGAGCTGGAGGCGGCATCTTCTCCATGTTCTTCGGAGCGGCTGAGACAAAGGAAATCGACACCGAAATACGCACGGCTGTAGACCAGCAAGTTAAGGAGCTGGTTGATGAGGGCAAGGCTTTCATTCACCCTGGCGTTTTATTCCTAGACGACTCACATCTTCTCGACTTAGAAGCCTTCAGTTTCTTGGGCAGAGCAATGGAAAACGAACTCGTACCCATAATAATATTAGCCACGAACCGAGGCGTGGCACGCATACGTGGCACAGACGTCAAAAGTCCTTTGGGCTTCCCCCTAGACCTAATCGACCGAGCAGTGATAATTGCCACTCAGGAGTACGACCCCGAAAGCATACAAGAGATATTGCGCATTCGGTCTGAAGAGGAGAAGGTTAAGCTGGACAAAGGAGCCTTAGAGAGGCTCACTGAGGTCGGCGCTAAGAGTTCACTCCGTTACGCTGTTCAACTCTTGAGTTTGGCTGCACAAAACGCTCGGAGTTTGGGACACGAAAAGATAACAGTTGAAGACGTGGACAGAGTTGACTCATTGTTCATGGACATCGGAGAGGCTGCTGAACACTTGAAGAAATACGAGGAAAAATTCATGAAGCACTAAACTTAGACGGTGAGCAATCATGTCTGAGCGCAGACGAAAGAGAAGAGAACCCTCCGACATCTTCGGCTTTGACGAGGGCTTTCCCTTTGGAAGCGAACTTGAACCCACCAAGGGCGAAGGCGGGTCTGGCTACTCCATGTCTGTGACCTATGACAAGAAGGGCAAGCCTGTGGTTAAGGTTGAAACTTATGGAGATGTCAATGTGACTGAACTGCGGCAGGACATCCAACAGCGCTATCCCGGAGCAAAAATCGAAGGATTGGACAAGCAACCATTGATTAGAGTTGTCGGCGAACAAGAAAAAGAGAAGCAGAAGCCCGAAAAGAAAACGGAAGAAAAGAGGCGCAGAGAAGAGAAGAAAGAGTCCTTAATACGGATAGTTGAATAATTTTCTGGATGTACTAGCAAACTTTAGGTTATTTGCGTTTACAGAAGATCTCCTTTCCTTTCGCTCCATGCCACTTATGCCACGTGCGCTTTGGATGGAGATCATCCAAATAGGGCAGATTTGTATAGAGGTCGAAGATGCGTCTCAGCTCCTTGACGGGCTCAGAATGTTCATCCACCCTCAGGTCAATATACGGATATTCTTCATCTCTAACCACCAGAAGGGCAGCGGATACCTTGCCACGTCTGTCCCCGCCAGCGGCCTGACCGGCCTCTAATGCGACTAAAAGTCGTTCACCAAGTGAACCTTGCGCCATCTCAAAAGTCTTAGCCATTGCCTTAATCGTTTCGTTGCTGACAAGGAAATTCCCAGCTACCACATAACCTTTTCCTTCACGATGTCCTTTCCAAGGTTGAACCTTATTCCCTGTAAAGGCTGCAACACCACAGTGGGCATCCACAATGCTCAGCTGTCGCCTTTCCTTGTCAACATCAGCCTTGAGCAATTGCTCCAGCACCTCAGCAGCCGATAGACCCTGTGCTAAAAGACACAGCCCATCAATACCCAAGTAAGGATTCGACCATGCCTGAGTAGCGATGGCTCCCACCCGCGACCTAGCAAAAGGGTTGATCGCTCCCACAACAGGAATGGCAGTGGAGACGGCAACACCTAGGTCACTAGTCTGGGGACAATGGGCAACAATTGAAAAAGTCGGCAAGTACACGCATGACATCTCCACGTCATGTTAATACGGATAGTTGAATGACTTAGAAAACTGAGAAAAGGTTTTCGCCCACTTTTTTAAAAGTCGACCCGAGATTCTAAGGTAAATGCACTTCTTGCTTTTATATTTCACCGTTTATCAATGGCGACAATTTTTTGAATAATTGTTAGGTTTCAATAGTCATCCATATCAATGATGCAACAGCAATCATTTAATAACGTAAAGTTGCATTAGTGAATTTTGAGAAAACTAAAATGAGCAGAAGCAAAGGAGAAGAGAAAGCGGCGTATCGCCCACCCGTGCCACCGCCCATACGACCCGAGAGACCTGAAGAGTGGAGATGGCCGTCGCCCACACCCATGCCCACTGTTCCAGCCGAAGACGTGGGCAGACTTCTCAAACAAATACTGGATAGATTGGATGCTATCGAGAAAAGGCTTGAAAGAATAGAGAAGGCGTTGACCGAGAGACAGCCGCCCCTTCCATAATCATTGTTTAGCTCAGAGAGTCAGGCTAGTGTTTGCCACTTCCTAACTCGTTTGCCAGTAATCGGAATTGATTGGCTGCATCGTGGGCATTTTTTGTCATCTGAAACCTTATACTTAGTGATGGTGCAGCCTAGACGCTGGATTAGTGTCTCTCCACATTTTGGACAATAAGTGTCTTCGTATCTGTGCCCTTGAACATTTCCTATATAGGGATATAGAACGCCAGCCTTTTTGGCCATTGCATAAGCCTTTTCCAACGTTTCAACCCTAGTGGGCGGGTTAGAGAATCTGTACGCTGGACAGTACCGAGTGAAGTGCAGTGGAGTTTCAGGTCCAACAGACTTCAAGTGTTGCTTTATCACCCAGCGCAAACACTCTTCGTCGTCGTTAACATCTGTGACCACCAAATTGACGATTTCTACGTGAAAACCCAACTTCTTGGCTTCACGGGCGTTTCGCCAAACCTTTTCCACGTCAGCTCCGCCACAATATTTTTTATAGGTTTCTTTGTCACCTTTAACATCGATTTTTAATCCATCCATTCCCGCCTGCTTCAGATGTTTTAGGGCTTCTAGTGTCATGTACCCGTTGGAAACATAGCATGAGTACAAGCCTTTTTCACGCCCACGTTCAAAGAGCGGCAAAGTCCACTCAGTCAATAGGGTGGGTTCTTGAAAACTGCCGCACAAACCGTTGTCTCCACCGTGCAACGCAACATTCAAGATTTTTTCTTGAGGGAAGAAGTGACTCGACTTGGCTGGGTTTGGTTCAACCTTTGACAGATGATGATTTTGACACCAGATGCAGTCGAAGTTGCAGGACCAAGTGGAAAATGTTAGTGCAGATGAACCTGGCCAATAATGGAAGAACGGTTTGATCTCGATTGGACGGCTTTCTAAGGCGCTGATGTCGCCGTAAACCAGCGTCAAGAGCACGCCATCTATGTTCATTCTTGTTTTGCAGACGCCTTTGTTGTTAGGATGAATGACGCAGCGTCTTTCACACAAGCCACACTTGACCTTGTAACCTCTGAGTTTTTCGTAAAAAATGGCTTCACGAACCGAAGGCGACCGCAGCAACTCTTCCAGCGCTTGCACTTCTCTGCACTTCTAAATCAAAAGACGGCTTGAATAAATTAACCTTTTAGCCGTCCTTGACGGCTTTTGACACTCTTCTTAAACACTCTAACGCGGACTCGTAGGTTGGGAAGCTTTTTAACCCGCATTCTGGTCCAGCGTAAGGGACCCTGTTCTCGCCGAAATAATTAACAATTTTGACCAACCTTTCTTTCATCAGTTCGGCGTTTTCAACAAAAATTATTGGGTCTGTCTGCTTTTTTGTTAGGTTTTTCCATGTTTCGGCGATTTTTTCGTTTACACTTATCTCGTTCAGTTTCTGTGCGGATGTGGTAATGATGTTGTTTCTTATCAATTGGTCGAAGTCTGTCACTGCTATGCTTGCTTTCAAAAACTTGTCAGTTGACTCTAAACGTTCTTTAGTTCGCTTGGCTTGATAAAACGAATCGTTAACATGTGACTCAATTATGTTGAGGTTTTTCGTTTCCCAGAACAACTCGTCGGAAGTGTTATGCAAATGCAGACATGTTTGAGTTCCTCTGGCTTTAGCCTTATTCATTATAGATTCCCAAGCTTGTAGCAGGTTTACTCTACCCTCTGAACCACGGTCAAGCAACGGATCGTCGATAAACCCGAAGACAGGCTCCTCCACAGAAACAAGCACCACGCTTCCATGCTTACTGTTAAAAACATTGGTTTCAACCATTTGCGCAAGAACGTTGCCAAGGCGAGTGAAGGTATTTTTGTCTTTGTACGCGAAGAGTGAAGCCATTGTGTATGGACCTAAGATGCAGACCCGAAGTTTGAAGGGTTCTCCCAGTTTTTCATAAATCTCTTGCGAACGATTCTTGATGGCTGACACTTCGGGAATGGCGCTCCTTCCCTCTTTCAGAGTTAATACTGCTGTTTCAATGTAACCTCCTTCGATTTTTCCAATGCCTTCAATTACGTCAAAGAACATTTGATTTACGTCTCTATATTGCGGAAAATTGGGTATGTCGATACCGGCTTCGACTTTATCAATGAAGCCATCCAACACCATCTTCTCAAAAAACTGGGTGGAATCATTAACGGCTCGTCCATAGTTGGAAGCACCCTCTAGAAACTTTTGGAAGTCACCTACGAAAGGCAAGCTGCCCTCATCTAATGATTTAACCATGAAGAAAATTCACCTCACCCTGTTCATAATTTTGGAAGGCTTGTTTTAAAGTGTTCCCATCCTCGAGCTTCTATTGGAAACGTCTTCTTTCCCACTTTTAAAATGAGAGTTTTCTCTTTGGTGACGCGGCCAATCCTAATAAGAGATACCTTTTTAACCACTTTTTTCCACAACCTAGGTTTGACTGTTACCACGAGTTCGTATTCTTCTCCACCATAGAGGCAGAGCTCAATCGGGTTGAGTTTGTGCAACTTTGCGAGTTGTTTTGCCTCTTCTGCGATTGGAAGGCTGTCTATTAGGAAGCCCGCATGGCTGGCTTTGGAGATTTCGTGAAGGCTCCAGGCTAGTCCGTCGCTGGAGTCGATGGATGCGGTTACGGCACCTGACTCTGCTAGAGTTAAGCCTTCGTTGAGTCTTGCGCGTGGCATCAAAACGCTGTCCACAAGTGTCTTCTTCATTCTAATCGGTGCCGAGAGATTTTGAAGCAGAGTCTTTAAGCCAGCAGCTGTCTTGCCGAAAGGACCAGTGACCGCCACGATGTCGCCGGGTTTGGCTCCACTGCGCAGCATGAGACGCTTCTTTTCTCCTATTCCAAACGCAGCGCAGCTGATGACGAGGTCAGATGCCTCGCTGGAGTCTCCGCCTAGAATGTAGGCGTCGTATTCTCGCGCTCCGGTGTTTAAGCCTTCTCCGATTTGCTCGATGTCTCGCTTTCTCAAGCCGCGTGGAACGCCTATTGACGTGAGCAGGGCTGTGGGCTTCACTCCTTTTGCAGCTAAATCGCTTACGTTCATAACCACAGCCTTTCGAGCTGCCTGCCAAAGACTCATTTGTAGCGGCATATCGGTTTTGTCCACCAGCATGTCGGTCTTAATAACCACGAGTTTTCCGCTTCCAATGTCAATTGCCGAGACGTCATCGCCAAAGGGAACAGACATTTTGGGCATTGGTTCTAAATGTTTCAAAATAATGTCGATTATCTTGCGCTCTCCGAGTTCTTCAACGCTTTTCAAGTTGTAGTCCCTTTAGGCTTCATTATGGGGTGGAAAACGGCTTAAGTTTTTGTGATAGACGCGGGATGAACGGTTCAGAGTTCTCTTGAGTGTACGTAGAAGGCTAGGGCGAATAATAGATAGCCAAAGTGGTAAAGTAGCTCTAAGGGGTGTCCGTTATAATAGGTATCAACTGCCTCCAGAGTTGTGTAACTGAAAGCCATGTCTGCAACGACATTAAAGAGGATGGCGACGTTCATGAAATGCCAAGCCCTTCCTACTCGCCCCTTCAACCTTGTAGTTGTGAACACCATGAGCCCAACAATGGCTTCAAGAAACAAGGCGAGGTCTAGGCTTGGATAAGCGAGACTTACGCCTAATGTGATGAAGTCTTGTTCCGATGCCCCAGAAAGAACAGGCATAATGAGCATTGGAAAGGTTGGGGCACTAACACTCGCAACTATCATGGCTCCTCCCAAAAACATCTTTGGGGATATCGCGGGTTTCAAGAGCTGCACATAAAGTAGTAGTGCGATGAAAAGGGGCACGTAGCTGCTGAGCCAGAAAACATCCGCGATTGAAGGATAAGGAATCTCGATGTTTAAAACCATGGTGTAAACAGCCCATCCTAGCTCGCCTAGAAACCACAGCATCATTCCGAGAGCGAAGCAGAGCCAAATCTCTGATAGTCGACTTCCGAAGGAGTCCCAATATCTTCGTAGTGCAAAAAGGGATGAGAGCACTGCCACGCCAGCTATAAAGGGCGGCAGAACGTTTGAAAAAGTATATATGAAATCGGGATAAGAACTCTGAAAGGCATAGACAAGAGTGATACTTATGGCTGCTATCAGGCATAGTGCATAGGCAATTCTAAAATTTAGCCTAGCCATCTCTGGTTTTGCATCGGTTTTTTGGCTTTGCTGGCTCATCACAAACCCATAACCGAAAAATGAAGCGTTGATGGTTGTTATGTTTTATGAACGTGAATTAATTATTTGGCATCCAAATTCTGAATCACCAAACCTCTTAAAAACAGGCTACATCTTCAATATTCGTACTCAATGCCCCGATGGCTCAGCAGGTAGAGCAGCGGTTTCGTAAACCGCAGGTCGCGGGTTCAAATCCCGCTCGGGGCTCCATGAAGGTATTAGCCTAAAGGAAAGTGACTGAGTCTTGGCAAAGCAAACGCCTAGTATTGTGTATTGGCTTGGAGACAACCTCTACCTCAACATAACAAATCGATGTTCTAACAACTGTTACTTCTGCTTCAGAAACTATAAAGATGGCATAAACGAATTCAACCTGAGGCTGCAAGAAGAACCCCAAACTGCCAAAATAGTTGCTGAAATTGAAGAGGTAATAAACAAGAAGCAATGGAAAGAAATCGTTTTCTGCGGGTTTGGAGAACCTCTAGAAAGACTTGACACGGTTTTGGAAGTTACTAGAGAAGTGAAGAAGCATCACCTAATCAAAATTCGCATAGACACCAATGGTCAAGCACAACTCATCAACAAAGGCAGAGATGTAGTGAAGGAACTTAAGGAAACAGGTGTAGACAGAGTCAGCGTCAGCCTAAACGCCCACAACAAACAAACATACGACCTCGTGTGTAAACCACAATTTGGAAATGCCTTCCCAGAAGTCTTAGACTTTATCAGGAGGGCTAAAGAAAAATTGGACACAGAAATCACTGCAGTAATAATTCCCGAGGTTGACACCATTAGAATGCTAGAAATCGCCGCAAGAATGGACGTAAGGTTTAGAGCGAGACAATTTATACCTTGCTTCTGGTAGATGCCACCATGAACTTCATTGAAGTCTTCATTTTAGCAATTATTCAGGGCATAACAGAATGGTTGCCCATATCTAGTTCAGGTCACCTTGTCATTGTTCAACAACTTTGGAGTCTAAATGTTCCAGTGTTTTTTGACGTGGCTCTCCATGTCGGAACATTAATTGCCGTTCTAGTGTTTTTGCGGAGAGAAGTAGCAAACATTCTCAAGGCTGTTGCACGATTAGACTTCAAAACTGAAGAAGGCAAACTTGCTAAACTCATTATTGTTGGTAGCGTACCAACCGCAGTCCTAGGCTTTCTCTTCCAAGACCTGTTCGAGTCATTTTTCTCCAATCTCTTAGCTGTCGGTGTAGCTTTCATGGTGACAGGTTGCATTCTCTACGCTTCGAAACTGGCACACAACAAAAACAAATCCATTAATTATTTCGATGCCTTGCTCATAGGCACGGCACAGGGCATAGCTCTCATTCCGGGAGTTTCTAGGAGTGGCATCACAATTTCCACAGGCTTACTGAGAAGGGTGAAAAAAGAAAAAGCGATTCAATATTCATTTCTGCTTTACATACCAGCAGTAATTGGGGCAACAATAGGAACAAGTCTCACCGAATGGAAGAACTTGGCAGTCACTGAGGTGATAGTGTTCTCAATAGTCTTTGGTTTGCTTGTAACAGCCATAGTAGGTTACGTGTTCCTGAAGCTTTTGTTCAAAGTGGTTGTTAAAGAAAAGTTTCACGTTTTCGCCTTTTACTGCTGGGCAATAGGCTTACTAATAATTCTAACCCGAATTTTTACAACGTTCTAAGCCAGACTTTCTGAAGTCAAGCTTTCGCCGAACGTATCCAAGACCACACGTCGTCAATGGTTGGAACACGAGTTGCCGACATTTTTCCTTTTTCCACATAGGTATTAGCGACATTCACAATGGCACGGCAAAGCTGAACAGGATCCTGATCTGCCAACTCTTTTCTAGAGGTTATCCCGGTCTTCACAAGCAGTTCTGCATCGTTTGCGTCTACGCCCGGCACCATCAGCAACTGAGCCTGCGCCTGCAAGTTGGTCACTGTTTCATGAAGCTCCATAGTCTTTCCGGCGATTACAGCGGGATCAGTCGTCAAGAACTGCCCCACCTTTGTTATGCCCATGGTCTTTAGTCCCTCTGCCAAACGTGGCTTGACGCCCTTAACCGCTTCTAGTTTGCTCTTGCTTGTCAACTTTGCCTTAGCAGGAGACAACACCTTCTCTATTTTCTGTACGCGTTTTCTCACACCCGCCACTTCAGCGGCTTGTTTCTTGACGATATCTGCGCTCTTCTTGTTCTCCTTCCGAACGTCCTGCAAGGCTTTCCTCTGTTTCTCTAGACTATTGTTTGTCTCCTTTCTCGCTTCGTCCAAGCTCATGCTCATCTTTTGAAGGGATTCGAAGGTCGCCTTTTCATTGTCTTCGAGGCGTCGGAAAAAGCCTATTTGCATGTTCTCTAACATGTTTGCGCTCAGGGCTAAACTCGTCTCTACCTTCGAAAGTCTCTGAAGCACGTTTGGATCAGATGGAAGCCCTCGAAACATAAAGAAAAAGGTCAAACCTAGAAGTACGAAAGTTGTTATTGAAGAGATTAGGAAGTAGGCTAGGACGCTCACGATGCTTAACTTGAGGTCGAAGATTGAAAACTCAATAACGAAGTCACTACCTCGAAGCGTCAGCATCATGACCGCGTTGAATACGTTCAACCCGGCGACAAAAGTAAGGAAGGCAAAGATCCAAACCCGCGTTCCTTTTGTTTTTTCCGTGGACATTTGCAGATCCCGTTTTTATTAGTAATTTTGTTTAGGCTTATGTTGTTTATCAAGCATCAATTCAGATTCAAAATACTGAAGTGAAAAAGGAGAAATTGTTCAACACTAGCCAATAATAATGGGATTTTTGTAATAACTTTTATATTTACAGCTCTATAGAATTGCTCTACATGGAAGAGAAAAAGAGAATCGGCTTCCTTACATTGGTCATTGTAATCGCTGGAATTGTTCTGGCTGCTGTTGATGCCGTTGTCTCTGTGTCTTACGGGGTTGTTTCACCTGAACAACCGTCTAATACTGGCTTCTGGAATTTGGTCATTAATGGCCCTGTGTGGTGGAAGATCAACCCTATCATAGTCATCACACTCATAAGTGTTGGAGTTGTCGCTTTCCTGCTCGGAAGCGACCTGAAACTATTCGCAAATCGTATTAAGAGTTTCTTCGCGTTTTTGCGTGTCGTCCTCACCTTTGTCATCACTTCACTTTCTGGAATAGGCGATGTAATTTCACAGACTTTCATCGAGTGTTTAAATGGAAGAAGCCCGCTGAATTGGCTGTTCTTGGATTGGTGGTGGACGAAATACATGCCACTTCCAGCCGGCATAGCGTTTCTTGTGGGGCACGGTGTTCCATCAGGCATTGACATGGCGGTGGCGTCAATCTTGGGGGTTGTTCTCTTGTCTATCATGTGGCTTCACTACTATGAAAAACTCAGCTTCACAAAGATAAGAGACAAAGTTCTGCAGCGGTAGCTTCGCAAAGGCTTAGAAAACGGTTGGAGCCTTGTACTCTCCGTATATCTCTCGTAGCACGTTGCAGATTTCACCTAGGGTTGCGTATTCCTTCACAGCCTTAATTATGGCAGGCAGTAAGTTTTCATCATGTTCCGTGGCGTGGCGCAGATGACTGAAAGCATCATCAAGTTTGCCTTTGCTTCTTCGACTTTTTAAAATGTTTAGTTTCTTAATTTGCCTTTTTCCCACTTGTGGATCAACTCGCAGGATTTTTATCGGCGTCTCCTCTTCAACTGCAAACTGGTTCAAGCCCACAATTGTTCTTTCCTTGTTTTCTATCTCTCTCTGGTGTCTGTAGGCGCTCTCAACAATTTCTCTCTGCATGTAGCCTTTCTCAATGGCTGTGACGGCTCCTCCCATCTCGCTTATTTTATCGATGTATTTCGTGGCTTCTTCCTCAATTTGATTGGTTAAAGATTCGATGCAGTAGGACCCTGCCAGAGGGTCAACGGTGTCGGCGACACCGCTCTCATAGGCTATTATCTGTTGGGTACGCAGGGCTATTGTCACAGCCTCTTCACTGGGCAACGCATACGCTTCATCATACGAGTTTGTGTGCAGCGACTGTGTGCCTCCAAGCACGGCAGCCAATGCTTGCAGTGTAACCCTCACAATGTTGTTGTGGGGTTGCTGAGCGGTCAAGGCTACGCCTGATGTTTGTGTGTGAAAACGCAGTTGCCATGCTGCTGGGTTTTTGGCCTTGAATCTTTCGCGCATGATTCTGGCCCATAATCGGCGCGCTGCTCGAAACTTGGCGATTTCTTCGAGGAAGTTGTTGTGGGCAGCGAAGAAGAAGGAAAGTCGGCTTGCGAAGTCGTCGAGGTTGAGTCCTCGTTGGATGGCAGCATCAACGTAGGCTGTGGCGTTGGCTAGGGTGAAAGCGACTTCTTGTGTTGCTGTGGCGCCCGCTTCCCTTATGTGGTAGCCGCTTATGCTGATTGTGTTCCATTTGGGCATGTTTTTGGAGCAGTACTCAAAAATGTCTGTGACCAACTTCATTGAGGCTTTGGGCGGAAATATGTACATGCCTCTGGCAACATATTCCTTCAGAACGTCGTTCTGCACCGTTCCGTCCAACTTCACCTGCGAAACTCCCTGCTTCTCGGCAACAGCAGCGTACATTGCCATTAGAATAGTGGCTGGCGCATTAATGGTCATAGAAGTGGTTACTTTGTCTAATGGAATCCCATCAAATAAGGTTTCCATGTCTTCTAGGCTGCTAACGCTGACACCGGCTTTTCCAACCTCTCCTTTAGCCATAACGTAGTCACAGTCATAACCAACCTGAGTTGGGAAGTCAAAGGCTACACTTAAGCCAGTCTGACCCTGTTGGAGTAGATATTTGAAGCGCTGGTTTGTTTGTTCTGCTGTGCCAAACCCGGCGTATTGGCGCATTGTCCAGGGTCGACCTCGATACATGGTGGAGTAAATGCCCCTTGTGTATGGGTATTCGCCAGGAAAGGCTAGGTCTCGGTTATAGTCAAGACCTTCAATGCTTCTAGGCGTATAAAGGCGCTCTAAACTAATGTTTGAGTCGGTTGTGAATTGTTTCTTGCGCTCGGCAAATTTTGTGAGCGTTTTTGCCAGAGTTTCTCGTTGCCAAGCCTCTTCTCGCTCTCGAATCTCTTTTAATTTGTGCTCGTTAAACATGATAACCAGTCTCCTTTTTCGATGATGAGCTTTGCTAAATATTCGGTGAGTATCCTATAAAGGGTTGTTTGAATCAAAGTCAAAACGTGATTTAGTCAGGCGTTCCTCTCTCTCGTAAACCTAACACAAGAACAGTCTTCGAGACAGAGCAAAGTTTGAGTTTGTGAAGCGAAACTGAGCTTAGATTCGGAGAAGAGACTTTTTCTTAGCTTGTTCCTTGTCTTCCTTCTTTTCAGGCAACTCTTCTGTCACCGGCTTCTCAGCAGGTTGTTCCTTCCAAGTCTTTCGTTCTTGTGCCTTGCCTGCATAAAGAGAAATTGGTTTTGTTCGCAGTCCTTTCTGGTCACCGAATTTTAGGTATTCCCATTCGTAGAGGTCGATTCTCAAGCCTGTGAGATGAGAGGCTATTGTCAGCAGGTTTTTGGAGAAGCTCGGAGCGAGCAATACAAGTCGTGGTGTTTCGGCGTCGTTTATCTTGAAGTTGCTGTAGTAGAACTTCATCATGTGTTTGACCGTGTCCAAGTAGCTTAATGCTTTGAGCGCCTCGAACAGCATTGTGTCGTCTTCTTGTGTGCTGAGTTGAAAAATCACTAGTGCTCCGTTTTCGTCGTGGCAGAGAATGTCGAGTTTTGTTGAAGCGTTTATGGGAATCTGGCTTCCTATGACCGTGAGTCCCTTCTCGATAGCACCTATGTCACTTACCAAGATTTGTTCAAGTTCACGAGCATTTTTGACACTGATCGTTTCTATAGACATTTTATTGTTCCTCATTGCTCTTCAATGGATGGGTAAAAAATAAATGAGTTATGAACGCCAAATTACGATTCAGTTTCAATATTTCGTTTCTTTTTAAATACGGCTATCCAAGGGCTTCCGAAAATTTTCCTTTCTTCTTCCGTGGCTTTTCTGTAATCCTTAAGCTTTCCTTCTTTGTATCTCGTGAACGGAACCAAAATAGAGTGTGTTTTTTGTGAATATACATCAAGTCTGTTAGAAAAGTACGTGGTCACAGTGTATCTTCTTTTGGTTCCAAAAAGTCCAAATCGTTCCACTAGTTGTTTCCACTCTTTTGGATATTGGTTCTTGAATACCTCAATGAAGTCACGTACAGTGAACTCATCTTTAGGTATGTTCTTGATGGTTTCCTCGATTTTTTGCTCCTCAATAATGCTTTTTGACCTCAATTCAACTTCGCTCCTAGTTTAATGCTATTACATTTCGCAAATGAATTAAAAAGTTTAAAGACGTTATGTGTATGCTGGTTAAACTGTGTAAAGAAGGCGAGAACTTGATTCCATGGCTTGTGGACGATTTGCTTCGATGTTTGAAGCGTGCAAAACCTCGAAGGTTCAATGTTTCCGTCATGCCTGACTTTTTCATCGACCGCCTTATCACATATTCAGGCGAAGTAGAGCAGTTTTCTAAGACAATTGCGGAAGTTGCAGGTCGCTTTGGAGGTAACATTCATGGAGTCAAGCAGATGGAGTTGAGAGGAGGAAACGCAGCTAACACTGCAGCGGCTCTGGCAGTTTTGGGCGCCAAGGTTTTTCCAATAATCAAAACGAGTCCGCTGGGGCTACATCTGTTGAAGTTTCACTTGGAACCCTTCGGCGTGGACCTTTCTCATGTTAAAGCCGACGGTGAAGTGGCGTTGACCACAGCTTTCGAGATGACCCACAAGGGTGAGAAGGTGAATGTTATGATGGGCGACCTTGGGTCTCTGCCCAACTATGGTCCAAAAGACCTAACCGAAGAGGATTTTCAACTTTTGCGAGAAGTCGACTATGTTTGCGTTTTTAACTGGGCTTCGCTCAGACGCTGGGGTACAGAACTGGCAGAGAGCGTATTCCACCACGTTAAGGAGAAAGGAAAAGCAAAGACCTACTATGACACTGGAGACCCGAGCCCCAACAAGAATGATATTCCTAAACTCGTGAAAAAAGTTCTCTCCGGAAAAATCGTTGACATTTTCGGAGTCAACGAGAACGAAGCCTTTGTGTATGCAAGCCAACTCAACCCAAAGATCAAGAGTCTTCGCAAAAAACTTGAACATCACGATGTGGCAAAGGAATGCGCCAAAACCTTAGCAAAGCATATCTCAGCACGAGTGGACCTGCACACAAGCGCCTTCGCTGGGTCATTCACTAAAGACAACGAGGTGATTGTGCCTGCCTTCAACGTTTCAGCCTTGAGGTCGACGGGCGCTGGAGACGCTTGGAATGCTGGCAACATTTTTGGCGATGCGCTTGGACTTCCAGACTCTTGCAGACTAACCCTAGCCAACGCTGTAGCAGCCTATTACGTTTCCAGCCCTACTGCGGAGCATCCTACGTTTCCCAAGCTCATGGAGTTTTGCTCCAAACAACAATAATAAAAATATCTTCTGTTTTAGTACACTTGTGCTTGAAAAAGGTTGAGTGTGGTTTCCTTGAGTGTAAAAATCAAGGTGATTGATGAGTCGAATCTTGAAGACGAAGTGCTGTTTTGTGTGCCCTCGCCTGAGTCGCCTTACATTTCCAAATTTAAGTTTGAGTTTGAGAAAGGTGTTAAAGATAAGGTGAATTGGGTTAGACAGAAGCTGAAGGACTATGGCTACGTGGGACACATCGCCTACGGCAGCGACGGCAAACCCTTAGGCTTTATCGAATTTATTTCCTCAAAAGGTGCGCCTTTGCCTATAGAGGAGGCGGAGACAGCAGCCATAATCACGTGCATAGACTTGCATGCGCCACACGGGCAGGGTATAGGAACAAACCTTCTGAAAGCCACATTAAGGCAGCTTTGGAAAATAGGAGTGTGTGAAGTCAAAACGCTGGTTTCAAGAAGCCCCCAGTGGATCAATGACGGCATCTACCGCAAACATGGCTTTCAACTTGAAAAGACTTACTACAAGGTTGGAAATCCTGAACCGTTTGACTTGTTGACACTCTGCTTAGACGGTCCTCAGCCAAAAATTGAAGCAGTTACAGAATATTTGAAGCCAGAGTTGAGGGACACTCTGCCCATTGAGGTCATATACTTCAACTCTCCCCAATGCACCTTCAACTCAGCCGTGTACATCAACCACGTAAATGCAGTGGCAAAATTCAGCAAAGAATTAGTCATGTTTAAAACCATTGACACATGGAAAAATCAAGACATGGCAAAACAGTATGGAAGCATGTACTTTTTTGACACATTCATAAACGGCAGAGGTCCGTTCTTCGGTCCGCCAAAACAAGAGGAGATAGAAGCCGAGATTCAGAAAGAAATAAACAGAGTCTTAGCCTTAAAGAAATGACGAGATTCTACATGTGTGCTAGTTTTAGAATCTCTTCCTCTAACTTCTCCAATGTTCCCAAGCGTTCAGTCACTTCGTATTTAAGTATCTGGAAGGTTTTCGAAGCCACTGGGTCGCGGCGGTGCAACACAGAGAGATATAGACTTATCATGTCGGCTGTGAAGAGCAGAAAGAAAATTCTAGCTAAGGCTGTCTGCCCCTGCGCATTGATTTCAATCACCGACCTAGCCTTCTTGAAGAATTTTTCCTTCAAAACCTCAATTCGAGTGTTTACTTCTCTGGGCTCTTCTGGTCCACGCAGCAGTATCAGAGTATAATGTTTGATGATTTGTTTAGATGCTTCCCACCCCATTATCTCGTTGTGGTCGAGTTCGGGAAAAACGTCGCATCTGGCTGGGAGCTTGCAGTTTTCATTGATTTGAGTCTTGAAGCGCAAACCCACACTTCGATACTGAGAGTGAGAATAGATGACTGGAACTGTGTCAAAGATTTGAAAAGCAGCTTTCTTGGCGAGGTTTTCTTCGAAAGGCACTTCGATAGCATATTCATGTGTCAGTTTGCTGATCATGTCTGTGGCTTCACTCATCTCTTTTTCAACCTTATCAAATGGCAGAATCCTCAACTTAGCCAACAGGTAGGGAAGAGGCGCGAATAGGTAAGGAAAAGAAACTCTGGCTGCAGCCATCTTTGGAAGACCGATAAGAGGCAAGCCCAAGACTTGGGCGACTCGTTGCATGGCTCCGTCGGACGAGATACAAATCATTTTGCAACCATTCTTCACAGCGTCTAGCATGCAACTCAGCGTTTCTTCGGTGTTTCCAGAATAACTAATCAAAAAGACCAGCGTGTTATCGTCTGTGTAGGCTGGAAGATGATAGCTTCGAACCGTTTCCATAGGAACTTTAGCTTCACCATCAGCCCAATCTTTGACCACGTCTCCAGCAATGGCGGAGCCGCCCATACCAGCAAAGACAACCTCTTCCACATCGGCATAACGAATGATGTGATGCCTAACTTTCACTTTTTCGGGCATAGTAAGAGCCTTAACGTTTTTAATCGCTTTTTTCAGGTTATCAGAAAAAGCCAACTCATCCATGAACGAACTGCTCGGGTCTAACGCCAAAATGGCGCTTTTGTTGTCTAGAATCTTTTTTGCTGAAGCTTCTGGCACCATTGCTTGCTCACCACGTTCACTTTGTTGTTGACTGAATGGTAAAAGAGAAGTTAGAGGAGCATGCGTTTATTAAGCCTACTACTTTGGGTCTCAGTATTTTTCGAGGCTTCCTCTCTTGCGTACATATATGTCTGTTAAACGGAATATCAGACTGCCAAACAGTATCCAAGCGGCATCGAGCAATAGTAAAGCTAGGAACATGTTGCCTATCACTTCAGGTTTATAGTCTTGCAGCAGAAACATTCTCATCCCAATCAGTCCTGGCACAGTTGGAAACACGAAGCTCGCTTGGCGGGCAACTTCGGGTAACACCAGAAGCGGGTAGGCTACGGGTGACAGAATCATCATGATGCTGTGCAAGCCTTCCGAAACTATCCAACCCTCCTTTAATACGAGGCTGAGCGCAGAGATGAGGATGCCGAATCCATAGAGTGCCAGCATCATGAGTGCAAAAATCATCATTGCGGGCAAGATTCCAGTCATATTTAAGGCTAGACCGAAGACAAGGTAGATTATGATGAACTCTACGAGTGTGCTTATTCCCTGATGCACTGTGCTGTGCAATGCGGTGCCCAAAACTATGCTGAGCCGATTTGTTGGAGTAATGTATATAGATTCCATTGTTCCAAACCACTGCTCGTTGCGAATGCTGAAGCCCATAGCCCACACGGCGGTGCCGATGAAGCCCATTATAATGTAACCAGTGAATATGAAGGTGACAACGTCACCGTTTCCAATCAACGCCTCAAGATTTGGACTATATCTTCCACCAATCAAAACCAATCCGTAAATCAGAAAGGGAAGCAAAAAGATGACTGGCGAAATGCACTGTCGAATGAAATTCAACGGATAGGCTAATTCAATTTTCCATTGTTTAACGTTGGACTCCCAGATGGCTCGCAACTCAGCCTTCACGTTAGCCCATGTGTAGCCGGTGGGACACGAAACCATTCCAAGCCTTCGAACATGACGGTCAGTCTTTTTCATGGCTTTGCTTCGCCTTCTAATATTGACTTATTATTCCTGATTTCTTGGTTTTGTTTTCCATCCAATTGAACAGATAAAACCCGATAAGAATCAGCGCTGTGTCAATAACCAAGAGCACCAAAACTTCGATGTAAAGTGCCGCTATTCCTTGTTTCAACAACATGAGGCTGCGCACGGCAATCAAAGCGTAGGTCAATGGGAGAAGTTTCCCAACTGCTTGCGCCCATAATGGCAGGCTTTCAACTGGATAACGCACAGGGCTGAACAAGTAGAAGACATATTCCAACGTGTGTGCCAAATCGTGTGCTTGCTTGAATCGAAGCGACAGGGCTGCAAGCATGAGGGCAATTCCATACAAACCCAGTATCAGCAGAATGAGAATGAATAAAATTGGCATTACGACCCCAACAGTCAACGCTATTCCAAAGAATAGAATGGAGATGGCTAACTGACTCAAGGCGAAAATTGTGCTTGTCAGACTCTCGCTCACGGCTTTTCCGATCAGTATGAAGGATTTGTTGCAGGGCGACGCTAAAACGTAGTCCAACGTGCCCTGGTAAGCTTCCCGTCGTATGCTTTCACCCATGCCATAAAGTGAAGACAGAACGTAACTGTTTAGCACAGACCCAATTACCACAAAGGGAATAAACTCGGGAGTTCCCGCAATTTGAGCGAAGGCTTGACTTGATAAGCCGCCGACAAGGGCTTGCCCTTGCAAGATGAACGGTATAAACCAGAATATTGGGAAAATCGCCCAAAAGACGAACACGATGGGGTAGGCTAAGAGAAACTTGATGTTCTTGACAATCTCGTTCCAGACCACGAAATAGTTTGACCTTAAAGAAGACTGTGTCACTGAGCCTCTTGCCCTCCTAATTGGGCTTCACCGCCTTCTGTCAGTTTGGCTCCGCCTGTTAGCTTTATGAACACGTCTTCTAGTGTTGGCATTCCAATGTTTAGGCTGGTTATCTGAACTTTCCTCTTACGTAGAGCATCTATCACTGTGCCAATGTGCGCTTCAGCACCTTCGCCGATCATTTTTATTCTAGAAGGCTTTCCTTGGGCTTCATCTCCATGGATCAACGTGATTATGTCCACGTCAGAGCACAGCGCCTTCAATTCGGCTTCTATGCCCAAGGGCGGATTTACGCAGGCAACCTCAACTAGTTCTTTTTCCCTCACCATGGTCTTTAACTGATTTGATGTGTCCACGGCTACAATTTGTCCGTTGTTGATTATGGCGACGCGGTCACACATCTCATCAGCCTCGTACATGTAATGCGTGGCTAACAAGATGGTTTTACCTTCGTCCTTGCACAGTTCCTGTATTTGATTGCGAATCTGCCTAGAAAACGTCGGGTCCAAACCCAGCGTAGGCTCGTCGAGCAACAAGACTGGGGGATTATGCAGAAGTGCCCGAGCAATAGCTATTTTCTGGCGCATGCCCGTGCTGTAGTCTTCAAGGCGTTCGTCAGCTCGGTCAAGCAGGCCCATCATTTCGAGGAGTTCGTTGACTCTGTTTTTGGCTTCGGCTCTTGGCATTTTATAAAGAGAAGCAAAGTACATGAGGTTGTCTGTGGCTGTGAGTTTCCAGTACAGGGTGCGTTCGCCGCCGACCACCAAGCCTATGCTTGCTCTGACCATTGTTGTTTCTTTCAGGACATCATATCCATTGACTATTGCGGTGCCCTCGTCTGGAATTAGAATTGTGGACAAACATTTTACAAGGGTTGTTTTTCCAGCGCCGTTTGGACCCAGCAAGCCGAAGAGTTCGCCTGCACGTATCTTTAGGTTGACATGGTCTAAGGCTATGGTTACCGCTTCGCTGCTCTGCTTCTTTGACTTCTCTTTTTCAGTGTTCTTTCTTAGGAAGCCGAAGATTCCCTTGTGTCTTTTTTTCATGAAAGCCTTCGTTAAGTTAACGGTTTGAATGCTGTATGTGTCATGTTCATCGTCAATGTGAACCAATCCTTAAGCCTCGGTTTGCCTCAGAGAAAGAGGCTTGTCCTCTTATTAACTTTTCAACATGTGTGCAGCATGGCGATGGAGATGGAAGCATCATTGAGTATAGCCAGTTTGGCATGGCATTTTTAGAAAAAGAATAGGATAGTTAAGAGTGAGTTTTAGAAGAGTAGGTCTTTGTTTATCCACTCTGGATACCATTGGTAAAACTCTGATGGCTTTGCCTGTTTCAAGCCTTTGTATGTTGCCTTAGCCAATGCTATGTTGCCCCGCTTGTCTTTGTAGGTTTTGATTAAGCCCTGGGTTTCAAGTGCTGTTAAGAGTTGGTTGAGTTGTTCGTCGCTAGCGCCTGCCAGTTTCTCTTTCATGTCGGTTCGGCTCATGTAAAGCCCTGGGTTCACTCGGTAGTCTTCTGCCAGAACTTCTAGCAAAGTCTTTTCGTTGATTTCTTTGGCAACGTCTGGTTTTAGTGTGGAAACGGGTATGCCCAGTTTGGGATGAATCTGTCGATGAGGCATCTTTAACTCGTCAGCCATGGCTCGTAGTCCCTGTCGATACAGGACCATGCGCATGACTTCGCTTGTTCCTGCGCCTAATTGGTTCACTTTGGCGTCTCTCATGTAGGTTTCAAGCGGGTAGAATCTTGTCCAGCCGTCTCCGCCCATGACTTGTTGAGCGTCGATTACTAATCGTTCGTATGCTTCGGAGGCGTAGAGTTTGGCTAAGGTTGCTTCCATAACAGCGTCAAGTTTTAAGTCCATGAGGTAGGCTGAATAATACGTGAGTAAGCGTGCAGTTCGAAGTTGCGCCAGCATGTCGGCGATTTTGAATTGGTTCACTTGAAACTCGATTGTTGGTTCACCGAATTGCAGGCGTCTTTGAGCGTGTCCGACAGCGTATTTTATGGCTTCTCGCATGGGACCCAGCATTCCAGCTGCGAAGAGGTTGCGTTCAAAGTTTAATCCGTCGACTACTACTTTCCAGCCGTCTCCTTCAGCGCCTAAACGGTTGTCAACTGGCACTTTGACATCGTCGAAGCTTAGGTAACCGTTGGGTAAGCCGATCCAACCGCCGAGTTCGTTGATTTTTTCTACTGTGAAGCCTTTCATGCCCTTTTCCACGATGAAGGCGCTCAGGTGGGCGTATTTTGCTTTATCTTCTGGTTTTTCGCTGGTTTTGGCGTAGACGCAGTAGATGTCGGCTACTCCTGCGTTGGTTATGAATCTTTTCTTGCCGTTCATTAGGTAGTAGTCGCCTTCATGGGTGGCTGTGGTTTCGATTCCTGCGGCGTCTGAGCCGATTGAGGGTTCGGTTATGCAGATGGCGCCCAACTTGCCCTTGACGATTTCTGGTAGCCACCTCTGCCTCTGTTCTTCGTTGCCGAATTTGAGTAGTTGTTCTACTCCGCCGAACATGGTCACTGAGTAGGCTCCTGTCAACGCTGAGCATATGCGGGCTAGTTCTTCGGCTACTATGCAGCAGCCAGTTACGCCTGTTTCTGTTCCGCCGTATTTTTCGGGTATGGGTGCGCCGAACCATCCTCTTTGGGCTGTTTCTTTGATTAGGTCTGCTGGAAATTCTTTTGTCCATGTTATTTCTTCGCCTTTTGGTAGGTTTTCGTCTGCGAATTGTTTGGTTTCTTGGGCAAGTTTCTTTTGTTTGTCGTTCCACCATGGGTAGGTTTCCATCATGTTGTGTTCACCTTGTGGGATTATTCAAGTAGGTTTGGGAGCGCACTTAAAACTTGTCTTATGAAGTGTTTTTGTGTGTCTTATGTATGGAAGATGTGTCTAGAGATGCTTTCTATAAAAGCATAAATATTGAATGAATCAGAGTGATACTAGATGATTGAATCAATGAGGAGAAAATGAAGGAGAAGATGAAAATGAAGTTAAAGATTCTAGTCATTCTTGGTTTGCTGCTGTTTGGCGCAACTCTACTGTTTGCAAGCTTTGTTAGAGAAGCAGGTGCAGGTGCCCCAGGGTCAGGATGGATTACAGATAGGCGTGTATACCCCGATTCTACTAATCACGAACGGCGGCCCGCAATCGCAACTGCCAGTGATGGCTCTTTGTATATGGCGTATGAACATGATAATCCCGCAACAGGACAGTCTGAAATCTATATAAGTAAGTCTGAGAATGGCGGTTATACTTGGACTTATTTGGAGCATGCCTCTGCGCCAATTTTGGATTTGCTCAATCCTTCTATTGCCATAGATGTTGGTGATAACAACAATATATTTGTCGCATTTGAATCAGAAGTTTCGCCTACTAACCATGACATATATGTTGCAAGGTTTGTGGATGGTTCTTGGAGCGTGAGAGCGGTGGACACAGACTCAGATGATGATCGATTTCCCTCAATCACCTCCGAGTATTGGCGTGGCACATGGGACTATCAGTACATTTCTTACGAATATCTCGATTCTACGGATGACCGTGACCTGATGTTTGCCAAATCTGTAGATGACGGTGACACGTGGACTGTCTCAAAGATTGCTGGCGGCGAATGGTTGAATTTCAACGTTTATTGCATGTCTAGCATAACCACGACGCGCGGCTCAGACGCAAAAGACTACGTATACATTGCGTATAAATTTGGTGATGATTATGACACGGCATATGATGTACACGTCGCAGTGTCTTCTAACAGAGGCTCCTCTTGGGCGCATAAAGTGGTTTATGCTGGAAGCCGTAATGTACAATGGCCTTCTATCGCAGCTACACACGGCGGAGGAACCGTTGTTGTCGCTTGGCACGTTTACTGGAGTGCCACCTACAAAGAGCATGTACAGTACGGCTACAGTACAGACAATGGAGCGAATTGGGATTGGGACTGGCTTGCCGCGACCACAGCTAGTGAAAAAACTCCAGCATTAACCGTTGATGGACAAGGAAGTACAAGTACATCTGTTTATGGGTATGTCCATGCTGTCTGGTGGTCTGACTCTGATGTGAGGTACAAAAAGGCGTATTATAGTACGCCATCAAGTTGGAGTTCATATCAAACCGTCAATAACAACAACGAGGCTAGCTCAACTTATTCCAAACCAACCATCACAACGCAGTACAGGAGTGCAGGTGGTGCATATTATCCATGTGTCGCATGGACAGATCATCGAGGTGCTTCTTATGATGTGTATTATTCCACGCTAGGGGCCACGTACACCATAGCGTCTAACCCATCAGGGAGAACTATTCAAGTTGATGGCACTTCACGTACGACCCCAGTGTCATTCAATTGGGTAGCCGGATACAGCCACACACTGAATGCACCCTCACCACAAGACGCAGGTTCAGATACACGTTACGTCTATGAGAGCTGGAGCGACGGTGGCGCACAGTCGCATTCTATAACTGTTAGCACAACAGACCGTACCCTAACAGCCAATTTCAAAACTCAATACAAAGTAACCTTTGATCAGACTGGATTAGATAGCTCAGCCAGTGGCGCCGAAGTAGTAACAGTTAACGGCGCACCAAAAACATACGACGTGTTACCATTCAGCGACTGGTTCGACAAGGACTCAACTATAACATACTCCTACAACGACCCAGTTACAATAAGCGGCCCATTCGACAAAAGATTCGCGCTGGACAGCGTTACCGGTCCACCTTCGCCAATAACTGTAACCAGCCCCATAACGGTTACCGGAAACTACAAGACGCAATACTACATAACTGTGATTAGCGCTCACGACTCACCTACACCATCAGAGTGGGTTGACAAAGGAGCCACTTTCACCGCGAGTGTCACAAGCCCAGCAGACGACGACGGAGCAGGAACACGATATCGTTGCACAGGCTACAAAATAGACGATGGAACCCTCGAACCGGGCACAGGCTACATGTTTACAGATGTTCAAGCACCCCACAAAATAGAATTCGAATGGACAACCCAATACCGCCTAATCGTAACCTCAGCGCACGACTCACCAAATCCATCAGGCGAAAACTGGTATGACTCTGGAACCTCCATCACAGCATCAGTGACCAGCCCCGCAGAAGTAGCAGACACAAGGTATAAGTGTACAGGATGGATTAGAACAGGCTCAGCCCCAGCGTCAGGAACAACAACCTCAACCACTTTCACCATAACTGAGCCATCTTCAATCACTTGGAACTGGGTACTTCAACAATACAGAATAACATTCACCCAATCAGGACCAGAAACAGGAAGGTCTATCACCATAACCGTTAACGGAAACCCACACTCAGGAACAACAACTTACACCTATTCTGAATGGGTCGACAAAGACTCCTCTGCCACCTTCAGCATCACCGACACAATAGACAGCGCAACCACAGGCAAAAGATACACGTTAAAAGAATGGAAGAACAGCGCAGGCACAGTCATCACCTCACCACAAACGATCACTGGACCAAACACCTTCACAGCACACTACAAAACACAATTCTCCATAACAGTCAGCACCAATCCCACTGGCTTAACTCCACAACCAAGCCTGGCTCCATCAGGCACCTGGCACGACGCTGGAACATCCGTCACATGCACAGCCCCAACAGTCAGCGGATATACGTTTGACCACTGGACAGTAGACGGAACAAGCAAAGGCACAGGCACAAACCCAATAACAGTTTCGATAGACACTGCCCATACAGCCACAGCCTACTACACCGCAATTCCAGGGGCAAACCCACCGCCAACCGCCGCGACACTAAGTGAACCCTCAGACATCAACCAAACATCAATGAAACTAACATGGACCCAAAACACAGAAGCAGACTTCGCAAAATACGAAATCTACCAATCAAACGCTTCAGAAACACTTGGAACAAAAATACACGAAATAACCAACAGATCAACAACAACCTACAACGTAACTGGACTAACAGCAGACACAACATACTACTTCACAATAAAAACCGTTGACACAAGCGGACAATCCACAGACTCAAACCAAGTCACCGGAAAAACACAAGCTGAGACTGCACCAACACCAACATGGATGCTGTGGGTGATCGGTGGAATAATAGCCATACTGGTCATCGTGACAGCGACTATATTCTATTGGTTCAGAATAAGAAAAAGCAAAGCATAAAAGACCACACCAAAACCAACAAATCCCCACCCTCTCTTTTATTCCCAAACCCAAACAAACACATATTTGGCTCCAAATAGACGGGCTCCAGACCCCCTATACCCGTCTCTCTCTGTCTCTCTCTATCCATCACCCAGTATCACTTTCTATTTGGATCCTAATAGAGGGCGGTCTAGGCTCGTGCGCACACACACAAACTCACAAAGTTAATCATTTAAGGTTGAAAAACTTAATGACCATTACATGAGGAAGATGAAAGTGGAACTCAAAACGATTAAGATAGATCTGCCAAAAGACTGCAACATAATATTAGGAACCGCTCACTTCATCAAAACAATTGAAGACCTCTACGAAGCCCTAACAAACGCTACTCCAAACATCAAATTCGGCATAGGCTTCTGCGAAAGCTCTGGACCCTGCCTCGTCAGATGCGAAGGCAACGACAAAGAACTCCAAACTCAAGCCTCAAAATACGCTTTAAAACTAGCCTGCGGACACTCCTTCATCATCTTCATCAAAAACGCCTACCCAATAAATGTCCTCGACAAAATTAAACAAGTGCCAGAAGTCTGCACAATACATGCAGCAACAGCAAATCCACTCGAAATCATCGTTGCAGAAACAGACCAAGGCAGAGGCATCCTAGGTGTAGTCGACGGTATGAAGAGCAAAGGAATCGAAACCGAAGCAGACATCAAAACAAGACGAGACTTTCTCCGAAAAATAGGTTACAAACTACGAACTTAGGTTCAACATTCAGTTTTCTCTTGGGTTGGGAAAGCTTTTTTAACTCAGAGACGAGTAACTAGAACTTTATTCTACATCCGATTCAGACCTAAACAATTCTCCTCGCAGAGGAATGAGTACATTTGCCATCTCCTCAACCCATCAGTCAACGAAACTGGGGGCTTCCTCGCCGAGAAAAACCTCAATTCCTACATGTCATCGTGGGCACTGGAGTCGCTACTGTATCTTACTATCTTCTGTTACAGTCTTTGCGACCTTCATTAGCAGAGGCAACGGTCAAATTGCTCTCTTTAGGACAGATTGCAATCGAAAAACCTCAGAGCTTTGAACAACTATCGCTTGTTCTAAGATTGATGAACGGAACAGACTTCAACCTTGCCTTAACATGGCAACGCTCAGGACTTTTTTCCATCATCATTTTTGGATTTTTATTTGTCTTTCTGGCTTTCCCGCTGAAAGGCCCACTGTGGTTAAAAATTCTTTGGCTAGAGTTTGGCGGCTTTGTAGGTTTGGCATGGAGCTTTATTCGGCGCTCCACCGCAGCTCTGGTCGCTTACCATTTTGGAGCCAACTCTTTTGCCCTGGTGGAGTTCGTTGCAAGCCCCTTAGTTGATTTCTTATGGGTAATTCCTGTTTGGTCGTTAGGACTCTCTGCCGTGATCTCAACAAAACGAAGGAACCCTGAGTGATACTGCTCCTTTATTTTGCCTTCGTGCTTCTGGTATCCGTCATGTTAGTTTATTTAGTGCGGCATTACACTTTTTCTCTGGCAGCGCTGTACTATAACAAGGGACAGCCACATTATTTGAGACATGGCATGTGTTATCGCCCGACTGTTTCAATTCTGATACCTGCTCGAAACGAGGAGGCTGTTGTAGGTAGGCTTCTTCAGAGAACGTCTGAGTTGACCTATCCAAAAGATAAACTGGAGATTGTCGTGATAGACGACGCGTCAGCCGACCAGACGGGCAGAATTGTTGATGAATTTTCAAAAATGTATAGCTATATTAGAGTGGTTCATCGAAGTCTGCGAGAGGGAGGGAAGGGAAAATCTGATGCGCTCAACGAGGGTTTGAAGCATGCATCAGGCGAGATTGTGCTCTGTTTTGATGCTGATTATTTCCCTCAGCTTGACATTGTGGAGAAGTTAGTCGCTTACTTTGTTGACCCTGAAGTTGGGGCGGTGCAGGGCAGAGTCACTGTTCTGAACGAGTCAGCCACATTGGTTTCGAGGCTTGTTGCCTTAGAGCGCATCGGTGGCTATAGGGTTGATCAGTTGGCTAGAGATGATTTACGGTTGGTTCCTCAGTACGGTGGGACCGTGGGCGGTTTTAGGCGTGGTTTGCTCAAGTCTTTGGGAGGTTGGGACCCTACCGTTTTGGCTGAAGACACCGATCTGACTTTTCGGGTGGTTTTGGCTGGTTATAGAGTTCGGTATGTAAATGAGGCTGAATGTTACGAGGAGGCTGTTGAGGATTGGCGGGCTTATTGGCGTCAGCGGAGTCGTTGGGCTAAGGGGCATATGCAGTGTTTTTTCAAGCATGCTTGGCCGCTGTTGAAGAGTGGGAATATGAGGTTTAGGGAGAAGCTCGATGGCTTCTTTTTGTTGAGTGTTTATTTTGTTCCGATTTTGGTGGGTGTGTCTTGGCTTTTGGGTGCTTTGATTTTCTTTTTTGCTCCTGTTGGTTGGTTTGACTGGTTTTGGGGTTTGTTGCCTGTGTTTGCTTACAGTAGTGTGGGTAACTTTGCCTTGTTTTTTGAGTTGGGTGTGGGGGTCTATTTGGATGGTCGGGTTCGTTTGGGTTGGCTTATGCCTCTGTTGTTGTTGAGTTTTGTTGTGAACGTGGTTGTTTGTGTTTGGGCTTTGTTGAATCTGTGTTTTATGAGGTGTGTGAGGAATGGCAGGCGTCATGTTTGGGTCAAGACGTTGCACAATGGAGGTGAATGTTGATTATGCTCGATGATGCCTTGGTTCTTTTGTTGATGTTGTTGTTTGTTTTGTTTGGGTTTGTTTTTGTTTTGTTTGTTCCTTCGTTGTGGGAGATTAGAAAGCCTCGGGATGAGGGTCCGCGGAGGGTGAGGGATGTAACCTTGGAGCAGCTGGGTGTCAAGGTTCGTAGGTTGAGTGGTGATTTTGTTAGGTTGTTGGGTGATTTGAGTTTGCCCGATGGTTTTGAGTTTGAGGAGAATGTGGTGGTTGAGGGTTGTTTGCGTGTGGATGACCGTTGTCATTTTGGTAGGAGCGTGAAGGTTTTGGGTGATGTGGCTGTGGGTTGTGGTGTTGTGATTGATGGGAATTTGGTTGTTGAGGGAAGTGTGAATGTTATGGATGATGTGGTGATTGGTGGTTCTGTTGATGCGGATGGTGATGTTAGGTTGGGTGAGAAGGTGTTTGTTGGTGGTTCTGTTGTTGCTGGCGGTGGTGTTGAGTTGTTTGAAAACTGTGAGGTTGTTGGTGGTGTTTTTCCTGGAAGGGGAGCGGTTAGGGTTTTGAAGGTGCCTAGGGTTGAGTTTCCTTTAGCCATAGAAGACGTGGGATAATAATATGCAGTTGTGTGATGCGTGTGTGCGCACACTAGACCTAGCCCCTCTATTAGGATCCAAATAGGCTTCAAATATGTTTGTTGAGACTGGTTGAGACGGGTTTAGGTTTGTCTAGGGTTTGTCTGTTAAGGAGATTAAAGGAATAGTGTGGTTGTTTCTCCTATTGCTTCACGTAACTTACTTACCACGCTGACTAACCGTTGGTATTCCGCTTTCTCCTCTCCACTTTCAAAGCCCTTCTCACTCCAAACACGAAGGGTTTCAACAAGAACCTCAAATAAAAGAGATATCTCCTCCCCTTCAAATTCAACAACGCAGCTAGTTTTTTGCATTTCAACCACACCTTCTTGTTAGCAATCTTCTTTTGAGTATTCGTCTAAGGTTTTACCAGATTCTAAGAAATCTTCGTACAAGTCTTTAAGGTCTTGTTCTGTCGGTTGTTCCTGATAGCCAGCTGTAAAATCTTCGTAACGCTTAGCCAGCTCTTCTTTAAATTGCTTAAAGGTCATTGAACCTTTTGGCGTGCCTCATCCCTCGTTCTGTGTTTGTGCATCGGGTTTTTTAAGACTAATCTGCGACGGTGACTATTTAGCGTGCAAAGCTTTCATCATTTCAGCGTGTGTACTAGCTTAACAAACGCTTCATGCATTCGCGGGCCATATTCGTAATACTCGCGAACTATGTGATCTTCGATTTCAGGCTCTGGATGTTCAAGATCGAATATTGAGTATCTTGACAAACCTTCTTTGATTCCATGTAAGACGATGGCTCGCAGCACTTCTCTCGTTATAGCATCAGAAACAAAAACCAAGAAATCTGGCCTATTTGTGAATTTGCCGTGCATGTATTTCTTTATCAAGGAATGTTTCCTGTATATCTCCAGTATTCCTTCGTCTTCGATAAAACTGGAGACCTTTTTAGTTTCTTTGTCAGAAAACACGATATCTCTCAGAAAACCGCCTAGAGCGGGTTCTGGAATTATAGTTATGCGCAAGTTGCTTGTTTTATCACCGTACATTGCAACTACTGCTGCCCTCTCGCCGACATGCCCTTGTCCCTTGATGCTTATTGGGATCTCCAACTTAAGTATGTTCTTTATCATCTTATTCTCTATATTCTTTGCATCTGGTAGCATCCACTTGCCTGGGCAATTGACGGGATCTTGTGAAAGCAAATCGATTTCCTTAGAGCAATCTATTGAGTTTTTGTCAATGCACAGGTCGACTTTCTTTGCCCCACTATCGACGATTGTTGTCTTGCTCGGAACGAAAGCGAACCCATTGTCAGGCGAAAATATAGGGTTTGCCAAGACTTCTACACCTATTGTTGACGAGTGCCTTAAAGTCTCTGATTCAGCTACTATCTCTCCCTTGTTTCCATACTCCTCAGAGTATAGGTCTATGCTTTTGATGACGAAATCTCGAGGGGCTTCATAATCATCAAACGCGACTGCATTCGGTTTGGCAGATATTTTGGGATTGCTGCTCCTCAGTATGATTCTGGTTTCCTTCACTGTCACAGAAGGGTTGATGATCAGAAAGACCCTTCGTGGTTCATACTCAACTAGAGACGCATATGGTGGATAGAACTCAAAGAGTTCAGGCTTAATGGGGGGTTCAGGCTTTGGTGCTTTTCCTTTGATTTCTTTGTATATCTTGTTGACTTCTCTGAGGATGGTTCGCTTAGATTCATCGTCGAAAGTGTACTTTGACTCGACTTGTTCTTGTATGCTCATTAGCCTTTGATTCACTGCCATTAAGAGCTGGACATTAAATGGATGAGTAGAATCGAGACCTCTCCTTTTTTCATCGATTAAAGGAGCTTCCTCAGGATCTCGGATGAGCCGCTCAATCTCCATTTTGACTTCGCCAAAGATCCGCGAGAATGACACATCTCTGTCAAAGCGGCCCAATGTGAAATCTGCAACAGAGTATTTGCCGTAGAAAAACAATAGGCCGGACTCGCCCAATGGTTTTCCTTGATCTAAAGCCTCTGTGCTTTTGTTGATTGTGATATTGACTAAGTATTCTTCCCCGCCATACCTGAACTTCAAGTCCTCACAGAGCATTCGTCTCTCGACTTTGGGGGGTTGATAAGTCAGTGGGTTTTTCTCTTTACTCCAACCTTCAAGGACATATACTTTGTATTCGGGACACTGCAGCAGTTTGCGCAACAGAAAGTGCTTCTGTAGGTGTTCGCGTATGGTTTCATATTTGCGATCACGAAAATAATCGGGAAGTTTTCCCCTTATCAAAGTTCCATTACTAGGTATTCCTAATTCATTCCTTTCCTTTTCAGTAGCCTTTTCGTCTTCTTTTCCTATTCCAGTGCTGAAATCGACGTGCTTATTTCGCTCATTAATCAAACCATCCTTTATCGTTATCAACCAATTATCCTCAAGCGCCATCAACGCGTCTTTAAGACCTATGCCCTTTTCAGCACTGGTAATGGCTTCCAAATCTTCTCCCATGCTCACTTGCGTTCCATATTTTAACGCTTCTTTGAGTTTTCCTGAATCCATACCCTCAGCATGATCGCAAACCTCTACCAGCGGAGGTTCATTTTTTCGACTGAAGACTCTAACAAAAATCTCATACGGAACGCTAGCTTTTCCTTGCTTTTCAAGTCTGGTATAACTATCAGCAGCGTTCTTGGCAAGCTCAATAATTATCCTAAGAGGATCGTTCTTGAATGCTTCTTTTACAGTCTTCACCCAAAAGTCTCGACTTATTTCACCAGGCTCCGTTCTCTTTTCCTCAGGCAAGCTTCTTCCCCCGTACGAACTCAAGGAATTTGATTACGTTTTTGTCGTCTATTCGCATAGCGTATTCAAGATATCTTTCGAGGTGTTTGGACATTAGACTCGCTGAGTTCGGCTGCACCTTCAACGCATCAAGGATCTCGAATTTGGTTATGTCTCCTTGTCGTCCCTCTGAGAATTTCCTGTACGCGGCTGTCTTCTTGAGTAGATTAAGAAAAGTTAGTTCTTTTCTCTTGGGAATGGCTGAATATTTCTTGGTCAGTTTTATTTTGCCTTCGAGGATTTTTTTTGTTTCTCCCAAGAAATACTTCCCGCGATCAGTTACCCTGAATCCGCTTTGGACGCTTCCCGACAGCCATTTTCTTGTTATTGTGCAATGATTAAAAACGCAATAGTAGATAGTCCTGCCATCTGGATACTCTGAGAAACCGATCAAAGCGAATTTCTTGGGAAACAATTTGAAAACGGTAACAACGACCTTGTCGAAAGTTGGTTCGATGTTTCTTGACTGTAGGAAATCAACGGCGTATAAGACGAGTCTGTCTTTATCAAGATCAAGATAGTTTCCGTTATACTCACTTATTCCTCTGACGAAAGTTTCATCGTCCATTTGTATGCCTCCATTGTTCCAAACGAGCGCTTCCCATACAAATAAGAGAAGGAGAAAGGTTATTTTGGTTTGCGATGGATAGTAGTGGAGTGGATATAGTTGGCTAAGCGAGAATTCACCGTTAGATGGCTTGCACAGTTCGAGTTGGTAGTCAAAGCTAAAGACAAAGAACAAGCTATTATTGAAGCCACAAACCGAATAAAAGACGGCGACCTTGTAGAGTATTTCGACTTTCACACTGTGGAAGAATAATGCATCCGTCAGGGGAAAGATAAAAAGCATTGAAATGAAATGGATAACATGATAAACATGGAATTAGAGGGTTTAAAAAACAAAATCATTCCCATATTAGAACGCTACGAAGTCAAAAAAGCCGCAGTTTTCGGCTCTTTTGTGAGAGGAGAACAAAAAGAAGACAGCGACATAGACATACTCGTCGAGTTTAAAGGAAAAAAAAGCCTGCTCGACCTCGCAGGACTAAAAATAGAATTAGAAGACGCCCTTCAAAGAAAAGTTGACGTTTTAACATACAATTCTCTACATCCCCTGCTTAAAGACAGAATACTAAAAGAACAAAAAGTGATACTATGAAAAAAGACCCCAAAATCTTCATCGAACACATCCTAGAAAGCATAGCCAGAATAGAAGAATACACAAAACAAATAACAAAAAAAGAATTCTTAAACTCCAAACAAACCCAAGACGCCGTAATCAGAAGAATAGAAATCATCGGAGAAGCAGCCAAAAACATCCCAGACAAAACAAAACAAAAACATCCAAACATTCCATGGAGAAAAATAGCTGGAATGAGAGACATTCTAATCCACGAATACTTCGGCGTTGACATAGACCTAACATGGAAAGTCGCCAAAAAAGACATTGCTGACTTAAAGAGAGACATGTTAAAACTAAAAAAAAGTCTCCCCAAAACCTCTCCGAACAAACCACATTAACCAACATGAAAACCACCAGAAAAGTATGTTATAAATCACCCCAAACCCAACCCAAACACAACCAGAAACACCAATCAAAAACAAAAACAAAACCCAAAACACAAACAGAAAAACAAAACTATCCACACAAAATTTTTTTTCACACTCATACTAATTTCGTCCAGACGCCTATAACCCAAAGTTTCAGCCCGACACCTCGGGCGATTGGGAGCCGCAGGCTGAACACCTCAACAATAAGTCAATATCAAACTTTTTATAATGTTCCGTACTTTACATGTATCTGAAGGCTCCTAACAATGAAAACCATCACCATTGAAGACAAAACCGCCAAAGAACTACGCACCCACCTGCTTAAAGAACTAGCCCTCTTCGAGGGAATAGAAAAACGCTTCCAAAAGAAATACAAAATGTCACTAACCCAACTCGAAGAAAAAATAAAAACAGAAGGCGTTTCTACAGAGAAGCACGAAATTTGGGAAGACTCCATAGAATGGAGAAACGCCTTTGAAGAAGCCGCCATACTCAGAGCCATACTGGCGGGATTCCCCACCAAATGAGCCTTCCCACTCTCTTAGAGACAGCGAGAAAACTAATTTTATCTTCCCTCATTCTTGACATAGAATTTCTCGGAACAAAAGTCCGAGCGCGCCTACCCAAAGGCTACATCCTAGACATCTATTATAACGCCACCCTCCAAAAATACAGCTACACAATCATAAAACAAAACAAACGCATCATCGGATGGGACAACGCCCCACACCACAAACAAGTAAAAACTCATCCGCACCACTTCCACACGCCAGATGGCGAAATCACTCAATCTAAGATGAAAGGCAACCCAACAAAAGACGTAGCCTCAATCCTCAAAGAAGCAAAGAAAATCCTGAAGCTATAACCACAACACAAACAAACACCACGCAGACACCGCACGCCACACTTTTTGCGCATTCCTCTTTAATATCGTCCAGACGCCTATAACCCAAAGTTTCAGCCCGACACCTCGGGCGATTGGGAGCCGCAGGCTGAACACCTCGACCGAAGTCTTGGTGCGTACACCCCGGCTCCATCAACCCCATGTTGTATGGGAGCCCTCGTCCCATGACATAGACTAGTTACCTAGCCTATTAGTGTCGGGAATGGCCGCCTATTTTCAGGATGGGCTTCGAGCTTAGATGCTTTCAGCCCTTATCACCAACAGCGTGGCTGCCCGGCAGTGCCCTGTCGGACAACCGGTAAACTAGAGGCTGCAGCGT